>Ga0209474_10004222_pt1 | contig 12446 bp, 4 predicted proteins | sample GraSoiAngelo_145_FD_185902 | JGI IMG/M metagenome (GOLD analysis project Ga0209474, IMG submission 185902) | Grasslands soil microbial communities from the Angelo Coastal Reserve, California, USA - 14_1009_05_20cm (SPAdes) (version 2) | ecosystem: Environmental > Terrestrial > Soil > Grasslands ...
CTTTGCCATCACTCCTTCGCTCCTCAAATGGCACTTTCAGGTGAGGGGTTATTCCTGGTATTTCCTTTCGATCCCAGTGCTGACGCTTCTGTTTTTGTCGATTGAATCGACCCCGAATCGGCGGTGGCCGCGATTTTTCTTGTTCGGAATTGTTTCGGGTTTAAGCATCTGGAGCCTAGAACTGGGCATCACATTTGATATTGCCCTCTGGATCCTCCTTCTGCTGCGCCGGGACTTATCGCTGAAGAATGCACTGGTCGCGGTTGCCGGATTTCTTCTTGGCTACGCACCCGCGATTACGTTCAATCTCACACATCACTCTGCCAACTGGAAAGCTGTCTTCGCGAAAACCGGCGGTGGCGGATTGGCTCTGTTCTTCCGGTCCGGGGCGCTGTCTCAAATCATTCTGACTGAAATGCCGAAGTTCTTCGGCCCTGATACCGTACTGTGGTATTACCCAGAGAAACCTGCTTCGGGCTTTATCTTTTACACGATTGCGATCTTGGCTGTGGGCGTTGCGGCTTCGCCGTTTATTCGGTCGCCGTTGAAAATCTTGGCGGCGATTCGCGGCGGGTTCGTGGACGGCGACGAACAACGGGATCTACTATTGCTACTGCTCATCCTGGCGTGTTTCGTTCCGTACGTCACCGCGCCGCTTCGTGTCCCTGGATATTTTTTGGCCGGTTGCTTCTTTTTTGCGGCGCTCAATGGCCGGCTGCTGGAACGTTGCTTCACGTCTTCCAAATTGGTCGTTCGTCTGGGCGGAGTCGGGACCTTCGCCGCGGCAGTTATCACGGCCACGGCAGTAATCATTGACACCGCGCGCCACAACGAAATCGAAACATTAACGCTCTGCGATAGCAGCGAGGGCTACTGCATGACGCGGATTGCCGGGAGAGATCTGGAGCGCGTGGAAAACCATCTGCGCGAAGCTCAAGTGGCAGGTGTCTGGGCGACCGTTTCTTTTGTCTATCCGTTGCTGTTCGAATGCGGTGAAAGGTTTGCCGTCTCCGATACGATCTTTGGCTACCAGCACCGGGTTTACCCGGCGGCAATCCCGTGGCGGGAACCGGATCCTGAGGGATACTTTGCTATTGTCCTTGAGAACGATTCGCCTTTTCGAGCGCCCTTGGAAGCGCGCTTTCTGCAAGTGACAGGCGCCGCGCCCGCGATCAACGAATATGGCAAGCTCGCAATACTCGAAAAGAAAGCTCAATAGGACCGGTCCGAATCACAATGCGAGATGAGCGAAAGTTGATTCTGTTGTTTTGCGCCGTTGCCGCAGTTCGGGTTTTCATATTTTCGGCGGCGTTTCCGTTTTTCAACAACGTCGATGAACAGGCGCACATTGATCTGGTGATGAAGTACGCACGTGGCCAGGTGCCTCGCGAGCTGGGGCATTACTCAGCTGAATCTGCAAATTACATCTCTTTGTACAGCACGCCGGAGTATTTTACGGCTCCGCAGCAGTTCAGCGGGAACGATTTTCCGCCGCCAAACTGGACGTTGCCCATTGAGCAACGCGACGATGTCGTAAACAGGACTTCGGCTTGGTGGTTGGCTAATGAAAATCATGAATCAGGTGAACCGCCACTCTACTACACCATCGCGGGTCTCTGGCTGATTCTCGGCCGGGTTTGCGGCATCACGGGCGCGTGGTCGTTATATTGGATCCGCTTTTTCAACATGTTTGTGGCCGCGCTCCTCGTCTGGGTGGGCTTCGTGGCTGCCAGACTGGTTTTTCCGGATCGGCGATTTATCTGTCTAAGCGTGCCGCTTTTGCTGGCGGTTTGGCCGCAGAGCACTTTCTATTCAATAACGAGCGATTCGCTTTCTCCACTATGCTTTGGTATCGCCTTTATCGGTCTGGTAAGATTATTGCGCACTGAAGCGCCAAATCTGCTTCTCGCAATTGGGACCGGGCTTGCACTTGCAGCCACCTGTCTCGTCAAGACAACTAACATTGTTCTTCTTTTGGTCGCCGGACTAGCGATCATCTTTCAAATTCGAAATCTCAGCCAAACGAGAGCAGTGCGCCCACATCTGGCGTCAGTCGCAGCGCTGATAGGATCCGCGGTCATCCCAATCGCACTTTGGTTCACTTGGAACCTTCATACATTCGGCGACCTGACTGCTACCGCCTCGAAAATCGATTTCTTGGGCTGGACTCCCAAACCGGCTCGGAACTGGTGGCCGCATCCAATTTTCACACCAAACGGATTGAGGGAATTCTGGCCGGAATTAATCGCCAGCTTTTGGCGAGGCGAATTCATCTGGCAAGGCAAGCGACTCGCTTTACCGGCAACCGACGCATTTTGCTGGATTTTTTCCACGCTCGCAATCGGCCTAGCCGTAATCGGCTTGTTTCTACGCCGAACGAAGTTCGCTGCTTTTCAGCGGCGGAGTCTTTGGCTGGCGTTTTCAAGTTTCGCTGTGCTGATCTTTTTGGTTGTGATTCTGTCAATCGCGTTCGATTTCGGGCCTTGTCCGTATCCGTCACGTGAGCATCCATTCTTCACTTCCGGCAGACTGCTCAATGGCGCTGCAGTTCCATTCTTCCTCCTCTGCTGCACGGCGCTAGACTGTTGGCTCCCTCGGCCGTGGCCGCGGATAATTTTGTTCGCAGGCATCGTGCTCTTCATCACCATCTCGCAATCGGTCTTGAACTGGCCGGCATTCTCGAGCCGCTACAATTTATTTCATTTGGGAACCAGCGATTACAGCGGTGGCACGTGATTGGTTCAGGCCGAGCTTAAGCGCGCAAAAAAATTCAAAAAAAAGCTTGTCAGACCCTCGCGCCTTCCGCTAAAGGGAAACTTCGAAGCGACAAATGCCCTCATTTTGTCGTTCAAAAAAATTCAAAAAAAGTGAAAAAAAAGCTTGTCAGGGCCTTAGAAATTTATTAAGCCTGCCGAAACCTAACCAAACCAATGGAGAAACTAATGACAAACAACGCACTAAAAACGTTTAGATTCGTTCGTCTCGCTTTGATGGCGGGCGTCGGATTTCCACTCATTCTTGCGTCGAATACATTTGCGCAGTTGCCGGCTCCGGCTGTGCCTGCCGAACCCGGTGCACCCCCGCCATCCACGGCTGAGGTCGAGCGCGTGGTCGTGACCGGTTCGAATATTCCGACGGCGGAAGAGACCGGCCCGAACCCGGTGGATACCTACCGTCCGCAGGACATTGAGAAACTCGGTATCCGCAGTGCCACCGATTTGCAGGAATTTATTCCGCAGCAGGCAGGCGGCACAGTCAACCTGAACATCGGCAACGCTGGCGATGGTACCGTCCAGTTCAACCTGCGCGGTCTATTGCCGAAGGAAACGCTGGTCCTCATCGATGGAAAGCGCGTCGCATTCGGGGCCTTGGGCGCCGCTGGAACGAGTGGCGCCGCGGACGTCAACCTGATACCGTTTTCAATGGTCGATCACGTGGACATCCTCAAGGATGGCGCTTCAGCTGTGTACGGGTCGGACGCGATCGCGGGCGTGGTTAACTTCTTCCTGATCCACAAATTCCGGGGTTTGGAAATCGGAGGTACCTACGGGAACACAGATCTCGGCGCTTCCAATGACATGGGTCAGTGGGAAGCCTGGATCAAGGCGGGCACAGGCGACGACAAAACCGATATCGTTGTCGTGGCCGATTTCCAGCAGACGACCGGTGGCGTTTTCAGTCGTGACCGTGATATTTCCAGTAACGGCGATTTCAACGCGTTTGGCGGATTTGATGCGCGCAGCGGAAACTTCCCTGGTCACTATGGCGGTAGTGGCGGTCGCCGTTTGGTCCCCACCTTGTTTTTCAGCGTAAACACACCACCGCCGCATTCAGCACCGAATGCTTTCACTTCTCCGTTTTACGTCGCCCCTGCAGCACTTGGGCTTTACGACCACTTTAATAATATTGGAAACCGAGTTCCTGGGGATGGGAACTTTGCGGCTTTCAACTTCGCCGCCTTCACACCGGCTCTGCCGCCGTCAGATCGCCAAGTGTATTACGGCTCGTTTACGCGCGATCTGTGCGACAAATATCTGACGGTATTTGGCGACTTCAAATATGCGCGCTCATATTTCAATTCCTCGCTGGCTGCGGTGCCGTTTACGCCCGATCCATTCCACGGAGTTAACGGTATTGACGGTACGCCTTTTCCTACGGTAGGGCCTAGTGGTCCGTTCGGCATCAGTGTGCCGATCCAGAATGCATGGAATCCGTTCACAGTTGGGGACACCACTATCGTTATTAACGGAACCGCGGTTCCGATCACAACCGGGGTCCGGTTCCGCGGCCTCAACGATACCGGCCCAAGGAGTGAAAAATTCACTTACTGGGACCAACTCTTCGATGTTGGCCTGCGGGGTGAAATGGGATTTATTGGCGATTACTTTAAGACTTGGAGCTGGGAAGCGGGTTTCCGTTATTCTGTCAACGAGGGACAGGACATCTCTGTCGGCGAGGTTAGTCAGCCCGGGTTGCGCGATGCGCTGCTGGATACAAATCCAGCCACGGCGTTCAATGCGTTCGGAGGGTTTTTCCACCGAAACACGTTGGCGGCCGACGCAAACGTTTATGTTAACCTGCATAACTCTGGTAACTATGAGTTGCCCATAGGTTACCTGACCTTTAACGGCGATTTGTTTAATCTTCCCGGTGGTCCGGTCTCGTTTGCCATTGGCGGCGAATACGACGCGCCGAGATTTACGCGCGATCGTGATGCGCTCAATACCACCTTTAACTCCATTGGTTCGACGGACGGGCAAAGCTTCCGGGTGAACCGGGATATCTGGGGAATCTACGAGGAAGTGCGGGTGCCATTCACCAGTCCCACGTGGAACTTCCCTGCCTTCTATAGCTTCGAAGTGGACTTTGCCGAGCGAGAGGAATGGTACAGTCAAAATACCTCGACTGTGCTGCCGCTCGGGTTCCAGCCGTTTGTTCCCCATGCGTCTACCCAGTATAATGCGCAGAAGCCAAAGGTGTCTGTGCGCTGGCAACCGCTCGATCCCAAGTATATCGGCGCAATCACCCTGCGTGGCAGCTATACCGAGGCATTCCATGCCCCGACATTGGCTGAACTTACGCCTGCGAGTTCTCAGAACTTTCCAATCGTAGCCGATCCGTTTTCCACTCAGACCGAGCCTCAGATTGAGGAACGTCTTCTAGGAAACCCCAATCTGCATCCGGAAGTGGCGTATGAATGGACCTACGGCGCTGTTTACAGCCCCAAATGGGTTAAGGGCCTGACGCTGAGCGCCGACTGGTGGCATATCGATATGCGTGACCTCGTGACAACACTCGGTGCACAAACCATTCTCAACCAAAGTACACCGCCAAATAATGGCGCGTCAACGGTTGTAGGCCCAGGCGGGACGGTGGTAGTCCGTGGTGTTGGTACCGACCCGAATGAGCCGGGGCCAGTCCTCTTCGATATCGATCCTAACCTAAACCTTTCCGGCGCTATCTTCGAAGGTCTCGATTATGAGGCAATCTACATCCTGGATTCCTCGATCTTTGGCCACGGAGATTTTGGTAGGTTGACCACGACCGTCAACGGCACCTGGCTGTCTCGGGCTAGGTTTCAATCTGCGTCCGACGCGAAACCAGTCGGCATTGCAGGTGAGTTCCTTCCGACGGGATTCGCATTAACCAGTTCGCTGCCATGGAATCGTGCTAACTTTAGTATGTTCTACGATGGTCCGGCTGATACATGGGCGGCTGGCTTGGATGTCGGAGCGATCGTGCACTGGACTGGTCAGTACGAGGATGACAACGCAGATTTTACGGGCGCGAAGTTTCAGACCCCGAGAACGAATCCGCCGGGGACTTTCGATAAAAATGGGGTCGATGTTAGCGGCTTGGAGTCTACCGTAGCGCGCAAAGTATCGTCGTTGACGACGCTTGATCTGGTGCTCAACTACACGTTTAACCTGCCACCGCCCGCGCCGGCGGAAGTTCCTGGCTTCGCTAAGGACGGCGGCAAAAACGTGAAGATGAAAGATGGCAAGGAGAAAAATGTCGTGCCCGTATCCACGGCTGAATACGGCTGCAAAGACTGGAAATGGTGGCTGAACAACACCACGGTCACGCTCGGTATGCAGAACGTATTCGATGAAGATCCACCGTTCGTTGCTGGTAGCTTCGAGAACGGCTACGACGAATCGTTGGCCACAATCAAAGGCCGGTTCTGGTACGTCGGCCTGAAGAAGAGATTCTAAAGGACAGACAAGAACAATTCACAGCGGCCGGGTTCGACAAGAACCCGGCCGTTTGTTTCTGGCGGGAATATTTAGTTAGCCGATGCCAGATGACCGCCAGTGGGCATTATTATGCGGCGACGTTTGCCTTGCGCGCGCGGCATTTCTGGCCGTGACACGGCGCGTGCAATCGAACGGAGTGGTTAGCGTGTCGCCGAGCTATGGCGCGATCGGACAATCGTGCCCGCCATTACAGAAACACTTGTCGGGTCCACCCCATTTCAGAGCCGTTTGCAGATTGTTGCTCGATGCAGCTCATTTGAGGCTACCGATGACACGGTAGCCGGAGCTCGTAAAGTGCGATTTCATCGCGAAGCGCGTTGATCAAAGCGCGGTTTTCCAGGAGCTCGGCCGCTCGGAACGCCCGCCGGGCAGTTTCTTCCGCTTCGGCGAAACGGCCGCTTTCAGCGCAAGCAGCCGCTAGCGTTCTCAGATAGTTGGGATCTTTGCCATGGGAAAGCCGCACGGCTTCATTGGCGAACTCTACTGCTCGGTTACCATCTCGGATTGAAGCATCAGAGGAAGTCGCGAGGAGCCATGCCAACTTGTTACGGGGCAGCGGATCTAGGGCGGAGATCTGCGCTGCGTATTCGTACTCGGCGATTGCGTCGTTCTGTAATCCGGCTCCTAGAAACGTGTCGGCCAGAGCAGTGTGGAAGCGCGTGTCTTTTGGTAAAGTTGCATGTGCCTTCTGCCATTGAGCTATCGCATCGCGCATCCGGCCCTGCTGAAACAGAACGTTGCCAAGGTTTAAGTAAGGGTCGCCATAACCAGGCCGAAGTCTCATCGCATTCTGATAATGATCGACTGCTTCATTTAACCGACCTTTACGCTGAAGGACACTGGCAAGGCTATTTTCGATGAGTGCGCTGCCAAAGTCATAATGGGCCGCACTGTTGTGAGACCGAATCTTCAACGCGGTCTCGAAATGCGAAATTGCGCTGTCCAAGTCGCCGCGTTGCAGGAAGAAAAAGCCGAGATTCTGATCCGCCACGTCATTGTCACTGGTAACAGCCAGTGCGTGGTTCCATAGCGTCTCACTGTCTTTCCAGTAAGAGGTTTGCACAAATGCGCGCCAGCTTAATGCCATAATGATCGCTGCCGCGATGGTTGCACACAACATCTGGTAGCGTACGCCCAGGTTGCTTCCACCCACGCGTGCGCTGTGTGCCGGGTTTTTGCGCGCTCCACGAGCGGGAGATTGCCGGCGGGTCGTGAGCGGCCGCGAGCGGGACCCGCGCGTCATCAGGGATTTGATCACATCGGGGATGCTCCAGGTAATCAGCAGATACAACCCGATCTGTGGCAGGTAAGTGTACCGATCCGCGCGTGCTTGCTCGCCGGCCTCCACCAAGCCGATAACAGGTACGAGCATTCCAACGTACCAGAACCAGCCAGTGAAAATGTAAGGCCGTTCGTTGCGCCAAAGAATTGCCAGCAGACTGACTGCGATAAGGAATGCAATTGCCAAGATAACCTGCCATAGGTGTAGCTGATCGTTAGGATGCGGGTAGAACGCTGCCAGCCGAACGGGCCAGAACATCTGCCAAATGTAAGCAACGTAACTAACAGCGGCGTTGTTCAGTCGCCATGATAATGGCAACTGGGACATGGTACGTGTACTTTGGAATTGTGTCAGCAATGTCATCGCCGATGAAAAGGCGGAGAGCGCAAATAAAGGAACCTTTTCTGCGATTAGAGGACGTATGACCAGCCATTCGCTGCTGCTTGCGGGCAGCCCTGCCATGGGCATTCCGAAGGCGGTGCCTTCAATTCTGCCGAGCGGCCAGTAATCCAAAAGCAGCAGAACGAATGGAACGCTTACCAGCATCGGTTTCGACATCAGACCGAGGGCGAAAAAGAGAAGGAGAAGCAAGTAACTCGTGACAGACGGCGCGCGGACATAGCGTGCGTAGGCAGCAAGGGTCAGCATGAAAAACACCGCACTTAACACGTCCTTTCGCTCAGAGATCCAAGCAACCGATTCCACGTGCAATGGATGAATTGCGAATAGTGCGGCAACGAAAGTGCTTCGCCATAAACTGCCAGTCATTTGCTGCAGGAGGAGGAACAGAAGGACAACAGCGATCGTATGAAAAAGAACGTTGGTGAAATGATGTCCGGCAGGCTTCAGCCCATACAGTTGGCAATCCAACATGTGTGAAATCGTGGTGAGCGGGTGCCAGTTACCCGCTATTGTGTGCGTAAAAGCCCAGGAGATCCGCCCCAGCGAAACGCCTGCGGAGACGTCTGGATTCGCATAAACGTATTGTGGATCGTCGTACGTGACGAACTGGTGGCGAATGGTCTGAGCAAACACAAGCCAGGTAATCCCGACGAGAACAGCACAAATCGCGACGATTACTGCCGTTTGCGGAACCGCTCGCTGCAGAGGTGCGTGTTTTGCCATTGGTCAACAATTGAATCGGGCACGTGTAACGTACGATTTTTCGTGTATCAAACCACCAGCAACCGCAGAATCACGGTCGTTCTGCTGCATTCGTTTTAAATACGATGGACGTCAGGATTGATTTTCGCCGGTTTTTGAGGAAAGCTTGGTTCCGCTAAGACATGCAGCACGTTTCTGCATTCTCACGTCCGCAAACTGTGCCGGCTGCGCCTGCGCTGGCAGCCGGGCGCAAGCCTAGTTTGTGGATTCTTGACGGCTGGCGCGACTTGATTCTCTACGTCTGCACGCCGCTGTTGCTGGTGCCCATTTTTATCGGAGCACAGGGACTTTGGGCTGCAGAAGACATTTATCTTTTCGTCGCCGCGTTCGGCGCGATGGGCCATCACTTGCCGGGCATGATTCGCGCCTACGGCGACCGCGCCTTGTTTCAGCGTTTCCGATGGCGCTTCATTTGTGCACCGATTTTTCTAGTCGTCGTCTGTGCAGCATTTTCCCTTTGGGACCTCAAAGGAATCGTGCTGGCGGCTTTTATGTGGGGCGTGTGGCATGGCATGATGCAAACATACGGGTTCTGCCGCATTTACGATGCGAAAGTCGGATCGTTTGCCGAGATAACGCGTCGGCTCGATTTTGCCCTGTGTGGAATATGGTTCGCAACTGCTGTGCTTCTTTCGCCGCAGCGGATGACAGACACCCTGGAAACATATTATTCCGCGGGCGGCCCATTCATTCCCCCGACACTTCTGCGAGCCGGGCAGCAGGGATTGCTTGCGCTGGCGCTTCTGGTTTCAGCAGTATTTTTGGCGAATTTTATTTGGATGTGGAGCAGCGGGAAACGGCCGAGCCCGGTGAAACTCGTGCTTCTCGTCACGAGCATTTCGTTTTGGTGGTATTGCAATAACATCGTGGCCAGCGTGCTCGTGGGCGTCGCGTTGTTTGAAGTGTTTCACGACGTGCAATACCTGTCGCTGGTCTGGATTTACAATCGCAAGCGAGTCGAGAGCGACAGATCCATCGGCGGTTTCATGGGATTCGTGTTCCGCCGCAGCGGCGCCTTGGTGGGTCTTTATATCGGGCTGATCTTCGCCTATGGCGCGCTCGGTTATTACAAGTCGAGTATCGGCATCGATGTGGTGAAACGGATTCTCACTGGAGTGGTCACTGCGTCAGCGCTGCTCCACTTTTACTATGATGGATTCATTTGGAAGGTGCGCGAGAAATCGACGAGGCAATCCCTCGGCATCGCCGGGGGAACCGCCGATGTTTCACTGGGCAGTTTCCTGCCCGGCTGGGCATTGCATGGCGCAAAATGGCTCGCTGTTTTCGTGATTCCTCTGGGGATGCTTTGGTTTGCCGAGGTGCACAGTGCCCGGGGTAAGCTCGATCGTTTTGCGTCGATCGTTGCCGATCTTCCAACCAGCGCGCGCGCCCATGTTAACTACGCCACCGAGCTGCAAGACGCCGGCCGAACCGATGAAGCATCGAAGGAATTCTCCGAGGCGATACGTTTGAGTCCCGCTTCGGCAAAGGCTCATGTCAACCTCGGCTCTCTATTGACGGCGAACGGGCAACTCGATGAGGCACAGAAGCATTTTGAACAAGCATTGCGGATCGAGCCGAACAACGCTGAATATCATTCCGGCTACGCGTATCTCCTGGACCAACTCGGCCGCAAGGACGAAGCGGCTGTTGAATGTGAGACTGCCATCCGTCTGGCACCGAGCTCGCCGCAAGCGCACTATAGCTATGGTGCTTTCCTAGAAAAGCACGGCAAACCGGACGAGGCGGTTGCGCAATATCGGCAGACGTTGCAGTTCGATCCAAATCACCTCGATGGCCATATCGATCTGGGCAATTTGCTTTTTGAAAGTGGCGAGATCGCGGAGGCAAGAGAGCATTTTCAGAAGGCATCGGTTCTGAATCCGAAACTTGCGCAGCCGCACAATTATCTGGGCAAGGTTTTCATGCGTCAGGGCAATGTTTCACAGGCGATTGCACAATTCGAAGAAGCCTTGCGCCTTCATCCGGATTTTCCCGAGGCCGAGGAAAATCTGCGCGTTGCCAGGGAAACGGGCGCTCAGCCTCCGTGAGGCGATTAGACCAATTCGACCTCGTTGACGCTAACTGTTGGACCAACTCGTGGCAGTCCGGGAAATTAGTGTCTCACTCTGGCGGCGAAACTGGTTTTGGGCACTGGTTCTCATTGCGTCTGTTTTCATCGCCTATTCCCAAGTGTTCCAAGCCGGATTTATTTGGGATGATGAATCGCATCTGACGCGGAATCCGTGCGTGGTCGGTCCGCTGGGCCTTAAGGAAATCTGGACCAGCACGCAAGCAGTCTATTACCCGCTCGTGCTGACCACGTTTTGGGTTCTGCACAACGTCGCCGGGCTGAATCCGCTGCCATATCATCTTCTGAATGTTTTGTTACATGCTGCCTCGGCAATTCTGCTTTGGCGCCTTCTGCGACTACTCCAAGTTCGCGGAGCATGGCTGGGCGCTGCCCTGTGGGCTTTGCATCCCGTGATGGTGCAATCGGTCGCATGGGTTACCGAACTAAAGAACACGCAGTCGTGCTTGTTTTATCTGTTATCGATCTTTTTCTTTTTGAAGTGGGAAGGCCGAGGAAGCTCGGTTTCGAGATTGCCGTCGCGGCGTGCTGGAAAGCGCCGCTCCTCGGTAGCGTTCGCGTTATCTCTCGTTTTGTTTCTTTTGGCGACGCTAAGCAAACCTTCGGTGGTGATGCTGCCATTTGTATTAGCGCTTTGCATCTGGTGGATGCGAGGAAGAATCCGCTGGCGCGATGTGCTGCCGCTCGCCCCGTTTACGCTAATATCGGCGCTCGTCAGCGCGTGGACGATTTGGGAACAGAAATTTCACGCGCGTGCAGTGGGTCCCGATTGGGCGCAGACCTTCCCGGAACGTCTTATCATCGCGGGTCGGGCAATTTGGTTTTACCTTGGTAAGCTGCTCTGGCCGCATCCGCTGATCTTCATTTATCCCCGGTGGGAGGTTGATCCATCGAAGCTCATTGCGTATCTCCCTTTGCTGTTGGCGATAGCCGGGCTGGTTGCCTTGTGGTCCATCCGCGCGGCCTGGGGCCGTGCTCTGTTTTTTGCCGGTGCTTACTATGTGATTTCGCTATTTCCTGTGCTCGGCATCTTCACTGTCTATTTCTTCCGTTACTCGTTTGTCAGCGATCATTTCCAGTATCTGGCGAGCATGGGACCGCTGGCTTTGGCTGGCGCTGCAGTCGCCGCTGTTGCAGGGCGTTTATGTCAAATGCCGCTCGAGTTGGCGACTGAAACAGGCGCCGCACAGTTAGCCAAGAACAGGCTCGCTGTTGCTTCACGAAGATTTGTTCCGAGCGCCTGCCTCGGCGGCGCGCTTCTGATTTTGCTGGCGTTCCTCACGTGGCAGCACACTACCGAATACCGGGATCTGATCGCTTTGTACACAGCAACGCTAAGGAAAAACCCGGCTTGCTGGATGGCGCATTACAATCTCGGCATCGTTCTCACGGACCAGGGCGACATTGATCAAGCGATCGATCATTATCAACATGCCGTTGCGTTGCGGCCGGCTTATACGGAAGCGCATTACAACTTGGGGCGGCTTCTGGTTGAGCAAGGCCGGGTTGATGACGCAGTCGTTCATTATGAAGAAGCCGTGGAAATCAATCCTGGTGACCCGGAAGTGCAGAATAATCTTGGAGTTGCGCTTTTTACCATCGGGCGGGTTGATGATGCGATCGCGCATTATCAAAAGGCGCTCGAAATTCA
>Ga0209474_10004228_pt1 | contig 12432 bp, 9 predicted proteins | sample GraSoiAngelo_145_FD_185902 | JGI IMG/M metagenome (GOLD analysis project Ga0209474, IMG submission 185902) | Grasslands soil microbial communities from the Angelo Coastal Reserve, California, USA - 14_1009_05_20cm (SPAdes) (version 2) | ecosystem: Environmental > Terrestrial > Soil > Grasslands ...
CCGGTAATATGACCATTCAATACGACAGCTGCTGGGTGGCAGCGATGAACCAGATGGCGCCGTACAAGAGTCTTGGCGTCCGAGAGATGATGTACTAGCCTGAAGCTGAGACACGGGAGTTCGAGTTATTAGTAAGATGAAGGCCCCGGATCTGGATGTAAGTATCCGACCGGGCCTTTAATCTTTGGGATCGTTGCCAATCTGGATCAGCGCATTTATCAAACAGGTTGCTAATTCAGCAGCAAACATTGCTGTTCGACGCAATTGAGATCTTCCTATTTCTGTCGCGCATACCAGACAGACCCAGGAGTCAGCCAGTTGTATCCTTCTCCCCAGCAAGCTTGAGTATGGCCAAGGTAATCGATCGTCAGATCGAAGTAATCTCCAAAGGGAAATCGGAACCCATCAGAGAAGATATAGCTATATCCAGAGACGAAGGTTGAAAGCGTGCTTTCCGTCGACCACGTAGCTCCCCCATTCGTCGAGGAACGGTAATAAACATTCCAGTGCGGATTGTTTCGTTGATCCATCCAGGCGATACGGACATCGCCTGCGCCTCCCGCAATGATTGCCGGGAAAGCGTGGTCAACTCCGTTGGGCGCTCGCGAGACATCAACTTTCGGTGACCAGCTGGCTCCGTTGGTCGAACTGGAGAAATAAATCCGCTCCGGCCCAAAATCCGCCGTCCCACCATTCCAGAGCAGGTACAGTTTTCCTGCCGCATCTGATATCATTGCAGTGCCCGCCCCAAGGAAGGCCCAACCGCACGAGTAGGCCGAGCAATCTGGGGGAGCACCCGAGACGTCGACTAACGCTTCGCTCCACGTTGTTCCACCATCACCTGATTTGCTCACGTAAATATTGACTGGACCTTTAGCGCCACCATTCTGTGTGTAACCTGCCCACGAAAAGTACACGTTACCAGCCGTATCGATTGCCGCTCCTCCGGTTAGTGACCAGCCGAACTGGGCGTTGTGATTTACCTTGGCTGAGGTAAAGGTCTGGCCACCATCGTGAGAGGAAGATACCCAAACGGTTTGGGTGTGGTCATAAGCTACATACACATCATTCCCATTGACCACCAGGATGTCTTTATCGGTCCCAGCATTGGTTTGATTCGCAATTATAGTTTTCCAGGTCTGGCCGAAGTCGGTGGATTTTGCGACATCAATTACGCTCTTATTATCTTGCAACCAAGAAGCGTAAACCGTCCTTCCATCCATAGGATCGACTTTCACTTGGACATCAATTTGTCCGGAACCGACAGGAGAAATGATGCGCGGCGCAGACCAGGTGCTGCCGTTGTCGTTACTGACGATTAGGAACATGGTCGGACTCGGACATGACGAACAGCCGGGAATAGTAGCTTGCGTGTCATTCGTGTACTGCGGAATCAGGATGTAAACATGGCCGTAACGGTCGGCGGCGATCGAAGGTTCCCATTGATCGCCTACCGTGAAGCCCACCCGAGTCTGTGGCTGAAATGAGGAGCCACTTGCCGCCCTCAGTTGTGTGCCCGTAAATGCAAGAAGAATGACACAGAGAAACAGAACAAGTTTTCCATTGACCCGAGTATTATTCATCGCGGCCTCCTCGATGTGGCTGAACGCAGCGCGAAGTATAGACCAATTTCGGACACATCACGCCTGATTATTTTCTTCTGTCAATTAAGACTTGGCAAAGGTTAAGCAGCGGGCTAGAATGGCGGCCTCCTCCGAAAGCCGCGAGGGACAGGAGGTTCCATGATCCCGGCCAATCGTTTTCGCCCTACCGCTTTTTTGTTTTCTCTAATCTTCGTTTTGCTTTCCGCGTCTATTGCTTTTGCCGGCGACCCGGACGTGATCAAAGCCTCTCATCATGATGTTTCGCCGCCTTTTTCACAGATGGCTGTCGGTGCTTCGTCTAACGGCGGCGGAAGGGATAACCAGAACATCACGGCACGTTCCACTGGCGCTTTGATCAGCAACCCTAATTCTGACCCTTTGGCCACCACATTTGCGGGCCCGCTTAGCGGCGTCACTAGCGCCCTCAATTTCGACGGACAAAGCGCACAAGACAATCGCGACTTGTTTGGTTTCGCGTTTGTGCCGCCGGACACGAATGGCGCCGTGGGAACGAAGCAATTCGTACAGATGGTGCATGTGACGATCGCGGTCTATGCCAAATCGAGCGGCGCATTGGAGCTCGGGCCAGCGGCGATTCACAGTCTATGGAGCGGTTTTGGCGGTCTCTGCGAGTTGGGTGGCGGCATCCCTACCTATGCGGATGGTGGCGATCCGGTTGTGCTCTTTGATCACTTGGCAGGGCGCTGGCTTGTAACCCAGTTGCAGTACGACACTACATTCACCCATACGGCGGAGTGCATAGCAGTTTCTACCAGTTCCGACGCAACTGGATCTTATAACCGTTACGAGTACGACTTCGGCTCCAACTTCCCAGATTATCCAAAGTTCGGGGTCTGGCCCGACGCGTATTACAACACCATCAATGTTTTCCCTCCTCACGGCTTTGCGGGCGCGGAAGCGTGTGCCTTCGACCGCAATGCAATGCTTGCTGGAGCCACCGCAAGCGCGATCTGCTTCCCGCCGCTATCCACGGTTTCCAGCTTGCTTCCCGCTGACCTCGACGGCAGCACACTGCCTCCCACAGGCGCTCCGAACTACTTGGTAGGGCTCGCGGATTCCACGCACCTGAATTTGTTCCGCTTCCACGTCGACTTCAGCAATCCAGCGAAGTCTAGCTTAACCGGTCCGACACTGATTTCCGTGGCGCCATACAGCGAGATTTGCGCTCGCGCAACTACTGTAGCTTGCATTCCGGAGCCCAATCCGGGAGAGAAGGTCGACGGCTTGGCTGATCGCGTGATGTTTCGGCTGGCGTACCGTAACTTTGGCGATCACGAATCATTGACTGTCAACCACACCGTCCAAGGCGGCGCGCTGGCTGGCGTGCGCTGGTACGAGATTCGCAAGCCGTCAGCGCCATTCGTGTATCAGCAGTCAACACTCGTTGATCCCAACGTGAACTACTGGCTGGGTAGCATTGCAATGGATAAGATCGGCAACATCGCCCTCGGATTCAGCGCGTCAAGCCATCTTGTATTCCCCAGCGTATACATAGGGGGCCACGCCGCGAGCGATCCAGCTGGCGCCATGTTTGGACCTATGGTGCTGGTGAATGGCAGCGGCGTGCAATTCAATTCGTTCAAACGTTGGGGAGACTATAGCTCAATGACAGTCGATCCAACCGACGACTGCACGTTCTGGTACACGCAGGAGTACTACGCGACAACTGGTAGCTTCAATTGGGCGACGCGGATCGGGTCGTTTAAGTTTAATAGCTGCAAGAGAGGTAATTGAGTAGCCCAGGCTCGACTGCGAAGTCCATTATTAGGCGAGGGCCCCAGGATTGTTTTGAACCATTTCCTGGGCCCTATGCTGCCGATTCAGTGCTCAAGAGTTGCTTCAGCTGCTCGGAGGTATTTACCGGCGGCTTGCAACTGAAGCCGGAACACACGACCGCTGTGGTTCTTCCCGCCTTGATAGCAGGTAATTCAGGAACCGTCGCCGCCAGCGAAGGAGGCAAATTCTGCGCCACTGCCTGAGTGAATTTCAGTTTTATAACTGACCTGCCGAAAAGGGCTGAGGAAATCGCCTGCGAATAAAGCTGATCGGCGTTCGCATCCTCGCCAAGAACCACGATCTGGCTATGAGGATGTAATGCATAGAGCAGAGCAATCCCATAAGTACCGGCGAACAGGCCATACTGGCCGGCGCTGCCGGCTAGCAGACCCAGCGTACTTACTGCCTTCTCACGGTAAGTTTCGTCGCCGGTGTAACCATGCATGCGAAGCAGCGCGATGACAGCAATTGGGTTCCCGGCAGGCGTTGGCGAATCCTGGAATGGCTTTCGTGGAGTCGCGAGAACCCCTTGTGCTCCTGACTTTGGGGCGCTGTCGAAGAACCCGCCCGCATTTGTGTCATAAAACTTTTCAATCATTTTGTTTGAGATCTGCTGGGCTTCGCGAAAATACGTAAGGTCGGCTGTCGATTCGTAAGCGTCGAGGCAGGCATTCGTGGTGTATGCGTAGTCATCCAGAAAGCCTTCGGTGTCGCGCTTGCTGGACGCAGCGTCAGAGTAGGCGACCACGTGCTTCAGACCGAAGTGGTTGTTCCAGGCCTCGGACAAAATGCGATCGAGGGACCGCAGCGCGAAGTGCCTGGCCTCATCAAGGCCGAGCGCAGACGATGCTTTGAGATATGCGGAGACGAAAAGCGCATTCCAACTGGTGTAGATCGTCTTATCTATGTACGGCGTTTGCCGCTGCAGGCGTCCGGCGTACATTTTTCGTTTGGCAGATTGAAGAAGCTCATTTACCCGCTCGGGCGAGATTTTCAGACGCGTGGAGATCTCGTCGATCGAAGCTCGCTGATAAAGTACATTCTTTGCCGGATAGTGGTGCATCTCACCGATTTCATTGATGTCGTAGTGCAGGCTGGCAACTTGGAATTCCTCTTCGTTCAAAACTGATTTTGCTTCGTCCAAGGTCCATGTGAAGTAATCGCCGTCATCGTCGAGGGAAATGTCCGCATCCTGCGAGGCGTAGAACCCGCCATGATTACGGTCACTAAGCCATTCGTCGGTCCAGCGGATGATGTCGCGTGCAACTCCTGCAAAGAAGTGGTTGCCTGTCGCCTGGTATGCATGGACGTAGTTCTTGAGCAGCTCCGAGTTGTCGTAAGACATTTTTTCGAAATGAGGCACTATCCATCGTTCATCCACGGAGTACCGATGGAAGCCGCCGGCCAGCTGATCGTAAACACCTCCACGCGCCATTTTCTCGAGAGTTGTGGTGAAGAGTTTTTCGAGTTGCTCGTCGCCTGAACGCATGTATTGATCAATCAGCAAATCAAGAATTGATGGATGAGGAAACTTCGGTGCGCTGCCGAAGCCGCCGTTGGTCTCGTCAAACATTTTCAGAGCCGATTCGATAATTTCCTGAATTACCTGCGGAGAAAACTCGCCAGTTTTGCCGGCGAAGGATTCAGCATTCGCGATCGCACCCTGGACCATCTGTGCCTGCTCGAGCACATCGCCATTCTTCTCGTGATAAGCGTCGGAGATCGCCAGCAGCACGCGCCGAAAACTCGGACGACCGGAGTGATCATTAGGAGGAAAGTAAGTGCCCCCGTAAAACGGACGCCCATCTGGTGTGAGAAAGCCGGTGAGCGGCCAGCCACCTTGTCCAGAAATCGCCTGCACCGCGACTTGGTAACGGCTGTCAATGTCGGGGCGCTCATCGCGATCCACCTTGATTGCAACAAAGCGTTCGTTGACGATCTGCGCAACTTCGGGATCTTCGTACGACTCGCGATCCATCACATGACACCAATGGCACCAGACCGCGCCAATATCGAGCAGGATGGGTTTGTTTTCGCGCTTGGCTTTGTCGAATGCCTCTGCTCCCCACTCATGCCACTGAATTGGCTGGTGCATGGCAGAGCGCAGGTAAGAAGAAGAGGCGTGCGCGAGTGAGTTCAGAGTTTCGGTGGACACCACATCAGTGTAACGCTACGAACGCATATGCGATAAGCAAACGCGGTGAGCCACTCACTGCAATGTCAAATGCCGCGCTGCCTGACAGTACAACTCCACGCCGTCATGCAAGTGCTTCTTCTCCACGTACTCGCCTTCGGTGTGTGCGACATGAATCGACCCTGGCCCGACGAGCAGCGGCTGGCCCCAGTTGCTTAGAGCAGGGATATCGGTGGTGAACGCGGCAACCAGGGTAGGCAGATTTTCGAAGGTGCGAAGGCGGACAAAAGGAATCTCCAAAGTGAATTCCACTTTCGCCAGATTGCCAACCGCCTGCGCAATTTCGCGACGAAGAGTATTCGAGGGGCCGATCAAGCGATAGAGCAGAAGGGCATGCGCTTTGTCGGAAATCACGTTTGGAGCGCGGCCGCCTTCGATCGTCCCAATGTTGAGGGTGCAGGGACCGACCTCGGGGTCGGACGGCAGCTTCATTGCCCGAAGCCGGTGAAGAGCCTCGACCAGCTTGTCAATTGCCGATTCGCCCAGCTCCGGATACGCGGAATGCGCCATGCGCCCGGTCGCGGTGAGCTCCACACGCAGCGCACCCTTGGAAGCAATTGCAATTTTGTTGTCGGTAGGCTCGCCGTTAATAAGAAATTTGCAGTCGTTTGCCTGCTGATTCGCCACTTTCGCGCCTAAGCTGTCGCGCTCCTCGCCCACCAAGAAGAGAAGGCCAACGTAAATTCCTTCCAGCCGCAATTGCTCCGCAGCGGCAATCTGCGCAGCGATGATTCCTTTTGCGTCGCACGATCCGCGGCCGTAGATGCGCTGGTCATCTTCGGAAGAACGAATGAACGGAGGCACGGTGTCCATGTGGGTGGAAAAAACGATTGCTGGGCTGGGCTGTTGCGGCGCAGTGGCATAAACATTCGCACGCTCCCCTTCGGCGACGGTCCGCCGGACGTTGTAGCCGAGGGTGCGGAGTCTCTGCTCGAGAAAATGCCCGACCGAGCCTTCATTTCCGGTGATGGACTCGATGTCAACCAATTGGCGTGTGAGAGCAACGATGTCGACACTCATGCGGTTGGAAAAGCATAACCCACCGGCCTTCGGACGGCGAACTCAGGTTTCGGATCAGGCATTCTCTTATAGAGTACGCGTCTTAAATCGGCGCAACTGGCGATACCGGTGAAGCCGCCTGCCGCCCACATTCAATACACGGTAAGCTATTGCGGTGGAAGCACCGGAATCCGCCCGCAGTGCAATCCGTTCTTTAATGCTCGATGGCCAGGCGGGCCAACTCGAGGCGCTGCTTAATTCTGGCGCGGAGAACGCCACGCACGCAGCACTGGTCTGCCACCCGCATCCGATGTTTGGCGGGACCATGCACAACAAGGTTGTGTTTCATGCCATGAAGGCGCTCAACAATTTTGGGTTTTCAGTGCTGCGGTTCAATTTTCGAGGAACTGGGCTTAGCCAGGGTGAGCACGATCACGGCCGCGGCGAGGTCGATGATGTGCGTACGGCGCTCGACTGGCTCGATCGCGAGTTCGGACTACCGTTGATATTTGCTGGCTTCTCTTTCGGTGCGGCCGTTGGCTTGAACGCAGCTTGCGCCGATGATCGTGTGAAAGCCTTGGTTGGACTCGGGACTCCCGTAGCGCCGGTTGATGAGCGCAGCTACGACCTGGAATTCTTGCGTTCATGTCACAAGCCGAAGCTCTTCGTGAGCGGTAGCCGCGACCAGTTTGGACCAAGAACCAAGCTGGAGGCGCTTGTACACTCGCTTCACGACCCAAAGAAGTTAGTAATCATCGAAAGCGCCGATCATTTTTTTGAAGGCAGGCTGCGGGAGATGCGTGAGGCGATTGAATCGTGGGTACGAGAGACAATCCCGGAAAGATCCAACAACGCAACTCGATGAAGGAAATTGCCCGGCACATTTTTGATCATGCGATTCGCGAGTCCAGCATAAGTCGGGCTTTCGCGCGGCATGTTCACTGCGAACGCGGAGTCCTGCGGATTTGCGAGGACCTCTACGATCTGAATTCTTTCAACCGCGTTTTTGTTGTATCAATCGGCAAGGCAGCACATTCCATGCTCACTGCTCTGCACGAACAGACGGGCGAACGCTTTGAAGGAATCGTCGCCAGCTCTGTTACGCCGGAGTTCCACGTCCGCGGCTTTCGATATTTTCAAGGCGGACATCCGCTGCCCAATGAGGAGTCTATCCGCGCGGCCGACGCAATTTTGAAGTCATTAAATGCGCAGACGGAAGCGTCGTTGGTCATTTACCTGATCAGCGGAGGCGGTTCGGCGGCGGTTGAAAAACCGATTGACGATGAGATTTCTCTCGACGATCTGATTGAGACTTACCGCGTCCTGGTCCACTCCGGCGCTTCGATCAGCGAGATCAATACTGTCCGAAAACATCTGTCTTCCGTGAAGGGCGGACGTCTGGCGCAGGCGGCGTATCCCGCTCGGCAGGTATCGATCATGATTTCTGACGTTCCAGATAATACGCCGGATGCGTTGGCATCCGGCCCTACGATGCCGGATTCAACGACGGTTGCAAATAGTTATGCTATTGCGAAGAAGCACTCTCTGATTCCAATCTCTGAAAAGCGCGAAGGCCAGGGCATCCTCGGTGGGCAGTTTCCAACCCCTGTGCGCGAAATCTTCGAACGGCATGCATTGGAAGAAACGCCCAAGTCCGATGATCCGGCCTTCGTCCATGCCCGCTGGTGGACGATCCTGTCGAATTCGGCGCTGCTCCAGGCTGTCCAGACAGAAGCCGAACGCCAGGGATTTGCAGTCGTAATCGATAACTCGTGTGACGATTGGGATTATGTGAAAGCGGCAGGCTATTTATTAGAAAAGCTGCGAGAACTGCGCCGCATTCACGAGCGTGTCTGCCTGCTTTCCGGCGGAGAAGTTACCGTTCACGTGGAGCACGCGGGCACGGGCGGACGCAATCAGCAGTTCGCGTTGTACTGCGCGGGAAAAATTAGGGGAGAGAATATTTGTGTGCTCAGCGCGGGGTCCGATGGAATTGATGGAAACAGCACCGCAGCTGGTGCGATCGCGGACGGAACAACGTTGGAACGGGCAAAGGCCCGCGGGCTCGATGTGACAGCTCACGTCAGCGGCTTCAACGCTTACCCTATATTTGAAGCGTTGGGTGATGCTATCGTCACCGGGCCTACGGGCAATAATCTTCGCGATCTCAGAATATTGTTATCCTACTAGGCGGTCTTCTTTGCGGCCTCTGGCGGCGGCATGTTGGCCATAGCTTCGTCTTGAGCCCGCTGCATCTCTTCCGGCGACAGGTCCTTGACGTGTGTGGCAAGTGACCATTTGTGGCCGAATGGGTCTGAAACCATGCCATAGCGGTCTCCCCAGAACTGGTCCATTAAGGGCATTTTCACCTGAGCTCCGGCGGAAACGGCGCGATTAAATGCATCGTCAACATTGTCGGTATAGACGTGAACAGTTACGGCTGTGCCGCCGAGCGATAGAGGCGACAGCCCACCATACTCCGGCATTTCTTCATTCAACATCAGCATGGAATCGCCAATGCGCAATGCGGCGTGCATGATCTTTCCATCAGGCATGCGCGCAACACCCAGAATCTCGGCTCCAAGCGCATTCTTGTAGAACTCAAGCGCTTTATCAGCATCGCGAACGGTGAGATGTGGGGTGAGGGTATGAAATCCGGGGGGAACAGGGTTAGTTTTTTCGGCCATAAAAATCTCCTCGGCGGAGATTCTAGCCCAACGAAACATTAAAATGTGTCAAAAAATTTTTGTGATTCCTTCGGGAAGAACAAGCACCTTATCTCTGATTCCGGCTCGTTGGGCTTCTTTTTCGAGCAATTGCAACGGCTCCTCCATGGGCTCGTGAGAAAGGCGGAAAGTGCCGTAATGCATGGGAACCATCCAGCGTGAATTCAGGTCGAGGAAGGCGCGAGTGGCGTCGCCAGGGCTGGTATGGACGTTACGAAATTGCGGCGGATTGTAAGCACCAATCGGCAGCAGCGCTAGTTGAGGAGAGAGTCGCATACCGATTTCGCGAAATCCGGGAAAATATGCCGTGTCGCCAGCGTGATAGACCGAATGCTTGCCATCGCGCAGCACATAGCCGCCATAACCACGATGGGCATCGCGCAGAACGCGTGCTCCCCAATGCCGCGACGGCACGTGGGTGATGGTCAGGTTGCGATGGCGATAACTGTTCCACCAGTTCAGCTCGACCACATCGCGAAAACCGAGATCTGAAACCAAGTCGAAAACGTGCTCCGGGACTACGATCGTGGGCGCAGATCCGCGCGAACGCCTTGTGTGCTGGACCAAAGAACGCAAGGATGGCCGATGCAGGTGGTCAAAGTGCGCGTGGGTGATCAGGACCACGTCAATTGGAGGCAGATCGCGAATCTTCACTCCCGGCTGACGCAGCCGCTTTAGGACAAAAAGCCAGCGCGCGAAGTTGGGATCGATGACGACGCTTTCGCCGCCCACTTGCAGAAAAAAACTGGCATGACCAATGAAAGTCACGCCCATCTGGCCATTTGCCACCAGCACAGGCTTATGGGATTCGCCGCTTCGCGGAGTTACCGCCGAACGGCGAACGAGTCGCCCGAACTGCCGGGCTCGCTTTCGCATTGCGGCACTCTTAATTGCCTGTCGCAGCATAGAAAAGCTTTAGCTCTTAGCTACTGGCTTGAACCATGGCCGAGGATTCAGGCCGAAATCAAAGTTAACCAGACATTTGCATTCTACCAATCCCTTCAGATTCCCTTGACCACTTTGTGCGCGTCATTTCTAATTCTCTTGTCATTTTCTTTCTGAAGGTTTCTCCAAATAGTCAGGAGCTCTCATGCGGATCGCATTTTTAGGTTTAGGGATCATGGGCCACGCGATGGCCACAAATCTTGTTAAAGCGGGACATGAAGTTGCAACTTGGAATCGGAGTCCCGGAAAAATTGTTGAAGGCACACGAGCGGCGGCTTCTCCGGCCGATGCGGCTCAGGGAGCGGAGGTGGTTTGGCTCTGCGTCGCTGATACAGCCGCGGTTGAAAACGTGCTGTTCGGCCCGGATGGAGTTGAGCAATCGCTCACTGAGGGAATGATCATCAGCGACTCCAGTACGATTTCGCCTACAGCTACGCGGAAGTTTGCAGAACGAGTGGCGCAGAAAGGTGTGCAGTGGGTGGATTCGCCGATGACTGGATCGAAAACGGGCGCCGAGGCCGGTACCTTGTTGTTCATTATCGGTGGCAATGAGCAGGCAATCGAAATGCTGAAGCCGCTCTACGCTGCGATGGGTAAAAAAATCTTTCGCATGGGTGAGACGGGAAAAGGCCAATCCGCAAAACTGGTGATGAATCTTCAAATCGCGCTGATCTACGAGGGCTTTGCAGAGGCGCTCACGCTGGCGGCCAAACTGGGCTTGGATGCCGAGAACCTGGTGCAACTGATCAATGCGTCGATGGTGAAATCTGGAGTGATCGAATATAAGGCGCCGTTTGTGCTGCGACGCGATTTCTCTCCTAACTTTCCGCTGCGCCTTATGCGCAAAGACATCCGCTTGGCGCTTGAGGCCGCTAAAGAGGCTCGGGTAAAACTTCCCGGGCTGGAGACAGTCGAGGAAGTCTACGACGTGGCGGTCGAAGAGGGCCACGCCGATCTCGATTACGCGGCCACATTACAACTGCTCGAAAAATGGGCGGGAGTCGAGGTCAAGGGAGAAGCAGCCTAAAAACTTAATGGCCGACTACATTGGCGCGATCGACCAAGGCACCACCAGCACACGTTTCATCGTGTTCGACCGCGCTGGTCGAATTGTCAGCTCGGCGCAAGAGGAGCACGAGCAGATTTATCCGCAGCCGGGCTGGGTGGAGCATGACGCCGATGAGATCTGGCGGCGCACCGAATCCGTAATTGCGAAAGCGATGCAGGGCGGACGGATCGGTTCAACTGATCTGGTAGCGATCGGAATCACCAATCAGCGCGAAACCACAATTGTCTGGAACAAAAAGACCGGTAAACCTGTGTGTAACGCGATCGTGTGGCAGGACACTCGGGTTGCGCCGCAAGTTGCCGAGTTCTCGAAAAATGGCGGGCAGGGGCGTTATCGCGCGAAAACGGGACTGCCGCTTGCTACTTATTTCAGCGGGCTCAAAATTCGCTCGATTCTCGAGAATGTTCCCGGTGCGCGCGCGCAAGCTCAAGCTGGCGATCTGATCTGCGGCACTGTTGATTGTTTTTTAATCTGGAAACTGACTGGCGGCGCGAGCGGCGGCGTTCACGTCACCGATGTCACCAACGCCAGCCGCACTCAGTTAATGAGCCTGGCCACGCTGCAGTGGGACGAGAGCATCCTGAAAGATTTCGGAATTCCAATTCAAATTTTGCCGAAGATTGCATCCAGCAGCGAGATTTACGGTCAGGCAAAAATTCCGGCTATTCGCGATGTGCCCATCGCCGGAGTGCTTGGCGATCAACAGGCAGCGCTCATAGGTCAGGTTTGTTTCAAACCTGGCCAGGCCAAAAATACTTATGGCACCGGCTGCTTCATGCTATTGAATACTGGCGAGAAAATTATTCCATCAAAGTTCGGCTTGATCACGACCGTCGCCTACAAGCTAGGGAAGAAGCCGGCACATTACGCGCTCGAAGGCAGCATCGCTATTACGGGAGCGCTGGTGCAGTGGCTGCGTGACAATCTGGGGCTCATCTCTTCGAGTGAAGAAATTGAAAAGTTAGCGAAGACTGTCGAAGACAATGGTGGAGTTTATTTTGTTCCGGCATTCTCGGGTCTGTACGCTCCGTACTGGAAGGACACAGCGCGAGGGATAATTGCGGGGCTTACTCGGTATGTGAACAAAGGGCACCTGGC
>Ga0209474_10004229_pt1 | contig 12431 bp, 6 predicted proteins | sample GraSoiAngelo_145_FD_185902 | JGI IMG/M metagenome (GOLD analysis project Ga0209474, IMG submission 185902) | Grasslands soil microbial communities from the Angelo Coastal Reserve, California, USA - 14_1009_05_20cm (SPAdes) (version 2) | ecosystem: Environmental > Terrestrial > Soil > Grasslands ...
CCTGGACATAGAGGAGGCGCACCGCCGAGCAGCGCTGCCCGGCGCTGTCGAAAGCGGAAATCAAGGCATCAGCGACGACCTGCTCGGGCAGAGCGGAGGAATCGACGATCATCGCGTTCTGCCCGCCGGTTTCGGCGATCAGCGGCACGATCGGGCCGGGGCGCGCCGCCAGGACGGCATTGATCGCGCGGGCCGTTTCGGTCGAGCCGGTGAACGCGACGCCGGCGATTCGCGAATCGGCAACCAGCGCGGCGCCGACGGTTTCGCCATTTCCCGGCAGCAGGTGCAGCACGTCGCCCGGTAAGCCGGCCGCCAGGAGATGGCGAATCGTCGCCGCGGCGACGAGCGGTGTCTGCTCGGCCGGCTTGGCGATTACGGCGTTGCCCGCGGCCAGCGCGGCGGCGATCTGCCCGGTGAAGATCGATAGCGGAAAATTCCACGGCGAGATGCAGGCGAAGACGCCCCGCCCGTGCAGTCCGATCTCGTTGTGCTCGCCGGTCGGGCCGGGCAGGCGCAGCGGCGCGGCGAATTCGGTGCGGGCGCGCGCCGCGTAATACCGCAGGAAATCGATTGCCTCGCGCACCTCGGACAAGGCCGCCGGGATCGTGCGTCCGCCTTCGCGGACGATCAGCGCAATCAGGGCGGCGCGATCTCGCTCATAGAGATCGGCCGCTTGTTCCAGTATGGCGGCGCGCTGTTCGGCCGGGGTGCCGCTCCAGGGCGGCGCGGCGGCTGCGGCGCCGGCAAGCGCCTGCTCGACCGCATCCGGACCGGCGGCGGCGACGGTGCCGATCCGGCGCCGCCTGTCGCTCGGATCGAACACCGGTGCTTCGGTTCCGGTCAACTCCGCGCCGCCGACGATCGGCCCGGCATGAGCCGGCTGCCGCAAGGCTTCAGCTAGGCCAGCCTGCAGCGCACTCAAGGCGCGCGGATCTGCAAGATCGAGCCCTTGCGAGTTGCGCCGCTCGGGCTGGAACAGATCGCGCGGCAGCGGGATCTTCGGATGCGGCTTCTGCGGCAACTGCTTCAGCCGCGCAATCGGATCGGCGACGATTTCCTCGATTGGCGCGCGCTCGTCGACGATGCGGTTGACGAACGAGGTGTTGGCGCCGTTTTCCAAGAGTCGTCGCACGAGATAGGCGAGCAGATCCTCATGCCCGCCGACCGGCGCATAGACGCGGCACGGACGGTTCATCTTGTCCGGCCCGACGATTTCGTCATAGAGGGCCTCGCCCATGCCGTGCAGGCGCTGGAATTCCCAGTCCCGACGCTCGCCAGCCATTTCAAGTACGGCCGCGAGCGTATGCGCGTTGTGCGTGGCGAATTGCGGATAAAGCGCGCTGCCTGCCGCGAACAGGCGCTTGGCGCAGGCGAGATACGAAACGTCGGTCGCAATCTTACGGGTGAACACCGGATAGGAGTCGAGACCGCGTTCCTGGGCATGCTTGATTTCGGTATCCCAATAGGCGCCCTTGACAAGACGCGCCATCAGCCGGCGGTTCGCCCGCCGCGCCAGATCGGCGAGCCAGTCGATCAACGGCAAAGCTCGCTTCTGATAAGCCTGGATGGCGAGACCGAGCCCGTCCCAGCCGGCGAGCTCAGGCGCGAGCGCCAAGGCTTCGACGAGGTCGAACATCGGTTCGAGGCGGTCGGCTTCCTCGGCATCGATCGTAAAGCCGATCCCGGCATCGCGCGCGCGCTTCGCCAAGCCGAGCAGCGACGGCAGCAATTCGCGCATGACCCGGTCGTGCTGCGCCAATTCGTAGCGCGGGTGCAACGCCGACAGCTTGACCGAGATGCCCGGCGCCGCCTCGACCGGCCGCCCGGCCGCGGCGCTGCCGATCGCCGCGATCGCGTGCGCATAGGCGGTGTGGTAGCGCTCGGCATCGGCCATCGTGCGCGCCGCTTCGCCGAGCATGTCGAAGGAATGCCGGTAGCCGTGCCGCTCGGCATCGCGCGCCCGGTCGAGCGCTTCCTCGATCGTGCGCCCCATGACGAACTGGCCGGCGAGGATGCGCATCGCCGCGGTCACCGCCTGACGCCATACCGGCTCGCTCGACCGCGCGACGAGGCGGCGCAGCACATCGCCGAGATCGCGTGCATCGTTGGTGTCGGGGCGCAGCAGGCGGCCGGTCAGCATCAGGGCCCAGGTCGAGGCATTGACGAACAGCGAGCCGGAATGGCCGAGATGGCTCTGCCAATCGGGGCCGGCGATCTTGTCGCGGATCAGCTTGTCGACGGTCTCGGCATCGGGAATACGCAAGAGCGCCTCGGCGAGGCACATCAGCGCCACTCCCTCGGGCGAGGACAGCGCGTATTCGTGCAGGAACGCGTCGAGCCCGCCCTTGCCGAGCCGCTCGCGGCGCACCGTCTCGACGAGGCGGCGCGCGGTCGCGGCGCTGCGCTCGCGCGCCTCCGCTGGGATATCGGCGGCGGCGAGGATCGCGGCGTCGGCCGCCGTTTCGTCGAGGCGATGCGCATCGCGGATCGCAGCGCGCAACTGGGTTTCGGGCGGCGGCGGCTCGGCGAAGACGAGATCCATGCGGCTATAGCTTGGCGGTGGCTGAGCTGCTGGCAAGCTAACGGAAATCGCGGCTCGGGATGACGATCTCGCGCGGGTCGTAGCCGGGGATCCGTTCGTGCAGTGTGAAGGGCGATTTGCGTGAAGGCGGCGGCTCGTCGCCGGTGCGGTCGCGCAATGTGTTGAGGCGGCGGGTCCAGTCCTTAAGATCCTCGGCGATGATATGGATGACGCTTTCCTCGCGCTGCAGCCGACCGCGGCAGTAAAGCAAGGTCGCGCCGAGCGCGGCGCGGCGGAAACGTTCGAGCACGTTGGGCCAGATGATCAGATTGGCGATGCCGGTCTCGTCTTCGAGCGTGGCGAAGATGACGCCATTGGCGCTGCCGGGGCGCTGGCGGATCAGCACCAGCCCGGCGATCGCAAAATGCCGGTCGACCGGCAGGGTCGCGAGATCGGTGGCGGCGACGAGCCCCTCCTGCGCCAGTTCGGCGCGCAGGAAGGCGAGCGGGTGGCGCTTTATCGTCAGGCCTGTTGTCGCGTAATCCTCGACGACATGCTCGCCGAGCGGCATTTCCGGCAGCAGCTCGGCGGCGAAGGTTTCACTTTCCTCATAACCGGAAGGCCCCTCACCCTGTCCCTCTCCCCGCTCGCGGGGAGAGGGAACCCACGGCGAAGTTTGTACGAAATGTTCCCTCTGCCGCGGCTGCTTCCAGGCTAGAGCTGCAGTCGAGATGCTGAAGCCGCTCTCCCTCTCCCCGCTGGCGGGGTGAGGGGCATGGGCGCGGTCTGAGACAGCGAATAGCGGCAAGGGCGTTTCGCCGAGCGCTTTCAGCGTCCACAGCCCGCGGCGGCGGTCGAGATCCAGCGAGCGCAGCGCATCGGCCGCGGCCAGGCGTTCGAGCGCGGCGCGGCCAAGCCCGCTGCGGCGCCACAGATCGGCGGCATTCGCATAACCACTGCCGCGGTTTTCGGCGAGGCGCTTGGCGTCGGCTTCGGCCAATCCCTTGATCTGGCGCAAGCCGAGCCGCAGCGCACGCCGACTGCCGAGCACCGAATCCGGCGTCCCGGCGAAAGCCGGGACCCACTCCTCCGCGCCCGAGTTGGTTGAAAAATGGATCCCGGCTTTCGCCGGGACTGCGGTTATGGGAGGAGCGCCATCCTTTTTTGAAGCGTTGTCGAGCGGTTCCAGCGTGCAGTCCCAGTTGCTGAAATTGACGTCGGCTGGGCGCACTTCGATGCCGTGATCGCGCGCGTCGCGGACGAGCTGGGCCGGCGCGTAGAACCCCATCGGCTGCGAGTTAAGCAGCGCGCAGGCGAAGACATCGGGGTGGAAGCATTTGATCCAGGCCGAGACGTAGACCAAAAGCGCAAAGCTCGCGGCGTGGCTTTCGGGGAAACCGTAGGTGCCGAACCCCTCGATCTGGTCGAAGCAGCGGGTCGCGAAGTCGCTGTCGTAGCCGTTCGCCATCATGCCGGCGATGAATTTGTCGCGGAACAGATGGATCTCGCCGTTGCGCTTGAAGGTCGCCATCGCGCGGCGCAGCCGGTCGGCCTCGTCGGGCGGAAAGCCGGCGCCGACGATCGCGATCTTCATCGCCTGTTCCTGGAACAGCGGCACGCCCAGGGTCTTGCCGAGCACGCGGCGCAGCGACTCGGAGGGGTATTCGACCGGCTCCTTCCCCGAGCGGCGGCGCAGATAGGGATGCACCATGTCGCCCTGGATCGGCCCGGGCCGCACGATCGCGACCTCGATGACGAGATCGTAGAATTTCTCGGGCTTGAGCCGCGGCAGCATCGACATCTGGGCGCGGCTTTCGACCTGAAAGACGCCGATCGAATCGGCGCGGCTCAGCATCTCGTAAACCTGCGGGTGCTCGGCCGGGATCGTCGCGAGCGTGTAGGAGCGGCCGTAATGCTGGTCGATCAGCGCAAAGCTCTTGCGGATGCAGGTCAGCATGCCGAGCGCCAGGACGTCGATCTTCAAGATGTGCAGCGCGTCGAGATCGTCCTTGTCCCATTCGATGAATGTGCGGTCCTCCATCGCCGCATTCTCGATCGGCACCAGCTCCGACAAGGGACCGCGGGTGATCACAAAACCGCCGACATGCTGCGACAGGTGGCGCGGAAAGCCGATCAGTTCGCTGGCGAGGTCGAGCGCCAGGCGCAGATTGCGGTCGCGCGGGTCGAGCCCGGCTTCGCGCACCCGCTCGTCGGCGATCCCCTCATTCGACCAGCCCCAGACGATGCCAGCCAGCGCGGCAACGACATCGCCGGATAATCCCATGACCTTGCCGACCTCGCGGATCGCGCCGCGGGCGCGATAGCAGATCACGGTCGCGGCGATGCCGGCGCGGTCGCGGCCGTATTTGTCATAGACGTACTGGATGACCTCCTCGCGCCGCTCATGCTCGAAATCGACATCGATGTCGGGCGGCTCGTTGCGCGCGGCGCTGATGAAACGTTCGAACAACACGTCGATGCGCGCCGGATCGACCGAGGTGATGCCGAGGCAATAACAGACGACCGAATTGGCCGCCGAGCCGCGCCCCTGGCACAGGATGCCGCGGCTCTTCGCGAAATTCATGATGTCGTGCACGGTCAGGAAATAGCGCGCGAAATTGAGCTGCTCGATCAGCTTGAGTTCGTGCTCGATGCGCTCGCGGATATTGTCGGGAATGCCGTCCTGTGGGACCGCGGCCGTCCCGGCCGCATTTGCGGGCGAGACGCCCGCGGTCCGATCAATGCCGAACTTCTCTCGCGCGCCCCTCCAAGCCAGCTCGGTCAGCCATTGCTGGGGTGTGAAGCCGGGGGGGACCGGCTCCTCGGGATATTCGTAGCGCAACTCGTCGAGGCCGAAACGGCAGCGCGCGACGATCTCCAGGCTGCGCGTCAGCGCCGCTTCATAGCCGCGGAACAGCCGGGCCATTTCCGAGGCCGGCTTCAGATGGCGCTCGGCATGGGCGGCGAGGCGAAACCCGGCCTCTGTGATCGTGCAATGCTCACGAATGCAGGTCACGACATCCTGCAATGGCCGCCGCTCGGGCACGTGGTAATGCACGTCGTTGGTGGCGAGGAGCGGCAAGCCGGTCTCTTCGGCGATTACGGCAAGCCGGGCGAGCCGACGGGCATCGTCGCCGCGATAAAGGTAATGCGCCGCGAGATAGGCGCGGCCGCGGAAATCCGCCGCGACCTGTCCAGCAAATAAAAGATGGGCCGCGAACTCGGCGGTGTCGCCGTCCTCGTGTGGCAGCACGACGAGGATCTGTCCCTCGCCATGCGCGACGACATCGGCATAGTCGAGATGGCATTCGCCTTTTGGGGCGCGTCTCTTTCCGAGGGTCAACAGGCGGGTCAGCCTGCCATAGGCGGCGCGGTCCTCGGGAAAGGCGAGGAGGCTGGTGCCGTCGCGCAGATCGAGGCGGCAGCCGATCACCAGCCGGATACCAATGGTCTTCGCGGCATGATGCGCGCGCACGATGCCGGCGAGGCTGTTGCGGTCGGTGATCGCGATCGCGGCGTGGCCGAGCGCCGCCGCGGTCACCACCAGCTCGTCGGGATGCGAAGCGCCGCGCAGGAACGAGAAATTGCTGGTGACCTGCAACTCGGCATAGCCGGGAACCGAATCGAGGCCGGCGCCGCGCTTGCCGCGGATCACCCGCGCGGGCTTGTCGCCGTGCGGCCGCAGACTGCCGTCGCCGATCGTGCGCGACAGCCTGTCGAAACTGGCGATATCACCGGCTCTTTTTGGCGGCAATTCGGGCATCGGCGGATCAGGCAAAGACGCCGTGGACAAACCAGCGCGGCGGCGGATCGCTTTGCGCGAGCCCGGCGCGGAACAGCCAGAAGCGCCGCCCCTCTTCGTCTTCGACCCGGTAATAGTCGCGGATCATGTCGGCCTCGCACTTTGCCAGATCCGGCGGACCGCCTTCGGTCCACCATTCCTCGGCGATCCGCTCGGGACCGTCGGCGCGCAGGACCCGGTGCTGCCGCCGCCGCCACGTGAAGCGGAACGGCGGATCGTCGGGCAACACCCATTGCGCCTCGACCGGCTCCGGCGGCTGAAACAGCCGGACGGGCCGAGGAGGCTTGCCGGCGCTGTGGAAAAATCCCTCTCCGCCCTTCAGGGGGGAGAGGGAGGGGCCTGTCGCGCAGCGACGGGAGGGTGAGGTGGGCGTCGGCAAGCGCTCTGGAATCCCCCACCTCACCCCGACCCTCTCCGCCCGCCTTGGTCCCATGGGGGGCGGAGAGGGAGGCGAGGCGGCATTCTTCTGCCGCTCTACGGAAACACAGATTGAAGCGCGTTCCGGGATGTGGCTCGCGCGCGGCTCGATACGGGTGATTGCATCGGGTCCCAAGCGATTGCCGAGCCGGTCGAGCAGAGCGGCAATATCGTGTGCGGCTGTCTTCGAGTGACCGGAAACGAACTCGGTTTGCTCCGGCGGTAATTTTTCGACCGCGAAGACGGCGAGGATCATGTCCTCGATGCCGAGACCGGGATCGACTGTATCGAGTTTTGCGGCGAACAGCTTGGCGAGGTGGCGCGCGTCGCGGCTCGGCCGGGCGGTGCCGATGCGGATATGCTCGACCCGGCCGTCGACGCGGTGAAAACCGAGATCGAGCCGGCGCGCGCCGACACCTTCGCGCGCCAGCCGCGCCGTCAAATCCTCGACCAGCCGTTCGATGGCGCGGGCGAGATCGGCCGGATCGGCGATCGGTTCGGCAAAGCTGAGCCTTACCCGCCGGCTCGGCGTCTCGCTCAGCGGCGACAGCGGCTCCGGCAGATCGCCGAAGATCTGGTCGAGCCGGCGCGCCACCGCATCTCCGAAGCGGCGCGCCAGCGCGTCGCGCGGCATCGGGTAGAGCTCGCCGATGCGTCGGAGCCCGACCCGGCGCAAGCCTTGAACAGTCAGCGGGTCGAGCCGCAACGCCTCGACCGGCAACGGCGCCAGGGCGGCGCGCTCGTCCTGCGGCGCGGGCAGTGCCGGCCGGCCATCAGCCGCGGCGTGGCGCGCCAAGGCCCAGGCGGCGCCCAACGTGCCGGCGACCGCGATGCGATGCACGATGCCTTGTCGTGAGAGGCGCCGGGCGAGATCGGCAACCAATGCCGCTTCGCCGCCCCACAGATGCGCCGAGCCGGTGATCTCGATCTTGATGCCATTGTCCTCGTCGGGCGCGGTCCAGGGGCTGTAGCGGCCGCACCATTCGGCGAGCCGGGTCAGAGCGGCGCTGTCGGCGGCCGGATCGGCCGGGACGGTCATCAGGCCGGGCAGAAAGGACAGCGCATCGGCCAAGGGCATGCCCGGCGCGAGCCCCGCCGCCGCGGCGGCCGGGTTGATCGCGGCGAGCAGGCGGCGTCCGCCAGCCGCGGTTACCGTCGCGAAAGCCGAGCCGTCAGCCGGCGTGCTGCAAAGGCTCGCTGTCGTGCCGCTCCGCTTCTCGCCGGCCCAGCTTTTGTTTTGGCGCCGCAGCCGGTCGATCGGCCAGCTCGGGAGAAAGACGTACATGACCCGTCGCATCCGCTACCTCCACAACCCATTGGGCCGGCACGCCGCCGCGGCAGCGCAGCAGCTCGACCCGCCAGCGCGGCCGTCCGATCAAGTGCCGCAGCCTCTCTTCGTCGCTGTCGCGCGACGGCAATGACATGACGCGCCAGCGGGTCACAGCCGCGCTCGGCCGCTCGCGTTCCGTTGCCGCTTCCTCGCCGTTGCGCCAGCGCCGCAGCACCAGGGCGGTGACGCCGGAGCGTTCGGCGGCGAGCTGCAATCGGCGGCCGGCCACGAGCGGCAATCGCCCGATCTCGCCGATCACCGCGGCGAGGCCTGGGGTGCGCAGCCCTTCCTCCATCGCCCACAGGATCTCATCGTCGCGCGGCGCGACGGCCAGCACGAGGCGCGCCGGATCGAAGCCGTGCGCCATCAAACCCGGCCCGTACAGATCCGCCCGCCGCAGGCACCACAGCACCGGCCCTGAGTCCGTGGGACCGCCCACCTCACCCTCCCAGCGCTTCGCGCTGGGCCCCTCCCTCTCCCCCCTAAAGGGCGGAGAGGGAAATGAAGCGAGCCCCTGGGCTTTGTTCTTTAGTCTGAGGATGGAAGGAGAAATCGACGGCCCCGCTATCTCCCTCTCCGCCCCCCTTAAATCTGATGGGCGGGGCGGAGAGGGTCGGGGTGAGGTGGGGGGAACTCCCCCTGATGAAAGGCGGGCGAGGAGGGCGGCGGCAAACCCGGAAGCGGCGGCGCCATCCTCCTCATCGCCGCCGGCCCCGAGGATCTCATGCACCGCGCCGCGCGCGAGCCCGCCGCCCGGCAAAACACGGTCGATCGCCGCAATGCCAAACGGCAGCACGCCATGATGCAGCGGCTGCTCAATCTGCCGGATCCGCTCCCGCAGCGAGTCGAGGTTGCCCGGACGCGGCATGCCCTCCGGAAAGCCAGACCGCATCACATGAGAAAAGCTCATCCGCTCACCTGCAATTACAGGTGAAATACAGGTGCACGGATGAGCCGTCGCATACCGAGCGCCCCGCTTCCTTGGCTGTTTCTGCGAGGGTCGGCAGCCAAACCATTTTCCTGAAATCGAGCTCGCGACATGTCCGGGCCATCATTGATGTTCTCTATATGTTCTTATTTCTTCGATTGTCAACCCGCCGCCCTTTGCCGTTAAGATCGCCCATGGCCCAAGCTCAATCCAAAACCCACTCCGCTCCGCACACGAACCGCTCTGCCGGCGAAACCGAGGCCGCAGAGATCACCGCCCGCATCCTCTTGGAAACCGATTCGGTGCTGTTCCGGCCGGATGACCCGTTCACCTTCACCTCGGGCCGCAAATCGCCGGTCTATATCGATTGCCGCCGGCTGATCTCGTTCCCGCGCGGCCGCACCAAGCTGATGGAATTGGGCGCCGAGCTGATCGAGCGGCATACCGGCTATGAAGGGCTCGACGCGGTTGCCGGCGGCGAGACCGCCGGCATCCCGTTTGCCGCCTGGATCGCCGACCGGCTGTCCCTGCCGATGCTGTATGTCAGGAAGCAGCCGAAAGGCTTTGGCCGCAACGCCCAAATCGAGGGCGAGCTGAAGGACGGGTCCCGCATTCTCTTGGTCGAGGATCTCGCCAGCGAAGGCACCTCGAAGCTCAATTTCGTGCGCGCGATCCGGCAGGCGGGCGGGGTCATCGACCACGCCTTTGTGATCTTCAACTACGGCATCTTCCCGCAGATCGAGACGAGCCTCGCCGCCGAGGGGATCACGCTGTTGGCGCTCGCTACCTGGTGGGATGTCGCGCAAACCGCCGAGCGCCTCGGCCGCTTCGCGCCGGGGCAATATGAGTCGGTGAAGAGCTTTCTCGAAGACCCCGAAGCCTGGTCCAAGGCCCGCGCCGCCGCCCGCCGGTAGAGAAAAGCGAACGCTTTTACCGCAGAGGACGCGGGGGATTCGCAGAGGACGCGGAGTAATTTTAATCGGCGCCCCGGCGAAAGCCGGGGTCCACTTGTCAGAGGCAAGAGCGGCTGAAGGGTGGGTCCCGGCTTTCGCCGGGACGCGGTATTTTTTTCCGCGACCTCCGCGTATCCTCCGCGTCCTCTGCGGTATGGCTTTTTTATTGGCGGGGGAGCCAGGCGGCGAGGCGGCGGCAGGCTTCGGCGATGTCGTCGGTCGAACCGGCGAAGGAGAGGCGGATCCAGCTGTCGCCGTGGATCGGGTCGAAATCGCGGCCCGGGGTCACCGCGACACCGGTCTCGGCGAGCAGGCGACGGCAGAACTCGACGCTGTCGCGGGTCAATGCCGAGACATCGACATAGAGATAGAAGGCGCCCTCGGCCGGGGCGAAACGGGTCAGCCCGGCCTGCCGCATCGTTTCAATCAGCCGGTCGCGATTGGCGCGGTAACGTGCGACATGGCCGTCGAGTTCGGCGCGGCAGCCAAACACCGGTAACGCGGCGAGCTGCGACAGGGCCGGCGGCGAGATGTAGAAATTCTGCGCGAGGCATTCGACCGAGCGCGCCAGATCCGGCGGCACCACCATCCAGCCGAGCCGCCAGCCGGTCATACTGTAATATTTCGAGAACGAGTTGACGATGATCGCATCGCTTCCGAACGCACGGGCGGTTTGCGGCGTCTCTTCGTAGGTGATGCCGTGATAGATCTCGTCCGAGACGAGCCGGATGTGCCGCTCGCGGCAATATTCGGTGAGGCGCGCCAGATCGGCGGCCGGGATCATCGTGCCGGTTGGGTTGGCCGGGCTGGCGACGATCAGCCCGGCGAGGTCGCCCGCCTCGGCCAGCAATTCCGGATTGGGCTGGTAATGCGCGTTCTCGCCGACCTCGATCAGCACCGGTTCGAGATCGAGCGCGGTCAGGATATTGCGGTAGGCGGGGTAGCCGGGGGCGGCGAGCGCCACCCGGTCGCCCGGCTCGAAGGCGGCGAGAAACGCCAGCTGAAACGCCGCCGATGAGCCGGTCGTGACGATGATTTCGGCCGGCGCGACCGCGACCCCGTATTGCTCGCGGTAATGCCCGGCGATCGCCTCACGCAAGGGCGGGATGCCGAGCGCGTCGGTGTAGCCGATGCGGTCCGCCGCGAGCGCCTGCCGCGCCGCGTCGAGCACCGCCGCCGGCGCCGGCGTGCCGGGCTGGCCGACCTCGAGATGAATGACCGAGTGTCCCGCCGCCTCGCGCTCATTCGCGGCACGCAACACATCCATCGCGATAAACGGCGGGACGAGCCCGCGGCGTGAGGGGCGGAACGGCATCGGCCTCATCTTGGCATGGCGCATCTGCGGTGTCTCATCCTACCGCTGCATCGGCAGCTTGCGTGCTTCGAGACGCGCCAGCTCGTCCTGAGGAGCCGCCGCAGGCGGCGTCTCGAAGGGGGCGCTCCTCAGCATGAGGCAGATTGGGGATGGTATTAAGAAAGAACCTCATCCTGAGGAGCCCGCGAAGCGGGCGTCTCGAAGGACGCACGCAAGTAATCCAGCGCTCTTCCGATAGTGCTTCGCCGCGCGAGGGAGTTGCCAGGGGCGAGCCGGGTTCGCTATGACGGGCGGCCCTCACGCTCCCCAGGAGAAACCGCCAGCATGTTCAATGGAAAGCCTTTCCGCCTCATCGGGATGTCCGGCAGCCTGCGCACCGGCTCCTATTCGAATGCGGTGCTGGCGACATTGCGCGAGAAATTCGCCGGCCGCGCCGATCTGGAGCTTTACGACCTCGCGCCGATCCCGCTCTACAACCAGGATTTCGAGGGCGACAAGCGGCCGCCGATCGTCAAGAAACTGCTCGCCGACATCGCCGCGGCGGACGGACTCGTCTTGTGCGCGCCGGAGTTCAACCACAGCATCCCGGGCGTGTTGAAAAACGCGATCGATTGGGCGTCGCGCCCGGCCTTCCAGTCGGTGCTGGCCTACAAGCCGGTCGCGATCATGGCGACCTCGCGCGGGCCGCTGGGCGGCGCACGCTGCCTCGAACACATGCGGGTCGCGCTCGATTCCTGCCTGTCGCGCATCGCCTTGGCCCGCGAAGTCATCATCACCGCCTGCGAGACCAAGATCACAGACGGCAGCCTCGTCGACGAGACCTCGCTCGGCTTTGCCTGCGGCGCCGTCGAGGCCTTGCTCAAGGAAATCGCGCTGTGGCAGGCGGCCGAGCAGCAGAAGCAGTGATGTGGGTGGCAGAGCCTTCGCGGAAAAAAAGCCCCTCACCCCGGCCCTCTCCCCGCAGGCGGGGAGAGGGAGAGCGCAGCACCGACAGAGCACAGTAATCGGAATGCTTCGCCAGGTATTGCAGCCGCGTTCCCTCTCCCCGTCCTACGGGGGGGGGGACCCCTAACGGAGGGCGGGTAGAATTTTCACTTACGGCTGCCAGTTTATGCGCCTAACCGGGGCGGAAAAAAGCGCGTTCGAGCGGGGCGAAAGTAGCGCG
>Ga0209474_10004230_pt1 | contig 12426 bp, 8 predicted proteins | sample GraSoiAngelo_145_FD_185902 | JGI IMG/M metagenome (GOLD analysis project Ga0209474, IMG submission 185902) | Grasslands soil microbial communities from the Angelo Coastal Reserve, California, USA - 14_1009_05_20cm (SPAdes) (version 2) | ecosystem: Environmental > Terrestrial > Soil > Grasslands ...
CCGCGATCATCTGCACGGCGAGCGGCGGGAAGACGCCCGAGCGGGCGAGCGGCTCCGCGACCCCCGCGCCCTCGCGCACGCCGACCTCGACCTCGCCGAGCGAGCGCGCGATCACCTGGTTGCCCGCCACCTCCTTCACGATGCCGAGCGCCTGCAGCATGGGGACGCCGCTCTTGAGCAGCGTGCCAAGGGTGCGCGCGAGGCTCGCGACCTCCATCTTGCGCAGGAGCTGCCCCACCAGCACGAGGCGGAGCTTCCACTGGTCCCACTCGTAGCGCCCGCGCGGGGTGCGGATCGAGTAGCGAAAGCCGCCCGCGACCAGGCCCACGGCACCGATGCCGGCCCACCAGTAGCCGCGCACCGCCTCCGACACCGCGAGCAGCACCCGCGCCTGCAGCGGGAGCGCGCGGCCCATCTCGGAGAACATGACCGTGAACTTGGGCAGCACGTAGATGAGCAGCACGAGGATCGACACGCCCATCGCGCAGACGAGGAGCACCGGGTAGGTGAGCGCCGAGCGCACCTCGTCGCGCAGCTGCTGCCCGCGCTCCAGGTACTCCGAGAGCCGCTCGAGCACCAGCTCCAGGAAGCCGCCGATCTCGCCCGCGCGGACCATGTTCACGTAGAGGGGCGGGAAGACGCGGTGCTGGCCGAGCGCCTCGGCGAGCGACTTGCCACCCTGCACGGCGTGCAGCACGTCGCCCAGGATGCGCTTCAGCTCCAGGTTGTCGGCCAGCTCGGCGAGCGTGGCGAGGCTGCGGTCGAGGGGCAGGCCCGAGGACACGAGCGCCGACAGCTCCTGGGTCATGATGAGTAGGTCGCGGCCCTTGACGCGGCGGCGCCGGAGCGCGGGCAGCGCGGGCAGCTTGGCGCCGGCCGCGCGCGGGCGGGCGCCGTCGCTCGAGGCGATCGTGATCGGGATGAGGCCGCGATCGTGCAGGCGCGCAACCACCGCCGGGACCTCGCCGGCCTCGATCGTCCCCTCGACGACCTTCCCCTGCGGATCAACTGCGCGATACTGGAATTGCGCCACCAGGGCTCCTCCCGCCGCCCGTCCACCACACCGCTACACGGAGGCTAAAGTGCGGGAAAATCATTACATTCATATACCGACGGTCGGCACCTTTTCAACTTCGCAGAGGCCCTGGCAGCCTACCTCGACGCCTCTTAGACTCGGATTCCACACCGCGCTTCAAGCCGGGAGGCGCACGCGGCCGTCCATGCTCGGGGGCGACTCGATGCCGAGCAGCGACGGGCGTGCTCGCTCCTCCCTCCTGCGGCCTAGCTTTGGCTACGCCTCGTCGGTCGTCGCTGCGCTCGGCCGTCTCGGCTCCCGGCTCGGCGTTCTCGCGACCAGCCGCCTCGCGGACAGCACCCTAGACCTCTTCCTGCGTGACGCGCACCACCTCGGCCACGGTGGTGACGCCGGTGCGGACCTTCTGCCAGCCGTCCTCTCGCAGCGTCCTCATCCCCTGCTGTACGCTCGCGTCCTTGATGATGTCGGCCGAGGAGCGCTTCAGGATGAGCGGCCGGATCACGTCGTTCACCAGCAGGATCTCGAAGATGCCCGAGCGCCCGCGATACCCGGTCCGCGCGCAGTCGTCGCAGCCCTCACCCTCGTAGACCTCCGCCGCAGCGCCGTTGCCGCCGATCTCGCGCATCACCGCGGCCGTCACCTCCGCCGGCCGGCGGCACTTCGCGCACACCTTGCGCACCAGGCGCTGGGCGAGCACCCCGAGCAGCGAGGAGGCGAGCAGGTAGTCCTCCACCCCCATCTCGAGGAGACGCGACACGGCGCCCGCCGCGTCGTTGGTGTGCAGGGTCGAGAAGACGAGGTGGCCGGTGAGCGCCGCCTGGATCGCGATCTCGGCCGTCTCGGCGTCGCGGATCTCGCCCACCATGATGACATCGGGGTCCTGGCGGACGATCGAGCGCAGCCCGTTCGCGAAGGTGAGCCCGATCTGCGGCTTCACGTGGATCTGGTTCACGCCGAAGAGCTGGTATTCGACCGGATCCTCGATGGTGATGATCTTCTTGTCGGGCGAGTTGATCTTGTCGAGCGCGCCGTAGAGCGTGGTCGTCTTGCCGCTGCCGGTGGGGCCGGTCACCAGGATCATGCCGTACGGCTTCGTGATCAGCCGGTCGAAGTGCGCGAGCGTATCCTCCGGGAAGCCGAGCGAGCCGAGGTTCACGACGATCGACGAGCGGTCGAGGATGCGGAGCACGACGCTCTCGCCGTAGAGCGTGGGGAGGGTCGAGACGCGGAGGTCGATCTCGCGGCCCATGAGCCGGAGCTTGATGCGCCCGTCCTGCGGCAGGCGCCGCTCGGCGATGTTGAGCTTCGACATGATCTTGACGCGCGACACGATCGCGGCCTGCAGCCGCCGCTGCGGCGCCTCCACGTCGTGCAGCACGCCGTCGATGCGGTAGCGGACCTTGAGCTCGTTCTCGAAGGGCTCGATGTGGATGTCCGAGGCGCGCTGCTCCACGGCGCGGCTGATGAGCAGGTTCACGAAGCGGATGACCGGCGCCTCGGAGGCGAGGTCGCGCAGGTGGTCGACGTCCTCCTCGTCATCGCCGAAGTACTCGAGCTCCGCGTCGGCCGGCTCCGCCGCCGCCCCGCCCTCGGCGTTGCCACCGCCATAGATGGTCTCGAGCGCTTCGAGCACGTCGCGCTCGCGCGCCAGACGCGGCTCGACCTGGAGCCCGGTGGCGAGCTGGAGGCCCTGGATCGTGTAGTAGTCGGCGGGGTCGGACATCGCCACGGTGAGCCCGCCGTTCGTCTGCGCCAGGGGCAGCACCTTGGCGTGCTTCAGGAACTTCAAGTTGAGGTTGCCGAGCGGCACGGGCGCGGTCGGGAAGTCGCGCCGGTGGATCGTCTCCACGCCCAGGTAGGCGGAGAGGAGCGGGAGCAGGTCCTCCTCGGAGATGAAGCCCAGGTCGAGGAGGAGGCGCTCCAGCCGCTCGCCCCGCTCCTGCTGGAGCCGCTTCACCTTGCGCAGGTCGTCCTGGGTGATGCGGCCCTGCTCGACCAAGAGCTGCTCGAGCGTGCGGTGCGGGAGCTCCATGGGACTCATCGAGCATACTCGCGGGTTTTCCGAGCGGCAAGCGCGGGATTCGCCAGCAGGGCGGAAATGCCCAGGCGGCGCCATCTTTTGCCTTCCGCGCGCCGACGCCGCGCTCGCCGGCAGAGCGGGCGGCCGGTCACCCGCCGGCCGCGATGCGGGCCCGCCAGTCCTCGAGCAGGTCGCGCAGCGTCGCGCTGAGCTGCCGTGCCGGCCGCCACCCCGTGTGCTCGGTCGCCGTCGCGTGGCTGCCGACGATGCGGGGCACGTCGTGGGCGCGGCGCAACGCCGGGTCGGAGTGCACCCGCACGGGCACCCGAGCGTGCGTGCGCAGGAGGGCGATCACCTCCGCGATGCTGACCCCGTCGCCCGAGCAGAGGTTGTAGGCCTCGCCGGTGCGGCCCCGCTCGAGGAGCGCCACGTAGCCGGCGGCGATGTCGCGCACGTCGGAGAAATCTCGCACCGGGTCCGCGTTCCCGACACGCACGACGGGGTCCTGCTTCGCGGCCTCGATGAGCGCCAGCTGCCGCGCCAGCGCGCTGCACACGAAGGCCGCATCCTGTCCCGGGCCCGTGTGGTTGAACGGCCGCGCCCGGACGACGTCGAGGCCGTAGGCGCGCGCCCACTGCGCCGCGGCGATGTCCGCCGCCGCCTTGCTGGCGCCGTAGACGCTCACCGGCCGCAGCGGCGTCTCCTCGACGACCGGCAGCTCCTCGGCGCGCACATCGCCGTAGACGTCGCTCGAGGTGACGATCAGCACACGCGCGCGCGGCGCGTGGGCGCGGGCCGCCGCGAGGACCGCGAGCGTGCCGCCCAGGTTCGTGCGGTAGGCGCCCGCGGGGTCGCGCTCGGCGGCGGGAGCGAAGGAGAGCGCGGCGAGGTGAACGACCGCGTCGGGGGCGAGCTCGCGGACGAGATCCGGGAAGCGGCCCTCGGCCAGGTCGCCGCGGTGGAGCGCGCCCGGCGCGAGCGGGAGCCCCGCGAGCCGCGGCCAGGGGCCCGCGCCGCGCACGAGCCCGTGCACCTCGTGCCCGGCCTCGAGGAGCGCCGCCGCGACCACGGGCCCGGCGAAGCCCGCGATGCCGGTCACGAGGACGCGCATCTCAACGGGGCTGGAGGCGCTCCAGGTCGGCGCGCACCATCGTCTCGACCAGCTCGCGGAAGGAGACGCGCGGCGCCCAGCCGAGCACACGGCGCGCCTTGGAGGCGTCGCCCACCAGGCGCTCGACCTCGGCGGGGCGGAGCAGAGCCGGATCCTCGTGCACCCACTCGCGCCAGTCGAGCCCGACCGCGCCAAAGGCGATCTCCACCAGCTCGCGCACGGTGTGCGACTCCCCGGTCGCGACCACGTAGTCATCGGCCTTGGGCTGCTGCAGCATGCGCCACATGGCCTCGACGTAGTCGCCGGCGAAGCCCCAGTCGCGACGCGCCCCCAGGTTCCCGAGGCGCAGCTCCTGCGCCAGGCCGAGCTTCACGCGCGCGGCGCCGTCGCTCACCTTCCGCGTGAGGAACTCGCGGCCGCGGCGGGGGGATTCGTGGTTAAAAAGTATCCCCGAGCACGCGTAGAGTCCGTAGCTCTCCCGATAGTTGACCGTGATGAAGTGCCCGTACGCCTTGGCCACGCCGTACGGGCTCCGCGGGTAGAAGGGTGTGGTCTCGCGCTGCGGCGTCTCGCGCACCTGGCCGAACATCTCGCTCGAGCTGGCCTGGTAGAAGCGCGCCCCGGGCGCGACCAGGCGGACGGCCTCGAGGAGCCGGGTCACGCCCACCGCGTCGAACTCCGCCGTCAGCACGGGCTGCTGCCAGGAGGTGGGGACGAAAGACTGCGCGGCGAGGTTGTAGATCTCCTCCGGCTGGACCGTGCGCAGCACGTCGATGAGCGAGAGCTGGTCGAGCAGGTCCGCCTGCCGGAGCTCGATGCGCTCGCGGAGATGCGTGATGCGCTCGAAGTTCTCCGTGCTCGCGCGGCGCACCATGCCGACGACTCGGTAGCCCTTCTCGAGCAGCAGCTCGGCCAGGTAGGACCCGTCCTGGCCCGTGATGCCGGTGATGAGCGCGGTCCTCACGTGACTCTCCCGTAGCGGTCCTCGAGCCGCACCACGTCGTCCAGCTCGGGGGTCGAGACCTCGAGGATGTCGGTGTCCTCGAGCGCGGTCACACGGTGGCGCGTCCCGGGCGGCAGGTGGAAGCCTTCGCCCGGTCCGAGCCGCAGGCGCTGGGGCTCGCCCCGCTCGGCGCCCACCTCGAGGGTCACGGCCCCGGAGAGGACGCGCATCGTCTCCTCCTTGCGCCGGTGGTACTGGAGGCTCAACGACTCGCCCGCGCGCACGTGCAGGATCTTCCCGACGTACCGGTCGGTGCGCGCCCAGATGATCTCGTGCCCCCAGGGCTTGGGGACGCGCTCGGGCCGGATCGGGCCCGCGGCTCGCCGGCTGCTCATCGCCTGCCGTCGATCATGGGCGTCCCGGCTCGCGCGTGGCGGGGCCGTGGGTCATCAGTTGGAGAGCCCGCCCAGCGCCGCCGGGCCGACGCCCTGCCGCTGCATCTGCGCGAGCGGCGCGAAGCCCACGAAGCCGGCTGGGACGGGAGTCCGCCCGAAGGAGCCGAGCCCGAAGAGCGTGAACTGGACGCGGAAGAGGCGCTCGTCCGGGTTCGTCTTGTCGGAGACCCCCGCCTGGAGCACCCAGCAGTTGCAGCGCGAGATGAGGCGCACGAGGTAGTCGCGCTCGAGGAAGTGAGGGCCGAGCGTCGTCGTCCCCAGGGTCGTCGTGCTCAGGTCGTAGCGGGAGAGGAAGGTGAAGCCCAGGTAGTCGCCGAGCCGCAGGTAGAACGAGCCGTCGAGCTCGTTCACCCCGGCGCTGTTCAGGAGCGGCGACTCGCGCGCGGGCGTCGGCGCGCTCCGGTTCACGTCGCTCTGGATCAAGCGGTACGAGAGGCCGATGGTGGTCGGACTCTGGAAGTTGCGCACGATGCTCGGCGGCGTCCACCAGGGCTCGCGCAGGAGGAGCCCGGTCGAGAGGCCGCGGATCTCGCGCTGCTCGACGCCGACCGTCGTGTTGTAGGTGAGCCCGAGGTAGTCGAGCGGCGTCAGGCGAACCCCGACGTCGATGTCGCTCGCGTGGCTGGCGCCGACCAGGGGACGCGAGACGTCGTAGCCGTGCAGGATCGAGGCGCGCACCAGCTCGCGGGGCGCGGTGGCGGCAGGGGGCGCCCCGCCGGGCGCCGCGGGCGGCGCCGGCGGGCCCACGAAGTCCGGCAGCGCGGCGGCGGAGAGGCCCTGCGGCAGCGTCTCGGGATCGATCGGGGCCGGCGCGGGCGCCGCCGCGGCGCTGCTCTCGGCCGCCGTCGGACCCCGGCCGAGCAGCCGCGTGGTGAGCCCGTAGGAGAGGAAGTTCCGCCGGTTGATCGCATCGCGATCGTCGAAGAGGAAGCCTTCGCTGAACAGCGTCGCGTTGCAGTTGTTGCCGGGTTTGTCGTTCGGCCCGAGCGTCGGGGGGCAGTCCCGGAGCTTCTGGTCGAAGATCGGGCGCCCCACCTGCGGCACGAAGAGGTACGCCAGCTCGGGCTCGATCGTGTGCCGGAGCTTCTCCAGGCCGAGGTGCCGGAAGGTGAACACGCGCGCGAGCTCGGTGCCCACCTGCCCGTGGACCTCCGCCAGCTCGCGCGTGTGATCGGTGTCGAGGCGCGGCAGCTCGGGCGCGGTCCGGAAGTGGGGGATCGCCGCCACGCCCGCCGCCGGCACCACGAGCGCCACCTGCTCGTCGTTGGTCAGGTGGTACGCCGTCTCGCGCACCTGGCCGGAGAGCGAGCCGTGCAGCGCCCGCCCCAGGTGAAAGGGCAGCAGCAGCTCGGGCGCCAGGTCGGCGCGCAGGCCGTCGTAGCCCTGCTCGCGCTGGTAGTCGATCGCCTGGCCGGACAGGAGCGCGACCAGGCGGTCGCCGAGGAGCGGGAGGGAGTGCTCGGCCTCGATGCGGGGGAGCTTCTGCAGGGCCACCTCCTGCGGGTCGATCAGGTCCTGGTAGTAGGCGGTCTCGACCGAGGCGTAGCCCTCGCCCCACGTCTTCACGACGCCCGTGCGCGAGGTGGTGAAGCGCGTGCTGCGGAGCGCGAGGTCGCTCCGGTTCGAAAATGCGAAGGTGTTGATCTCACGCAGGAAGAGGTCGTCGCTCACCGCGAACAGGTCGAGGTAGAACTTGCTCCCGCCGACGAAGGGCGAGAAGTGGTGCCCGGCGAGCGCGAAGCGGTTCTCGGGGATGTCGGCGGGGGTGCCGTCCGGCTCGAGCGTGCCCTTCGTGTTGCCGCGGATGTTCTCGTTGTAGTAGGCGGCGGTGAAGGAGCCGCGCGCCTCCCGCGAGAGCATGTAGCGGTACTCGCCGATGATGCCCACGCGCGCCGCGCTCTCCAGGTCGGTCGCGATGGTGGCGTCGGTGCTCTTGCTGATCGCCCAGAAGAAGGGCTGCTCGTACTGGTAGCCGCGCCGGTTCGAGTAGCCGATGCGCGGGATCAGGAAGCCGCTCTCGCGCTGCGTGTTGGCCGGGAAGACGAAGTAGGGGAAGTAGAAGACGGGGACGTCCTTCACGAGGAAGGTCATGTGGCGCACGATGCCCTTGCCCTGCAGGGTGATGTCCGTCCGCCGCCCGGCGATGCTCCACGACGGCGCCTCGAGCCCGCCGCACTGGCAGGTGGTGAAGACGCCGTTCGCGACGCTGTACTGGGGGCCGCCCTGCTTGTCGAGGCGGCCGGCGCGCAGGTAGTAGTCGCTCGGGTGCATGTCCGCGTCGGCGTTCTCCACCCAGCCCGACTCGTCGTCGAGGTTCAGGTGCGCAAAGTCGCCCTGCACCGTCGCCTGGGGTTCGTTCAGCACGACGTGGCCGCGCGCCTCGGCGACCTGGTTGGTGCGATCGAAGACCACCTCGTCGGCAGTGAGCGTGGTGTCGCCGCGCGTGAGGGTCACGCCGCCGCGCGCGGTGAGCGTGTTGCTCGCCTGGTCGTAGGCGAGCGACTCGGCGTCGACCGCGACCTCGTTCTCGCCCGTGGGCTTCGGCTTCGCGATCCGCGGGCGGCCGCGCGGGGTGACGCCGACGACGGTGAGGGGGCGGGTCTTGGTGCGCACCTCGATGCGGATCTCGCCGAGCGCCGAGGGACGCGACACGCTGTAGGTGACCGGCTGGCGCACGAACACCGTCACGGTCGTGCCGCCGGGCTCCGGGAAGAGGCGGACCGTGCTCACCACCGGGTCGGCGACCTCGATGGCGGCGGGGCGCGGGACGGTGAAGCCGGAGAGGAGGAGCGTGATGTCGCCGGTGAAGGTCTCGCCCGTGCTCGCCGGGCCGCTCGGCGCCCCGGCCGGCTTGGCCCCCGGCGTGCGGTCCTCGATCGTGACCCCGGGCTCCGCCGCGACGGTCACCGTCGTGGCCGCCCCCGGCCCGGAAAGGACGCGGACCTCGGCCCCCGGCGCAGGGAGCAGGACGAGCGGGAGGCCGAGCGCGACAGCACTCACGCCTGGCCGACGGGGTCTGGGGCGCGCGGCGGGAGCCGCGCGGACGTTGGAGCGGCGCGCGCGCAGCGCGCGAGCAGCGGACGGGCCCCCAGAGTCGTCAGGGAGGCCGAGCGCTCCGTGACGCGCGTGCCGCACCGCCCGCCCGGCCATCATGAGGCCGCTTCTGTAGCACCCGACCCTGGGTCCTGCCAGGGCTCGAAGAGCGCGCGCGCTCCGCCCAGCTCGGCGTACGCCTCGCCGGCGAGGAAGAGCGAGCCGGTCACGAGCACCGCCCCCTCGGCCCCGGCGCGAGCCAGCGCGGCGCGGAGCGCTGCGCGTGGCTCGACGACCGCCTCGACGGGCACGCGCCCCCGCAGCGCGTCGGCGAGCGCCTGCGGGTCCGCCGCGCGGCGGCCGACACGGGTGACGATCACGCGCGCGGCGCGCGCGAGGAGCGGCCCGAGCATCGCGCGCCAGTCCTTGTCCGCCATCACCGCGAACACCAGGACGACGCGCCGGTCCCCGACCACGCCCGGCAGCTCCGCGGCGAGCGTCGTGGCGCCCGCGGGGTTGTGGGCCCCGTCGACCACGACCAGCGGCCGCTCGCGCAGCACGGCCAGCCGCCCGGGCCAGCGGACCGCGGCGAGGCCGGCCCGCACCGCCTCCGGCGCGCACGGGAAGCGCCCGCGGGCGAGCGCGAGCACCGTCAAGGCCACGGCGGCGTTGTCCTGCTGGAAGGTCCCGGGGAGCGCCAGGCGCAGGCGGTCCCAGGTGACGCCGGGGCCGCGGAAGACGAGCCCGCCCGGGGCTTCCGCGAGCGCGGCCTCGATGCCCACCTGCGCCACCGGCGCGCCGACCTCCGCCGCGCGCGCGACGACGACGCGCGCCGCCTCGTCCGGGAGCCGCCCGAGCGCGAGCGGCACGCCGGGCTTCACGATGCCGGCCTTCTCCATCGCGATCGCGGCCAGGTCGTGCCCGAGCCAGGCCTCGTGATCGAGCGCGATCGAGGTGATCGCCGTGACGGCCGGCCGGACCAGGTTGGTCGCGTCGAGGCGGCCGCCCAGCCCGACCTCGATCACCGCGACGTCGATGCCGACCCGCGCGAACCACTCGAACGCGATCAGGGTCGCGAACTCGAAGTGCGTGAGCGCGATGCCCGCCGCCGCGAGGTCGGCGCGCAGCGCCGCGACCAGCTCGACCACCGTCGCGCGCGGAATGGTGCGCCCGCCGACGCGGATGCGCTCCGTGAAGTCGACCAGGTGGGGCGAGGTGTAGAGGCCGGTCCGGTACCCGGCCGCGGTGAGGACCGCGTCCAGCATGGCCGCGGTGGAGCCCTTGCCGTTCGTGCCGGCGACGTGGAGGGCCGGCCAGCGCGCCTCGGGATGCCCGCGGCGCACGAGCGCGGCGCGGATGCGCTCGAGCTTCAGATCCCAGCCCGCCGACACCTCGAGACCGGCCAGGTAGGCGACGGTCTCCTCGTAGGTCACGGCGCCCTCAGCCCGCGCGGCGCGGGCGCCGTCGCTTGGGCGCGAGGGGCGGACCCGCGAGCAGGTCGAGCAGCCGCGCGAGCGTCGGCCGCAGCTCGGGGCGCGGCACGATGCGGTCGAGCATGCCGTGCTCGAGCAGGAACTCGGCGCGCTGGAAGCCCGCCGGCAGCTTCTGGTGGATCGTCTGCTCGATGACGCGCGGCCCCGCGAAGCCGATGAGCGCGCCCGGCTCGGCCAGGTTGACGTCGCCCAGGAGGGCGAGCGAGGCCGCCACGCCGCCGGTGGTGGGATCGGTCATCAGCGAGATGAACGGAACGCCGCGCGTGCGCAGCCGGGCCAGCGCCGCGCCGATCTTCGCCATCTGGAGGAGCGAGAAGATGCCCTCCTGCATGCGCGCGCCGCCCGAGGCCGAGACCACGACCAGCGGCAGCCGCTTCGCGGCCGCGTGCTCGATGAGCCGCGTCAGGCGCTCGCCGACGCCGCTCCCCATGCTGCCGCCGAGGAAGGCGAAGTCGAACACCCCGAGCGCGACCGCATGGCCGCCGATGCGCGCCGTGCCGGTGACGACCGCCTCGTTCCGTCCCGTCTCGCGGCGGACGGCTGCCAGCCGCTCCGCGTACGCGCGCCGGTCGCGGAAGCCGAGCGGGTCGGCCGCGCCCACCTCCCGATCGCGCTCGCGGAAGGAGCCGCGGTCGACGGTGATCACGAGGCGCTGCTCGACGCTCAGGCGCAGGTGGTGGCCGCAGCGCGGGCAGACCGAGAGCCGCCGCTCCAGGAGCTTCTTGTAGTTGATCTCCCCGCAGCCCGGGCACTTCTCCCAGATCGCGGGGGCCCCCGTGTCGGGCGCGGCACGCTCGACCTCGCTCATGCGGTGCGCGCCGCGGCGGCGGCGCCGATCGCCCTTCTCAGCCCGCCGAGGAAGCTCGCCACCCGCGCCGGCGCCTCCCGCTCGCCCTCCTCGACGAGGCGCGCAAGCGCGCTCCCCACGATGACGGCGTCGGCGAAGCCCGCGATCCAGGCGGCCTGCTCGGGGCGGCCGACGCCGAAGCCGACGCCGAGCGGGAGGTGGGTGACGGCGCGCGCGCGGCGCACCAGCGCCGGCAGCTCTCGGGGCAGCTCCGCGCGCGCCCCCGTCACGCCGAGCACCGACACGACGTAGAGGAAGCCGCTCGCCACGCGCGCGATGGTGCGCACGCGCCGGGTGGGCGTGGTGGGCGCCAGGAGCGCGATCAGGTCGAGGCCGGCGCCGCGCGCCGCGGCGCGCAGGTCGCCGGCCTCCTCGGGCGGCAGGTCGACGCACAGGAAGCCGTCGGCGCCGGCGGCCGCCGCGTCGGCGGCGATGCGCGCCACGCCGTAGCGGAAGAACGGGTTGTAGTACCCGAAGAGGACGATCGGCTGCGTGCTCTCGCTGCGCAGCTTCGCCACCAGCTCGAGGACGCGCGGCAGCGTCGTCCCGGCGGCGAGCGCGCGCGCCCCCGAGCGCTGGAGGACGGGGCCGTCGGCCATCGGGTCCGAGAACGGCACGCCCAGCTCGATCGCGTCGGCGCCCTCGGCGAGCGCGGCGCGCACCAGGTCGCGCGTGGTGGGGAGGTCCGGATCTCCCGCCGTGAAGTACGGCACCAGCGCCACCTGCCCGCGCGCGCGCAGCGCCGCGAAGGTCTCGGCGATGCGGCTCACGTGAGCTTCACCCCGAGGTAGTCGGCGACCGTCCCCATGTCCTTGTCGCCGCGGCCGGAGAGGTTGACGAGCAGGATCTGCCGGCGGTCGAGGCGCGGCGCCAGGCGGATGGCGTGCGCCACCGCGTGCGCGCTCTCGAGGGCGGGGATGATGCCCTCGGTGGAGGTGAGGAACCGAAGCCCCTCCACCGCCTCGTCGTCGGTCACGGTGACGTAGGTCGCGCGCCCGCTGTCGCGCAGCCAGGCGTGCTCGGGGCCGACGCCGGGGTAGTCGAGGCCGGCGGAGATCGAGTGCGCGTTGCGGATCTGCCCGGTCTCGTCCTGAAGGAGATAGCTCTTGCTACCGTGCAGCACGCCCACCTGCCCCGCCGTGAGCGAGGCGGCATGCGCGCCGGTCTCGAGCCCGCGCCCCGCCGCCTCGACGCCGATCAGCTCGACGCGCCGGTCGCGGCGGAAGGCGTGGAAGAGCCCCAGGGCGTTGCTCCCGCCGCCCACGCACGCGATGCACGCGTCGGGGAGCCGCCCGCAGGCGCCGAGCACCTGGCGGCGGGCCTCCTTGCCGATCACCGCCTGGAACTCGCGCACCATGAGCGGGTAGGGGTGCGGGCCGGCGACCGAGCCGATCACGTAGAAGGTGTCGCGGACGGTCGCGATCCAGTCGCGCAGCGCTTCGTTCATGGCGTCCTTCAGCGTGCGGCTGCCCGACTCGACCACCGTCA
>Ga0209474_10004231_pt1 | contig 12422 bp, 10 predicted proteins | sample GraSoiAngelo_145_FD_185902 | JGI IMG/M metagenome (GOLD analysis project Ga0209474, IMG submission 185902) | Grasslands soil microbial communities from the Angelo Coastal Reserve, California, USA - 14_1009_05_20cm (SPAdes) (version 2) | ecosystem: Environmental > Terrestrial > Soil > Grasslands...
TATCGCTGCTCAATACAGTCGACCACCCTTGGGTCATAGCTTCGGCCGCTTTCTGCACGCAGGAGCGCCATGGCCTCGTCAGCCGACACCGCGCGCCGATACGGCCGCTCGGAGGTCAACGCGTCAAAGCAGTCGACCACGGAAAGAATCCGCGCACCGATAGGAATCCCTTCGCCAGACAAACCATCAGGATATCCCGTGCCATTCCACTTCTCATGATGTGAACGGACAATGGGCACGACGGGATACGGAAATTGAACGCGGTCGAGGATCTCCGCGCCGACTACGGGGTGAATCTTCAACTTCTCGAATTCTTCAGGAGTGAGCCGCCCAGGTTTCGAAAGAATATGTTCAGGCACGGCCAGTTTGCCGATGTCATGGAGCATCGCCGCAGCCCGGATGGCGTTCAGCTGCGCTTCGTCAACGCGAAGGTCCTTGCCAATTTGCATGGCGTAAGTTTGCACGCGCTTCAAATGGTCGTGGGTGTTGTGGTCTTTGGCTTCAATCGCAAGAGACAGGGCCTCGATCGTGCGCAGGTGCAGATCCGCGATCGCCTCGGTGTGTTTCTTCTCGGCTTCCAGCCGATCCAGATAAGTCCTGTAGGACCTGTAAATCCAATAGACAACTGGCAAAACCAGGATGGCGACTTGCCACCCGAGAGAGCGGTTGATGATGCTCACACTACCCGCAATTAGGGCGCCCAGCAAATAATAAGGAAAGGACCACAGGTAACACTCTTTCCAAACCAATAAGGGATTCCGGCGCTCGGTCATCGCGATAACGCCCGAGACAGACATGGTGTTCATCGCGAAGTAGGTGGTAGAGGCCGCGGTTAAGAGCAATGGCCACCGCAGTCCGAAGTTGTAGGCGAACTGACTGTGAAAGACCAAGTGGGCTAGGGAGATGGACAAAGCGAGATTGGCGAAATTGAACAGGATCTGAATCAAGCGCGGGCGGGGTTTAGCCTGCCAGAGCGATTGCACCAAGCCCCCGAGACATCCCATCAACAGAGTTTCCGGGTAAGAAAGGTCGAGAATCCCAACAAGAATGAAGAGGAAATTCGCCGACATCGTGGCCTGGATGCCGGGCAGCCGTACTTTAAAAAGTGACGCGCCCAGTGCCACTGCAAGAAAACTGGCGAAACGCAGCGAGTTGTCCGTGTGCCAGTGCAGTAATGCGTAGGGCAGAAGAGGAATTCCCACCAACACCTGCGTCGCAATAAAAATGGTCGCGGGCCAACCCAGGAAGCGCCCTTGTTGGGCAGGCAGGCTCCAAACACGTTTCCACCAGTTCAGAACGCTTCTCGCAGATTTATTTCCGGACCTTCGCTCACTGGCCCGTGCGAAGTCAACACTTGGCCGGCCGAGCGGCACCAGCGCGCCCCCGGGGACACTCTTGTGGTCAACGAAGTCCCTTGGCATCTCTTAACCGGCCTCTAGGCAAGGGACGACAGGACAGCCCCTCGCGAAGCCAGTTTGGCCTTGAATGTAGGAATTTACCTATAGTACTGGGAGCAGAATGTGTCTCAACAGGAACGCAAGCATTTTTAGCCCATCCCGTTGAGCGCCGAATGAGTAGTGATAACCACTCAATCCGGGGTCATTGACAACTAGCCGTTTAGGGAACTCCGTTGTTTGGAGAGTTCGGTGGTCTGGGGTAATTCTGTCATTTGGGGTAATAACCCTCTTTGTGCGATAAGGACTAAGTCGGAACAACCTCGAAGCAACAGGTTCACCGACCCATACTCACTTCCGCCTGGTTCGCTTGGGAGTTATGGCGCGCCCGGTGAGATTCGAACTCACGACCCCATGCTCCGGAGGCATGTACTCTATCCATCTGAGCTACGGGCGCGCAGTCTAAGAAGAAGTGCCTCAAGTGCAGCAAACACTCTCTATTCTATCTCTCCTGATTCCTTCGCGCTAGCCGCTTCCTCCAACTCATTTGGCCTTCGGTTGAGGGGCTGCCCTACCCTATCGCTCGAGAGCGAATTCCCTTTGCCAGCTTTTCAATTTCCTCGGCCTTCTTCACCATGACCACGGAAAGCACCTGTACCGAATCGGTCTTTTCTACTTCCGTTTTCAATTCGCTGGCCAATTGATAAAGCCGCTCGATGTTTTTCTTAATGTCCTTCTGGTTGGCCTCCAGCATCGCTTTGGAGTCGATCTTTGGCTCTTCAGGATCTTCATCCTTGATCGGCGGCTTGACCGGCGGTTTAGTCTGGCTCTCCTGGGCATGGACGGTGTAACCCGTGACAGCAAGAGGCACACCAGAAGCAAGTAACATGGTCAGAAATTTTCGTCTCGATTCCATGATCAAAAAACTCCCTTTGGCCTGTTCAACTCTGTCCACAGTGCACGCCTGTGCTTCTGAAACCTCCTCCAATGTTATACTCCCCCTCTCATAGAAATCATGCCAAGTTCTTTCAATCATTGGGTGGATTTGACTGTCCCGAATGCCCTGCGGCTTCTGGGCATCCTCATCATTGCTTTGGCGCTGAACCGCCTACTCCGTGCCGTGACCAAATTAATCATTAAGCCTGCCACGGGACAGGCGCGCCAATCGCAGCTCCGCGAACAGCAGACGCGCACGCTGGCCGGAATTGTTTATAGCGCGGGGAGCAAGGTAGTCTGGGCTATCGCCATTCTGACAGCGTTGAATGAATTCAGAATCAATATCCTGCCAGCCGTAACGTTTGCCGGCCTTGCCAGCCTGGCCCTGGGATTCGGAGCGCAAACCCTGGTTCGCGACGTGATCACTGGGTTCTACATCGTTTTGGAAGACCAATTTGTAGTGGGGGACACGGTTCAAATTTCGGATTACGTCGGCCGCGTGGAACATCTTACGCTACGGCGAACAGTCCTTAGGGACGCCCGTGGCGCGCTAGTGACCATCGCCAATGGCGAGATTCGCACGGTCAGTAATCTGAGCCGCGACTGGTCGCAGACCTTCGTGGATGTTTCCCTGGCTCCCGAGAGCCCCATCGACAAGACGATGCAGGCCCTGGAGACGGCGGCTGCTGCATTGCGAGGGGATCCCTCATGGTCGCAAGCTCTCGTGGATGGGCCCCGGGTTCTGGGCCTTCAAGACTTCGATCGCACTGCCTCCAAGATTCGCCTGCAGGTCCGGACCGCGCCCACCCGGCAGGACGAAGTAGCTCGGGAGTTGCGGCGGCGCATTCAGACGGAGCTTCTCAAGCAAGGCATAACCGTTTCGAGCGTCCAGCGCATCGAACTTACCGGCGTTTCTCATTCCTCGCAGGAAGCGGCGCAGCCGGATTCTGCAAATTAGCCCAGGAGGACTCGCCATGGCCCAGATTACGTACGACGAAGTGAACCTCATGCTGCGGCTTTACGATTTGCGGCGCGAGGCTCGTTTGCGGCAAGCGCGCGCCTGGTTTACCGACAATTTCCATCCGACATCTCCTGAAGACATGGTCGAAAAATATCCTCAAGGAAGCGAAGAGAACACGTACATCCGCATGGTGATTAGCTACTGGGAAATGGTCGCGAGCATCGTCAATCGCGGCCTCATCAATGATGAGCTCTTTTTTGAGAGCAATGGGGAAATCTGGGTTGTGTGGGACCGCATGCGCACCATAGTTCCCACTTGGCGTTCCGCATTCAAGAATCCTCACCTGTTTCAGAATATTGAAGAAACCTGCAAGCGCCTTGAGGCTTGGCGGGAAAAGCGTGCGCCCGGGTCTACCGTAGCGATGCGCCAGATGCTCGGTCAGTCTAAATCAAAGACCAAGGTTGTTTAGCCGTTGCAGCGCTATCGTCTTCGCCAGACAGGTTCGGGGGCAAGCTCCCGCGCGCCTTCGGTCTGTGCCTTCGGAGCGGCCAGTCTGACGCAATTTCTCCCCGCCGCCTTTGCAGCGTAAAGGGCCGTATCTACCTCGTGAAGCAGCTCCACGACCGACTGATAGCCCCATTCTTGGCTCAGCAATAGTCCAAAACTCATCGAAATTGGTACAGAGCCTGCCGTAGTTTCCACAGGGCGCTCAGCGATGATTTGACGAATCTTTTCGGCTCGTGCCAGACCAAAGGCCGGATCGCAATTGTTCAGCGTAACCAGAAATTCCTCACCGCCAAAGCGACCCACAAAATCGTAGGAGCGTACGGATGAGACCAGCCGCCTTGCGGTTTCTTTAAGCACTTCATCGCCGGCAAGATGGCCATACGTGTCGTTGACGTTTTTGAAATGGTCCAGGTCGCCCAGCAAGATCGCTGTACACTTATTTTCCCGGCGCGCCCGCGTCAGTTCGCGCCCTAGAAGGTCCATGATCACGCCACGATTCCAAAGTGAGGTGAGGGCGTCGTGGGTGGCCTGGAATCGCATTTCTTCTCTTGCTTCGATTAAGCGATCTTCCAGATCCAAAATACGCTTGCCCGTTCGCAGCCGCGCCTTGAGTTCTTCCGGATCAAACGGCTTCGTCAAGTAGTCATCCGCTCCTGATTCCAGCCCCGCCACGACATCCTCCTTTTTCTCCTTGGAAGTCAGCAGGATCATGTAAACGTAAGACTGGTCCTTGCGCTTTCGGACTTCACGGCAAACTCCCGGCCCATCCAGCTCCGGCATAATCCAGTCGAGAAGCGCCAACCTGGGCCCCTCTGGTTTGCACAATTCGGCCGCAGCGAGCTGTCCGTTTGCAACGGCGGTCACCTCATACCCGGCCCGTTGCATGGTCTTTTCGAGTAGCCGCCGCGACATTAACTCGTCATCCGCGATCAGGATTCTCATCCGGACACCTCAGCCATGCAGGCCTCCACCTGTCGCGAGAGTTCCTTCGCGATGGCTTCAAAACGGGATAAGGATTCAAGAAACTTCGAAGTTTCGTTTTTTCGCCCCAATCGCTCTAGCTCCCCGACGGCTGTCGCCGCTTCTACAGCCGCTAGATTGGAAAGCATTCCTTTTAAGGCGTGAGCCTCCATGACAACCTGGGTTGCATTCACGGACTTCACGGCCTCACGCAGCGCCTGATGACGTTGCGGAAATTCTTCCTTGAAAATCGTTAGGAGATCTCTCATGAGTTCCCGGTCATTTTCAGTCCGCTCAAGCAACTCCTCTAGGTCAATGAAGTTCTTTGCCATTTGCCATACCCTTCCTCTGGCGCACAACTCGATGCTGGAGGATGCCCACTTCAGCTCGGGCCATTATTCAACGCGATTCGGACCGGACGCCCAATCCCCTGTTAAAGGCACGCTCATGCCCACAACGGGACGCTCTCTATCCCTCTATTTGATTGAAAAGACTAGAACTTGTTCTTGATTTGCGGATTTTGGGATGGGCTAAATTTCAACCGTGGAACAAACCGGGAAATCTGGTTCAATCTGAAACGCCTGGAAAGTTGAAGGTCATCGTACTCCGCGGGTGCACTCCGCGCGTGACTGGGATAAAGAACAAGGAGCTTAGAGGGCAGAAGTAACGGAGGTACCCGCTGCGGCAAAGACAGTGGACATTTCGTCTCCCGCAAAAGAGAGGAAGCACTTCACGACAACGGGGTCGAATTGGGTTCCGCTCGACTCGGAAAGGCGACGGATCGCTTCCTCGTAGGGCAACCCCTTCCGGTAGGGACGCGAAGAAACCATCGCGTCAAAAGCGTCAGTGACCGAAACAATTCTCGAGACAATCGGAATCTCCGAGGCCTTCAGACCTGCGGGGTATCCCTTGCCGTCGAAAAACTCGTGGTGGTGCAGAATATCAAGAGCGGCGCGCTCAAACCCTGGAAGCATGCGGAGAACTGCCCAGCCGTATTCGGGGTGTTTCTTCATCAGCGCGTATTCTTCCGCGTCCAGGCGTCCCGGCTTGCGAAGGATCGAGTCCGGTATACCGACCTTGCCAATATCATGCAAAAGCGCTGCGACTTCGAGGTTTTGGAGGGCCGCTTCTTCGAGACCGAGCTCCTGTCCTACTCGCATTCCCCATTCCGCGAGGCGCGTGCTGTGAACGCCGGTGTTGAGATCCTTTAGGTCGAGTAACTGGTTGAAGGCGCAAATCACTGAATTGCGCAACGCAGAAGCTTGCTCTTCAAGCTGCTTGATCCGGAGGGACTCCGGCGCCGAAAGAAGCGAAGAGCCTCCTATCGGCGCCGGAATTTGACCCTTGAACATCAGCTGTTACAAGCAGAGCAACGAACATGAGCCAGAACTGGAAGTTGAGCTTGAGCCGTTCACCCACGCTGAAACGGCTTGATAAACGTTGAGTCGGCCATGATTCAGGTCCGGCGTGAGAACTTGTGCGTTCGCCAGGGCATTGGCTGCCTGGGATTGATTGAGGCTGGACTGCTTTGCGCTAAGCATTAGAGCCACGGTTCCGGCCACAAGTGGCGAACTGAAAGACGTGCCCGATTCGCTGCCATAAGTCCCACCGGGATAGGTGCTAATGATGTTCTCGCCGGGAGCAGCAATCCAGACATCGGCAGAACCATAATTGGAGAAGGAGGAGCGCTTGTCCCAATCTGTCGTCGATGCGATACCAACAACTTGGCCATTCATGGCCGCAGGATACACGCGAGCGCTGGTGCTCTCGTTTCCTGCAGCGGCTACAAGGACCACGCCTGCCCTGCTAGCATAAGAGACCGCGTTTTGCAGGCTGGGCGACGAAGAGCTGAGGTCGAAGCTCATGTTCACGACGTTGGCGTGATTGCGCACGGCGTAGTAAAGGGCCGCAACGATGTTGGACAGGTAGCCGGTCCCATTGGCGGAGAAGGCCTTGAGTGGAAGGAGCTTGGCATTGGGAGCAACGAGGTGCACAAGCCCGGAAGTCATCGTTCCGTGTCCAAAGGCAACATAGGGAGAACCGTCCAGAACGGCCGCCGTGGATTGATCCAGAACGGCGGCAGTCGATTGCTGAACGAAGCCAGCCTGCTGGTTCTGCCCCTGATTGTTATCACTCTGCCCCGCCACGTCGAGCCATTCGGAGGCACCTGGCTGGTTTCGCGTGAAGTCGTACCCTTGGAGAAGAACTGGACGAAGAACGGGGTGGTTGGGGTCGACGCCCGTGTCAATGAGAGCCACAATTCCCGTACCGCTGATCCCGAAACCATTTTGAGCGTCTTGCAGCCGAATGATTTGGGCTGCGGGCTGCGCCGAATACCCATGCCAGACTACCGTGCCATAGTAATTGACCGGCGCGGTGTCCGACAAACCAGAGGCAATGCTGGACAAATGAGGCTGAGGGATCGGCAAGAGCCTATCCTGCTCAATGCTGACGATCCCAAGGAGCGATTCGACCAGGTTCAGCGCGCCATTGACAATCTGGGCGATCAGATTCTGGGAAGAGGTCACCAGGTAGGTCTTGGCGACCTGTCCATCCAAAGATCCCTGAACCTGACAACCGAGGAGATTGCAAAGATTTAAGACGGAGGACAGCCCGCCGTTGGTTTGCACGATGTAGCGATTCTGAGCAGCTGCCGGCCGGGAACTCACCAGCATCAGGACGATCAGGGCTAAGAGTATGGTTGTCCTGCGTTTCATAGGTTACGACCCTCGAAGGGCCTCCTAGAAGTGAATTCCTCAGCTATCGGTCAGATGATTGCCCCGCTAGGGTCGCGGGAGAATCCGTCCGGCCCAATAGTACGACTGTGCCTTCCCGCCCTCCCCAAATTGGCCATCGCGCTTGGTACTTTAGTACCAAAGGCGCGCTGCGCGGCCAGTTTAAAAGGGTTCAAAATTATTTCTCATCCTGCGGCATGCGACCGAGCGCATCGCGAAGTGAAATAACAATGGGCTCGCCGTGTCCACCGGCAAACGTGATTTGCAGGTCGCCGCTGTTCTTGATTTCACAAGCGAACTCTCCGTTCTTATTGCTCACGGCATGTACAACATGCCCGCGCAGATTGGAGAGCGTCACGTTTATATCCTGGCCTGCGATCCCTGGATTGGTTAGATCCAACAGCTGGCCTGTGACCATTAAATCGTTAGTCCCAGGTTTGGCCTCAATTTGCACATCAATCTGAAATGGATCCGCGCGATAGAGCATCTGTCTCGAATCAGTAGCCGCCGACCGGGCCCCTTCGACAACGGGCTGCAGAAAGCTGTCGAAGAGAATCGAGATCCGGCTCCTGGATTCCTTTCTTTGGCCTTTCAAACCAGCGGCCGCAAACGCCGCCTTAACAACCCTAACCGTGTCTGCGGGCGGCTGGTAATTCCTTTCAGCCACCGCCGACTTCTGCACGCGCTGCCACAGAGAAACTGTTGCCTGGCAGCGTTTGCATCCCTCTTTCAGGTGTTTCTCCATTTCCACTGACTCCCTTGAAGAAACCGCCTGATTCACGAAATCGAGCCACTCCTCCGTAGTAAAGTGCTTCATCTTTTCCCCCCGAAGTCCTTTCCTTCCTTGGCCACTCCCCAGTGGCTGAAAATCGCCTACCAACGCTCGTTCTGTAAGGGTAGGAAAGGGGCCCAAAAAATAGGCGGGTAGCCACCCTAAAATGCAGTCCGGTGGACCTTTACTCAAGTCCTTTGGAATCAGTCAGTTTGCCAACAAGAACAAAGGGCGCCCAGTAAAACGGGTGAGGCTTCTGCTGGCGCAGCTCCCGCATCGCATTTTGCAGCGCTCCCGGCATATCCGCGCTCTGAATGTAGTGCCGGTAGAAATGGCCCATCAGTTGAGCCGTGCTTTCATCGTGAACGTCCCATAGGGACAACAGCAGGGTAGTTGCCCCGGCGCAGAACAGGCCGCGCTGAAGGCCCAGCAATTCGTCGCCGGCAGCCACAAAATTCATGCCCGTAGCGCAGCCGCTCAGAGTCACCAGCCTGGCATTCAGCTTCATCTGGTAGAGATCATACAAATTCAGGTATCCGTCTCCCAGACGAATTCCTGAAAACATGGGGTTGTCCTGACGATACATGCCGTGCGTGGCGATATGGAGCAGTCCGCTCCCAGGTCCCTTTTCGCGAAGCAACGAAGATGTCGCGTGCTCCCCTAAATGAAGGGAAGAACGGGGCAACAAAGAGCTCACGCTGCGCACTTCGTCCAGGATCTGCGGCGCGCGCTCATCCGCAATCCCGAGTACGAGGGAACCGGGGGCTTCGCTTGGGGCTTTTTGCTGGCACAATGAAAAAACCGTTGCGCTTGGCGCATAAGAAACCGTGAAAGCATCGCACAAATATTCATCCCCGTTTTTCAAGGCATGAAAGGGTACAAAATGGAGAGGGCCGTGCGGCACAAAGATGAGATGGTTTCCCCTAAAGAGAATTCGCAGAGGTGCGATTAACTCGCTATAGAGCGATTCCAAATGGCTCTGCGTAGCCCGCAAGAGCGGCGCTTCGAATCGCTGGACATAATTATTGCCCATGCGGAATTTGGAGACTTGAAAACGCAGCAACTGCAGGAGATTTGCCACCCGGGAAAGCATGGTCACCGGCAGAATTCGCGCGCTGTCACGAGATATGACCGCGGCAATCAACTGCCCGCCGGCAATGAAATATTCGACGAGTGTCGCGTTCTGCGGCAAGGTTGTCTGGAGTTTTTTTAGCGAAAAGTCGGCCGGTGCTTCGAGAGTAGCGTTTTCCCGCTCGTGAGCAGGCAGTTCGCGCAAAGTTCGCAGCAACTCTTTTTCATGGGATTGCGCGATTTCCTGCAAATTTTCGAGCTTCTCGCGAGATTTCGCTTCGGGCCGCAATTGTTCCAGTTCAATGCGGTGATAGTACCAATTCAGTTCCTCGCGCAAATCCCGAATCCGCCGGACCAAATCGCTTTGCCCTGTCTCCCCGAGTGGCAGGCTCTGTCCGCTCTGGAAAATCATTTCAATCATGTTGCGTGATTTGGCGGCTTCGATGCAGGCAAATGCTTCTTCCGTGGAGGACTCCTCTTCGCCACCGCTGAGATAGAGAGAAACGAGCGCTTCGTAGACTTGCATCCTGTTCTTGACGAAGGAAATCTTCAGTTCCTCGCCTTGCAGCCGGCTGCGCAAAGCTTCGAGCGCTTTTCGTGCCTCCAGATATGCGGTATGCGCCACCTCTCGTTCGCCGCGCGCCCGAGCAATCTCCCCTTCAAGGAAATGAGCTTGATAAACCAGGACGGGCGTCTGCAGTCCAGAGAGTTTCGCAACTGCGGCCCGGGTCTCTAGGTCAGCCGCCCCGAGATCCTCTACTTGGAGAGCAATTTGCGCGAGCAAAAGGTGCGCCATGACGGCTTTGCCGGAAAGCGCCGATTGATCGAAGAACGCCGCGGCCGAATTGCACAAACGCCGGGCCTCGAAATAACGGCCTTCCTGGAAAAGCAATAATCCTTGGTAAAGATCGATAAGCCAGGGCCAGACAAGATTGTCTTCGCGCACGAAGATTTCGCGGGCTTTCGTAAAACGCTCCAGCGCCTGTATCGTCTTCCCCTGCTGCCCGTAAGCAGTCGCCTCGTTGGCCAGCGTCTTTGCGGCCTCGTAGCCCATCCCGAGCTTTTCGAATCGAAGAAAGCCCTCGTGAGCCATCTCTCGCGCTTCCTCGCTAAGATTCAGCTCGAGGTAGATATCAGACAAATCCAAATGGCAAAGCGCCAGGTGATAAGCGTCGCCGATGGCCTCGCAAGCGCGCCTTGCGGCGTAAAGCGCTTCGATCGCCCGGCTGTATTCGCCGCGGAGGTAATAGAGATAGGCAATGTTGTAGTCTGCCTGAGCGACCAAGAGCGGCATGTTGTGCTGTGCGCAAAAGGAACGAGCTCGCTGGTAAGTTGCCAGGGCGCGCGGAAAGTCGTTCAAGCTGATCAGGCAGACCGCCATGTTGCTGAGCACGACGGCAATACCTTCCACATCTTTGTACGGAATCAGGCCCTGGTAGGCGCGCTCGTAGTGAGCGATGGATTCCTCAAACCGATCCTGGCGGTGGTAGATATTGCCGACATTGATTTCCAATCGCGCGAGGCGCCGCTGGTCATCGAGGCGCGTGAATATTTCTCTGGCACGCTCAGCGGCCCAAAACGCCTGATCGTATTCGCCTAGCAGAATCAATGGCTGGATGGAAGTACTCAGAGTGATCGCAGCTTCCTTCCAATCGCCCAGCGATTCATACAACTGGAAAGCCTGCTGATGATGTTCCGTGGCCGCACGATTGTCGCCCGAGAGATAAAGGGCGTTTCCCTTCGCACGCAAGCTGAGCGCCAGAGCGTCCTTGCGTTTCAGTCGCCCGCCAATCACGATGGCCGCTTCCGCGAGATGCAGGGCCTCTTGCGTGCTTACGCGAACACGTTCGACGACCTGCTCCGCAAGCTTTTCAACGAACTCTTTGCGAATTAAGTCGCGATGCCGCGCGAGAAACTTTCGGCGGTCCGTCTCAGTGGAAAGTTGAGCCAGCTGAGCGATTAATTCGCCCGCTGAACTCTTACTGCCGGTTGCGGGCATCAGGAAAAACCCAAATCCTCGAGTTGCCGCCGCAGCCGCTCGATGCACCGCTGGCGCGTGAATCCAATCGAGCCGACGGCGAGCCCCAGCTCTTTGGCAACTTCCGTGTATGGCCGTGCGGGAACTTCGTAAAAAAGCAGCTCCACCAGGCGGCGGCACTGCGGGGTCAACGAGGCCATCGCTTCGCGCAGGATCTGCTCTTCCTGGGTCTGTTGTACCAAACTCTCGGCGATCGGCGGGACTTCCGGTTCAGGCAGGTCCTCATCCGCATCACGGCTGACGACGCGCTGGCCCTGTCTTTTCCAACGATAACTCTCATGATGGGCTACCTGCATGAGCCATTTCGGGAGTGCCCGGGGCTCCCGGATTTCCGGCAGCCGTACCAAGAGCTCCGTACAAGTCGCTTGAAAAACATCTGCTGCTTCCTGTGGCGGAAGTCCGTATTTCACCGGAATCGAGTAGATCAAGGCCTTGTATTTTTCGATGAGCATGGACCAGGCCTCTTCGCTCCCAGCTAGGCACTCCTTCACGAGAAGCGTGTCATTCCAAACGACACCCTCAGTTCTTCCGGTTTTTGAGCTTGCAGGGCTCATCGAGTGGCGTTGACCGCATCATTCCTGAGATAGAGTTGTTCCACGTTCCAAAGTACGTAAGGTTCCAGCACCGCTGGGCGAAAGTTGCCGACCGCCTTTCTAGCACCCGTTAGGATATCCGGGCTGGCCAGAAAAATCATGGGCTGATATTCCCAGAGGATTTCTTGCGCGCGATCGTAGAGCTTCTTTCGTTGTTCGAAGGTGCGGGCATACATTTGCTCGTTGATTAGTCCATCGATCTCCGCCTCCCACGGCGTAGCTGGATGGGCTTGCAAGGGATTCCAGAGATGTGTGCCGCCGCTGGACAACCAAACGTTGATGTCAGAATTTGGGTCAGCGTCGAAGCTGGCAATCCCCAGTACGCAAGCGTCGTACTCTTTCGTTTGCGTGACCCGGTCGAGCAACGAGCGAAATTCCAAGGGGACAACCTGAACGCGCATTCCAAGCTGCTTCAAATCGTCCTGAATTAACGCGGCCATTTTTGTGCGGTCAGC
>Ga0209474_10004233_pt1 | contig 12421 bp, 14 predicted proteins | sample GraSoiAngelo_145_FD_185902 | JGI IMG/M metagenome (GOLD analysis project Ga0209474, IMG submission 185902) | Grasslands soil microbial communities from the Angelo Coastal Reserve, California, USA - 14_1009_05_20cm (SPAdes) (version 2) | ecosystem: Environmental > Terrestrial > Soil > Grasslands...
CGCTCGCCCGCAACGTCTCCGCGTTCCCGGAAGGCCCGGGCTTCAACGACAAGGAGTCGATCACGGCCGATCCGACGAACGCGAACAACGTCTACGCGGTCTGGGATCGCAGTCGCTTTCCGAGCGACCGGGCCGGCGTCACGGCGCAGATGAGCGCCGCGTCGGTCCGCGGCGACATCATGTTCTCGCGGACGACCGACGGCGGGCAGACCTGGTCGCCCCCACGGGACATCCTCGGCCTGAACCAGAACGAGTTCACGATCGGCAACCAGATCGCCGTGCTGCCGGACGGGACGCTCGTCGACATCTTCGAGGACCTGAACGGCTCCGGCCGGCAGCGGTCGCCGAACCAGTTCCACCAGTCGGTGATCCGCTCCACCGACCACGGCGTGACCTGGTCGAACGTGATCGACATCTCGACCGACGGCTCGGTGGCCGTGCGTGATCCCGACACGGGCGCGTTCGTACGCTCCGGCGCCGGGCTGCCGGACATCGCGGTTGCCCCGAACGGCACGCTCTACGCCGTCTGGTCGGACGGCCGCTTCAGCGGCTTCGCGCACGACGACGTCGCGCTCTCGAGTTCGACCGACGGCGGCCTTCACTGGTCGGCGCCGATCAAGGTGAACGCGTCTCCGGCCGGCGTCGCGGCGTTCACGCCCGCGGTCGACGTCGCATCCGACGGCACGGTCGCGGTCACGTACTACGACTTCCGGAACAACACGCCCGACATATCCACGCTGCCGACCGACGCCTTCGCCGTCTTCTCGCACGATGGCGGCCAGACCTTCGGCAGCGAGGTGCGGCTGACCCCGACGTCGTTCAACCTCGACCTCGCTCCGCGCGCGGGCGGGCTCTTCCTCGGCGACTACGTCGGCCTCTCCCACACGGGATCGACCTTCGTCCCCTTTTACACGCAGACGGTCTCGGCCTCGAACCCGACCGACATCTTCGCGTCGTTCGTGCCTTAGTAGACGGCTTTTCGTGGCCGGCGGGCGAGCCAGCTCCGCCGGCCACGTCTACTCCCCGGGCTCGTCGTTCGCGCTCGTAATGCCTCGTGCCTCGTCATGTCTGTTCCGACCGCGACTTAGGCCTCTGGTGAGAGCACGCGCGCGCAGGCGCGGACCCCCACTGGCTAAGGCGACGGAGGAACCCAGCGGATGGCGCGGTAGCTCTCCTGCTGGGTCGGTGATTTCCGGCCCATGGGCTACTGGGAGTATCCCTCGGTCACCTCGCCCTTGTGTGCCGCGAATGCGGCCAATACCTCCTCCTTCTCCTTCTCGGGCACTCTGAAGAAGTCAAGCGTTCGCCCGAGTTCAGCCGCCACTTCGTCGAACTCGGCGGGAGAGATTTTCAGTTCGCGATGAGCTTCTTCCAGACCAAGAGGAGTACTTCCTGGCTTCGTCGCTGCATATTGCTGAGGCCCACCGGCAACGTCGCAGACCCAGAGGGTGCGCATGAATTTGAGGCCTGGAAGTCTGCCCAGATTGTTGGTGTGCCATTCCCGGAGATCGGGGTTCTCCGAGTTCTGGCCGACGATCGGGTTGTGCACAAGAGCGTCGCTGAACCGGTCAATCACTGCTGCGATGGCGAATGCGCCACCGAGCCGTTCGTACAGACTCGACTCCGTCATTTCTTGCCTCCTAGGCGATTTTCCCGAAAGCGTCCCACCGAGTTCATCGACCGTTCATTTCACCGGTGGAACGTTGCCCTCTACTACCTCGAACCACGCCGCCTCGGATTCCACGCGCCGCTACCACCAGCCCTGCGCCGCTCACGTCCCGGGAATCCCCGCCTATCCCCGTTCAGCTATCCGTTCGTTGGCGCGAGGTGCTGCCGGACATGACGGTCAAGTCGATCAACGACATGGAGGCGATCTACGGCGGCCTCGCCCGCCGCGCCCGCGCCGAAGGCGACCGGATCGCGGGGATCCTCGGCTTCCCTGGTCCTTGGCTGTTCGAACCATGCGGGCTGCCGTCTGGAGCTGACGTAGGCGCTCTCGACATCGCTCCGCTCTACACGTGTCTCAACGTAGAATCCCGCGACCCTGAGACGCTAAGGAGGCGGAATGGCAGTCGGGATGCTGCAGACGGCGGAGATGTTCACGAAGGAGATGTACGACCAGGTCACCGAGAAGATGTTCGGCCACTCATCACCCATGCGGCCCGAAGAGTCGCCGGAAGGGCTGATCGTCCACAGTGCAGGGCAGGGTGAGGGTGGATGGTACGTCTACGACATCTGGGAATCAGAGGAGGCGTTCCAGCGCTTCATGGACGAAAAGCTGGGACCGGCGGTCGGGGAAGTGATGGGAGATCAGCAACCTCCGCCGGAGGCGGCACCGCAGTTCTTCCAGATCGAGGTGCTCGTCATCCCGAGCTGAACGTTCAGCGACCTGCCGTGTAACGCTTGATCCCACCTCCAAGGATTCAGACTCGCTTCGGGACGTTGCCGGTGAGGGTGAACAGAAGGCGCATCGCCTTGTGTCCCGGATCGGCGGTGGGGCCGAACATGCACGGACAACCGCCGTCGATCACTGCGATCCCACGCTTCCGCCCGTACGCGGTCGCCGTCTCGGAGACGCTGCCGCCGCCCGGGCCGCGGTGCATCCAGACGTGCTTAATCTCGAGCTCGGCGCACTCGCGCATCGTCTCCTCGGCGATCTCCGGCCTCGTGCCGATCACGACCGCCTCGACGCCGCCAGGGATCGAGCGAAGGTCGCGGAAGGCCGTGTCCCCCTCCACCTCTTCGGCATTCGGGTTGACCGCGAAAACCTCGTAGCCCCGCTCGCGAAGCCGCTTGTAGACCACGTTGCTGCCGTGGGCCTCCGGCGTCCGCGAGACGCCGGTCACTGCTACCCGCCTGTGGGCGAGGAATTCGCTTGCGGCGTCTTTGATCGTTGCCATCAGGGACCTCCTTTCATTTCGCCTGCTTGTGCGGCGGTAGGAACAGGTCGGTGTCATAGCTGTGGACGACTGCCGTCACGTGCGTGGCGATGTGCGCGATCGGAGTGCCGAGCGGGCTCAGCGTCACCAGCGTGGGCACGCTCCACATCACGTCACCCGTCAGCGGCCGCTTCACTTTGCTGCCTCGGAAGTCCGGGTAGCCGACGTGGTAGACGGCGGTGAAGAGCAGCGACACGACCAGGGCAAGCGCACCGATGCCGGCGACCGCCTTCTTCGACCGCTCCCGCAGCGGCTTCGACGCGAACAGCCCGAAGACGGCGAAGATCGGGAAGACCGAGAGCAACACACCATCGGCGGCGCCGTAGACGATCCCGCGCCAGAGGATCGCACCGACGAACGTCAGCCCGTGTGGGTGCGGCGTCGACGGCTCGCGGAGGACGGTGAACATCAGCACGACTCCGGCGAGGGCGCCGAGTGGAACGGCCCATCGCCAGCGGCGCGTCAAGAAGGCCCGGAGCGGCTGCTGCGTCCGCCGCGCCCAGAGTCCGACGAACGTGAACACAGCCGCGACATAGAGCGCGTAGTAAAGGTCGCGCTGTAGGTCGGCGAGATCGGCAAGAACAAACGGGACGCCGAACGCAAGCACGAGCCCTCCCACGAGCCACGAAACTTGCGAGGGAACTGCGCCGAACGTCGCCCGACGACCGACGCGCAGCGGGAGGCTTGCCCGCGCCGGAATGTGAGCGTGGACGCTCATCACACACCTCCTTTGATCGACGCCACAAGAATTGCCTGCGGAACCTATGCGCCGCATCGGGGAAACCTGCTGCGTAAATGCGAACAAACCCTGATCTCACCCAACCGCCCGAGCGCGGAACGGGGTGAGAACAAGCGAAATCCGTTGCGCTGGGTTGCGCATCGGGTCGAGATACGCACGCCGGAGCGGCTGCGCGGCCCCTGCAAGTGCTGTATCGGTCGTGAAGCAGCCGGCCCCGGCGTCGGCGCAACTCCGTAGTAGCGAGCACCAAGAATCCGCGCTTTCGCCGATGCCCCAGGAGGCCCTCTTGCGAGGCTTGAAGGCGAGTGAGAGGAGGTGACATGACCACCATTCCGCATCAGCAGCCTTCGTCGCTCGTTAAGAGGTCCGTATGGCTCGATGCACGCGACCTTTGGGCGACGGTAGCGATCGTCGTCATCTGGCTCGCCGTGCTCTTCGTCGGCGTGTTCGGGCCAGACTTCGTAGCAAGGAGCAACGACGGCAATACCACAACGATTCCGTCAGGGATCGGGGTTGCATTCTTCGCTCTCTTCGCGACGATGTCTGTAGCGAAGTACGGCTTCAGCAAGCGGACAAGCGACAGTTAGACACACTGCTTCTGTTTTCTAGACAGGCGACGGAGCCGACCCCGGGATGACCGTCGCTCGACATCAGCGAGCCTCCTCCTCCTCGGCCTATGGGACGAGCACGAGCTTTCCCTTCGCCGCCGAGCTCTCGAGCAGCTCATGGGCGCGACGCGCATTGGCGAGCGGCAGGCGCTCGGCCACGACCGGGTGGATCTCGCCGCGACGAAGCAGCTCGAGCAGCGCGCGGAAGTCCTCCCGGAACCATGCCGGGTCGCGGGGACCTCCACCCACCGGAAGCGGTCGCCGACTTCCCCTGGGAATCACCTGGTGTCCTTCGCGCAGCTTCTGGATCCGGTAGCCCGACACCCGCCGGCGGGGCGAGAGCAATCCCCAGAGCGCGACAGTCGCGGTCGCCGCGTACCACTCGATCCACCCTCGCCGACTCTTGTGTCCGTGCACAAGAGTGGCGGAGTGGCCGTACACGACGAGCCTTCCGCCGGGCCGCAGCGCGCGGAAGGAGCGCAGCGAGATCTTGCCGCCGAGCCCGTCGAGCACGACGTCGACGCCTTTTCCCGGGAGCTCGCGGACCCGGGCCAGGAAGTCCTCATGTTGGTAATCGATCGCCACCCCGCCGAGCCGCTCGACCGCAGCAACGTCGCGAGCCGAACAGGTCCCGTACATCCGAAGCCCGACGACCGCTCCGAGCTCGAGCACGGCCGTGCCGACCCTGCCGGCCGCGCCGTGCACGAGCGCCGTCTCGCCGCGCTTCACCTTCGCCGTGCGGTGCAGCAGCTGATAGGCGGTCATGTAAGTCAGCACGAGGCTGACGACTTCCGCCGGGTCGAGGTCCGCGGGCACCTCAACCGCGTTCTCCTCGAGCACGCAGACCCGCTCCGCATCGGCGCCCCAGACCGTCAGTGCGGCGATCCGGTCTCCCTCGCGCAGCCTCGTGCAGTCCGGGCCGAGTTGTTCGACGATGCCGACAAGGTCGTAGCCTGGCGTGAACGGCGGCTTCGGCACGCCGAGATACGCGCCAGCGCGAAGCTGCGCATCGGTGAACGACACGCCAGCGGCCAGAACCCTGACACGGACCTCGCCCGGCCCCGGCCGGGGAGCATCGTCCTCCACCACCCGCAAGACCTCGGGCCCGCCGAAGTGATCGACGACGACGCGCTTCATCCGTTCCTGTGTTGCAGAACTCATCGCTCCTCCTTTGGTCGAGGTGGCTGCGGGGCCCGTGGGATCTCCACCTCACTGACGCGAGCCACGGTCGTTCCCTCCGCGACGCAAGCCGGCAGCAGCCCGAGCGCTCCTCGCTTGCGGCCTCGGTGTTCCACGAATCGCCGGAGCGGCACGAGCGGACTGTCGCTTGGTGAGGGAGCGGGCGGTCGTGCCCTCTGAACGCGCGAAGGAGGCGAGCTCCTCGGCGCGCACGACGAGACGAGAGGGTCGGCTAGCTGAGGCCGCGACGCCGTAGTCGGCGCGCCGGTAAAGCATGACGACGACCATCGCCACGATCGTGGTAAAACAGTAGACGCCGCAGATCGGCCCGCTGATGACGTCGAGGAGACGCAGGCAGATGAGCGGGACAGCAGGAATCACCATCGCCACGGCCATTTCCGAGGAACTTCTCCAGGTATGCCGGCGGTGGCGCATCCAAGCGACCATTGCCACCGTCATCCCGAACGCCTGCAGAACCACGAACAGCACCGCGTGCTCGCGCATCGCCTCGGCCGCCGTCGTTCCGACTGCACTGAGGAAGATCGCGGCGCTGACCATCATTCCGGCCATCATCGCCAGCGCCATCTCGAAGAGGTGGCGGAGGAATCCGTGGGCATCGTGACCCGGCCGTGCCTGTCGCGTGGCAGTGGCGACGTGCATCTCGCCTCCTTACGGAGGCTTCTAGCCTCGCACTAGTGGCAAGAGCATCCATCAGGGATAGACCCACTCACTATGCGTAGAAACCCGCATGGGTCCAATCGGAGAGGCCATCTAGAACCGGCGTCATCACCCAGGCGATCAACGCGGGGCTGCTGCTGCCGCTACTCGCGTTCATCGCCCTGCTCACCCGCGACCGTTCGCTGATAGCCCGCGACCGTTCGCTGATGGGCGACTACGCAACCGGTCGCGCCTGGACGGTGGTGATCGTGGCGATGACGTTGATGATCGCCGCTGCGACCGTCGTGCTTGGCCTCCTTCTCTTCAGCCGCTAGATCCGCCTTCCGAACCTGCGTATGCTCGCGCCGTGTCCCGCGCCCGCACCGTCGCACGGCTCGGAGCCGCCCTCGGGTGCGGCCTCCTGCTTGCTGGCATCCTCGCAGCCTGCGGCGGCGCGAAGACCGTCACAAGGACGGTGGTCGGAACCGTCCCCAACGGCGGAGCGACGTCGGTCAGCGCCAGCGTTGCCGCGGGCGCCCACGACTTCACGCAGTTCGCCTGCGCGCAGTGCCACGGCGAGCGCGGGCGAGGCGGCGTCTCCGCCGACGTCCCTGCGCTCAGCCAGGTCGGCAAGCAGCTAACGGTCGCCCAGCTGAAACAGATCATCGACCACGGCCTCGGCGAATCGGCCAATCCGACCAAGCCGTACATGCCCGTCTGGGGCCAGGTGATCTCGGCGCACCAGGTCGCCGATCTCGTCGCCTACCTCCGCGCCGGCCTGCCGTCGGTGCCTGGGGCGACGCCGCCACCGGTTATCACCCGGCAGGGCCCGGCTGTCGAGGGCGCGCTCCTCTACCAGCGTTACGGCTGCGTCAACTGCCACGGCCCCAACGGGCTCGGCGGCGTGCCCAATCCGCAGTCGCCCGACCAGGCGATCCCTGCCCTCTCCGGCGCCGACTTCTTCAAGGAGTTCAACACCGACGAGAAGATCATCGACGTGATCAGAAGCGGCAGCGTCATCGGAAGAGCACCGATCGTCTCGATGCCTCACTGGGGCGGCATCATCCCCGACTCACAACTGCGGGCGCTCGTCGCCTACATCAAGACGCTGAAGACCGGCTAGCCCCGCGGCGGGAAGCGTTCCTAGCAAAACGCCGGCATCATTCGACGCGGAGCGGCCCAGGGACGCTGCGCGCGCACGCACTAGTAGGTCAGTACTTTGCCGCGCTCAGGCTGCAGCGTTCGCGGACGCTGCGCGAGGCCAGCAGCGCTATTGCTTCGCCTAACGGAAAAGGAGCAGTTGTGTCAGCCCACGGTGTTCGCACCCGTCCACACGAGTACGCCGTCGTCTGGCGGGCCGGTGACGGCCCGCCCTCCAGCGGCAGGCTCGATGTCGGCGACGACGAGCTTGTCCTGCAGGGATCCGGTGAACCCGATGGCCTCCGCATCCCGCTCGACGAGCTCTCGTCGGTGGAGATCGGGCGCGGAACTGCTGAACGGATCAACGGCGACAAGTCGCTCGTCCTCGAGCGGCACTCCTGCGAGCGGGTACTTGTTGCCGCCTTGGGCGGCGTGGGCCTGCTAGGCGAGCTCGCCAATCTGCTGGCTCGGCTCCGGGCCGAGCGGGCGGCACGGGCGTGCGTTGCCTTGGTTGTGCCGATCAAGCGTGGCACGGCCGAGGCGGCCCGGCGGCTGGTCGAGGAGGGGCCGCCCTTCGAGCTCGAGCGCTTGGGGCTCGAGCGACACCACGTCTTCGTCAGCGAGCGCGAGGTCGTCTTCTTCTTCGAAGGCGACAGCGCATCCGCGGCGGTCAACGCGCTCTCGCGCAGCCCACGGGTGTTGAACGCGGCGGTGCGCTGGCGCGGCATCCTCGCCGGCCGGCCGCGGCTGGCCAAGGAGCGCTTCGGCTGGACGCGCACGAGCTGACGAACAGCAGCCAGCCGCTCTCTCCCGCGGGCAGCCGTCAGGGCCCGAGGCCGATCGCGGTCCGCCCAGGTGTCTGACGCGTCGCCTGGCGCAGGCCGAGCATCCCGACCGGCCGTTCGTCCTCGATCACGGGCAGGTGGTGGAAGCCGTACTCGGTCATCAGCGTCACCGCCGCCTCGATCGGCGTGGCGGCTGAGACGGTGACGGGCTCGGCCGTCATCCACTCGCGGACGCGCGCCTCGCTCGGGTCCAATCCGTCGCAGCTTGCGGCTTCGGTCTGGGCGCTAACGCGCTCCTACTCGTGATCTGGACCCTCGCTCCCCTTCCGCTCTGGTTCCTCGCAGGGGTCGCGCACGGCGCGACCTGCGGCGGCGGCTAGCCAAAACAACCGCAGAGGCTGGTGGCGGCGCCGCTTCGTCGTGCGCAACCCGCCGAGTCGGTGATCAGGCACGGGATCGAGAACCACTGAGACGCAGGCTCCGGCGCGAAGAGTCCTCCGTGTACCGGGATCCCCCGGGGTAGTTGAGCTGACCCGCCGCACCGGTCACTCATTGCCGTCTCATCAACCGAGGCCACAATGAGTCGATGCGAGTACTCATCGTCGAGGACGAGCCAAAGATGGCCGCGCTGATCGCACGCGGCCTTCGTGAGGACGGCCATGCAGCCGACACGGCGGAGCGCGGCGAGGCAGCGCTCTGGATGGCGCAGGCCGTTCCCTACGACGCGATCGTCCTCGACGTGATGCTGCCCGGACTCGACGGCTTCGCGACCTGTCGGCGGCTGCGCGAGCAGGGCGTTTGGGCGCCGGTGCTGATGCTGACGGCGCGCGACGCCGTCCGGGACCGCGTCGACGGGCTCGACGCGGGCGCCGACGACTACCTCTTGAAGCCGTTCTCGTTCGCCGAACTGCTCGCGCGTCTACGGGCACTCGTTCGGCGGGCGCGGTCGCCACGCATGCCGACCGGCGGCAAGCGCCGGACCGAGATCGCGCCGACGCCCCGCAGGTCGCTCAGATCCTGCGCGCGAACGGCTCGGTTGCGGAGTCCACGCCCAGCGGGCTGCCGCCGATCTTGTCCCACGCCGAGATCGGTGCCGTCGCGGCCGGGGCGCGGCACTGGCACAGCGGCTCGATCCGGGGTCTCGACGGCGAGTGGCGAACGCTGGCGGTACCCGCGAACGTCGGCGGGCACGCCGGAGTCGCGGTGATCGGACGCTCTCTCGAGCAACGCGACGAGGCACTCGACCGCCTCTTGAACGAGTTCCTGATCGGAGGCCCGGCCGCGCTCCTGCTCGCGATTCTCGCCGGCTACGGGGTCGCCGCCGCCGCTCTCCGCCCCGTCGAGGCGATGCGCCGCCGGGCAGCTGCAATCACGGCGTCCACCGCCGGGCAGCGGCTGCCCGTCCCGCCGAGCCGGGACGAGCTGGCCCGCCTGGCGGAAACGCTGAACGACATGCTCACCCGCCTCGAGGCCGCGCTCGAGCACGAGCGGCGGTTCGTCGACGACGCAAGCCATGAGTTGCGAACACCCCTCGCGCTCCTGAAGACGGAGCTCGAGCTCGCTCTGCGTCATCCCCGATCGCGCGATGAGCTCGAGCAAACCCTGCGCTCGGCGGCGGAAGACACCGACCGGCTCGTCCGGCTCGCGGAGGACCTCCTGCTCGTCGCCCGGTTCGATCAGGGCCAGCTGCCGATTCGCCCAGAGCGCCTGTCGGCGCGGTCCGTGCTCGAGCGAGCGGTGGACAGGTTTGCGGCGCGCGCCGCCGAGCACGGGCGATCTCTGACTTTTCACGGCGGGCCGGACGCGTATGTCGACGCCGATCCGGCGAGACTCGACCAGGCAACGGGAAACCTCGTGGACAATGGGCTCGTGCACGGCGCCGGGCCGATCGTCCTGGAGGTGAGGACGGATGGCGACGAAGTCGCGCTGCACGTGCTCGATTCCGGCCCGGGCCTGCCCGAACAATTCTCGGCGCGGGCGCTCGACCGTTTCAGCCGCGCCGAGGAGGCGCGGAGTGCCGGCGGAGCCGGACTCGGGCTGGCAATCGTCGATCTGATCGCCCGCGGACACGGCGGCCGCGTCGAGCTGCGAAGCCGCGAGGATGGCGGCTCCGACGTCGCGATCGTCTTGCCGCGGAGCACTGGCGCCGCGCAGCCCGTTCGTGTGGAGCCGAGGCGGCTCGTAGAGAGAACTTAAGAAGCTCTCAGCCCGCACTCATCGTCTTCTCATCTGCGTCTGGTCAGCTTCGACGTGGATGAGTCCAGCTCGGAAGCCGAGGCCCCTCCCCGAACCACGACGGCGCGCGGTAGTCGATCGCGATGCGGCGATCGCGCGAGTGCGTCGCGCCACGACGGCGACGCTTGCCCTTGCCACCGCCCTGGTCGCCGCCTTTGCCGGCCTGGCGGCGACGTCGACCCACGCCCGAAAGGTGGTCCGCCGGGCGAGGGTGAAGGCGGCGACCGCCACCGCGACCGTGCAGACGCCGTCGGTCTCGCCGCCGCCGCTTCAGCCCACCGGCGGTTCGACGCCCTCCCCCGCGCCACCGGCGCAGACGCCGGCGCCTTCATCGTCACCCCCAGCCACCGTCTCAGGAGCCACTTGAGCGAACCGGCTCCGACCTCGGCGGCGCTGCGCGCGTTGGGAACGACCGCGCTCGTCGCCGTTCGCCGGCCCGAGTCTCTCGAGCTGGCGCGGGCTGTGCTGGAAGCCGAGCTCGAGGCTGTCGACCGCGCCTGCAGCCGCTTCCGCGACGACTCCGAGCTCGTCCAACTGAACCGGGCTGCCGGCGAGGAGGTGGTCATCGGCCTCTACCTCCTCCGCGCGCTCGAGGCCGCCGTGACCGCGGCCGCTGTCACCGACGGGGCCGTCGACCCGACCGTCGGCAAGGCGCTCCGGCTGGCCGGGTACGACCGCACCTTCTCGCTCGTCCGCCGGAGGGACGGGAACCTCGTCCACGTCTCGTCCGCACCAGGCGGCGCCTGGCGGCGGATCGAGCTCGATCGTGAGCGCCGCGTGGCCAGGATTCCAGCCGGGGTCGAGCTCGACCTGGGCGCGACCGCGAAAGCTCTGGCGGCGGACCGCGCCGCTCGCGCGGCAGCCGAGGCAACGGCTGACGGCGTCCTCGTCAGCCTCGGCGGAGACGTCGCGGTCGCCGGGGACTCCCCCGCCGCAGGCTGGTCGGTCGGCCTTGCTGACGATCATGCCGCGCCGTTCCCGGCGGACGCCCCCGCGGTGAGCCTCCAGTCCGGCGGGCTGGCCACTTCCGGGACGTGCGTTCGCAGTTGGGCGACGGCCCGCGGGCGCGCTCATCACATCATCGATCCGCGCAGCGGGGCGCCGGCAGGGACGCCCTGGAGAACGGTCAGCGTCGCCGCCGCGTCCTGCCTGGACGCGAACACGGCGAGCACGGCGGCGATGGTGCTCGGCGACGACGCACCCGACTGGCTGGCACAACGGCGCCTACCCGCGCGGCTGGTGCGAAACGACGGCTCGGTCGTGTTCGTCGCCGGCTGGCCGGGCGAGGCGGAGGCCGCATGATCCTGGCCGCGGGCAACGGGACCGCGCTCTGGTACATCACCCGCGCCTCCGGCGTCGTCTCGCTGCTACTGCTCACCGCCGGGCTCGTCCTTGGCGCCCTCGGGACGGTCCGCTGGCGAAGCGACCGCTGGCCCAGGTTCGCCGTCGTCTCGATCCATCGCAACCTGACGCTGTTCGCGATCGCGTTCGTAGCTCTTCACGTCGTGACGACGATCGCGGACGGCTATGCCCCCGTCGGGTTCAAGGATGCGGTGATCCCGTTCGTCTCCAAGTACCGGCCGCTGTGGCTGGGGTTCGGAGCCGTTGCCTTCGACCTGCTGCTCGCGCTCGTGGTGACGAGCCTGCTGCGCGCACGGATCGGCTTTCGCGCCTGGCGGGCCGTGCACTGGCTGGCCTACGCCTCTTGGCCGTTCGCGCTCGTGCACGGCCTCGGCAACGGCAGCGATGCGCGCTTCGGCTGGCTCGTGATCGTCACGATCCTCTGCGCCGGCTCCGTCGGCGCTGCCCTCGCCCTACGCTTGCTCCGCTCGCCCGGACCCCTCCCCTTGCGGGCCGGAGCCGGGGCGATGGCGGCGGTGCTCGCCATCTTGGCGGTGGTCTGGTACCGAGGCGGGCCGGGAAAGGTCGGCTGGGCCGCGCGCGCCGGTACGCCCTCCTACATCCTTCGCCGCCACTCCTCGTCCTCGGCGACACAGGGAACGGTCAATGTTGCGACGACGTTGCCGAAGTCGTTCGACGGCCGGGTCACCGGCCGCTTCGCGCGCTCGAGCGACGAAGCCGGCGACATCGGCATCGCGTTCGGCGCAGCCGTCCGGGGCCGGGTACCTGCGGTCCTGC
>Ga0209474_10004234_pt1 | contig 12419 bp, 14 predicted proteins | sample GraSoiAngelo_145_FD_185902 | JGI IMG/M metagenome (GOLD analysis project Ga0209474, IMG submission 185902) | Grasslands soil microbial communities from the Angelo Coastal Reserve, California, USA - 14_1009_05_20cm (SPAdes) (version 2) | ecosystem: Environmental > Terrestrial > Soil > Grasslands...
TACTCGGAGGAGGCTTTACAGGCGGCGGCGGAGCGGCTCCGGGCCGTCGACGTCCCCGTCTACGCGTACTTCCGGCACGAGGACGAGCCCACCGCGCCGCGCTACGCGGAGCGGCTCCTCGAGCTCGTGCGGGCGGCTAGCCGACCTCGACGCCGACCTGCTTCACCACGATCCCGCGCGCCTTGAGCACGCAGGTGTAGAACCCGGCCGGCAGGTGACCGCCCTTGACGCCGACGAACGACGTGACGTTCTTCGTCCGCGGCTTGCCGACGGGCCCGAAGAAGCGCTTGCCCTCGCGGAACCAGGTCACCGTCACCTTCGAGCCCCTGTAGGGATTCGCCGCGAAGACGAAGTGCGCGGTCGCGCCCACTGCCGTCGCCGGGAGCTGCGCGACCGGTGCGCTGCCGCCGAACGCGCTGATCCACGCCTTCGCGACGACGCCTTCCTTCGGGGCCTGGAACACGACCGGCGTCGAGATCGGCGGGATCGGGAACTTCGGCCCGGCGACGTTCCCGCTGATCTTCAGGCCGTAGGTCCCCGGATAGAAGCTCTTCTTCGGGATCGGAAACGAGTACGTGTAGGCGCCGGCCGCCGGCCGCGACAGGTCGAAGGTCTGGGCCTTGCCGGTCGGGAACGTGAGGGTGCCGGTCAGCGCCGCGGAGCTCGACACCGAGTACGCGAGGTTGAACGCCCCTTTGGGGACGCTCCGAGTCCACTTCACGTCGAACGACGCGCGCGTGACGGCGGCCCCCACCCAGACCGCGCGGACCGTCGTGTCGCTGTTCAGCTTGAACGCGCAGGTCGGGTTTGTGTTCTTGCAGACGTTCTCCCAGCCGTGGAAGACCCAGCTCTCGAGCGGGGAGGCCGGCTGCGGGCCGGGAACCTCGGTGAGCGTGACGGTCACGCCCTGCGCCGTCGTCAGCGTGCACGCCGTCGGGCAGGAGATCCCGCCGGGCGAGCTCGTCACCTTCCCGCTCCCGACGACTTGGACGGTGACGTTCCGGTTGACCGCCGAGGAAGCCGGACCTGCTTGCGCGCGAACGGCTCCGGGCGTGAGGACGACAAGGGCGACACCGGCCGCAACGACCTTCGTACGACTCACGACTCGAAACGCTACCCCGCGCCTTCCGGCGAAACAAGACGCGCTGCGCGCTACGACGTCCGCGCGACGGCTGCGGTCCCGAGGTGGCGCTCGTACGCGCCCGTCTCGACGATCTCGGCGATCTGATCGACCGCGAACGCGAGCTCCTCGTCCGAGTTGTAGAAATGCGGCCCGAGCCGGAGCCCGACGTCGGGGCGGTGGTCGCAGAGGATCGAGCGCTCGCGGAGCTCGGCGTGGACGGCCTCGAACTCAGGCGTTCGCACTGTGACGGTCCCGGCGCGCCGGTCGGGGTCGCGCGGGCTGCCGACCTCGAAGCCGGCTCGCTCCAGGAGCCGCCGCAGGAGATCGGTCTGCTCGAGCGACCGCCGGCGGATCCGGTCGACGCCGATCTCCTCGATCACGTCGTAGCCGGCCGTGGCCGCGTAGAGCGCGGGAACGTTCGGCGTGCCGGTGAGGAACCGGGCCGCGCCCTCTGCGTACTCGAGCTCGGGCTCGAACGCGAACGGCCGCGCGTGCCCCTGCCACCCGACGAGCGCGGGCTCCAGCTCGGCCGCGAGCTCCGGCCGCACGTAGAGCCACGCCGCGACCGGGCCGCCGCAGAGCCACTTCACGCTTCCGCCGGTCGCGAAGTCGACCCCGAGCGCGGTCACGTCGAGCGGGACGACGCCCGCCGACTGGTACGCGTCGAGCACGACGTGCGCACCGGCCTCGCGCGCTCGGCGAACGATCGGCTCGACGCGCTGGATCTCGCCGGTCTTGTAGAGGACGTGGCTGATCGGGACTAGGAGCGTCCGCTCGTCGATCGCGTCGAGGACGGCCTCGTCGTCGCGACAAACGACGATCTCGGCGCCGCGGCGAGCGTGCGCTTGGTAGAGGTAGCGCACGGACGGGAAGTTCGCCTCCTCGTAGACGATGCGGCGCCGAGGCCCGTCGAGCGGGAAGCAGGAGAGGACGACCGCCTCGGCAATCGTCACGTTCTGGTGCATCGTCACGCTTCCAGTCGGCGCGCCGACGATCCGCCCGATCTGGTCCCCGACCGTCAGCGGCATCTCCCACCAGCCCTCGCCCCACGCGCGGATGCCCCGCTCGGCCCAAGTGCGCGCGTACTCGACGACCCGCTCCTCGGCGGCGGCCGGCATCGCGCCGAGCGAGTGGTTGATCAGGTAGGTGGTCCCGCGGAGAATCGGAAAGCGGTCCCGATAGGCCAGCAGACCGGCGTCGGCGGCTCCGTCCCCGCGCTCGTACACTGCGGTGACCTTACCGAGGTCTGGACGAAGGGAGACACATGAAACGAGCCGCGATCGCGGCCGTCGCAGCGCTGGCGCTGGCGTGCGCCGCGCCGGCCGGGGCGACGACGCAGAAGCTGTCGCCGACGGAGCAGAGTCTGCAGCGGCAGATCAACGCGCTGCAGGGGCAGGTCACCGCCCTGAAGAAGCAGGTGACGAAGCTGAAGAAGGACACGACGACCGCGACCGACGTGGGCTTCGCGGCGCTCGCTTTCTCGGTCTGCAACGCGGCAGCGACCGTCGACACCTTCACGTCGACGTGGGCCGTGATCGACCAGATCGCCCAGGGGACGCAGGGCAAGGCGTACATCGGCGCCCAGCCGGGCGTCAGCGACCAGGGAGCGTGTCAGGCGCTGCGCGTGCCTCGCTCGACGACGCCGCCGCCGAGCGTCGCGGAGCTCTCGTCGCTCCTGAGCCTGATCTCCGGCGGCTCGGTCTTCGACGCCGCCCGCTCCTTCGCGCGGGCGAGCTGGAGCGCGTTCACCGCTCCAGCAGCTCCTTGAGCCGCTCGAGGTTCTGACGGGCCTCACGCGCCACGCGGCCGCGGAGCACCGCGGCCGCGAGGCGCCCGCCCGCGCCGCCGACCTCGAGGTCGAGCCGGGAGTCGATCCTCGTGCCCTCGGCAACCGGCGTGAAGGTGAAGACCGCATGCGCGCGCACCGAGCCCGTGTGGCTCTCGATCCCGAACCGCTGCGGCCGCACCTGCTCCGTCACCTCGAACCTCGCCTCGCGCCGGTGGCCGGCGAAGGTCCGCACCTCGACGCCGCGCTCCACGTCGACGCTCTCCAGGCTCGACTGCCACTCGGGACCGCGCTCCAGGTCGGCGACGAGGTCGTAGACCGCGTCCGGCGGACGCTCGATCGTCACGCTCTCCTCGACGGTCATCGCAGCGCCACGAGCGCCTCGACCTCGACCGGGATCCCGGCCGGGAGCTCGGCGACCCCGATCGCGCTGCGAGCGGCGAGGCCGCGCTCCTCGCCGTAGACCTCGATCATGAGCTCCGTGAAGCCGTTGATCACCGCCGGCTGTTCGCCGAAGCCAGGGGCCGAGCGGACGAGCCCGAGCACCTTCACCCAGCGGTCGACCGCGTCGAGGCTGCCGAGCGCGTCGAGAATCCGCCGCAGCGCGAGGAGTCCGGTCTCCCGCGCGGCCGCGTAGCCCTCCTCGACGGAGAGGTCGGAGCCGACGACGCCCGCTTGGCCGATCGGGCCGATGCCGGAGAGGTAACCGAGCCCGCCGTGGACGAGCACCGGCTTGAGGAGCGGCCGGAAGGGCATCGGCGGAATCGGCGGGATCTCGAGGCCGAGCTCCCGGACACGCTCGTCGGGCGTCATCGCGCTCGCACCGCTGCCGGCGGCTGCGCCGACTTCGGGGACACGGGCCGCGGCGGCGGCTTCGAGTCGACGAGCACCGCGGCCGCGAGCAGGACGGCCATCGCGACCGCGCTCTCCCCGGCGAGGCTCCGCGGGAGGCGGGCGAGGATCCGCCCGTCGCCGCGCTCGACCGCCGGCAGGGCAACGAGCTTGTGCAGGCCGCCCCACGCGAGCGCGACCGAGACGAGCCCGAGCTTCACGAGCAGGACGCGTCCGTAGCCGACGGTCCAGAGGTCGTGGAGGTGCGGGAGCCGGAGGATGCTGAGGTACGTTCCGGCCGCGACGAGGATCGCGACGAGGACGGTGGCCAGGCGCGAGAAGCGGACGAACGCCGTGCGCCGGAGCTCGGGAGCGGTGGGCCAGACGACCGCGGCGAGCTGAACGAGCCCGCCGATCCAGAGCGACGCCGCGGCGAGGTGCAGCCAGTCGGCGAGCTCCGAGAACCCGGACGATCCCGCGTCGACCGCCGAGTGGCCCGAGAGCGAGAGGCCCGACGCGAACCCGAGCCCGAGCAAGAGCGCCGGCCACAGCAGGACCTCGCGGTCGGTCAGCCACGCGAGGTAGAGGAACGCCGCCACCAGTGCGAACCCGAGCGTCATCGCGATGAACGCCGTGCCGAAGCGCGTGCCGCCGGCGATCGGCGAGAGGTCGCCGTAGAGCAGCTTCCCGAACGGGAGCTGGAGCGCGTCCTCGGCGCGGAGCAGGAACGCGGCGATTCCGACCTCGAGGACGCCGACGACGCCCAGGCCCGTGATCCAGTAGAAGCGGCGCTCGGCACGCGGAGGCAGCGGGCCGCGGACGACGAGAAGCCGGAATCCGAGCCCGCCGAGGAGAAGCGCGAGCGCGAGGAAGTAGGCCCAGCGGACGAGGTGCTCCGTTCGGGTCGGCCCGGACGCGCCGTACGCCTCCGTCGGCGGCGGCGCGGCGAAGCGAACGCCGAAGGTGTAGACGCCGGAGACGACGTGTCCGTCGGCCGACATCGCGTGCCACCGCACGGTGTAGAAGCCCTTCGGCAGCTGCCCCCGGACCGGCGCGTCGACAACCGTGTCCGCACGCCCGCCGGAGGCTGCTGCCCCCGAGAAGACGTGTCCGTTCGCGTCGAAGACCTGGATCGAGCTCGGGAACGCCTTCACGCCCTGGTCGAACTCGAGCCGGATCTGCTCGGGCGAGCGCTCGAGCCGCTGCCGGAAGCCGGGGCTCGTGTGCTCCAGCGTCGCGTGCGCGAAGGCCTGGGCCGGCGCGGCCAGCGCAACGAGCGACGCGGCGAGGAGCGCGCGCCTCATCGGTGCGGAGCCCCGGCGAGCGGCGACAAGTGGCCGAAGACCGGCGCGAGGTCGCGGTCGCAGTAGAGGAAGACGGCCAATACGACGAACGTGAGCGCAAAGCCGCTGTTCGCGGCCACCGAGTGCCGGCGGAACACCCGCACGAGCGGGAACACGGCCGCACCGAGCACCGTCCAGCCGATCAGGTGGTGCAGGAACGCCGACCGCTGGAAGAACCACGGGTTCTGCTCGTGGACGAGGAAGGCCGTTCCCGACACGACGAGCGCGAGCGGCACCGTGAGGAGCCAGAGGTCGCTCTTCAGCTTCCCGCGCACGCGGCCGAGCTCCGCGGCCCCGGCGAGCATCATCACCTGCGCCCAGGCGCCGTGGGCGATCATGTGGATCGCCGAGTTCGTGAAGAAGGTCATCACCGGCCACATGAGCACGCCCATCCCGAAGGCGAGCCCCGGCCAGAGGTAGGCGCGCCAGGCGCGACGGCGCCAGACCTCCTGCCCGACGATCGCCTCGCAGAAGAGGCAGATCCCGACGAAGAGGAAGCCGGTCGCGAACATCCAGTGGACCATCTCGGCCTTCGGCTGCATCAGCGACCTCCCTCCGCGTCCTCGAGGTCCTCGATCAGACCGGGCGCGACGACCAGCGCGAAGACCACGCCGACGAGGAGGACCCAGAGCGGCGGCTCCGAGAAGAGCCACCAGAATCCCTGCGCATGCGGGTGCAGGAGCGTGATGCGGTACGGCTGGACGAGCGCCCAGACGATCCCGCCGAGGCTCGTCGCCGGCCCGAGCCCCTGGACGACGCGCACGCGCCAGGTCGGCTGTGCGGTCTTCGCGTCGAGTTGATGTGCGAGTTCAGCGTTCATCGTCCCTCCCGAACGACGTCGAGGGTCGCGAAGCCCGCGCGCGGAGTTGCTGCGGGCCTACGCCGGGAGGGGCGGCGGCCGGCTCTCGAAAGCGAGGCCGAAGAGGCGGCGCGGCGGCGACGCGTACGAAGACGGGTGGGCGTGCCGCAGCGGCGTCGATCCGGAGAGGCGAACCGCCGAGGCGAGCGCGCTCGCGTACCGCTCGTAGTCCGCGAGCCAGCGAGCGACGGCGCCGTAGAGCAGTGCGACCACGACCGCGAGCACCGCGAAGATCGGGAGCGCCGAGGTGTGGAGCCAGGGCGCGAGGAGCGGCCAACGGCCCGCCGAGATCCGCTCGGCGTCCGTCTGGACGAGGTAGAGCAGCGAGGTGACCGCGAACGACAGCGCCCACAGCCGCGGCCGGAGGTCGAGCCGCAACCGCGGCGTCCGCCCGTGACGAACGGCGCCGAGGACGCGCTGCGCCGCTCGCGCCGTCGCCCGCGCGCGGACGAACCGCCACGCGAGCCGCGCGAGGAGGAGCGCGATCCCGATCTTCACGAAGGCGATCAGAAACGGGTAGTAGTCGGCGCCCGCGTAGCTCGGGGCCGCCACGTGCCGCCCCACGTCGATGCGGTGCGTGAGGCTCCGGCCAGCGAGCTCGGCGACCAGCGCCAGCAAGCCAAAAGCACTCGCGGCCAGCGCCCGCTGGTGCGTTCGCGCCTTCTCCATCGCGTCAGTGTGCGCGAGCGGGGCGGCGCTCGTCAATGGCGCTCGCCTCAGCCGAGCAGCGTGACGGTCCACTCGGAGCGGCAGCTCTCGTCGAAGCTGAAGAGCATGATCCGCTGCCAGCGGCCGAGGCAGAGCCGGCCCTCGACGAACGGGATCTGCTCCGTCCGCGGGCCGAGGAGCATCGCGAGCAGCCGCTCCCTGGCGTCCGTCTCCTCGGGGACGAGCCGGAGGAGCAGCGCCTCGAGATCGTGGAAGAAGCCGCCCTCGCGCTCGTTGACGCGCACGAGCGAGTCGGTGCCGGAGGAGATGTATGCGATCCCCGAGCCGAACCCGGCCCCGGCGACCTCGTGCGCGACCTCGTTCGTGATGTCGAGCACCGAGAGCGACGGCAGCGCCGCGGCGATCGAATAGGGAATCTCGACGCTGGTCACACGAGCTCCCGGGGCAGCCGGAAGTGCACGTCCTCGGTGGCGACCGTGACCTCCTCGCCGCCGTTGTAGCCGAACCCGGCGAGGCGCTCGACGACGAGCTGGACGAGCTCTTCGGGAGTGGACGCGCCCGCGGTGAGGCCGATCGTCTCGTGCCCGTCGATCATCGCTGGGTCGACCTCCGACTCGTCCTCGACGAGCGCCGCCTCGGCGCCCGCGAGGCGCGCGACCTCGACCAGCCGCTGCGCGTTCGAGCTCGTCTCCGACCCGATCACGAGGATCAGCGACGCCTCCCCGGCGAGCCGCTTCACGGCGTCCTGCCGGTTCTGAGTCGCGTAGCAGATGTCGTCGGCGCCCGGCCTCGTGAGCTCGCCGAACCGGCGCTCGAGGACGCCCACGGTCGAGGCGACGTCGTCGAGCGAGAGCGTCGTCTGCGAGATCACCGCGAGCGGCTTCTCGCCCGGGTCGAGCCGCTCCGCGTCCTCGGGCGACTCGACGACGACGATCGCCTCGGGCCGCTCGCCCTTCGTTCCGATCACCTCGACGTGGTCGGCGTGGCCGACGAGCGCGACGAGGTGACCGCTGTCGGCGTAGCGCCGCGCCTCGGCGTGCACCTTCGAGACGAGCGGGCAGACGGCGTCGACGACGCGCAGCCCTCGGCGCTCGCACCTTTCGCGAACCGAGGGAGCCACGCCGTGCGCCGAGAGAACGCAGATCGCCCCGCGCGGGACCTCCTCCTCGGAGTCGACGAAGACCGCTCCGAGCCGCTCGAGGCGCTTGACGACGTGCTCGTTGTGGACGATCTGGTGGCGGACGTAGATCGGCGGGCCGTGCCGCTCGAGCAGCCGCTCGACGATCTCGATCGCCCGGTCGACCCCGGCGCAGAACGACCGCGGTGCCGCGATCAGCAGCCGCTTAGCCATCCGCCCACCTTCGCGTCGCGTGCGCGAGCGCTCTCAGCGCGCACCGGCCGTCGTTCGTGGTGCGCGTGAAGGCGCGCGGAGACCGAACGGCCGCACGAGCGATGCCGGTCCAGGCGTAGCCCCCGTCGGGCCGGATCGCGCCCGCGACGCCCGCTGAGAGCGGCCGGTCGGGCGTATCCGCTACGGCACGGAGGACTCCTTTCAGCGTTCCGCGGCGTGCCAGCCCTCCGCTCTCCATGTCGACCGCGTCCGCGCCGGTCTCGCGGTGGAGCCGCGCCCGCTCGGCGCGATCGTCGACGATCCGGTCAGCGGCGAGCAGCGTCCCGCGAACGGCACCCGGAACGCCGAGTCCCTCCCCTTCCCAGAGCGTCTCGCCTCGCTCGTCGACCACGCGAACGGCGTCGATCACGGCGCCGCGCCCGAGTCCGTCGAGCGAGCCGGCGAGACCGTAGGAGACAACCGGGCCGTCGGGGATGCCACGCTGCGCACCGAGCCCGACGAGAGCGGTGCGAAGCCCCGCGCGCCGGCCGGCGCGCTCCTCGGCGCGCGTCGCGCAGGCGAGCGTCAGCCCGTGAGCGTCCAAGCCATGCTCCTCGCGCTCTCCTTCAGGCTGCCCGCAGCGGCGTAGGCGGCCGAGGGCTCGAAGCCGGAGTGGATCCCGCAGTGCTCGCAGCGCGGGTCGTTCCCAGGCCCGTAGTCCTCCCACTCGATCCCCTCGAGGAGCGCGTCGTAGGTCGGGAAGATCCCGTCGGTGAGCAGGTAGCACGGGCCTTTCCACCCGTACGGGTTGCGCGTGATCGAGCCCCACGGCGCGCACGGGAGCTTCCGCTCGCCGGCCAGGAACTCCTGGTAGATGGGGCTGGCGAGCCACCGGTAGCCGCGCTGGCGCGCGACCTTGCGGATGATCCGGAACTTCTCCTCGTGCTCGGCGCGCGTCATCGTCAGCGCCGGGTCGATCTGCGAGTACTGGTAGCCGGGCGCGATCAGCATGCCGTCGATGCCGACCTCGTTCGTCAGGTAGCCCATCATCTCGATCACGTCGTCGACCGAGGTCTCCTTGAAGACCGTCGTGTTCGTGGTCACGCGGAAGCCGGCCGCGCGCGCCTTCTTGATCGCGTCGATCGCGATGTCCCAGAGCCCCGGGTAGTCGCAGATGTAGTCGTGGATCTCGCGCATGCCGTCGAGGTGCACGACGAATGTCAGCCGAGGATCGGGCTGGAAGACGTCGAGGTACTGCTCGAGCCGGAGCGCGTTCGTGCAGAGGTCGATGTTCTTCCGCAGCTCGAGGAAGCCCGCGACGACGTCCTCGATCCCCTTGTAGACGAGCGGCTCGCCGCCGCAGATCGAGACGACCGGCGCGGGGCACTGCACGCCCGCGTCGATGCACTCCTCGACCGACAGGCGCGCGCGGTTCGACTCGAACTCACGGATCTTCCCGCAGCCGATGCACGCGATGTTGCACGCGAGCGTCGGCTCGAGCATGAGCACGAGCGGGTACCGCTCGCCCTTGCGCTGCTGGGCGGCGACGTACCGGCCGATCTGGACGGTGGAGCGGAGCGGGAACTTCATCGCGTGAGCCTTTCTCGTAGACGGCCGAGCGCCAGGACTGGGAACGTGATGCGGTAGAGGTGATAGCGAATCATGAAGTCGAGGGGGAAGCCTGTGCCTGTGTACTCCTCTTCGGACCAATCTCCGTTGTCGAGCTGGACGCCGCACAGGTAGTCGGCGGCGCGAGCTGCCCCGGCCGCCTGCTCGTCGCCAGCAGCGACGTACGCTAATAGCGCCCACGCTGTCTGGCTAGGGGTGGAGGGGCCGCGGCCGCGCCAGGCCTCGCCCCGGTAGGAGACGATGTCCTCGCCGAAGCCGCCGTCTGAGTTCTGGACTCGGTCGAGCCAGGCGATCGCCCGCCGGAACGCGGGATGGTCGCGCGGAACTCCGCACGCCTCGAGCGCCGGCAGCGCCGCGCCGGTGCCGTAGACGTGGTTCACGCCCCAGCGCCCGAACCACGAGCCGTCGTCCTCCTGCTCGTCGAGCAGCCATTCGAGCCCGCGCGCGACCTCGCGGTCGTAGCCCGGCTCGTGCGCGAGCACCTCGAGGGCGTGCGCGGTCACGTCGGCGGACGGCTCGTCGGTCACCTTCCCGAAGTCGCAGAACGGGATCCGGTAGAGCCAGTGCGCCTCGTTGTCGACGTCGAACGCACCCCAGCCGCCGCTCTGCGACTGCATCCCCGCGGTCCAGTCGAGCCCGCGCCGGACCGCGTCGTCGCCCATGCCGAGCTGACGGAGCGCCAGCGCGACGACGGCGGCGTCGTCGATGTCCGGGTAGAGGTCGTTCTCGAACTCGAACGCCCAGCCGCCGGGCGCGAGGTCGGGCCTCCGGATCGCCCAGTCTCCGCGGACGGTCACCTCTTCGGCGAGCAGCCACTCGCCCGCGCGGCGCAGGCGGGCGTCGTCGTGGGGCACGCCGGCTGCCCGGAGCGCGAGGACCGCGAGCGCCGTGTCCCACACCGGCGACTGGCAGGCCTCGGGACGGAGCCGCTCGCCGTCGTCGATCGTGAACCCCTCCCAGCCCTCGACGGCGCGCCGGAACGTCTCGTCCTCGAAGCCGTGCCCGAGCGTCGCGAGCATGATGATCGACCAGACCCACGGCGGCTGGATCCCGCCCCACGAGCCGTCCGCCTCTTGCCGCTCGCGCACCCACCGCTCCGCGACGGCGATCGCACGCCGCCGCAGCCGGCCCGCCCGCCGCGGAGCGCGTGTCCGCCCGGGATTCGCGCCGATCTCGCGCAGGTCGATCGGCGCGCGCCGGACGGGCCGGAGCGCCTCGACGACCGAGAGCGGCACGACGGTCTGCCGCGCCCAGCAGGCGAAGTCGTAGACGGAGAACGGCCCGCCCGGCGGCAGCAGGATCAGCTCCGGCGGGACGCTCGGGATGCGCTGCCACGGCCACTGACCGAGCAGCGCCATGAAGCACTTCGTGAAGACGCGGCTTCGCGCGATCCCGCCCTCGCGAACGATGAAGGCACGGGCCTTGTCGCCCGGGTCGCGGCCTGCCAGCCGCAGAGCCGCGTACGCCTCGATCGACGTCGAGAGGTCGGCCGGGCCGTCGTACCAGATCGCCCAAGTCCCGTCGTCGCGCTGCCGCGCCAGGAGCTCGTTCGCGATCTTCCGGTCGAGCTCCGGCGTCCGCAGCCCGGTGAAGTGGTGCCAGAAGAGGTGCTGCGCGATCATGGTCGCGTTCGACTCGAGCTCGCCGACCCAGTAGCCCTCGGGGTGCTGGAGCTCGAACAGGCGCGCGGTGCCGCGCTCCAGGGCAGCGTCGAGGCTCGTGCTCTCGGAGAGGGCCGTCACGCCGGCACCTTGGTCGCCACGCCCGCCGACACGGCCCTTGCCGCCGCGATCCCGCTCCGGACGGCGTTCTCCATCGTCGGCGGCCAGCGCTCCTCGGTGCGAGTCCACGCGCCCGCGCGCGCGAGGCCCTCGCGCACCCGACCGGCGGCGGGCCGCTCGACGCCCGGCCGCAATGCGATCGTCGCCTCGGGCTCGCGACTGACGCGCGACCAGAGCAGCTCCGCCGGCCCGAGTCGCTCCACCAGCTGCTGGACGAGCAACGAGACGAGCTCGCGCCCGCGGAGCTCCATCAGGTCGGGGACGCCGCTCGACACCACGGTCAGATACTGCCCGCGCGGTGGCGGCTGACCGGTCAGCACCCCGCGATCGAAGACCCAGTGCGCATCGGAGCCGAGGAGCGCCGCCAGCTCGTGGCGGAGGATCCGGCGATCGAACAGGAGGTGGACACTCGCGATCGGCGACGGCTCGAGCTTCGGGTCGGGCTCACCGAGAAGCCGGGCCGATTCCTCCGGCGGCAGCGCGACGAGGACCGCGTCCGCGTCGAGCTCGTCCAGGTCGGACACGCGCTCGCCGGTCATGACCGTGGCCCCGGCCGCCTCGAGCGCCCGCCGCGCCGCCACGCCGTGCAGCTCGCCGAGCGGCGCAGCCGGCAGGACGACCTCGCTCGCTGCCCGCCCCGAGCGCAGTGCGGTCAGGACGGTGAAGGCCGCGTCCGCGGCGGCGACCTCGTCGGTTGAGAGGTTCAGCGCCGGTCGGATGAACACGTCCCAGAACCGCTCGATCGCGAGGTCGGATTGACCGCGCGCCCGCAGGAAGTCGCCGAACGTGCCGTCGCCGGCCTCGAGCCGCGGAAGCCGCGCCAGCAGCAACAGGATCCGCACGCGATCCCGAACCGGCACGTGCGAGTAGCGCAGGAGCGGCCCGGCGCCGTAGCCGATCGTGGAGACCCGCCCGCGCTCGTCGATCACGGGAAGCCGAAGCGCGATCCGGCGCACGCCCGAAGCACTCCCGATCCGTTCGAGGAACCGCAGGTACGACGAGAAGCAGCCGAGCGCGATGTGCTGGCCGTTGTCGGGCGGCGGCTCGGGATCGCCTTCGCGGCGCGGC
>Ga0209474_10004237_pt1 | contig 12412 bp, 10 predicted proteins | sample GraSoiAngelo_145_FD_185902 | JGI IMG/M metagenome (GOLD analysis project Ga0209474, IMG submission 185902) | Grasslands soil microbial communities from the Angelo Coastal Reserve, California, USA - 14_1009_05_20cm (SPAdes) (version 2) | ecosystem: Environmental > Terrestrial > Soil > Grasslands...
GCTGCTCGCGCTGCCCGATTACGTGCTCGCACGGGATCGGTGAGCGAGCCCGTCATGGCTGATGGCTGATGGCTGATGGCTGATGGCTGATGGCACCGAACGATGGTTGATGGCAAGCTCCATCGACCATTGCCATCAGCCATTAGCCATCAGCCATGACGCCTTTCTCATGATCGCGTTCGCCATCCCGCCGCTCAGGCTCGAGATCGCCGACGGCGACATCGCCGCCGAGCCCGCCGACGCCGTCGTGAACGCCGCGAACAATCATTTCTGGATGGGCGCCGGCGTCGCCGGCGCGCTGAAAGCGCGCGGCGGCGCGTCGATCGAGGCCGAGGCGATGGCGCAGGGGCCGGTCGAGCCTGGCGCGTGCGTGCTCACCTCCGGCGGACGCCTGCCGGCGCGGCATGTGATTCACGCGGCGGTGATGGGGCAGGATCTGCAGACGTCGGCCGCGATCATCGATCGCGCGACGCGGAGCGCCCTTCGGATGGCCGACGCGCATCGGCTCGCGTCGGTCGCGATGCCGGCGTTCGGCACCGGCGTCGGCGGCTTTCCGATCGACGAGTGCGCACGCATCATGATCGAGGCGATCCGCGGCGAAGCTCCGTCGCTCGCCACCGTGCGGCTGGTGCGTCTGGTGCTGTTCGGGATGTCGTCGTACCGCCGTGTCGCGGAGGCCGCGGGCGGGCAGCTCGGCAACCCGCTCGACGGCCCCGACGATTGCGCGGTGTCTGGATGATAAGGGGATCGTTTCATTTCGACGTCGCGCCCTACGAACGTGAAACGGCCCGTCTTTGAGCCGTGGAACCCGAACAGCGCCTCAAAACGCTTCGCGACGCCATCCGCCATCACGAAGAGCGCTACTACATCCACGCCGCTCCCGAAATCTCCGACGCCGAGTTCGATCGCCTGCTGCACGAGCTCGAGCAGCTCGAAGCCGAGCACCCGGATCTCGTCACGCCGGACTCGCCGACGCAGCGCGTCGCCGGCCATCCCGTCGAGGGCTTTCCGACCGTCGCGCATCTCGTGCCGATGCTCAGCCTCGACAACGTCTACAACGAGGAGGAGCTGCGCGGCTTCGACGAGCGCGTCCGGAAGGCCGCGGGCGCCGGCGACGCGCCGGTCGCCTACGTCGCCGAGCTGAAAATCGACGGCCTGAGCATCTCGCTCACCTACGAGCACGGCGCGTTGCAACGCGGCGCGACGCGCGGCGACGGCGTGCGCGGCGAGGACGTCACGGCCAACGTGCGCACGATTCGCGCGATCCCGCTGCGTCTCAGGCCGGACCCGCCGATCCCGGCGGGCCGCGTCGAGATCCGCGGCGAGGTGTACCTGCCGCGCGCCGCGTTCGAGCGCATCAACCGCGAGCTCGACGAGGCGGGCGCGCCGCTCTTTCAGAACCCGCGCAATACCGCTGCTGGCACGATGCGCAACCTGGATCCGACGCTCGTCGCGAAACGCGGCCTCCGCGCGTTCACCTATCACCTGGTCACGCCGGCGGGAGCGGCGGTAGCGCAGGCCTCGAGGTCTGCCGTCGCGAACGCAACCGATGACGGCGGCCCTGAAGGGCGCTACAGATCGCACTCTGAAACGCTCGAGGCCATGGCCGCCTGGGGACTGCCGGTCGAGAAACATTGGCGCCGCTGCGCGACGGTGGACGACGTCGCGGCGTTCTGCGCCGAATGGGCCGACAAGCGCCGGTCGCTCGACTTCGACACCGACGGCGTCGTCGTCAAGGTGGACGACCTCGCGCTCCGCGAAAAGCTCGGATCGACGGCGAAGTTTCCGCGCTGGGCGACGGCCTTCAAGTTCCCCGCGCAGCAGGCAACCACGAAGGTGATTCGCATCGACACCAACGTCGGCCGCACGGGCGCCGTGACGCCGTTCGCGGTCCTCGAGCCGGTGTTTCTCGCCGGCTCGACGATCTCGATGGCGACGCTGCACAACGCCGAGGACATCGCGCGCAAGGACATCCGCGAGGGCGACACGGTCGTGATCGAGAAGGCCGGCGACGTGATCCCGAAAGTCGTCGCGCCGATTCTCACCCTGCGCCCGCCCGACGCCGTGCCGTGGACGATGCCGGCGACGTGCAAGGAGTGCGGCAGCCAGCTGTATCGCGACGAGGAAGAAGTGGTGTGGCGCTGCGAGAACGCGTCGTGTCCCGCGCGCATCCGCCGCAGCCTCGAACATTTCGCGTCGCGCGCGGCCATGAACATCGAAGGCCTCGGCGCCTCGCTCGTCGATCAGCTGATCGAGCAGGAGCTCGTGCACGATTTCGCCGATCTGTATCACCTCACGGCCGCGCAGCTCGAGACCCTCGTCGTGGCGCCGAAGGAGCCGCGCTCGGAGAGGGCCGTGCCGCGCAAGCTCGGAAAGGTGGGGCGCAACGTGGTCGACGAGCTCGAGCGGAGCAAGTCGAACGACATCTCGCGGCTGATTTACGCGCTCGGCATCCGGCACGTCGGCGAGAAGGCCGGGACGACGCTCGCGCGCCACTTCCGCACGATGCCGCGCGTGATGACCGCGTCGGTCGAGGAGCTGCAGACCGCGCCCGAGATCGGCCCCGTCGTCGCCGCGTCGGTGCGGGCGTTCGCAGACGAGCCGCGCAACCAGGCGCTCGTCGAGCGGCTTGCCAAGGCCGGCGTAAAGATGACGACAGATTTGCCGGAGCCGGCCGTCGAGCCTGCGGGTCCCCTTGCGGGCAAGACGTTCGTCCTCACCGGCACGCTGGCGACGATGACGCGCGAAGAGGCGGCCGAGAGGCTCGAACAGCTCGGGGCAAAAGTCGCCGGATCGGTCAGCAAGAAAACGAGCGTCGTCGTCTTTGGGAGTGACGCCGGGAGCAAACTCGAGAAGGCGCGCCAGCTCGGCGTCGAAACGTGGGACGAGCAGCAGTTCCGGGCGAATATAATCAAAGACTGATGTCACGACGCTTTACGTTCGTCACGCTCGCGCTCACCGCCGTGGTCGCCTTTCTCGTCGGCGCCATCGTCGCCGGTGGCATCAGCCGTTCGGCCGTCTCCGCCGGCTCGCGTCCTGCGGCCACCGATCAGTCCGCGCGCGCCGACCGCGGCGGCGCCCGCCTCGCGTCGCGCGCGGCGAGCGCGTCCGGCATCACGTCTCTCGTCAACTTCGCGGACGTCGTCGATCGCCTGAACCCCGCCGTCGTCAACATCGATACGACGACGCGAAGCGGAGAGCGGCGGCGGCGGAGCCGCAGTTCGGCCGATCCGTTCGACGGGCCGTTCGATTTCGGCGCCCCGCGCGACGCGCCGCGCCGCGGCGCCGGCAGCGGCTTCATCATCGACGCCGACGGCAGCATTCTCACGAACAACCACGTCGTGGATCGCGCCGAGCGCATCATCGTGAAGCTCTCCGACGGCCGCACGATGCGCGCGCGTCTGGTCGGCTCCGATCCCGACACCGACATCGCGCTCATCAAGGTCGAGGGGCAGAGCAACCTGCCGGTTGCGCCGCTCGGCGACTCCTCGACGCTGCGGATGGGCGAGTGGGTGTGCGCGATCGGCAACCCGCTCGGCTACGAGCACACCGTCACGGTCGGCGTCGTCAGCTATCTCGGGCGCAAGCTGTTCGACATGAGCCTGGACAACTACATCCAGACCGACGCCGCGATCAACTTCGGCAACAGCGGCGGGCCGCTCATCAACGCGCGCGGCGAAGTGATCGGGATCAACGCGGCGATCAGCTCGCGCGCGAGCAGCATCGGGTTCGCGGTGCCGATCAACGGCGCGAGCGCGGTGCTGCCGCAGCTGCGCGCGCGCGGCCGCGTCAGCCGCGGCTACATGGGCGTCGGCCTGCGCGACGTGGACGTCGACCTCGAGCGATCGCTCAAGCTGACGGTGGACCACGGCGCGCTCGTGCAGGACATCACGGCGGGATCGCCGGCCGATCGCGCGGGGCTTCGGCCCTACGACGTGATCACGTCGCTCGACGATCGGACGATCGCCAACGACGATCAGCTGATTCGCGAGATCTCGTCGCGCGCGCCCGGGTCGTCTGCCCGGCTGCATCTCGTGCGCGACGGGCGCGATCAGTCGCTGACCGTGAAGCTCGCCGAGCGGCCGGCGCGCGAGCGCCCGGACAAGGCCGACGCGCCGGCGGGGCCGTCGCCGGAGCGCCCGAAGCTCGACGCCGACAACCTTCCGCTCGGCCTGACCGTCCGCGACATCGATCGCCAGACGGCGGAACGCCTCGAGCTGCCGCGGCAGACGCGCGGCGTGCTGATCACCCGCGTCGAGCCGATGAGCTCCTCGTTCGACGGCGGAATCGAGCGCGGCACGGTGCTGCTCGAGATCAATCGGCAGCCGATCGAGTCGGTCGCCGACTTCCGCCACCTCGCGCGCGCGGCGCGCGCGGGCGACATCCTCACGCTGTACATCTACGCGCCGGACCTCGATCAGCGTCAGCTGAAGACGATCCGCGTCGAGGATCGATAGCGAGCGTGCGGACGCCGCGCCGCGCGGCCTGATCGCACCCGCCGCCCGCTCCAGCCACATGCCGAAACCGCGCATCCTCGTAATCGACGATGAGGCGCCGATCCGCGACTCGTTGAAGATGACGCTCGAGTACGAGGGCTACGACGTGATCGGCGCCGCCACCGGCCAGGAAGGACTCGCGCTCGCCGAGCGCGAAGCTCCCGATCTCGTGCTGCTCGACGTGAAGATGCCCGGCATGGATGGCATCGAGGTCCTCGAGCGGCTGCGCAACATGAACGACTCGCTCCCGGTCGTCGTCGTGTCGGGCCACGGAACGATCAGCACCGCCGTCGAAGCGACGAAAAAGGGCGCGTTCGATTTCATCGAGAAGCCGTTCGCGAGCGAGCGCGTGCTCGTCAGCCTCCGCAACGCGCTCGATTCGCGGCAGCTGCGCGACGAGAACCGCGTGCTGAAGAAGGCCGTCGAGATCCGCCATCAGATGATCGGCGAGAGCGCGGGGCTGAAGCACGTGATGGCCGCCGTCAGCCGCGCCGCGCCCACCAACGCCACGGTGCTCATCACCGGCGAGAGCGGCGTCGGCAAGGAGCTCGTCGCGCGGACGATTCACCGCAACAGCCTGCGCAGCCGCGAGCGGTTCGTGCAGGTGAACTGCGCGGCGATTCCCGAGGAGCTGATCGAATCCGAGCTCTTCGGCCACGAGAAGGGATCCTTCACCGGCGCGACCGAGAAGCAGATCGGCAAGTTCGAGCAGGCCGACCGCGGGACGATCTTCCTCGATGAGGTCGGCGACATGAGCGCCAAGACGCAGGCCAAGGTCCTGCGTGTGCTCCAGGAGGGCGAGGTCGAGCGCCTCGGCTCGGCGCGGACCGTGAAAGTGGACGTTCGCGTGATTGCCGCGACGAACAAGAACCTCGAGGAGGAGATCGAAAAAGGGCGGTACCGAGAGGATCTCTACTTCCGGCTGGCGGTGATTCCCATTCACGTCCCGCCGCTGCGCGAGCGGCAGGACGACATCGCGCCGCTCGTGCGGCACTACATGGACTACTTCAGCCGCGAGAACAACGTGCGGCCGAAGCGGATCGCCCCGGCCGCGCTCGACGCGCTCACGCGCTACCGCTGGCGCGGCAACATCCGCGAGCTGCGCAATACCGTCGAGCGGATGATCATCATGACCGGCGGCGACACGATCGATGTCGCCGATCTGCCCGAGGGCGTCCGCTCGCCCGGCGCGTGGTCCGGCGGCGCGGGCGGGCAGGCCCCGCCGAAGGCGCCGAGCGACAGCGATGCGGCGAAGGCGGAGACGCTGCGCGAGTTCAAGGAAAACGCCGAGCGCATGTTCCTGGTCGGCAAGCTGCGCGAGAACGGCTGGAACATCTCGAAGACGGCCGAAGTGATCGGCACGCCGCGGAGCAATTTGTACAAGAAGCTCGAGCAGTACCAGATCAGCCAGGAAACCGACGGGTAGCGCTGGTACAATAGCGTCTTCGCAGCGAGCCAGACGATCGCGTCGGATGTAGGGCGACTCTTTCAGGGTCGCCGTCGCCGACGAGGAAAGTCCGAACTCCGCAGGGCAGTGCGCCGGTTAATCACCGGTCAGGGCAACCTGAAGGAAAGTGGCACAGAAAACATACCGCCTCGAAAAAGGGGTACGACCCCTTTTTTGAAAAAAGGGGTCGTACCCCTTTTTCGAGGTAAGGGTGAAAAGGTGCGGTAAGAGCGCACCGCGCCGGTGGCAACACGGGTGGCAGGCAAAACCCCGCACGGAGCAAGACCAAATAGGGAGGCGCCCGGCGCAAGCCGGATCGGACGGCCCGTCCGAGTCTCCGGGTCGGTCGCTTGACTCCGCCAGCAATGGCGGGGCTAGAGGAATGATCGTCATCCGCCGAAGCTCGCCGCGCCGAAAGACGCGGCGGGCGGAGGTGGGGACAGAATTCGGCTTACGGCTCGCTGCGATTTTTTTTCTATGAAGAAACTCCTGCTCGCGCTCGTCGCGTCCGCCACCGTCGCCGCGCAGACACCGGGTCAGATTCGGCCGCGCCCCGCCGAGGGCCGCGACCCCGAGTTCCGGCCGCCCGCGATCCGCGAGTACAAGCCGAAGTCGCAGCTCGTCACGCCGCAGCATCCCGTCCCGCGCGCGAAGTTTCCCGTCGTCGACATCCACTCGCATCAATCGACGCCGATCTCCGCGCAGGAATTCGACCGTGTCGTGAAAGGCATGGAGCCGAACAACCTCCAGGTGCTCGTCAACCTGAGCGGCTCCTCCGGCGAGCGCTTGCGCCGCGGCCTCGACGCCATCAAGGCGAGCAAGTACCGCGATCGCATGGTGCTCTTCGCGAACGTCAACTTCAGCGGCGTCGGTCCCGGCTTCGGGAAGCAGGCGGCGCGGCAGCTCGAGGAAGACATCACCGCCGGGGCCATGGGGCTGAAGGTCTTCAAGGATCTCGGCATGTTCGATCGCAAGGCCGACGGCAGCCGGCTGCAGGTGGACGACCCCGAGCTCGATCCGATCTGGGAGACGTGCGCGCGCCTCAACGTGCCCGTGCTCATTCACATCGCGGAGCCGGCGGCGTTCTTCGAGCCGCTCGACTACACCAACGAGCGCTGGCTCGAGCTCTCGCTCTATCCCGACCGCCGCCACCAGACCGGCGTCCGCTTCGAGCAGCTGATGACCGAGCGCAACAACATGATCCGCCGGCACCCGAACACGAAGTTCATCCTCGCGCACTTCGGGTGGCACGCGAACGAGCTCGCGCGCGCCGGGCAACTGCTCGATCAGAATCCGAACGTGTACTACGACGTCGCCGCGGTGCTCTACGACTTCGGCCGGCAGCCGCGCGCGGCGCACGAGTTCTTCGTCAAGTACCAGGACCGGATTCTGTTCGGCAAGGACAGCTACCAGCCGGACGAATACCCGTACTATTGGCGCGTCTTCGAGACAAACGACGAGTACTTCGATTACTACCGCGACTACCACGCGTTCTGGAAGTTGTACGGCATCGGCCTGCCCGACCAGGTCCTCCGTAAGCTGTACAACGGCAACGCGTTGAAGCTCGTGCCGCGGCTCTCGAAGGCGGCGTTCACGAACTGACGCCCGCGGGCGCTTCGTCCGGCGCAGTTCGGCTCAGCTCTTGCAGGCGACCTCGGCACTATGTCGTCCTATCTGGTGACCGGCGGCGCCGGCTTCATCGGTTCGCATCTCGTCGAAGAGCTCGTTCGGCGCGGACATTCGGTTCGCGTCGCGGACAATCTGTCCACCGGCAAACGCCGGAATCTCGCGCACATCCCCGGCGTGGAGCTGCTCGAGGGCGATCTCGCCGAGATGCCGTTCGCCGCGCGCGCCGTCCACGGGATCGAGTACGTGCTGCACCAGGCGGCGATTCCCTCGGTGCCGCGCTCGGTGAAGGATCCGATCACGTCGAACCGCGCGAACGTCGACGGCACGCTGAATATCCTCGTCGCCGCGCGCGACGCCGGCGTCAAGCGCCTCGTCTTCGCCGGCTCCTCGTCCGAGTACGGCGACACGCCGACGCTGCCGAAAACCGAGGACATGCCGTCCAGCCCGCTGTCGCCGTACGCGCTGCAGAAGGTGGTGGGGACGGAGTACTGCCGGATGTTCACGCGCCTCTACGGCTTCGAAACGGTGGTGATCCGGTACTTCAACGTCTTCGGTCCGCGGCAGGATCCGGGATCGCCCTACTCGGGCGTCATCTCGCTGTTCGCCGCGGCGCTCATCGAAGGGCGCCAGCCGACGATCTACGGCGACGGCGAGCAGACGCGCGACTTCACCTACGTCGCCAACGTCGTCGACGGCGTGCTGCGCGCGTGCACTGCGCCGAAGGCGGCCGGCGAGGCGATCAACGTCGCGTGCGGAACGCGAATCTCCCTCAACGAGCTGCTGCGCGTGATGAACACGGTCGTCGGTTCGAAGGTGCAGGCGATCTACAAGGAGCCGCGCGCCGGCGACGTTCGCGATTCGCAGGCCGACATCACGAAGGCGCGCACGCTCCTCGGCTACACGCCGATCGTCGGCCTCGAAGAAGGCCTGCGGCACACGCTCGCCTGGTGCCGCACGGAGAGTCAAAAACTAGAAGTGAAAAGGTAGACGTCAAAGTCTCCTTGCAGCGTCCGAATTTCTCGTAACCTCATGCGTCAGCTTGCGTTGACTTGCTGCTTCCGCCTGCCATAATTGCCGCTGGATTGGAAAGCGGCGAGCAACATCGCTTCGCCGCTACCTCGGCGTTAGGAGAATCCCGATGCTGAACCGAGCCTTACTCTTCGTCGGAGCTGCGTTGTTCCTGACTGGTTGCAGCCAGTCGAGCCAACCGATGCAGCCATCTGCCGGCGCGTCCGCGGCGATGAACGGATTGCAGGAAGTGCTGAGCAGCCACAAGTTCAGGGGGCAGACCGCGCACATTCAATTCGACACGCAGACGAACGGCACGACTATCTCGGCTGCATTCTTCGGCGACCACATCAAGGACAAGAGCACTGTCAGCGGCAAGAACACGTTCGATCAGGTGATCGTCGGTATTTTTCAGGCGGATGCCGCGGACGCGACCCGCGTATTGATGCAGGCGTTCACCATCGCGAACATTGGCGACCGCGACTTCACCATCACCGGCGACTCAACGTCCGCCTCGCTTCGGACGACGGTGCCGGTGCCCAACAGCGCCGACGGGACGACCGTGGCCGTCACCCTGGCGCTCGATTTCACGACGACGGGTCAGGTGGTGAACGACACCAGCTCCCACCAGAAGTTCAAGTTCGGTGATTTCATGTTCGTCACAACCTTCAAGCAATTCACCACTCTCGCGGATGTGCGCGGGACGGCCTCCTGGACGGCCGGTGGTGTGGCCACCACGGTGACCGCCCCGCTGACCAACGGTGACACGTTCGCCACGCTCGATTCAACGGTCGCCGTCGATCGCTTGACATCGCAGTAGGCACCTCTCGGCGAGCCGTCCGCAGCGGCAACTGGTGGGGCGATTGGTGCGACCACCGTTGCGCGATGATCGCTGACGACGCCGCGCGCGCTCGCCCGTCGCGGTAACTCCCGGCGTCAACTTTTCGCGCGCCGCGCGCGCCGCTCGCGCGCCCCGGCGCGCGCACCGCCTCATCTCCAGCGTCCTCTGCACGTTGCCACCTCGCGCCTCGCGCGCCGCGGCCGGCGCGTCGTTTGCCCTCCCGGTCATCGACCCTGGTTTCCCAGCCGCGCGGGGTCCGACCTCGCGCCGCGCGGCCGAGCGTAGAGCCAGGGTCCCCAACGACAAGGAGGATTCGATGATGCGTGCTCTCGTTTCGATGTCCGCGCTGTCGCTGCTGCTCGCAGCGCTCCCGGCCCCCATGCTCGCGCAAGCCAAAGCGGCCGCCGCGCCGAAGGCCGCGTCCACGGCCGTCGTCAACATCAACACCGCGTCGGCCGCGGAGCTCGATGCCCTGCCCGGCATCGGCGCGAAGACCGCCGCGCGGATCGTCGACTACCGGCAGAAGAACGGGCCGTTCAAGAAGATCGAGGAACTGATGAACGTCCGCGGCGTCGGCGAGAAGAACTTCCTCAAGCTGAAGGCGCAGATCACCGTGGGCGCCGCGAAAGCGGATCACGATCGGCCCAGTCAGAGTCACTGAGCGCGCAGTGGGCCCGGCGGCGCGAGCGGCCGGGCCGCTCGTCATGAAGATCGCGGGCGCTCGGGGCTTCTCGCTCGTCGAACTGCTGTTCGTGGCGGCGATCGGCGCGACGCTGGTCGCCGCCGCGATTCCGCAGATGGCGGCCGGCCTCGACGATCAGCGCACCCTCATCGCCGCGCGCTACGTCGCCGCGCGATTTCAGCGGGCGCGGATGGAAGCGGTGATGCGGTCGTCGATCGTCGCGGTGCAGTTCACGCAGACGGCCCGCGGCTACGCGCTCGCCGAGTACGTCGACGGCAACCGCAACGGCGTCCTCGCCGTGGACATGCAGAGCGGCGTCGACTGGCGCCGCGGCGCGATCGAGCATCTGCCCGATCAGATCCCGGGCGTCGATTTCGGCGCGGCCCCGGGTCTGCCGGCGATCGATCCCGGCGGCACGCCGCCGGGCGGCGATCCGATTCGTTTGGGCGTCGCCAACCGCGCCAGCTTTTCGCCGGTCGGCACCGCCACGCCGGGCACCGTGTACATCCGAGGGCGCAATGGCGCGCAGTACGCCGTCCGCATCCTCGGCGAAACAGGAAGGACGCGCATCGTGAAGTTCGCTCGAGGCAGGTGGAGGCCGATATGACGCGGGCGCAGGAGCGGCGGCTGATGCGCCGCCTTCACAGAGAAGAAGACCATCGCATCGTGTCGGCGCGCGTCCGCCCCGGCTATCGCGCGCGCCTGATCGATGTCTCCGCCGGCGGCGCGTTGATCGAAACCAACTGCCGCCTGCTGCCGGGATCGATCGTGGAGCTGCACATGGAAACGCCTTCGGCGCACGCGAAAATCCGCGGCCGCGTGCTGCGGTCCAGCGTGGCGAACGTCCGGCCGTCGTTCGTCTGCTACCGCGGCGCGATCTGCTTCGATCGCCACCTGCCCTGGTTCGTCGAGGAGCAGGCGGCCGGCTCGCCGGACGCGCGTCCGGCGCACCCCGATCGAACGTTGCCGATTCACGAGGTGATTTGAGATGGCCGCCGACGTCGCGAATTTCCCCGGTCTGATCGCCGCGGGCGACACACGAGAGAACGGACTCGCATTCGAGCCGCCGGCCGGGGTGCCGCGCTGCACGCCGCGGCAGCGCGAACGGCGGCGCACGATGGCCGCGCTGCTCGGCGCGCTCACGCGATCGCTCGACCGGCGCCTCGACATCTCGCTGATGCGCGGGGCGTTCGAGGAAACCCTGCGCCGCACGCTTGGGGTGCAGTCGGTGCACCTGCGCGAAAACGGCAGCCGGTGGAGCGCGCGCGAGGCCGCCGGCGCGCCCGAGTCGATGGCGCTCGAAGTGCCAGGGGCCGATCCCGAGATGCCCGGCCTCCTCGAGGCCACGTTCCATCCTGGCTGCGCGCTCGGCGAATGGGACTTCCAGATGCTCGGCCTCGGCGCGCACGTCGGCGCGCTGGTGCTCGAGATCGAACGGCTCCGCCTCCAGCTTGCGCGAGCCGGCCTGTTCGTCTCGCCGAGAGCGCCGCGACGCGACGCCGCCGCGCTCGTCGGTTCCACGGAGGTGATGCACGCGCTGCGCGCCACGATCGCACGCGTCGCGGCCACCGATTTCACCGTGCTCGTCGAAGGCGAAAGCGGCGTCGGCAAGGAGCTCGTCGCGCGGGAGATTCACGAGACGAGCCCGCGCCGCAGCGGCCCGTTCGTCGCGATCAACTGCGCAGCGCTCGTCGAGACGCTCCTCGAGGCGGAGCTGTTCGGGATCGAAGAGCGGACGGCCACCGGCGTGCGAGGCCGCCGTGGCAAGTTCGAGGCGGCCGACGGCGGCACGCTGTTCCTCGACGAGGTCTCGGACCTGTCGCCCTCGGCCCAGGCCAAGCTCCTCCGCACGCTTCAGGACCTCGTCGTCGAGCGCGTGGGCGGCAGCAGCGGGCAGCGCGTGAACGTGCGGATCGTCGCCGCCACCAACCGCAGCCTCCGCGAGCTCGTCGACCGCCGCCAGTTCCGGGTCGATCTGTTCTACCGGCTGAGCGGCGTCGATCTCCGCGTGCCGCCGCTTCGCGACCGCCGGGGCGACGTCGTCGAGCTCGCCGAGTACTTTCTCGATCGCCACCGCGGGACGCGCTCGCTGCGGTTGTCGTACGCCGCCGCCGAAGCGCTCACGGCATACGACTGGCCCGGCAACGTGCGCGAGCTCGAGCGCCTCGTCGAGTGGGCCGTTACGATGGCGGACTCCGACGTCCTCGACCTGCCCGATCTGCCAGAGGCCATTCGCGGGAACTACACCGCGATGGCCCATTCCGTCGACAGGCACGACACGATGCGCTCGTGGGCCACGCGCTACGCGC
>Ga0209474_10004238_pt1 | contig 12411 bp, 11 predicted proteins | sample GraSoiAngelo_145_FD_185902 | JGI IMG/M metagenome (GOLD analysis project Ga0209474, IMG submission 185902) | Grasslands soil microbial communities from the Angelo Coastal Reserve, California, USA - 14_1009_05_20cm (SPAdes) (version 2) | ecosystem: Environmental > Terrestrial > Soil > Grasslands...
TGCGAACACGATCGAGATTTTGCAACAACCATTCGTGATCGAGCGTCATCGGGCTAACGATATATGGACGAGTGCCAAATGCGATCATCCCGATCCGGTCGTTCGGTCGTGCTTCGATGAACTTGCGCGTTACTTCGCGAACCGCGTCCAAGCGCGTCGCCTCGTCGCCGCCAATGGTGAAATCCTTCGCCAGCATTGAATTGGACACGTCGAGCACAAGCATGATGTCGATGCCACTGGCTTCTACTTTGGTGAGCGATTTACCCAGTTGTGGTCGCGCGATTCCGACGATAAATGCCGCCAGTGCAAGCCAGACCAATGCGCGCAGGATTTGTCCGGCCCGGTTGGCGCTGCCTTTCCCAATCGCGCGAAATGGCGCGGTCGCGGAAAATATAATCGCAGCGCGCGGTCCAAATCTGCCGCGGAGCCATGCCAGCAAGGGGATCAGCAGTAGAAGCAGCAGCAGCCACGGTCGCGCGAAAGTCAGGGCCTGACCGCCCAGCCAATCATGCGGGGACAAGTGCTCCTCCTTTCACGAATTGGCGCGCTTCATCCAGTAGGAGACGGCTATCCTCCGTCGTCGCTTCGTAGCGCGCGAACTTAATCAGGTCGCAGCGATTCAGAAAATCAGCCAGCAACGTTTTTTCCTCGTCACCGAAATTGGGGGCCGAAGCGATGGCGTTTAAGAATTCAACCGATGTCTGCCGCGTCATCGGCAGGTCGAATTGTTCCACCACGTAACGTCGCAAAATATTGGAAACGCGAATGTTAAATTGATAAGGTGCAATTTTTTCTACCTCGTTCTCAATTTCGCTCAGTGCCGCAAGCGTGCGTTCGCGAGGCGATAGCGTCACTTGTTTCTTGCGAAAGAACCTTCGCCCGTACCAGATTGCCAGTCCAATGATCGTTAGGACGATCAAGCTTCCGACAAAAATCATCCACGGCGGCACCAGCGAATAATTCACCGGTGGCGCGATGTCGGGAAGTGCCTGCGCGAGTCGCATCATCGTTACCGCACCATCATACGGCGTTCGCGTTGCTTGAAAAAGGAGCGCAACGCCGGCAGATAATCATCGCCGGTGCGCAACTCGATTCGATCGATGTGGTTTTGCCGCAATACCCGCATGGTTTCCGTTAGCTGTGCCTGGGCGAGCTGTGCAAACTGTCGGCGGACATTGCTCTCGGCGGCGTTGATTTCAATTTGGTCGCCCGTTTCCGCATCTTCCAGCGTGATAATGCCGACAGGCGGTAACACGCTTTCGCGTTCGTCCTGAATCCGGATCGCAATCAGATCATGCCGCCTCGCCGTGACCGCGAGGGCACGCGAGAAATCCTCCGCCTGAAAGTCGGAGATAAAAAAGACGACCGCCCGGCGGGTCACGATCTTATTTAAGTGATCAAGGGCAGCCGCCGGGTTGGTCCCGCGTCCCACCGGATCAAAGAAGAGGATTTCGCGAATGATTCGCAAGGTATGAGAGCGCCCTTTCTTCGGCGCGATGAAAAGTTCCAGGCGATCGCTAAAGAGAAGAAGGCCGACTTTGTCGTTGTTACGGATCGCACTGAAAGCGAGGAGACAGGCAACTTCTGCAGCCAGCTCGCGTTTTGATTGTGAAGTGCTCCCGAAATTACCTGACGCACTCACATCTACGATCAGCATCACGGTAAGCTCGCGTTCCTCCGTGAACTTTTTCACAAACGGGCTACCGAGCCTTGCGGTTACGTTCCAATCGATCGCGCGAATCTCATCTCCCGGCTGATATTCGCGCACTTCTTCAAAATTCATTCCGCGACCCTTGAAAACGCTGTGGTAATCGCCGGCGAAGGCGGTTTCCACGAGGGCACGGGTCTTGATTTCGAGACCGCGGATCTTCTGCAGAATCTCGGCCGGTGTACTCTGCCGTTCTTCGATGGGAGCCGCGTGAGAAGTGATTCGTGAGAAGTGAGAAGTGGTCATGCGAAAAACTCTTTGATGTAGGATGACTCCTCGCCCACCGGGTCGTTCTCTTCTACGCGCGGAATTGCTCGATAATCTGCTGCCGGAAAATGCTTACAGAAGTCATCCGCGCGGTCGATCATCCGCGACAACATTTGACCCACGGCGAGGCACCCTAAATTCAACGCGTCGAAGTCGGACGACGAAAGGTAGCCGGCATTTAGCGCGTCATCCAACCACGATTGAGTTTCGGTCGCTTCACCAAGCGCCTCATCGAGTTTATTAATGAAAACGGCCTTATACCGTCGTCTGCCCCAAGCTTCGGCGATCATCGCTTTGGTCGCGCGCGAACAGCGTCGAATTTGATCGGTTAGCGAATAGTGTTCTTCCGGAGGAAAATCGCGACTCACCGCAAAAATCTTCTTCGCGACCTCATCGGCTCTTTGGTAGACGGTTAAATCTCGAAATGAACGTGCAATTGTCATTCAACCTCTCACGTCTCACGAATCACTTCTCACAATTTTAAATCACGGCACCGGCAATCCTGCGAAAATCCTCTCGACGATCGTCTCGCTCGTAATCGACTCTGCTTCCGCTTCGTAGCTAACGATAATGCGATGACGCAAAACGTCGGGACCGATGCTCTTGATGTCCTGCGGTGTGACGTAGCCGCGTCCGTTCAGGAAAGCATGAGCACGCGCGGCCAGCGCGAGATAAATTGTGGCGCGCGGGGAGGCGCCGTAACGAACCAATCCCTCCAGCTTTAAGTTATAAGATGCCGGCTCGCGCGTCGCCCAAACAATGTCGACGATGTAATCCTTTACTCGATCGTCTATGTAAATGTTGTTCACTATATCGCGCGCTGCGATGATGTGTTGCGGATCGACCACCGCTGAAACCCTCAGATCGGGCGCGGATGTTGCCATTAAATCGAGAATACGGCGCTCCTCGGGTTTCTGCGGATAACCGATGTTCAACTTGAACATGAAACGATCGAGCTGTGCTTCGGGAAGCTGATAGGTGCCTTCCTGCTCGAGTGGGTTTTGCGTCGCCAGAACAAGAAACGGATCGGAAAGCGGATATGTTTTTTCGCCAATGGTTACCTGGCGCTCTTGCATCGCTTCTAGTAAGGCGCTCTGCACTTTCGCGGGAGCGCGATTGATTTCATCCGCCAGGATGAGGTTCGAAAAAATTGGGCCAAACTTGGTCGTGAACTCACCGTCGCGCGGATTGTAAATAAGGGTGCCGATTAAATCTGCCGGCAGAAGGTCCGGGGTGAATTGCAGGCGCTGGAAGCCGGTTTGGATGGCGAAAGCAATCGTTTTTACGGTGAGCGTTTTGGCCAGGCCGGGAACGCCTTCGAGCAAGACATGGCCGTTCGCCAACAACCCGAGCAATAAACGATCGACCAGATATTTCTGACCGACGACGACGTGCGCCACTTGCTCGCGCAGCGGCGGAATCCAGCGACCGAGTTCCTGCACCTGTTGAGAAATTTCCTGAGCCGATTTCATGAGTTCTGTAAGACAGAAGACTGGGGCCGAACGTTCGAATCAATCCTGCGGAAATGTCGATGGCGGTTCATTAAGCCCGTCATCCCGAGCGAAAACGCCAGTCCGGCTCGGACCGAGTGATCGCGAGGAAGTTACCTCAACGTTTTCGCGACGGGATTCTTCGACTGCGCTCGGAATGACGGTCGAGTCGCGCCCGACAGGTCAGCAAAATAGGCAACCCCGGGTAGGGCTCGAGTTCACGGATCTTCGCTTCAAGGAAACGGGCAAATGGCTGTGTTAGAAGGCGAGGGGAATTGACAAAGAGCACGATTTCCGGCGGCGCGAACTCGCGTGATTCGTTTCCGCTGGATTGAGTCGCGTAAAACAGTTTTAGCCGTTTCCCCTTTACCATCGGCGGCGGATTTGCGGCAAAGGCCGCCCTCAGCGCGCGATTTAATTTGCCGGTGCCGATATGCGCCCGCGCGGCCCGCCGGATGCGTTCGATCATTTTGAAAATGCGATCCGCATGCTCGCCCGTCAACGCGCTCGTTACCAGGACCGGCGCGTAATCGATGAAGAACAATTCCGTGCGGGCGTTAGCAATCGCGTCTTCCATGGTCTCCCGTTGTTTGCGGATCGTGCGGACCAGGTCCCATTTGTTCAGGACAATCACGCAGGCTTTTCGTGCGTTCTGAATCAGGGCCGCGATTCGGCGGTCTTGCGCCTTTATCCCTTCGGCGGCATCAATTACCAGCACGCAAATATCAGCACGCTTAATCGTCTTTTCGCCCCGCATGACCGAAAAGACTTCAATCGAGCTGGAATGTTTGCTGCGGGCACGAATCCCAGCGGTATCGATAAAAAGGTAGCGTTTGCCCTCCCGTTCGTACTCGATGTCGACGGCATCCCGCGTGGTGCCCGGGATTTCGCTTACGATGGCGCGCCGATCGCGGAGCAACGCATTAATCAGCGATGACTTTCCTGCATTTGGGCGGCCGAGGATCGCGACAGCGATCGGATGTGCGAGGTTTGCACTCCGGCTCGTAGAGCCTACGGCTCGGAGAGATGTTTGAGGTTTGAGGTCGGCAGCGGGCAGAAAGTTCTCGATTTTCTTGAGTAGTTCCGGAACTCCGCGACCATGTGCCGCGCTGATCGGGAAAACATTCTCGAAACCGAGTGCGGAAAATTCGTCTGCTCGCGGCTCGTGTTTCGGATCATCGATTTTGTTAACGAGAAGTAGGACGAGTTTGTGCAATTTCCGAATCAGGCGAGCCAGTTCGCGATCCATCGGATTTACCCCGTCCTGCCCGTCCACCACAAAAAGAATGAGATCGCTCTTTGCCATCGCCAGTTCTGCGGACGCCCGCACCTCTTTCGTCAACTGGGTTTCACCTGCCCCAACAATCCCGCCGGTATCCCAAAGCCTGAAAGTTTTGCCGCCGATTTCGTATTTGGCGGAAATCCGGTCCCGTGTGATCCCTGGCTGGGCATGCACAATGGCGATGCGACGGCCGGCAATCCGGTTGAACAACGCCGATTTTCCTACATTTGGCCGGCCGACGATGGCGATGTTCATCGGACTGCTATAGGCCAAATTCCCTCATTTGGCGGACAAATCAGCGCGTAGCGTGGGCGTGACCTTCGGCCTGCAGCTGGTGGACGCCTTTGACAACGTAGATCACGCCGGAAATGAGGGTGAAGATTCCCGCCACGATCACGACGAACCACAACGGCAGAAATCGCAGCTGCAACATCACCCACGCGATCGCGCACATCTGACAAACAGTCGCGACCTTGCCGGTCCAACTTGGTTTAACCCGCATTTTATTGCCGATGAAATAATGCAGGATGGCGGCGCCGACCAAAATGACCGCGTCGCGGGTAATGACGAGAACCGGAAACCACACCGGAAATTTTCCGTAATCGGGATCGCTCTGGCTCCAATTAGTAATGCTCAAGGTGATGATACCGCTCAGGAGCAAACCTTTATCGGCGATCGGGTCGAGAATAACGCCTAAACGGCTGCGCTGATTATAGCGACGGGCGACATATCCATCGAGACCGTCGCTCGCCGCTGCGAGAAGAAAGACGATGATGGCAGCAAAACGCTGCCATTCCAGCGGGGCACCGCGCCGGACGCTTTCGCCATAGTAAATCGCGAGCGCCACGAAGACTGGAATCATCGCAATCCGGACGAGCGTGATTTTGTTGGCGGTAGTCACTCGGGAAGACTAGCGCAAGCCTCGGGCGCGCGAGAATTTATTTCGCGCCGCGTCCGACGGCAAGATGGCGATATGGCAGCGGAGCCGCATTTGCTTCGGCATCGCCCGCAGAGCAGTCGCGCCAGTCCGGCTCGGACCTCGATGTTACCGCGAATTATGTCTCGAGCCCGGCCCCTGCAAACTGCGTCTGCCTGGCGTGTTTCCCTTCGCCGAATTCCTCAATCATCTTCTTGTTGAACGCCGGAATATCATCCGGCTTGCGACTGGTCACGAGTCCGTTGTCCACCACCACTTCTTGGTTCACCCAATTGCCACCGGCATTTTTCACATCGGTCTGAATGTGCTCCCACGACGTTAGTTTGCGTCCGCGAACGACACCAGCGTCGATCAACACCCAGGGCGCGTGACAAATGGTGGCCACTGGTTTCCCTTCGCGAAAGAAATGCTTCGTGAACTCAAGGGCGTCGGGAGTCGCGCGCAACTCATCCGGATTCATCAGACCACCCGGCATCATCAGTGCATCAAATTCCTCCGGCTGCGCTTCATCGAGTGGAATATCGACGTCGAACTTGTCGCCCTTATCCGCGTGATTCATTCCCTGAATTTGCCCCGATTTAGGCGAAACGATTTTCGTTTCCGCGCCTGCTTCCTCCAGCGCTTCGCGCGGCTTCGTCATTTCCACCTGTTCGAATCCATCAGTGACGAGAATCGCCACTTTCTTGCCATCCAATTTGCCCATAAGAATTTCCTCCTGTTGAATTTTATTTGCGTCGGTTAGTTGCCGATCGTCAAAAAGTTTCGCGACCGCTACGGCAGTTGGTCGTAAATCGAAAACCGTTTGGTCTGCGCCAGCCCGCGAGTAAGATTCGCCTGCACGCCGATGTGGCGAAATGGCAGACGCAACGGACTTAAAATCCGTTGGGCTTTAAACGGCCCGTGCCGGTTCGAGTCCGGCCATCGGCAGGCTTGATCGCACCGGGTTTCCGCTTGCCTGGTCCCCATATAAAACAAAGTATTACGCCATGACCAAGACCATTTCCAAGATCGGGAATTCTCAGGGAATTATTTTTGACGCGGCGTTGATGGCCTTGGCCCGCGCAAAAGTGGGTGACCAATTTGATGTCACGATCGTGAATGAAAGCGGTGCAATCATGTTGATGCCAATCCGCAAAGGGCCTTCGAAAAAAGAGGTCAAAGGAGCCATCAAAAAAGTGATGAAGGATTATCGCAGAACACTGCGGAAATTGGCGTTAGCGCGACGCCAAACGACTGCTTCCATCTGACCATCAAGATTGTTCGTGAGATTCATAATGAAGCGGTAAAGAATTTTGGCGGCTTGCGCGGAATTCGCGATGAAGCCCTTCTGGCTTCGGCCGTGTTTGCACCGCAATCGAGTTTCGGAGGGAAGTCACCTTACGTTGATCTCATTGATATCGCTGCGGCTTACTTATTTTATCTTTGCCACAACCACTCATTTCTCGACGGGAACAAGCGCACAGCGATGGCAGCGGCGATTGTTTTCCTTCGCCTAAACGGATTTGATCGCGCTGCCGATTGCGAAAAATGGGACAGAACTCATCCTCGATGTGGCGTCGAGCAAAATTGATCGCGACCAGACGACCCGGCGACTTCGAAAATTGGTTCACAAGTCGGCTTGAGCAAGAAAGATAGTAGCGTTCTAAGAGGAAAGATTGGAAGATAAGTCTTCCTAGTAATTCGCCATGTTTCACGTTGCTTCTGGAATTTCCGGCGCGCGAAAAAAAGCCGCGCCTACAGCTATGGCTGTTCGGACGACCCAGCGACTCCAGCGAAAACGTATCGTTCTCAAGTTTGGTTCTGGCATCTTAACCCGCGCAAACAGCGCTGGTCTGGATCCCAAACAAATCGCGCGCCTCACTGCGGAAGTCGCCGCGCTAATTCGGGCGGGCCACGAGTGCATCGCCGTGACAAGCGGGGCCGTCGCTGCTGGGATGGCCGCGCTCTCCCTCAAAGAGCGCCCGCTTGATCTTGCTACGGCGCAAGCGAGTGCGGCGGTCGGGCAATCGAAGTTGATGCGGGCTTATGAGACGGCGTTTGCGCGTTACAAGCTGAACGTCGCGCAGCTTCTGCTCACACATAGCGATCTCGACAGTCGGGTCCGGCGCGCCAATGCCAAGAATACGGTGGAGCGGTTGCTCGCCACCGGCAACATCGTCCCCATCATTAACGAGAATGACTCCGTGGCGGTGGAAGAACTAAAATTCGGCGACAACGATCGCCTCTGTGCCGAGGTCGCGATGCTCGCCGGTGCTAATCTGCTTCTTATCCTCACACAGGTGGATGGTCTGATGGACCAAAAGGGCAATGTGATCCGGCGTGTGCGAGACATTGACCGCGTCAAAAGGCTGGCAACCGAGAGAAAAGGTCGTTTTGCAGTTGGCGGAATGATTTCAAAGCTGGAAGCCGTCAAGATGGCAGTGGAGGCGGGAATCCCGACTGCGATTATCAATGGGCGCCAGCCTGATCGGATTGCCGCCGTCGTTGCGGGTGAAGAAGCCGGCACACACTTTATTGCCAGGCGCCCAGCTTCGCGCGCCTAGGGTTACATTGCCGGGCCCGGCCTTGAACCGTTTTATCGTTCTCCTTCGCCCCGGCGGAGGTAATGACCGCGTCCCGTCATCAACTAGTTGACGCGCGCGACAAACGAACGAGGCCTCTCTAATGGACCTGCAGCAACAAATTCTCGACTTGGGACGGCGCGCCCGTAAAGCCGCGCGCGATTTGGCCAGGCTTAGTACCGAACAAAAAAACGCCGCACTTTTGGCAATGGCGGATGAAATCATGGCGAGCCAGACAGCCATTCTTTCAGCAAACGAAAAGGATTTAAAGAAGACCGACGCACTTCCTCCAGCGATGATCGATCGCCTGAAATTGAACGTGGAGCGAATTACGGCGATGGCCGACGGAGTTCGTCAGGTCGCGGCATTAGCGGATCCTGTTGGCAAAGTGCTGGGGGAATGGGCGCGGCCTAACGGAATGCGAATCTCCAAGGTGCGCGTGCCAATCGGGGTGATCGGGATTATTTACGAGTCGCGCCCGAACGTTACGGCCGACGCGGCGGTCCTCTGCAGTAAGGCCGGGAATGCCACCATTCTGCGCGGTGGATCGGAGTCGATTCACTCGAATCTTGCGATTGTGGAGGCGCTTCAGCGCGGTGCCGCGAAAGGCGGCTTGCCACCAGATAGCATTCTCCTTATTGCCGATACCGACCGCGAAGCGATCAAGCATCTTGCAGAGTTGGATGGCTACGTGGACCTGATTATCCCCCGTGGCGGGCATGCTCTAATCGCGGCCGTGGTAAGCGTCGCGCGGATGCCAGTAATCAAGCATTCCCAGGGAGTCTGTATTGTCTACGTGGATAAAGGGGCTGATCTCGACATGGCGCTGGAGATCGTGATGAACGCGAAGACACAGCGTCCCGCTGTTTGTAATGCAATCGAGACGGTGCTCGTTCACAGTGAGGTGGCGACGCCATTTTTGCAAAAACTCGCGCCACGCATGAGCGGCAAAAACGTCGAATTGCGGGTGGACGACAGAGCCTTCAGGCAACTTTCGGCGCTCAACTATAGCCGATTGCGAAGAGCGACTGATGCCGATTGGTCGACGGAGTTTCTCGATCTGGTTCTGGCCGTGGGCGTGGTGGACAGCACGGTCGACGCGATCGAGCACATTGAGCGATTTGGTTCGCACCACAGCGATTGCATCGTGACACGCGACAAGCACACGGCAGAACAATTTCTTCGCGAAGTAGATTCCGCGACGGTTTATTGGAATGCGTCCACGCGCTTCACCGATGGCAGCGAGTTTGGTTTTGGCGCAGAGATTGGAATTAGCACCGACAGACTGCATGCCCGCGGACCAATGGCGCTCGAAGAATTGACGAGCTACAAATATGTTGTCCGGGGCGAAGGACAGATTAGAACGTGAATCATGCAACAATCGCTCTTTCTGCCGCTTATCCTGGGCACCGCGCGCAAAGGGCGGCGCAGCGAAAACGCCGCGCGTTTCGTTTTCGAGGAAACAAAGAAGCGTGCGGGCGTGGAAACGGAATTTGTGGACATTTGCAAGATCCCGATGCGGCTGGATGACGCCGGAGAACAGATGAAGGATCCAGCATTCTCCGATCTGGTGAAACGGGCAGACGGATTAATTCTGGTCGTGCCGGAGTACAATCATGGGTATCCCGGGTTGCTGAAGCATGCCCTCGACATGAACCTCGAAGAATACATTCACAAAGCCGTTGGGATTTGTGGCGTCTCGGCTGGCGTTTTCGGCGGCGCGCGCGTGATCGAGGCGCTGCTGCCGGTGATGCGCGAGCTCGGGCTCGTTACTATCTTCAACGACGTTAATTTTGGATATGCCGGCAAAATTTTTGCCGAAGACGGCAAGTTGCTCGATGAACGTTTCGTCCGACGGACGGCAAAATTTCTTGATGAATTGATTTGGATGGCGCGGGTGTTGCGCCACGGCCGCGAAAATATTGCGCAGGTCTAGAGCTCCATCATCCGAACCGATACGCTTATCTCACCAGCGAAATCACGGAGTGCACGTGAACGTTAGTGTTTAAGTGCAGGTGATGTTAAGGAGTCGGGGCGATTGGAACGTCGAGCACGCTGGCGTGTTCAGCATCGTGCAGAATTCGGACGTGCGCGGTGCGCGCATCTTTCGAAGTCTCGTTTGCCACCACGCCGCCGGAATTATAATTTTTCTCGAAATATATTGAGTTGGGTGCGCTGATTACAAGACGTAGCCGGCTGCCTTTCGCCATTCGGCGGGCAATGAAAAGACCGGGGTCAAAATCGCAGCGCACGGTTTCGCCCAGCTTGACTAGCTTTTCTTGTCGAACCGACTCACGGTAACGCAGGCGCAGGACGTCGCTCCAAAGCGCGATACTGGTGCCATCGGCAAGAATTTCATCGAGCTCGGCGGTGACATCGGTGTCGGGCACACCTGGGGAGATCCATAGCGTCAATTTTGGACATCCCACCAGCGTGGTTTCATTCGAGACTGGCTCGCTATGATAAACGAGACCATCCTTGCCGATGTTAAGCGCGCGTCGCTGGTCGACTCCGGCCGTCTTTTCGTTGTCCACGTTATCCACTTCTTCGCCGCGATGAGTATCTAACGGATCGTAGATGTATTCGTCCGCCCCGGTCCCGGCCGGTTTTTCGCTTAAATTACCGGAACGAAACACGCCATTTCCTCCTCCATCGCCGGCATCCAGATAAAACGCGTGATGGTTTGCTGTCAGCTTCTCGAAATCCTCGGCGTATTTCCATTCGCCGTTTGCTCCGCTATTCCCGGGGGCTAACAAATAATAGGCGACGCGATCTTTGAGGAACACCGGTTTGGGGCCTGATTTCATCGTCCAGTCGTACCATTGCCGGTGTAGATCGTTCAGATCGATGACAGCGGCGCCCCCGAATTTAATTCCACCGACTTCATCCGTGGGTGTGCGAGTGCCGGCGTGGTCCCACGGCCCGATGATCAGAAAATGCTTCGCCCGTATTTCGGCAGAAGCGTTTGCCAGATGATCGCGATAGTACGCGAGCGCGCCTAGCTCGTCGCCATCGTACTGGCCGGTGATGGTGAGAATCGGAAGAGTGATTTTTGCAAACTGCTCGCGCGTTGGTACCATCGCGTCGTAATAGGCATCGACCATGGGATGTCCGATTACGCGCTGAAAATTCGCCGACGGATTACCGATGAAGCTATCGAGGGTTTTGAAGGGAAGGTATTGCTTGTAAGCGTCGAGAAATTTCGTGCGCCAGAATGTCGAATCTCCGAATAGATTTTGCTGGCTGGCGCGACCGCTCGTGTGAGTGAACCATTGCACGTCATACGAGATGCCAACGTTATTAGTGAACGGAAAATCTAGTCCCGGATGCGCCGCCGCCGCCGGCACAATCGTGGTCAGGTGAGGAGGCAATTCCTTGGTCGTGGCCCATTGATCGAATCCGGCGTAGGAACCACCCCACATCGCGACTTTGCCGTCACAAAACGGCTGTTTCGCAAACCATTCCACCACGTCATGACCATCACGCGCATCGTTAGCGAAGGGCTCGAAGTCGCCAGCTGAATTTCCGCGTCCGCGCACATCGACCAGGGCAAAGCCATAGCCATGCGAAGCGAAGTAGGCCGCGCGCGCGTGATAGCTGTCAGAAATGTAAGGCGTGAGGGTGAAAACGACAGGCGTGCGGCCGGGGGTTGTGCCCCCTGATTTGGGAAGATAAAGCGTGGCATTCAATTCGACTTTGTCGCGCGTTGGAATCTTTACCGCCCAGCGCAGATCGTAATCAGCTGGAGGGGCCGATGGACTCGGCTTGGCGACAGGTTCCGGGGTGGGCGAAGTTTGTGCAATCGCGAGAGGCGCGAACAGTACGAGACAGAATGTGACAAGTAGCGCAGCAAGCGGTCGATCTTTCATAATGGGGATGCTGTATCGAATCGAAATTGGAGACGGAAGACAAGCCGGCGAATGAATCGAGATTTTCACCTTAACGAAACTGATTTGGAGGAAACGTTTGCGCGATCCTCCGGCCCGGGTGGGCAGCACGTTAACAAGGTCTCGACTGCGGTCACGCTGCGCCATCGGCCGAGTGGTGTGAGCGTGACGGTACAGGATTCGCGTTCGCAAGCGACGAATCGTCGAATCGCGCGACAGCGATTGGTGATCGCGATCGAACAGGAGCGTGCGAATGATCGTGCCGCGAAGCGAGCTCTG
>Ga0209474_10004240_pt1 | contig 12409 bp, 15 predicted proteins | sample GraSoiAngelo_145_FD_185902 | JGI IMG/M metagenome (GOLD analysis project Ga0209474, IMG submission 185902) | Grasslands soil microbial communities from the Angelo Coastal Reserve, California, USA - 14_1009_05_20cm (SPAdes) (version 2) | ecosystem: Environmental > Terrestrial > Soil > Grasslands...
GCTGCTGAAAAATTCCCATGATCTCGACGCTGGTGCGACTATCGAGATTACCGGTCGGCTCGTCCGCGAGAATGACCTCCGGTTCGTTGATCAAGGCACGCGCGATGGCAACCCGTTGCTGCTGACCACCAGAAAGCTGGCTCGGATGATGGTCCTCCCGACCTGCCAATCCAACCGAGGCAAGAACGGCATCTGCCTTTTCCTTCAGCTGCGCATTGGTCAGGCCGCGGGTACCGTAGAGTAGCGGCAGCTCGACGTTTTCTCGCGCCGATGTCCGCGGCAGCAGATTGAAATTTTGAAAGACGAACCCGATTTTAGTATTGCGAATATCGGCCAGTTGATCGCGATTAAGCTCTGAAACTTCCGCTTGATCGAGGATGTATCTGCCACCGGTCGGGCGATCCAGACAGCCAAGAATATTCATCAAGGTCGATTTGCCCGAGCCGCTCGCCCCCATCAAAGCAACAAACTCGCCGCGCCGGATTTCGAGTGAGACGCCGCGCACGGCATGCACCTCCATTTCACCAGTCCGATAGGTTTTGTGAACGTCTATTAATTTGACGACGGCGCCGTTGTTCATGATCCCAAGGTGGGCCGCGATCTTCGAGCGCGATGATTTGAAATAAACGTCAAGTGTTGAGCTGTCCGTTTGCGTTGATAGCTCATGGGAAGCGTCGCGGACCACCGAATGGATTTGACGCCGGGGAAGAGGAAGACGCGGCAGCGTTCAGCTCGGCCGTTACTACTCGATCGCCTTCCTTCAAACCTTCCAGCACTTCCGTCACGACTCCGTCGCTGATTCCAGTCTTGATCTGCGTCGGTTGGGGCCGGTTTCCTAACAAAACATAGACAGTGCGTTCACTTCCCCGCCGTTCCCGCACGCCGCCCGGCCGCGGACTGCCCGGTGCACCGGAAGTCGGCGGTTTTGTCGCTGCTGGCGTCGCATCGGCCGGACGATACCGCAATGCCGCATTTTTGATTTGGAGCGCGTCGTCGCGATGCGCGATTTTAACAGACACATTTGCCGTCATTCCTGGTTTTAATTTCAAATCTGGGTTACTGACGCCAATGACGGTGTCGTAGGTCACGACATTTTGCACCGTGATCGGCGCATTTCGCACTTGCACAACCTTGCCGTGAAAGGTGCGCGTCGGAAAAGCGTCCACAGTAAAATCGACATCTTGATTTACCTCGACCACCCCGACATCCGCTTCAGCCACGTTCGAGTCGATCTGCATTTTCGTCAGGTCGTTGGCGATCACAAAAATCACCGGCGCTTGCAGGCTGGCCGCGACCGTCTGACCCACATCGACGCTGCGCGAAATCACCTCTCCATCCACGGGCGATGTAATCGTGCAATGATCGAGATCGGCTTTCGCTTTATTGAGCGCGCCTTGTTTGATTTTCACATTCGCTTCCGCCTGATGCAGATTGGCCGTCGCTTGATCGACGTCAGCCTGCGCAGAGTTTTTTTTCGCGAACAATTCCTGAATCCGCGTCGCATTCACTTTTGCCAATTCCAAGGCTGCCTCGGCATTCGCCAGATCACCCTCCGCCTGCGTCACCGTCGCTTGAAACAGGACCGGATCGATCTGTGCGACGACATCACCCGCCTTCACCTTGGAATTAAAATCGGCGAAAAGTTTTTGAATATTCCCCGAAACCTGACTGCCCACCTGCACGTTCACGACCGGGTTCAACGTGCCGGTGGCGGTCACCGTTTGCGTGATCGGACCGCGCGCCACCATCGCCGTTTGAAACTGAGCAGCATTCGACCTTCCGAATTGGCTAAACAGAAAAAACGCGGCGATCAAAAGGACGATTGCCGCGACGACAAGGTTGCGGCGACTCGTCATTTTGCTTCGAAGCGTGCGCACATGTTTATTATGACAAGTGAAAGGCCTGCGACGTTACATCGAAATTTACAGCATCATGCTGCGCAATTCGCTCATTCGCGAGATGAGTTTCAAGGCCAATTTCATTCTTTGGATGCTGGTGGAGGTGCTGTGGTTCCTTGGCCAGATCGTGTTTTTCAGCATCATCTTCGGCTCAGTCAATCGCATCGGGGACTGGTCAAAGTGGGAAGTGGTCCTCCTCGTCGGCACTCACCAGATCATTGCTCAGCTTTTTCAGGCGTTCTTTTTCGTCAATGTCGCGAACATCCCTGAATTAGTCCGCACCGGAAGACTCGACTCACTCCTGGTCCTGCCAATCGACAGTCAGTTCGCTGTTTCTTCGAAACAATTCGGACTCGATAGCGTAGTCAACGCCGCGCTCGGTGGCGCGGTAGTTATCGTTTCGCTTACCCGTCTCGGAGTCGTGCCGCACCCATTGCATATTTTCCTCTATTTGGTGGCGATCGGCTTCGGGATCGCCATTCATTATTCCATCATGTTGAATCTCGCGGCGATCAGCTTCTGGATCGTGCGCGCCCAGGGACTTGTCTATGGTTATTTCAACTTCCTCAATATCGCGCGTTACCCGGATGTTATTTATCCGCGCCTCTTCCGTTTGATTTTTAGCTGGATCATTCCGGTGGTGATTGTCGCCAATATTCCGGCGCGAGTTTTGATCAAATCGCTCGGCCAGCCGTTCCCCTTGATGCTGCAAATGATAGCGGCATCGTTGATCATCTTCTGGTCTTCCCGTCTGTTTTGGCGGTTCGCATTGAAGCGCTACTCCAGCGCAAGTTCCTAAGCGAAAACGGCTTTGTCAGGGACTAAATCTCCGCTTGCGCCATTGGAGATTTGTTCTTAATTAAGCGCTCTCCTCGCGCCGTAAACGTCGGCGCGAGATTTGATTTTTATGGCGAAGTCGAAGAAAAAAGCCGTCCCTCACAAAGCGAAAAAGCCTGCTACGCGCAAGCCTGCTAGCCCGGCTAAGAAGGCAGTTAAGCGTCCGTCAGCGAGCAAGGCCAGACCGAGACACAGTGGATTAGCGCGTCCAAAGGCAGGGCGTGTGCGCACGTCGGACTCGCCGGCTGAAATTTTCCGGGACAATCATAAACCACGACGGCTTGATTCCTTTACCAAGGCGCAAAAGGAAAAGTTGCTGCAGTTGCGCGATGCCATGGTCGATTCCATGGCCGGCGTCGCCCAGGACACCCTGCGTTCGCGCGCAGAGGGAAGTGAAGCCTCCGCCTTCGGTATGCATCAGGCGGACGCTGGTTCGGACGCCTACGATCGCGATTTCGCGCTCAGTCTGCTTTCACAGGAACAGGACGCACTCTACGAGATCGATCAGGCGCTCAAGCGAATCGAGCTCGGGACTTACGGAGTTTGCGAAATGTCGGGCAAACAAATTCCCCGAGCGCGCCTGGAAGCGATTCCATTTGCGCGTTTCACGGTCGAATGCCAATCTGTCACTTCGCTTTTCGGTTTAACCGAAGAAGAGGAAGCGCCCGAGACCGAGGAAGAACAACCGGCGCCGGCGGCGGAGAAAGAGTAAGTAATGGCGCAGGAAATTATCACCCTGGAATGCACTGAGGCGAAAGCCCTGGGCAAGCCGGTGTCGCGTTACATGTCGACGCGAAACAAGAAGAGCCCGCGCACCCCGAACCGGTTGGAAAAGAAAAAATACAATCCATTTTTAAAAAAGCATACGCTTCACCGCGAGACCCGCTGATTTCATGCAACCAAAGACCGCCAAACGCCGCTCCGCCTTTCGACGCGCCAATCGCACCATGCCGCGCCGCCGCATCGATATCGCGGCGGAAGCAATCGATTACAAGAATCCGGATTTACTGAAAAAGTTCGTGACCGAGAGCGGGAAAATTTTGCCGCGGCGAATCACAGGCATGCCGGCGCACATGCACCGGAAGATCACGCGCGAGATCAAACGCAGCCGTTCTGTGCTGCTGATGAAGTAGCAGCTGCCGGCGTCCCCGGCGGCAGAGGTAGAGACGCCACCGCGTTTTCTTTACCCGCCCGCGGCGAAATCGACCATTGACGGAACACAGACTTTCCAGTCTCTGCGCCCAGCGGAGTTTTACTCCGCTGACGCTCGCTTGGAAAGCAGTCGGGAGAATTCCCCGCTGGGCGCACAGGCCACTGGCCTGCGTTCCGCGCCCCGAACTGCCCCGCCGATTATCCAACCAGGGTGCTGGTTCGCGGCTGAGGTGGCGCTCGCCGCTGATCCAAACGCCGCTACAAGTCCGCGAGATTCAATATCTCCGCGAGGCGTTCCATCTCCGCGAAGGTGTTATAAAAATGCGGACTTACCCGCAACCAACTGCGGTCCGCGCGATCAACGCGTGACGAAACGATAACATCATTCTCCGCCAGCGTGTTGGCCAACTTCTCAGCCACAACGCGACGAGAGCGAAAAGTTAAGAAACTGGATCGGCTCGATTCTTCGTCAGGACTGAGGAATTCAAAATCGACCGGAGCAAGTTTGTCTTTCAACGTCGCGACGAGCGATAGAATCCGCTCTGAGATTTTCGGCAATCCAGCCCCAGCAAGGAGCGCAATCGCCGCCTGCATTCCGGCAATGGGGACATTGTTGTAACCACCCGGCTCAAATTTTCGACCGCCCTCCGCGTATCTAATTTCGCGCTGCGCAATAAAATTTGGTGATTCCACATTCCATCCGCCGATAATCATGGGTCGGAGCAGGCTGCGCCGATCGCTTTTGACGAAAAGAATTCCCGCACCCGATGGACCGAGCATCCATTTTTGCGCGCCGGCGCTAAGAAAATCGACATGTTTTAACGGAATTGGGAACGCGCCGAGAGTTTGAATCGCATCAAGAGAAAACAGGACATCACGCTCTGCGCACACTGTGCCGATCGTCTCGACGTCGATGCGATAGCCACTGATGTTGTGCGCGCTCGCCAACGCCACCAGGCGGGTCCGCTTGGTTAGTGCGTTCTCAACAATTTCCGGAGTGATTTCGCCGAGTCGGGCAGTTTGAAGCAATACCGGTTTAACTCCCCTTCGCTCAAGATTGAGCCACGGATAGACGTCAGCCGGATAATCGTCCAGGTAACACACAACTTCGTCGCCAGCTTTCCAATCGAGACCATTGGCAACGGCATTGAGACCGCTTGAAGTCGGGCCGGTAAGCGAAATTTCTTCGATTTCCGTTCCCAGAAAACCCGCCGCTAACCGGCGAGTATCGGCAATGAATCCAAGCGCTTTGTCGAATTGCTTCTCGTTAGTTGAAGCGTCCTCAATCGCGTTTCGCATCGCGTCAGCAACTCTGCGCGGCAACGGCGCATCCGCAGCATGGGCGCAATAAATCTTGCGCGCACAAATCGGAAATTCGCGACGGCGAAATTCCTCGTTCGCCTCCAGCTCCGCGATCAGGTCTTCTTGCGTGTCCGTTCGCCTTGCTCGATCAAGTTCCAAAACTCGCGCCTCTCCTTCAGTTGCTCATCCTCGCCCGTGGGCAGTTTGGTGCGGAAAAGAAAATCGCGCAGCGTGTTCTTGTGTAGCACCCGATGCACCGTGATACCTTCCGGCGTCTTTTCGAAATAAATCCGATAATCTTTGGCACGATACCGATACAGTCTTTTACCATCGCGCTCCAGTAAACCGAACCGGCTGCTATCGAGACGATCGAGGTCTTCCGGCAAAATCTGGAATTCCGCGAGCAGATCGAGCTGCAACGTTTTTGGTAAAGCCGACATCTCCGCCGCGCTAAGTTCGTTGAAGATGATCTGGAACATGATGGGCCCTTTGAATCGTTACATCGTTACATCGATCGCGCTACGATTCACGGATCTCGAATCTCGTTTTCATAGATAAATCCGCCGCACGCGCGCGCCAATCCGTGTCGTAATTTCCCAGGTAATTGTCTCTGCGCGTTCCGCCAATTCCGCGCAGCATATTTCCTCGTCTCCCTGTCGGCCCATCAGCACAACTTCGTCTCCCACCGCCGCCCCAGGTAGATGCGAAACGTCGATCATTATCAAATCCATTGTTACCCGGCCAAGCAGCGCGCAGCGTTGACCGTCCATCAGCACCGATATCCCCCGATTGGAAAGATGACGGGGATAACCATCGGCGTAACCACAGGAAAGCGTGGCAACGCGCATTTTCCTGGGAGTGATGAAGGTGCGCCCGTAACTGATTCCGTGTCCGGCTGGCATCTCGCGAATGAGCGCGATGCGCGCTTTCCACGTCATCGCCGGGCGAAGAACGCTCTGGAATTCCGGCAGTGACGAAATGCCGTAGATCAACATTCCGGGACGCACGATCTCGAACGGTTCCTCCGCGAAGGCGAGCACGCCGGCCGTTTGCAGCGCGTGCGCTTTGTAATCACCGGGCACCTCGACGCGCAGTTGCTTGATCAATTTACCGAAGTTGCGTAGTTCCTCGCGGGTGAACTTTTCGTCCTCGTTGGAAACCGGGAGATGCGTTGAAACGCTGTGAACTGTAATGTTCGGCAGCGCGCTCACCTCCTTGAAAACAGCGAGCGCCTCCTCTTCCAGCACGCCCATCCGTCCCATGCCGGTATCGATTTTGAAATTGATCGCGACCTTTTGCCCGCGTCCGATGCGATCGAAATCCCGTGCTTCTTCCAAAGTTGAGATCGATGGAATGAATCTGCGCTCAGCGATTGCGGCCCGCTCTTTCGGCAGGGCTGGCCCGAGAATAGTAATTGGATGGCGCACCGCCGCGCGTAATGCGGTTGCTTCCTCCAGGTTCGCGACGCCGAAGATGTTCACCTGGTCCGCGATGGTTTGGGCAACCTCAATCATGCCATGGCCATAGGCGTTTGCTTTGACGACCGCAAGCAGGTCAATATCAGGTCCGAATTTCTCTCGGACAAAGGCTACGTTATGACGCAATGCGCTGCGATCGATCTCAGCCCAACAGCGGTAATGTTTTTCCATCATTTTGGTGAACTTCGCGGCGTTGTGATATGTGGTTCGCGAAGGTAAATCGGCGCGAGCGGGGCGCGAGCAAGATTCTGCGGAAAGGTTTGGGCCCGCAGACAAAGCAATTTCGCGGAAGGAAACCGCATCTCGACCGCGGTGAACTGGGGCAACTCGTCAGACGTGTAAATCGGAGTTGTTGTGATCGACGAGATGCGCTCGTTCATGTCGTTTTCGGAAAGCAAGTCCGGATCGTTCGCTAACAGACCACCGCTGATTTTTGCGAAGAAAAACGACGCCCGTTTGGCGTCGCCAATCACACAAAACTCTTCTTCATCCGAGATGGCGCAAAGCGAAGAAATTCCAGCGAGAGCTGCGCCGGTCGTCGCCCGCAAGCCCATGGCCGCGGAAATGGCGATGCGTGTTCCAGTGTAGGAACCGGGGCCGAGACCAACCACGATCGTTTCGGGTGGACCATGCTCGCGCACGATTTCATTGAGCATTGTAAAAAATGGAGCCGCGCTTCGGCGATCATTCGGCCAATCAGTCGCGCCCAAAATTCCTTCTTCGTTGACCAGCGCGATTGTGCCGCGCCGGGTGGATAAATCGAAGGCGAGCAATTTCATTCAAAAAAGGATTCGACGCTGATCGTCTGACACGATCTCAAACTTGATCCAGCGCGCTCGCGGCGGAATCGCATCGGCAAATCGGTCGGCCCACTCGATCACGCTCACCCCGTCGCCAAAAACAATCTCGTCAAATCCAATCGCCCGCAGCGCTGCCAGACTTTCAATTCGATAAAAATCGAGATGATAGATCGGCAGCCGGCTGCCCTGATATTCATGGATGAGGGTAAACGTCGGGCTTGTCACCACCGCCGTGGAACCCAAACCCTTCGCCAATCCTTTGACGAATTGCGTTTTGCCCGCGCCAAGAGCTCCGACCAACGCAAGCACATCTCCGGCCTGGATTTTTTCTGCGAGGCGCGCCCCGGCCGCTTTCGTCTCAGCGGCGCTGACGGAAATGAACATAGCCACTTTTCAATTCTTGATTTTTGATTTTTGCTTTCTGATCTAAGCGGCCAATCCGAGTAAGCCGGAGTCCAGGGAACTTTTTCTGCCATCTTTTTTGCAAACGTTTGCGCTCGCGCGGCGAGACCGCGAAAAGTAATTCGTAATCCTCGCCTCCCGAAATCGCCTGTTGAATGGTGCAACCGCGGGAAAGCGGCAGAGCGCGCTCATCAATGGCAAAACCAAGTTTGCTCGCGCTCGCCAATCGCGGCAGATCGGTGCCAAGACCATCGCTCAGATCCATCATGGCGTGCACTTTGAAATTTGCAGTCAACCAGCGCGCTTCGTCGATCCGTGGGAAAAAATTCAGATGCCGCCCCCGAATCGAACCACCCAATTCTCCAGTAACGAAAAGATCATCATTCACTTTTCCGCCGTTGCGCAATGTGCAGCGGTCGCGTTCGACCACCCCTGCCACACTAACCACGATCACTGTCGGACCAACGGTCTCACTGGTTTCGCCGCCAACAATGGCGACATCAAAACGCGCCGCGGCTCGATTGAGACCGCGATAGAGTTCGCCCACCCATGACGCTTTTTTTTTACCAGCGATCGCCAGGGTAATGAGCGCAAATTCCGGAATTCCTGACATGGCGGCGAAATCGCTGAGCGCACGCATCATTGCTTTCCGACCGATAGCGCGCGCGCTTGTTTCCCTGGCAAAGTGAATCCCTTCAACGACACAATCGGTTTTCAACAGCAACCAATCTTTTGCGCCGTGAAATTTCACCACCGCGCAATCGTCACCGGCTCCAATTACGACTCGCGAATTACGATTAAGCCTGGGAAAAACTTGTGCGAGCAGTTCGTCTTCGCCGAGTTCACGCAACGCCCGCGTCATGGTTGCAAGGTTTCGGGAAAAGCGAGCGCAAGGAGAGTGATGGCATTGAAAATGGCGTGCATCGTCATCGAGACCAACAACGATCCGCTCCACTCGTAGGCAAGAGTAAAACAGATTCCGAGGGCAAAGAGAGGTCCGAACGACGGCAGGTGCACGTGAACCGCAGCGAAAAGAAGCGCCGAAACGATGATTCCAATGCTACGACCGAGATAACGCCGCAGGACCCCGTAAAGAAAGAAACGGAAAATGAATTCCTCGGCCACAGGGGCAATCGCGGTCGCCAGTAAAATGATGATGACGCGTTGCTCCATTGATTGCGAGCCGTTGAATAATTCGATGATTCCCTGGCGGCTCGAGCCGGACCCGAGCCAACGCGCTGTCAGCCACTCGGCAAAAATGATGAGGGGGTAAGCGAAAATCAGGAGGACAACCCCAGTGAGAAAGGCTCTGGTAAAACTGAGCCGGGCCAGACCGGTTAGTTCGCTGAGGTTGAAACGGCGCAGTTTCAAGAATGCGGCAACAAACACAACCATTCCGATAGCAACAACGACGTTAAGGATAAGATCGGGCGTGCGCAGCCGAACGATTTGGGCCGAGCTCGCGCCCAGACTGCTGAATGCGAAAATGGCGATGAGAAAAACGGCCAGCGCTGCTTCGGCAGCACCGAAGCCGCGATCGGTTGCGATTAGATCGCGGTCGCGACGGTTAATCTGGCGCAGCAGGGCAACATAAATGTAAACGCTCGCGATCAGGAAAAGCGCATTCGCGATCGAACCAACCGCGCTGAGAAAATCCTCGCCGCCCATGCCGGGCTACGGTGCGTAGTAGCTCGGGAGAAAATAGGCGCGACCGCTCTCGAGCTGCGGCAGGAATTGTTTGGGCAGTTCGATTTGCAGCTTCGATTGGTTTGTTTCGCCCAGCGCCCGAAAGAAACGACCGAGACTGAACGGCGCCGCATACCTCACCACCGCCGCCTCGGGCGCACCACCTAATTGTTTCGCCTTGGCATAGGCGTCTTCGATCTGGCCGACGCCATCAATCAATTTATTTTCCAGCGCTTCTTTTCCCGAAAAAATGCGGCCATCGGCGATGGAATTGCGCAGCCCATCGGCAGGCAGATTGCGTTCTTTTGCCACAACGCCGAGAAATTTATCGTACGTTTTCATGACAAAATTTTGCACAAATTCGCGCTCCTCCGGTGTCATGGGGCGGGCGCCGTTGAGGAGGTCCTTAAACTTTCCACTTTTGAAAACGACGGAGGCGAGTCCCACCTTGTTGAAAAGCTGTTCGTAATTGAGGGTTTGAATGATCACACCAATGCTGCCGGTGATCGTGGTCTCGTTAGCCATGAGATATCTCCCGCCGCAGGAGACATAGTATCCACCGGACGCGGCCAGCGAGTCCATGTATACCACCACTGGCTTGCGCGCCCGCGTTTTGATAACGGCGTTGTAAATCATATCTGAGGCCGTGACTTCACCGCCGGGCGAATCGACTTCCAGAACAACACCTTTGACCCGATCGTCATCGCGCGCCTGCTGCAAAGCCGTGCGCAGATCGTCAACCATGTTGTCGCTGGCGGCCCCGGGAATCGAAGTGCTGATCAAACCGCGCATCACGATGACCACAATGCGATCGGAAACGCCGCGGCCGCCACGTTGTACTACTATTTCGCGGAATTTTGCCGGCGGCTCTTCGCGGACTATGCCCGTGCTGACGCGACCGAAGAGAGCAATGGCCAGGAAAACATTAATGATCACGCTCGCGCAAAGCGCCAGGAACAGAAAGAGCGTGAGACAGCCGAGTTTGCGATTTGCCATGACCCGCCGGAAAACTGGAGGAAAAGTGGGTTGGGAACAAGCGCTTTTCGTCTTCGGCACCAAAACCGACCAGTCCAGCGGCCACCTCGACAGTTATCCCGAGCGAAGTTGAGGGATCTGAGGCGAGACGAGTAGGTAATCCACGCAGGACAAAAGACTGTTTTGCCGAAAAGCACGCCAAAAAACGCGAAAATTGGGACAAAGCGCGGCGACCTGATCGCGAGTTTCGTAAATCGCCTGTCAGAGACTCGCTTTCTGGGGTCGCTCGGCGTGTCGGGGGCGAAGAATCCGTATTTTGCCAAGGCTCTCCGCTTGTTGGATTGAGCTCGAAGACTTCGGCAAACACGGACCTGCCCAGGTGGAATGACAATGTCTCCCGGAAAACACGCCGTTTTCTAGATTTACTAGAATTATTGGATATACTATGGGATATTGACCTTTATTAGAAGCCTGTCGTCGGAGGCATTGCGCTAGTTAAGTAGCTTTAGCTGAGCGAGTTGTGTTCGGAACGGCGTTTATCGTCGTCCGAACTGGCTTGGAAGCTGCTTAGAAACCGGATCATGAATAGCAGCGGACATTTGACGGTGAGCGAGACAGCGGCTAAACGGGTGCGCAAAACTAAAGCGAACGGACGCAAGCCCAAAGGACGTTCGCGCAATGGCTCAACTAAACCTGCTTCCGCTTCCCCCGATCTTCCGGCCGCTGGCACCCTCGCCCGCACCAAAGCATTGCTTCTCGCAGCGCTTCGGGTTTGGGAGCTAAAACATCGCGTCGGCGATTAACTCTGCCCTCGCGGCTCTACTTTCACGTAAATCTCCGGCGGTGCGCTTTTGAAATACTTAAACAACGCCGGGCAAAGCCAGCCTTCCTGGTTGAATTCGGGACTGTAATACCAGTTTCCGCCGGACTCGCTACGACGCCATTCCAGTTTAAAATTCGCGCCCGGAAATTGTCTGCCACTAAAGATCGCACGAAAGCCGTGTTGCGCGTCCGGAATACTCGCGGTCGCCTTATCAATCAGTGTGTCAATTCCCGCAATGAATGGTTCCTTGCTCAACCCAACAGTTGCATCATCGAACACCCACAAGCCTTCGTATTTGTAAGGCACAATCACCATTAAAGAATTCATCGCGTCGTTTGCTTTTCGATTTTCCGTGCGCAAAAGAGCAACGGCAACGAACATCGCAACCCCTGCAAGTCCGATTGCAAACATGATCGATTTCATTACATATTGCCCGGCAAAACTTGCACGCCACACTCGCTGGCGGCAACTTCGCTGCGCAGCTGCGCCCGTAGCTCAGCCGGATAGAGCAACGGATTTCTAATCCGTAGGTCGAGTGTTCGAGCCACTCCGGGCGCGCGCAGCTCCGCTTGGGGGCCCGATTCAGAAGCGTGCGGCGTTGGTTGGTTTGCGTCTTTATTTTGTTAGCGATTTGCAGCGCGGTCCCGGCTCGCGCCGCCGAATCCCTCGAGCAAACGATCGCCTTTCTCCTTCATCAAATCGAGACCGCCGACGCCACCTTCATTCGCAACGGCCAGCCGCACACACCGCAGGAGGCCGTTGCACATGTCCGCGCTAAGTACGAACATTTCAAAGAGCAGATCAAAACGCCGGAGGATTTTATCAGGCTGGCTGCGACGAAGAGCCTGCTTACGGGCCAGCCTTATCTCGTGCGCACTCGCGATGGCAAGGAGATGCCGCTCAACACCTGGTTGAGCAACGCACTCCGGGAACACCGGGAAAAAGAAGTCGAGTGATCTTCAGTCCCGCCGCCGAAAGTCCGTCTTGGGAACGAAGTTAGCTACAAGCATCGCAGGAATGAACCTAAACAATTCGTGGGGGCGAATTTTTGCGCTT
>Ga0209474_10004242_pt1 | contig 12407 bp, 9 predicted proteins | sample GraSoiAngelo_145_FD_185902 | JGI IMG/M metagenome (GOLD analysis project Ga0209474, IMG submission 185902) | Grasslands soil microbial communities from the Angelo Coastal Reserve, California, USA - 14_1009_05_20cm (SPAdes) (version 2) | ecosystem: Environmental > Terrestrial > Soil > Grasslands ...
CCGCTCCTCGTGGGTCGGCCGACGCTCGAGGGCGTCCTTCTCCAGACCGCCGTGACGTCGCCGCCGATCTACTGGCTCCAGTCGCAGATATCCAATCAGGGCAGCGGCGTCATTCCCGGGTACAGCTATCCGTCGATGGACCTGCCGCGGGCGACGCCGCGCCTCATGCTCTTCAACGTGAGCGACATGATCACGGTCACGCCCGAGGTGACGACCCAGCTCGAGCAGGACGCGCGCTGGCAGCGGATCTTCCACCAGTACCCGTACTCGGTCTTCCACCTGAAGAACGCCGAGAACCACTACGTGCGGGTGCCGCGCTACCGGCCCGTCGCCATCGAGACGGCACGCTGGAAGCGGGACTTCGTCCGCTGGTTCTCGACCGACTCCGCGCTCGACGTGCCGATCGTCGACGCGGCGAGCATCCCGGCCGCGGACCGGAATCTCTTCCCGCGCACCAGCGCCTCGGCCATCGAGCTGCCGCGCGAGCGGCTGCCGGAGGGCTGCCGCATCGAGAACGAGCAGCTCGATCACATGGCGATCGAGTTCACGACGACGTGCCCCGGCCTCCCGCACATCGTGGCCGTCTCGTACTACCCGAACTGGCACGTCGAGGGGGCGCGGCGCGTCTTTCTCGTGAGCCCCGCCTTCATGCTCGTCTTCCCGGACGGCCCGCACGTGCGCCTGGTCTTCCGGCGCATCGCCGCCGACTGGCTCGGCATCGCGGCGACGCTCGCCGGTCTCGGGATCTGTCTCATGGCGCTCTGGCAGCCGACGCCGGCGGTCGAGCCGTCGCCCCAGCTGGCCGCGACCCTCGGCAACGCACGGCCGTGGGTGCTCGGTCTCGGCGTGGTGTTCGTCGTGATCGCGACGACGTGGAACGTCACGCGCGACTACGGCGCCGGCTTCTTCTACCAGCGCGGCTGGAAGGCCTTCTCGACGCAGGACTACCCGAACGCGCTCTGGAACTTCTCGCGTGCGATCGACCTCGGCGGCGAGTCGTCGACCGCGGCCGACGCCACGTTCTTCCGCGCGGCGAGTCTCCTCCGCTCCAGCGATCCCAAGGGCGCCCTCGCCGGCTACCGGGCGGTCATCGAGCGCTTCCCGGACAGCATGTGGGTCGCGGAGAGCCACTACCACGTGGGCCTCTGCCTGAAGCAGCTCGGGCGCCGGCGCGACGCGAAGGCCCGCTTCCGCTACGTCATGGTGACGTATCCGGGAAACCGCTGGGCCGGCTTCGCCGCCGAGCAGTTCCGCGAGCTCCGTGGCCAGCGCCGGAACGCGCATGGCTAGGGTCCTCGTCACCGGCGCGAGCGGGTTCATCGGGACGGCGCTCGCGCCGCGGCTCGCCGCCGCCGGACACACGCCACGCCTCCTCTTCCGGCGCCGTCCGGCTGCGGCGCCGCCGGGCGACGTCATCGAGGGCGACCTCGCCGAGCCGGCGACGCTCGCCGCCGCCGTCGCCGGCAGCGACGCCGTCGTGCACCTCGGCGCCGCCACGTCGAGCGGTCGGCTCGATCCCGCCGTCGCCTACCGGGTAAACGTCGGCGGCGCGAGCGCGCTGATCGCGGCGGCCAGGGCGGCAGGCTGCCCGCGCATCGTCGTGATGAGCACACAGCACGTCCACCTGCCGCGGCCCGGCCTCTACGGCGTGACGAAGCGCGTGGCGGACCGGCTCTTCCTCGCCTCCGGACTCGACGTGACCATCCTCCGTCCGAGCCTCGTCTACGGGCCGGGGGCGCGCGGCGTCTTCGTGAAGCTCGCCGGCCTCGTCCGTCGCCTGCCCGTGATCCCGGTGATCGGCCCGGGTACGTGGCATCTCCGGCCCGTCTTCCTCGACGACCTGATCGACGTCGTCGTCGCGACGCTCGCGCGTCGGGACGTCGCCGGACGCACGTACGACGTCGGCGGCCCGGACCGCGTGACGTACAACGAATTCCTCGCCGCCATCTGCGCCGCGCTCGGACGGCGGTGCCGGCGCGTGCGTCTGCCGATCGGTGTGAGCTTCGTGCTCGCGAGCGTGCTCGAGCGGGTGCTCGCGAATCCGCCGCTCACCGTCGACAACGTGCACGGGGCGACGCTCGAGGCGCCGTGCGATCTGCGCGCGATCCAACGAGATTTCGGGCCCCGTCTCACGCCGCTGGGCGAGGGTCTCCGGCGGACGTTCGAGGCCGCCGCGTGAGCGCCCGGCCGCCGCTCCGCGCCGCGGTCGTCGGCGCGGGCCGCATGGGCATGGTCCACGGGCACCTGCTCCAGGTGCACCCCGAGACCGAGCTCGTCGGCTTCGTCGACCGCGACACGAGCCTCGCCGAGCATCTGGCGAGCCAGGGGCTGCGCGCGCCGCTCTACCCGAGCGTCGCGGCGCTGTACGCCGCCGCACCGCCCGACGCGGTCTTCGTCTGCACGCCGACCCACACGCACGTCGCCGTCGTCCGCGAGTGCCTCGCCCGGCGCGTGCACCTCTTCGTCGAGAAGCCGCTGGCGACGTCCCGGGCCGACGCGGAGGCGATCCTGCGGCTCGCGACCGACGCGGGCGTGATGCACGCCGCGGGCTACGTCTACGCCCACCTGCCGGTCGTCCAGGCGGCGCACGACCTGGTGGCCGCAGGCGCGCTCGGCGAGCTCCTGCGCTTCACCGCGCACGCGTACGTGAGCGAGGTATTCGGGCCGAAAAAGGGCTGGTTTTTCCAGAAGGAGCAAGCGGGCGGGGGGGTCGTCGCGAACATGGCCTCCCACGTGCTCTTCATCCTCGGCTGGTATTTCGGCGCGATCCGCCGGGTCGCGGCCAGCACGCGCTCGCACTTCAGCACCGTCGACGACTCCGCGCAGGTGCTGTTCACGTTCGCGAACGGCGTGACCGGCCTCCTCGACACGTCGTGGAGCGTGCCCGGGACGCAGATGCTCGACTACGGCCTCGCCGTCGACGGTCGCAACGGCACGCTGGTGCTCCGCCGCGAGCGCATCCTGCTCCATCTGCTGGCGCCGGCGGCCGGCCACGACGCCGGTTGGAGCGAGATCCACGCCAGCGACCTGCCCGCGGACACGGCGTTCGACGTGAGCCCGCACATCGGGGGCGAGGCCTTCTACCGCCAGCTCCAGAGCTTCGTCGACGCCTGCCGGACCGGCGTGCTGCCGTTCTGCTCGCTCGCCGAGGCGTGCAACACGCAGCGCATGATCGAGGCGATCTACGCCTCCGCCGCGGCCGGCGCGCCGGTCGACGCGTGACCGCTGCCACGCCGCCCCTCGTCCTGGAGCTCCGCCCCGCGGAGAGCCGGCACTATGCCTCGTGGGGGGAACGCCTCGAGACGGTCGCGCGCCACTCGCGCCCCGACGAGCTCCACGCGCTCTGCGAGGAAGCATACGCGCTCGGTGCGCGCGCGGTGCTCGCCGTCGTCGACGCGCCCATCCGTGAGGCGCTGCTCGCCTTCCAGCGCTGGCGGGACGTGCCGGTCTGGGCCGTGGTGCCGAACATGTTCGCCTTCATCCGCGACCTGACCGACCTCGGCATGGTCGGCGCGGCGCGCGCGCGCTTCACGCGCCTCTCTCCCGCCGCCATGGTGCGCACCGGGCTCGGGGCGGTCGGCCGCCTCGGCGCGATCCGCCGACGCGACTTCGCGACGGGCACGACGCTCGTCGCCGAGATGGAGCTCGCCGCGCTCCGCGGTCTCCGTATCACGCGGCTCTTCCTCCACCCCCAGGTGACGGAGGTCGCGCTCGCCGGCGGCGTCGCGGCGGCCTTCACCGCGCTCGCCGACCGCGCCGAGCGCATGAACATCGAGGCCGGCATCGTCACCAACAACCCGCTCCGGGCGGCCGCCGTCCTCGGCCGCGACCTCGGTCGCTTCGCCGCCGTCATCGCGCCGTGCAACGCGAAGGGCTACAAGATGTTCCCGGACCGCGCCGCCTGCGAGGCGCTCTACCGCCGCGATCCGGGCCGCTTCATCGCCGCGGAGGTCACCGCGGCCGGCGCGATCGCGCCTGCGCCGGCACTGGCGCACGTGCAGGCACTCGGTCTCGCGGGCGCCGTCCTCGACCCAAGGCTCGTCGCCGACGCGTTCGCAGCGCGTGCTGCGGCGTCGTGACCGCGCTCAGCGGCGACCGCTCGCCGGCCGCACGCTCGCGCGGCCGCTCACGCGCCAGACGATGATCGACAGCCAGACGACCGCGAGGAGGATCGCACCGGCGATGATGAACGACCGCTGCCGTTCGAAGAACGATCTCGCCGCGACGATCTCGACCACGCTCTGCGCGATGACCGACTGGTGGGCGGCGTCGTCGTCGTACTCGGCGGCGAGGTAGACGGGATATTTGCTGCCGGGGAGCGCGCTCCGGTTGACGAGCTGCGCCGTCACCGGCTTGTCCTCCCACCCGGCCAGCGCCACCGGCTGGATCGGCTCGGCGACGTCGAGGCCCTCGGGCACGAGGACCGAGACCGCGACGGTGCGCGCCGTTCCGGTCAGGTTCTTCAGGCGGACGTGCAGCGGGCTGGTCGTCGCCAGCGGGTCCGGCTTCACCAGCGGGACGGTCATCTTGGCGGGCGGCGGCTGGCCGACCAGGACGGCGTTCACCTGCAGCGCCTGGAACGGGTACTGGTTGGCGTCGGTGTAGTCGACGCGCAGCTGAAACGGCCAGCGGCCGGGCTTGAGGTCGCCGATCGGCAGGCTCAGCGACTGGTCGAACGACTCGTTCGGTCCGAGCGACTGTTTCGTCTGCCCGCGCGTCTCTTTCTCGCCGAAATGGAGGACGGGCGTGACCGATTGCGCCGCCTCGTCGCCCGCGTTGCCGATCTTGACCCGCAGCGTGAACGTGCCCGCGCTCACCTCGACCGTCGGCGCGAGGGTGATGCTGATGTTCTTTGCCGCGGCAGGCGCGGATGCGAGCACGGCCAACACGAAGGCGATCGGCGGGGCGCCACGCATCCTGCGGTACTTCGCACAAACGTCCGCGACAGGCAAAGCGCTCAGCCGTCGCGGCGTGGCGCGCCGTTCGGATCGCGCGGCGTGAGCTTCGCACCCAGCCCGCGCAGGCTGCGTAGATAGAGCGCGATCAGCCCGCTGACGACGACGGCGATCGCGCCGCGCACCGCGGCGGCGGTCTCGCCCGTCTCGCGATACCCGGCGAGCTCCCACGTGGCGTACGCGAGGCCGCAGAGCAGCGCGGCGGCGATGAGGATGCGATGCGCGGCGGCCACCGGCCCCGGTCCGCGACGGGACGTCATCCACCCGGCCATAGCAGACGAGGTCGCCGCGCGTCAGCCTCCCTTGACCGTCGCGCGCGACGCACAGTAGGGTCGCTCGGGTCATGGCGGACGAAGACCGCATCCGGAAACGCTTCCCGGTCTTCGACTGCGACGCGCACATCAACGATCCCGACGAGATCTGGAGCGAGTACGTCGAGCCCCAGTATCGCGACGTCGTGCGGCGCGCGTACTGGAAGGACGCCCACCAGACCGTGCTCAATGGCCGCACGGTCGTGATCGGCGGCGCGAGCTCGGACTTCCCGGGCTACAACCCCATCTGCATCGCCGGGCCGCAGATGACCAAGCAGATCGCGCGCCGACTCCAGCAGGCGCCGCTCACTCCCGAGCAGAAGCGGTACCTCGAGCAGCGCGGCGCGTACGAACCGCGCGCGCGGCTCCGCGAGATGGACCTCATGGGGATCGACCAGGTGATGATCATCCCCACGATGATGGTCGCGAACTTCCCGTTCGTGGAGAGCGTCGAGGGGGCGGCCGCCTTCGCGCGCGCCTACAACAACTGGGCGCGCGACTACTGCGCCGCGGCGCCCGAGCGGCTCTTTCCCGCGGGCTGGCTGCCCCTCCAGAGCGTGCACGACACCTGCCGCGAGCTCGAGCGGGTGGCCGCCATGGGGTTCCGCGCGGCGCTCATCCGTCCCATCGACGCGCGCGGCCGCTATCCGAGCTTCATCTTCCCGAGCTTCACCGGCGGCACGCCCACCGCGACGATGGACCGGGTCTTTCGCACCTTCGAGGAGACGGGCCTCGTGCTCGGCATGCATACCTTCCCGGCGACGAACCCGGACCTCGGCGCGGCCGCGCGCCTGCCGACGCCGCCCGCAAACATGATGTCGCCCGGGGAGCTGATCGGCCGCGCCGGCGAGATGCTCACCGGCGGCCGCATGGTGGACATCCAGACCTTGAGCTTCGTCTTCGAGGCGGTCACCTGGCTCGGCCAGGTGCTGCTCTCCGGCATGCTCGATCTCTACCCGAAGCTCCGGATGGCCGTCTTCGAGTCGAACGCCACGTGGCTGCCGTCGCTCCTCGAGCACTGGGATCGCCTCTTCCGGCTGTATCGGAACGAACGCGCCCTCAAGACCGACCGCCTGCCGTCCGAGGCGTTCCGCGAGCAATGCTTCATCGCGTTCGAGTCGGACGAGGTGCCGGTCTTCCGCCAGTGGGAGTTCTTCGCGGACTGGGGCGTGTGGTCCTCCGACGCGTACCACCACGACGGCTCGGATTCGTGGAGCGCGATCCGCGAGATGCGCGAGGCCGGCGTCCCCGAGGAGGTGCAGGCGAAGCTCCTGGGCGCCAATGCGCGCCGCATGTACGGGGTCGAGAGCCGGCTCGTCGTGACCGACGAGCCGCCCCCGCTCGAGCGCCCCGCCTGGTTCCCCGGCGGCGACGAGCTCGCGGAGTGGGCGCGGGCGGAGGCGGACCCGCGCGCGCACGGCATCACGAGCTTCGAGCTCTCGAAGCTCGACCCGCGGCTCCTGATGCGCGCGCTGCGGCCGTACTGAGATGGTCGTCGTCGACGTCGACAGCCACGTCTACGAGCCACCGACCATCTGGGAGGACTACGTCGCGCGCGAAGAACGGCCCGCCGTCCGGGCGGCGTTCTGCCACGAGGTCGACGCGGGCGGCCTCGAGACGACGATCCTGAACGGCAGGCCGGTGCGCGCCCTCGAGCGCAGCGGCATCCCGCGGCGCGCCTGCTGGCGGCCGGGCATGACGATCGACTCGATCGGCGCGCTCGATCCCGACGTCCGGCACGCCGTGAGCCCCGGCGCCGCCGACGCGGGCGAGCGTCTCCGTGACATGGACGCGATGGGCATTGACCGGGCATTCCTCTTCCCGACGCTCTTCGCCGAGCACTTCCCGCTGGTGGAGAACCCGGACGCCGCGCGCGTCCTGGCGCGCGCCTACAACGATTGGCTGCTCGACTTCGCCTCGGCGGACCCGCGGCGGCTGCTCCCCGTCGCGATCCTGCCGCTCCAGTCGGCGAGCTTCGCCGTCGCGGAGGCCGAGCGCGTGGCGCGACGCGGCTGCAAGGCCGCGTTCATCCGTCCGTCGTTCCTCCAGGGCCGCTTCCCGAGCCACCCGCCCTACCAGCCGGTCTGGAAGGCGCTCGAGCAGCTCGAACTCGCTGCGTGCATCCATCCGTCGGCCGGCAGCACGAACCCCGAGTGGAGCGCGACAGGCCCCTTCGTCGAACGCGTCGCGACGAATCTCCGCATCGGCCACGACGTCGCCGAGGCGGTGGCGCCATTCATGGACAACTCGATGCTGCTCACGGCGCTCGCGTTCTACGGCCACATGGAGATCTACCCGGCGCTCAAGCTGACGTTGCTCCACTCCGGGGCCGCGTGGGTGCCGCTCGCGCTCGAGAAGGCGGAGACCTACCTCTGGCTCTTCTCGGGCATCCGCGACGTCAGCCTCGAGCCGGAGCGCGTGTTCTTCGCGCGCCCGTCGCTCGTCGCGTTCGATTCCTGGGAGCAGGCCGTCGGCCGCATGCCCGACGTGTTCGAGCGGGTCGCCGCTTGGGGCTCGCGCTACCCGAACCACGACACCGGCACCGTCGAGGAAGCGCGCGACATGCTCGGGCGGTGCGGCGTCGGCGAGGAGACGGTCGCCGCATTCCTCGGCGGCAACGCGATCCGACACTTCGGCCTCGGCTGACGCGGTCGGAGCCGATACCGGCTCAGATCGGACAGTCGACCGTCATCCCCGGCGGAACGAGCGGTACGAAGTGAGCGCGGTTCAGCGTGACCAGCCGATCCACACCCGCGCGCGTGGCGCACGCGACGATGAGCGCATCATAGATTCGACCACCTGCGACTCCGCCGGCAGCGGCCCGCTCCACGAACCTCCAGTACCCTCTGCCATCGAGCGCTACCGTCCGCCGGCCCGCGAGGTTTGCTCGAACGAGCTGCACTGCGGAATCGGGCGATAGCCTGTGCGGCGGCGGAAACCGGGTGAGCACCGCATAGGTCTCGAGCAACACCGGGGCCGCCAGGACGAGCGGTCCCCGTTCGCGCGTCAACGCGTCGAGTGCTTCCGCCGCGATCGCGTGGTGCTCGTGCCACGCGGTGAATGCGGCGATCAGCAGGCTCGTATCGGGAAGAAACCCGGCCAGCCGCTCACTCCACGCCCCGCTCACGGCGCATGCGACGGCGAGTCCGCTCGACGATCGCGCCGGTCAGCGGTGGGACGGACCTGTCGGGAACGGCGACGAGAAGAGTCCCACGCCGACGCAGGCGCACCGGGAGAGCGGCTGGTTCGATCTCCACCACGCCGTCGTGGCAGCGGACCTCCACCCGCGTGCCAGGAGAGAGCCCCGCCTGCTCACGCATCGCCTTCGGCACGACGATGCGGCCTGCCGCATCGATGGTAGTGGTCATGGCATTGAATTTACCATAACTCGTGCCATTGCCCAACTGCCAAGCCGACCGAGCATCACGGTTCATCCTGGTGCAGTAGATCGTCGACGGCGACCCCGACACCGGGGAGCGTCCGCAGCTCGAGGCGCGACCCGTGGCCCGCGACGAATTGCTCACCGTAGTGCCGGACCAGTCGATCGGCGCGTCGGAAGACCTCGACCCGGCCGTCGCGCACGTTCACGAGCCAGTACTCCGGCACCCCCGCGGCCGCGTAGATCGTCGCCTTGGTGAGCCGGTCCTGGACGAGCGTCGTGTCCGAGACCTCGACGACGAGGAGCGCCGCCGTCGGTGGCGTGTCGACGTGGTCGGACTTGAGCCCGGCGACGACCGCGACGTCGGGCTCGGGGACCGACCAGGCGCCGGCGACGAGCGGCTGCCGGACCCGGACGACGGCCTGCGCGCCAACCGCCACCGTGAGAGAATCGCCGGCGCACCGGACACCGGCGGTCTCGCGCGCGCTCTCCGGCGACATGGCAACGATCACCCCCTCGAGCAGCTCGACGCGGTCGTTTCCGAGGATGCCCTCGGCGCGGAGCGCGAAGTAGCGGCTGCTCGTGTAGCGGAGCTCGGTGCGCGGCGGTGTCGTTGCGGCTCGTGGCATCGCGCCGCACGCTACGGTCCGCGTCGAGCCCGCACAATGCATGGCCCGACATGTCGTTCGGACGACGCTGCCTAGGCGGCCCCGGCGCGTGCAAGCCCGCGGAGCACGTACGGCAGGAGCCCGCCGTGGCGGTAGTACTCGACGTCGTCCGGGGTATCCACGCGCGCGATCGCCGCGAACTCCCGGACCGATCCGTCCTCCGCCCTGGCGCGCACGGTGAGACGCTTGCCTGGCGCGAGACCGGCGGCGATGCCCTCGATCTCGTATACCTCGCGCCCGCTGAGGCCGAGCGAGGCGGCGGTTTCCCCCGGCAGGAACTCGAGCGGCAGGACGCCCATGCCGACCAGGTTGCTCCGGTGGATCCGCTCGAAGCTCTCGGCGAGCACCGCGCGAACGCCGAGGAGCAGCGTCCCCTTCGCCGCCCAGTCGCGCGACGAGCCGGCGCCGTACTCCTTGCCGGCGATCACGAGCAGCGGGACGCCTTCCGCGCGGTACCGCACGGCGGCGTCGTAGATCGTCAGCCGCTCCCCGTCGGGAAAGTGGCGCGTCCAGCTGCCTTCGGCGTCCGGCACGAGCAGGTTCCGCAGCCGGATGTTCCCGAACGTGCCGCGCACCATGACCTCGTGATTGCCGCGCCGCGCGCCGTAGGAGTTGAAGTCCTTCGGCTGGACGCCGAGCGAGATCAGGTAGCGGCCGGCGGCGCTGTCGGCGGCGATCGAGCCGGCCGGGGAGATGTGATCCGTCGTGATGCTGTCACCGAGGAGCGCGAGCACCCGCGCGGCGCGCACGTCGCCGGGCGCGGTGACCGTGGCGCCCATCCCCTCGAAGAAGGGCGGACGCTTGATGTAGGTGGACGCCGCGTCCCAGGCGTAGAGATCGCCGGCCGGGACCGGCATCGACCGCCAGTGGTCGTCCCCTTCCGAGACGTGCGCGTATTCCTCGCGGAAGAGCTTCGGCGTGACGGCCGCGAGCGCGCCCTGGACGTCCGCGGGCGCCGGCCAGATGTCGCGGAGGAATACCGGGCGTCCGTCGCGGCCCGTGCCGAGCGGGTCCCGCTCGGGGTCGAAGTCGACGGTGCCGGCGAGCGCATAGGCGACGACCAGCGGCGGCGACGCGAGGTAGTTGGCGCGCACGTGCGGGTTGATGCGCCCCTCGAAGTTGCGGTTTCCGGAGAGCACGGCCGCGGCGACGAGGTTTCCCTGCCGGATCGCCGCCACCACCGGCTCGGGCAGCGGCCCGCTGTTGCCGATGCATGTAGTACATCCATAGCCGACCAGGTCGAAGCCGAGCCGCGAGAGATCGCCGAGCAGCCCGGCGTCGGTGAGATAGCGCGTCACCACCTTCGAGCCCGGCGCGAGGCTCGTCTTGACCCACGGCCGGACGGTGAGACCCCGCGCGACGGCGTTCCGGGCGAGGAGTCCCGCGGCGAGCATGACCGACGGGTTCGACGTGTTGGTGCAGCTCGTGATCGCGGCGATCACCACCGAGCCGTGGCGCAGCTCGCCGCGGTCGCCGCCCATCTCGACCGGGACGCTCGTGCGCTGCGCCGCCGTCTCCTTCACGAACTCGCAGAGCGCTTCGTGCCAGGCCACCTTCGCGCGGCGGAGCGGCACGCGGTCCTGCGGGCGTCGCGGCCCGGCGAGGCTCGGCTCCACCGAGCCGAGGTCGAGCTCGAGGGTGTCGCTGAATGCCGGCTCCGACATCTCGGCCGTCCGGAAGAGGCCCTGCGCCTGCGTGTATGCCTTCACCAGTGCGATTTGCGCCGGGTCTCGGCCGGTGAGCCGCAGATACGCGAGCGTCTCCTCGTCCACCGGGAAGAAGCCGATCGTCGCACCGTACTCCGGCGCCATGTTCGCGATCGTCGTCCGGTCGGCCGCGGCGAGGCTCGCGACGCCCGGCCCGTAGAACTCGACGAATTTTCCGACGACGCCCTTCTTCCGGAGCATCTGCGTGACCGTGAGCACGACGTCGGTCGCCGTCGCGCCCGCAGCGAGCCGGCCGTCGAGCCGGAAGCCGATCACCTGCGGGATGAGCATGACCGTCGGCTGGCCGAGCATCGCGGCTTCGGCTTCGATGCCGCCGACCCCCCAGCCCACCACCCCGAGCCCGTTCACCATCGTCGTGTGGGAGTCGGTGCCGAGCACCGTGTCGGGGTAGGCGACCAGCATGCCGTTCTGTCCCGCCTGGAAGACGACGGGGGCGAGGTACTCGAGGTTCACCTGATGCACGATGCCGGTGTCCGGCGGGACGACGCGGAAGTTCCGGAACGCCTGCTGGCCCCAGCGGAGGAAGGCGTAGCGCTCGCGGTTGCGCGCGAACTCGAGCTCGACGTTGGTCGCGAAGGCCGTCGGGGAGCCGTACGCGTCGACCTGCACCGAATGGTCGATGACCAGATCGGCGGGCTGGAGCGGGTTGATGCGCGACGGATCGCCGCCCATCCACTGCATCGCCTCCCGCATGGCCGCGAGGTCGACGACGGCCGGCACGCCGGTGAAGTCCTGGAGCAGCACGCGCGCCGGCATGAAGGGAATCTCGCGCTCGGGCCGCGCCTTCGGGTCCCAGGCGAGCAGCGCCTCGATGTGGGCGCGGGTGACAGTCCGGCCGTCCTCACGCCGCAGCAGGTTCTCGAGCAGCACCTTCAGGGAGAGCGGCAGGTGCGAGGCCCGCGCGCCGAGGGCGCCCAGCCGGTGGATGACGAAGCGGCTGCCGTCGACCGCGAGCGTGTCGCGAGTTTTGAAGCTATCCGCCGTCTGCGCCATGCGCCGCAAGATATACGCGGGGCGGGCAGCGTTCCATCCCGAGAGCGCGGCTAGGGCTTGGTCGCGAGCACCTCTTGGACGGCCCGCGCCTGCGCAAGGTCCGGCACGTGATCGCTGTGGCACGCCCGCTTGCCGTCGATCACGGGGACGGCGCCAGCGCGCTGGCGGAGCAGCTCGCGGCCCTCGGTGCCGACCCCGGGGCTTCGCACCGCCTTCCGCTCCGGCTGGAACCCCGCCACCTTCCCGCTCGCGAACTCCTGGATCTCCTTCGAGATGCGCATGCTGCACCAGTCGTGGCCGCACATCGCGCAGAAATCCGTGTCGACCTCGAGGTCCTCGTCGTGCAGCGCACGGGCCGTCTCGCCGTCGAACGC
>Ga0209474_10004243_pt1 | contig 12406 bp, 12 predicted proteins | sample GraSoiAngelo_145_FD_185902 | JGI IMG/M metagenome (GOLD analysis project Ga0209474, IMG submission 185902) | Grasslands soil microbial communities from the Angelo Coastal Reserve, California, USA - 14_1009_05_20cm (SPAdes) (version 2) | ecosystem: Environmental > Terrestrial > Soil > Grasslands...
CGGCGGATTACGAGATCGGTCGCGACCACGACCTCCCGGAGCGGACCGTGATCGCCCCCGACGGACGGATGAACGACGAAGCGGGGGAGCTGAGCGGGTTGACTCAGGAGGAGGCCGATGAGCGGATCCTCGAATGGCTTCGCGAACACGACCAGCTCGAGAAACGTGAGTCGTACCGGCACACGGTCGCGCTGTGCGACCGCTGCAAGTCTCGGATCGAGCCTCGGATTTCGATGCAGTGGTGGTGCGCGATGGAGGAACTGAAGCACCCGGCCCTGGAGGCGTTGCGCGAGCGCCGGGTGCGATTCCACCCCGAGTCACAACACCGGTTTGCGATCACTTCGCTCGAGGAGGCGCCCGACTGGAACATCTCGCGCCAGATCTGGTGGGGGCACCAGCTGCCGCTCTGGGAGTGCCCGGACGGCCACGAGACCGTCCAGGAGGACGAGCCCGATGCGTGCGCCGAATGCGGCTCGGGCGAGCTGACTCGCAGCGAAGATGTCCTCGACACCTGGTTCTCGTCGGCCCTCTGGCCGTTCGCGACCCTCGGCTGGCCAGACGACACGCCCGACCTCCGCACCTTCTATCCGGGCAACCTGAACACGACGGCGCGGGACATCATCCGCCTCTGGGAGAACCGGATGATCTTCTCCGGGCTCGAACTGATGGGCGAAGTGCCGTTCAGGGACGTCGTCATCCACTCGCTTCTCCATGCCCCCGCCGGCGGACGGATGTCGAAGAGCCTCGGCACCGGCATGAACCCGATGGCGAACATCGAGGCGCACGGCGCCGACGCGACGCGCTACGGCTTGCTGAAGATGGCGTCCTCGCAGGACGTGTCGTTCTCCGAGGGTGCGATCCTGGAGGGCCGCAAGCTTGCAAACAAGCTCTGGAACGCGAGCCGGCTCCTGCTCCAGGCTGGCGTGACCGAGGTGGGCGAGCGTCCCTCCTCGCTCGAGGAGCGGTGGATCCTCGCCCGGCTCTCGCAGGGACAGCGCGCAGTCGAGGCGCACCTGGACGCGTTCGACTTCACGCACCTCGTCCAGGAGCTCTACCACCTCACCTTCGACGACTTCTGCGACTGGTATCTCGAGGCGATCAAGCCGCGGATCTACGAGGGCGACGCGGATGCGGTCGCGACCGCCGGGGCGGCGCTCGAGCGGCTCCTGAAGCTATTGCATCCGGCGATGCCGCACGTGACCGAGGAGATTTGGTCGAATCTGCCGGACCGCAACACGCGCCTGATCGTCGCCCCCTGGCCCGTGGCGGGGGACGATGCGGAGGCGGGAGCGCTCCGCGACGTCCAGGAAGCCGCCGAGCGGTTCCGCCGGAGCGGGGTGCTGACGCCGCTGACCGGTGAGAAGGAGCGGATCTTCGCCGCCGTCGTCAAGCCGGAGCGTGTGAAGGCCAATGGCGGGAGCGCCGCCGCTGAGATCGAGCGCCTGCGCCAAGAGGTCGAGCGGGCGGAGAGGATGCTCGCCAATGAACGGTTCGTCGAGAATGCGGCGCCGGACGTCGTCGAGGCCGAGCGCGAGAAGCTCGCCAAGTACCGGCGCGAGCTCGATGCCCTCTCGAGCTAAAGCAGTCTGCCCGGCCACGCCCTCCGGGCCCCTGGCGCGCGATGAGCTGCGCCATGCGTCGTCCTCAGTCGCGCCCGTATCTACTCGATACGGGCGCTCCCTGCGTCCTAGCCTGACTTGCTCCTCGCACCCCAGGAGCGCGGCAACGTGACCGGGCAGACTAAGGCAGCCTGCCCGGCCACGCCCTCCGGGCCCCTGGCGCGCGATGAGCTGCGCCATGCGTCGTCCTCAGTCACGCCCGTATCGACTCGATACGGGCGCTCCCTGCGTCCTAGCCTGACTTGCTCCTCGCACCCCAGGAGCGCGGCAACGTGACCGGGCAGACTGCATGGATTGAAACTCTTTCGCCCTGGCCGGAGGAGTTCGGCCTGGGGCGGATGCGGGCACTGCTTACCGGTCTCGGCGAGCCGCAGCGCGCCTACCCGGCGATCCACGTCGTTGGCACGAACGGCAAGTCGACTGCGACCCGGCGCGCCGCCGCGTTTCTCGCGTCGGAAGGCCTGTCGGTGGGCGCCTACATATCGCCGCACGTCTCCGGGTGGAGTGAACGGATCCAGGTCGACGGAAAAGACGCTGACTTCGAGGCGTTGGTCGGGCGCGTGCGCGCGGCCGCGGAACGGATCGGCGCAACGCAGTTCGAGACGTTGACCGCGGCGGCGCTCGCCGAGTTCGCGGTTGCCGAGGTCGACGTCGCCGTCGTCGAGGCGGGCCTCGGCGGCCGCCTCGACGCGACGAACGTGCTCGACGCCGGCGTCGTGGCTCTCACGAACGTTTCGCTCGACCACACTGATGTGCTTGGCGGCACTCGTGAACAGATCGCGAAGGAGAAGCTCGCCGTCGTCACGCCTGGCGCGACCGTGGTTCTCGGCGAGCCGGAGTGGGAGGCGTTTGTGCGCGAGCTCGGCGCCGCCCGCATCGTCCACACAGACGACGTCGGCCGCGCCGCCGCCACGCAGTTCCTCGGCCGGGAACTGGACGGCGACGTCGACATCGACCTTGCGGGCCGGCTCGACTTTTCGGGCGACGACGTCTTCGCCGGCGCGCACAACCGGGCCGGCGTCGAGTGGCTCATCGCCCGCCTGCCGCGCGACGATTACGTGATCTGCGCAGCGATTCTCGCCGACAAGGACGCACGCTCGATGCTCGCGAGACTTGCAAGTGCCGGGAGCAGTTTCGTGGCCACCCAGACGGAAACCGAAAGGACACTTGCGGCAGACGAGCTGGCGCAGCTTGCGAGGGAGTTTTTCGCCGACGTCGAATCGGTTCCAGATGCCACAAATGCCCTCGACCGCGCCCGAGAGCGCGCCCGGCCCGACGGCGCCGTCCTCGTCACGGGGTCGCTCTATCTGCTCCGCGACCTCTACGGGCGGTTGGAAACCGTACGATGACAGGGCTCGGCGAGAGGCTGAGCGTCTTCGCGGTCGCCCTGATCGTGATCGTGATGGTCGTGGGGCTCGCGTTCGGCGCCGGCTATCTGGTCGGGAAGCTCCTTCTCTGACTGGAGCGTGACGTGATCGACCAGCTCACCGCCAGCGGCGCCTTCGACTTTTTCAGCACGAGCACGTGGACGATCGTCCGCAACCTGGCGATCCTCCTCGTCGCCGTCTTCTGGCTCGCCGTCGCAGTTTGGGTCTACAAGGACGCGCGGCGACGTATCGAGGATCCCTGGCTGGTCGCTATGGCGACCCTGATCGGGCTCGTGCCTCCCTTCATCGGCGCGCTCGTCTACCTCCTCTTGCGCCCGCCCGAGTATCTGGAAGAGGTGCGCGAGCGGGAGCTCGAGATTCGCGCGATGGAGGACCGGCTCGCGACGCGAAACCTCCACTGCCCGGTCTGCCGTGCGCCGGTCGAGGCCACGTTCCTCGTCTGCCCGGTGTGCACGACGAAGCTGAAGCAGGCGTGCGTGAACTGCAAGGCGCCGCTGGAGGCGCTCTGGCAGGTTTGCCCCTTCTGTGAGACCCCGGTCGAGGCGGCGCCGCCGCAGCTCGGCAAGACGCAGTGGCTCGAGTCCTCGCGGCCCCGCAGGGAACGGCGACGCGCTGAGTAGACTGCGCGCGCCTTGGCCGCGGAGAAGACTCTCGTCCTGATCAAGCCCGACGCCCTCGAACGCAAGCTCGCCGGCGAGATCCTTGCTCGCTTCGAGCGGCGTGGGCTGGAGATCCGCGCGGCAAAACTCCTGACCGTCGACCGGGCGCTGGCGGACGAGCACTACGCCGAGCACAGGGAGAAACCGTTCTTCGGTGAACTCGTCGAGTTCATCACCTCCGCGCCGACGCTCGCGCTCGTGCTCGAGGGTGAGTCCGCGATCTCGGTCGTCCGCACGACGATGGGTGCGACGAATCCGACGGACTCGGCGCCCGGCACGATCCGCGGCGACCTCGCGCTGGCGATGCCGGACAACCTCGTGCACGGCTCCGACTCGCCCGAGTCGGCGCAACGAGAGATCGCACTCTGGTTCGGCGATGGCCGCTGACCTCTCCCCGGACGCGCTCCGGAACCGTGAGATCTGGACGCAGGAAAACGCCGAGTACACCGGTCCCAAGGCCCTCGAGGCCTGGCGCCAGGAAGAGATCGGCTGGGGCGTCTTCCAGGTTCCCGAGTCCCAGCTCGGGGCACTGCCGGACGTCGCCGGTAAAGACGTGGTCGAGCTCGGCTGCGGTACCGCCTACTTCTCGGCCTGGCTCGCGAAGCGCGGGGCGCGACCCGTCGGCGTCGATCTGACCCCGGCCCAGCTCGCGACGGCAAGGCGGTGCCAGCAGGAGCTTGGGATCGAGTTCCCTCTCGTCGAGGCGAGCGCCGAGGACGTTCCCCTCCCCGATGCGTCGTTCGACCTTGCCCTCTCCGAGTACGGCGCCTCGATCTGGTGCGACCCTGCGCGCTGGATCGCCGAGGCCGCTCGCCTGCTCCGGCCGGGCGGGGAGCTCGTCTTCCTCGTCAATTCGACGCTCGCCATCCTCTGCTCTCCCGACGAGGGCAGCGTCGTCGAGCGGCTCCAGAGACCACAGTTCGGGATGTACCGCTTCGAGTGGCCGGGCGAGGATGACGGCGTCAACTTCTACATCTCACACGGAGAGTGGATTCGCATTCTCCGGCAGAACGGCTTCGAGATCGTCGCGCTCCATGAGCTGCAGGCGCCGCCGGACGCGGCGGATCACCCCCGCTACGAGCTCGTGTCGGCGGAATGGGCCAAGAAGTGGCCCTCCGAGGAGCTCTGGCGGGCCCGCAAGCGGGCGTGAGCGCGCCTCCGGCGCCGCCGCTCCTGCTCGCATCGCGGTCGCCGCAGCGGCGCGCGATTCTGGAACAGCTGGCGATCCCGTTCGAGGTGGTCGTGCCGGCCTATGAAGAGGAGGTGGCCGGCGCGGATCCGGTCGCGGAGGTCGAGCGGCACGCGCAGGGCAAGGCGCGGTCGGTCGCTCGAGTGGCGGGCGACCGGCCCGTACTCGGCGTCGACACCGAGGTCGTCTTGGCCGGCCGCGTCTATGGCAAGCCGGCCGATGCTGCGGAGGCCGAGGCGATGCTGGAGGAGCTTTCCGGACAGACGCATCAGGTCGTCTCCGGCCTTTGCCTCCTGACGCCCGCGTGGGAGGACCTGCATCACGCGGTTACGGACGTCTCCTTTCGCGTCCTGACTCCCCGCGAGCTCGGCCTCTACGTCGCGACCGAGGAATGGCGTGATCGCGCAGGCGGCTACGCGATCCAGGGCCGCGGCGCCGCGCTCGTCGAGCGGATCGAGGGCGACTATCTCAATGTCGTCGGGCTGCCGACGGCGCTTATCGTCCGCGTGCTCGCGGAGCGCTTCCCCGGGGTCTACGGCTTTGGCTAGAGCCGCGCTGTTCCTGCTCGCCTGCTCGGCCCCACTGGCTGCCGGCTGTGGCTCCGGCGGGGGCTCGTGGCGTTCCAGCTCCCGAAGGCTCGCTTCGTCCGCGAACGGGTCGTATACACCGCATCGATCGCGTGCGGAGGCTCGAGCTACCTGCAGCCGATGGTGCCGCTGGCGAACGACCTCGGCTTCGTGAACGCGTTCACGGTTCCGCGGAACGGAAGGCCCTTCGACTTCATCTTGCCGCATCTCGCGGCCGGGATCAGCAGTCATGGCGAGGCGACAAGAGGCCTCGCGTGCCGGCGGTGAGCGACCTCGTCACCGGCGACGACGGCAAGGCCCGCTGCCGTTGGGGATCCACCGACGAGCGGTACCGCGACTACCACGACACCGAGTGGGGTCGGCCCGTGACCGACGAGCGCGGTCTCTACGAGAAGCTCTGTCTCGAGTGCTTGCAGAGCGGCCTCTCCTGGGCCCTGATCCTCCGCAAGCGCGACGGGATCAGAGCAGCCCTCGCCGGCTTCGATCCGGACGCCGTCGCGGCTTTCGGCCGTAGAGAGCTCAAAGCATTGCTGCAAGACCCGCGCGTGATCCGGAACCGCCGCAAGCTCGAGGCGATCATCCAGAACGCCCGAGCGACCGTCGAGATGCGCGACGACACACCGCTTCCCGAGCTCGTCTGGAGCTTCCGCCCGTCGCCGCGCCCGGCGCCGCGCACCTACGCCGGCATGCCGTCACTCACAAACGAATCGAAGCAGCTCGCCAAGGAGCTCAAGCGCCGTGGCTTCGCCTTCGTCGGCCCGACGACCGTCTACGCAACGATGCAGGCCGTCGGACTCGTCAACGACCACCTGGCCGGGTGCTTCGTCCGCGACGAGGTCGAGGTCACGCAACGCAACGTGCAGCGACTTTAGTCCGGCAGGTAGCTAGACTCGGCGCGGGGCAATGGGGATCTTCACCTCCATGACCGGGTTCGGAGGCCGCGACATGGCCGTCGATCTCGGCACCGCGAATACGCTGGTCTACGTCAGGGGACGCGGGATCGTGCTCAGCGAGCCGTCCGTCGTCGCGATCGACCAGCGCTCGGGAGAAGTTCACGCCGTCGGCGTCGAGGCGAAGCGCATGCTCGGCCGCACACCGGGGACGATCAGTGCGATCCGGCCGCTCAAGGACGGCGTCATCGCCGACTTCGACGTCACCGAGCAGATGCTCCGCCACTTCATCCAGAAGGTGCACCAGCATCGCTTCGCCCACCCACGTGTGGTCGTCTGCGTCCCCTCAGGCGTCACCGGGGTCGAGAAGCGCGCGGTCGAAGAAGCCACCCTGAGCGCCGGCGCGAGACAGGCCTACCTGATCGAGGAGCCGATGGCGGCCGCGATCGGCGCCGGCCTGCCCGTCTCCGAGCCGACCGGGAACATGATTGTCGACATCGGCGGCGGCACCACCGAGGTGGCGATCATCTCGCTCGGAGGGATCGTGGTCAGCCAGAGCATGCGGGTCGGCGGCGACGAGATGGACGAGGCGATCATCCAGCACATCAAGACCGAGTACAAGCTGCTCGTCGGCCAGCAGACGGCGGAGGAGATCAAGCTCGAAGTCGGCTCCGCGTTCGACCTCCGGGACGAGGTGCAGGCGGAGGTGCGGGGCCGCGACATGCTCACCGGCCTGCCGAAGACGGTCATCCTGAGCAGCGAAGAGGTCCGCCGCGCCCTCGACGGCCCGGTCACCCAGATCGTCGACGCGATCAAGTCGACCCTCGACAAGACGCCGCCCGAGCTCGCGGCCGACATCATGGACCGCGGCATCGTCCTCGCCGGCGGCGGCGCCCTTCTGCACGGCCTGGACGAGCGGCTCCGCTACGAGACGCAGATGCCGGTCCACCTCGCCGAGAGCCCGCTTACCTGTGTCGCGGTCGGCTCCGGCCGCAGCCTCGAGGAGTTCGAGGCGATCCACCGCAGCGCCTCCAAGGCCCGGCGCAACAACCACCGGCCGTACTGAAACCAGACCTGAACCCTTCGCGGACGGCTCTCCGGTTCCTTCCCTAAACTAGAACGCTTCGTGCCTCGCAACCGCTCAGCACGGCTGGCGGTCTTGGGGGCGGGGGTTCCGCGCTCGAGGCCGGTTTCATACTCGTCACGACAGGCCAGCGCCGTCAGGCGCCGGATCGTGGCAGGTGTCCTCGTGCTGCTCTCGATCGCACTGATCACGATCTACTTCCGCGAGTCCTCGGGCGGCGGGCTCCATCAGGTTCAGAGCGTTGGGGCGACCGTCCTGCGTCCGTTCGAGGTTGCGGCCGACCGGGTTTCGCGCCCGTTCCGGGACGCCTACGGCTACTTCGCCGGGCTGGTCCATGCGAAGTCGGAGAACGGCCGGCTTCGCCGCGATCTCGACAAGTGGCGCCAGGAAGCGACACAAAACGCGTACGCCGCGAGCGAGAAGACCGACCTGCTGAAGAAGCTCCATTTCGTGAACAGCCGTAGCTTCCCCGGCGGCTTCGGCTTTGTCGGCGCGGACATCATCTCCCAGCCTCCGACCGCCTTCGCGCAGCAGGTGGTGATCGCAGCCGGGTCGGCCTCCGGTATCCGCAAGTTCGACCCGGTCGTCACCGGCGAAGGCCTTGTCGGCACGGTCGTGCGGGTTACGCACAAGCAGTCACTGGTGGCGCTGTTGATCGACGACACGACCTCGGTGGTGGCGCTCGACGTCAAGACCAGGGCGCAGGGAATCGTCAAGGCCGGCAGCAGCTTCGACCACGTCGGCAAGGACCAGCGAGTGGAGGCGGGCGACAAACTGGTCACCGCCGGCTGGAAGCTGGGCGGCCTGAGCTCGATCTACCCGCCCGGGATCCCGATCGGACAGGTTACGGCGGTCGGCCAGAACGACGTGGATCTCTACAAGCACGTGAAGCTACAGCCCTTCGCAGACTTCAAGACCCTGAGCTCCGTGCTCGTGCTGATCCCGAAGAACAGATGATCGCCGACATCGCGAAAGGCGCGGCGGTTCTCTTCGTGGCCGCGATCGTCCAGGTGACGCTGCTCTCGCAGATCGACGTCTTCTACGGCGCGCCGGATCTCGTGCTCGTGACGCTGGTCGCGGTGGCGCTCCTCCGCGGGACGATCTTCGGCGCGGCCGCCGGCTTCGGTGCCGGCCTTGTGGTCGACACGGCGACCCTGCAGACGCTCGGCGTCAGCTCACTCCTGCTCACGATCGCCGGTTACTGGATCGGCCGCTACGGCGAGACGACGGGGCGCGACCGATCGCACGCACCGTTCGTCTCGGTGGCTGTCGTGACGCTCCTCTACTCGCTGGGCGCGCTGATCCTCCACTACATGCTGGGCGATCCGGCCTCCGCCTCGCGCGTGCTTCTGGACGCGTTTCCGTTCGAGTTGATCTTCAACCTGATCCTGACTCTGCCTGTCTACGCGCTCTGCCGCCGCCTCTTCCGCCCGCCGCCGACCGGCCTCGAGGAGGTGCGGCTGCTTGGCTAGCACTACCGAGCCCAGGACGGGGCGCAGCCGGCGCCCCTCGACGAACGGCTCCGGCTCGAGGCCGTTCCTGCCGCCGACGCCCGGGGTTGCCGAGCCGTTCCGGTTGACGCCCCAGCTGGCGTTGCGTATCGCGATCCTCGGCGGCATCGCGGTTGCCGTTTTCGGCGTCCTCTTCTTCAGGCTTTGGGCTCTGCAGGTCCTCTCCGGCCCGCAGTACCTGAACGCTGCGGTGAACAATCAGCTGCGGTCGTACCCGCTCGAGGCGCCTCGCGGGCCGATCATCGACCGCAAAGGCCGAGCAATCGTGGACAACCGCGCAGGGACGGCCGTCGAGCTCTCGACCGCCGACTTGCCGCAGAAATGGCCGGCGCGCCTGAACGAGCTCAGGCGGCTTTCTCGGGTGATCAACGTTCCGGTCGCCGAGATGGTCGCCGAGCTGAAGAAACGTGGCGGCGACCCGGCTGCACCCGTGCCCGTGCGGGAATCGATTCGCCAGGCACCGCGCGAGTACCTTCAAGAGCGCGCGCGAGATTTCCCCGGCGTGCTGCTGACAACCACCTATCCGCGGCACTACCCGTATCAGTCGCTTGCCGCACAGGTGCTCGGCACCGTCGGGCTGATCGCTCCGGACCAGTACAAGATCCTCCGGAGGAAGGGCTACCGGCTAAGCGACAAGATCGGTCAGGGCGGGATCGAGGCGCGCTACGACGCCTATCTGCGCGGCAAGGACGGGCTCACTCAGGTCAGGGTCGACGCCCTCGGGCGGCCGGTGGCGAGGCCGATCACGGAGCTGAATCCAACCCCGGGCCAGGCGGTCCGCCTCACGCTCGATATGAACCTCCAGCGCGCCGCAGAGCGCGGCATCCGGGCCGGCATCGCCGCCGCTCACGCCTCGGCTTGCGTCGGCTGCTGGGCGGCGAACGGAGGCGCGATCGTCGCCCTCGACCCCCGCAACGGTGCGATCCTCGCCCTGGCGTCGAACCCGACCTACAAGCCCAGCGTCTTCGCCTCCCGCGACCCGAAGAACCTCGCTCCGCTGCTGAATCCGCGCGTCGCCCGGGAGGACAACTACCCGGGGTTCGATCGCGCGATCGCGGGCGTGTATCCGGCGGGGTCGACCTTCAAGCCGGTGACGGCGCTCGCCGCGCTCGAGGAGCGGCTCGTCTCGCCGACCGAGCCGCTGCCCTGCACCGGCGTCTACCACGTCTACGACAAGCAGGGCAACGTGATCCCGGGCGGCACGTTCAAGAACTGGGACCCGTTCGTGAGCCAGCAGATGACGCTGCCGACGGCGCTCGAGGCGTCCTGCGACACCTACTTCTACGAGCTCGGCTATCGCTTCTACAAGCTGCCCGCCGCGCGGCGCCACCCGCTGCAGGAATGGGCCGCCCGCTTCGGCTTCGGCCACGCGACCGGAATCGACCTGCCGGGCGAGCTGCCGGGCCTGCTGCCGACTCCCGAATGGCGGAAGGCGGCCTACACGCGCAAGACCGATCCCACCCAGTGGCGGGTCGACAGCCTGTGGAAGCCCGGCGACTCGATCCAGCTCGCGATCGGCCAGAAGGACCTGCTCGTGACGCCGCTGCAGATGGCGCGCTTCTATGCCCTGATCGCGAACGGCGGCAGGCTGGTGCAGCCGCACGTCGCTGCGGACGTGGAAGAGGTCAGCACGAACCAGTCCTCGGGGCCGGTCCTGCACAGCTTCGCTCCGCCGCCCGCGCCGACCGTCAAGATCGACCCGTACTACCTGGACACCGTCCGCCGCGGCCTCTTTGAGGCGACCCACGGCCCGAACGGAACCTCGACGGCGGTTTTCGGCACCTTCCCGATCCCGGTCGCCGGCAAGACCGGTACGGCTGAGAAGCTGGCGAGCATCCCAGGCTTCACGGGGGAGCTCGACCAATCCTGGTGGTGCGGCTACGCCCCGACGGATGCGCCGACGATCACGGTTTGCGCCATGATCGAGAACGGCGGCCACGGCGGCACCGCAGCGGCGCCCGCGGCGCTCAAGGTCTTCGAGGCGTACTTCAAGGCCCATCCGGCCCAGGTTGCGGTTCCGGTGAAGAGTGATTGAGGCCGTCGACACCCGGGCGCGCGGCCTCCGCAGCCGGCGCGGCGAGGCCGTCCAGGCCGCCTCCCTCGTTCGGCGCCTCGACTGGATCCTGCTCGCCGCAACGGGCGGACTCGTTGCCTACGGGCTCTGGGCGATCGCCGGCATCACGCGGCACGACGTGGCAGGAGACTCGAACTACTACGTCGTCCGGCAGGGCGTCTATGCCGCGCTCGGGGTGCTCGTGCTCGTCGTGGCCATCTTCGTCGACCCCGAGTACTACCGCCGTTATCGAAAGCAGATCTACGCCGTGATGCTCGGACTGATGGCGTTCGTTCTGCTCACCGGAGCCGTCACGCGCGGCTCGAAGCGCTGGCTCGACCTCGGTTTCTTCAAGTTCCAGCCCTCCGAGTTCGGCAAGGTGTTCTTCGTCCTCTTCCTCGCCGGTTTGCTGGCCGACCGTGCGAAGCGGATCGGCGATAGCCGGACGGTGCTCTCCGCAATCGGTCTGGCGGCGGCCCCGATCTTCCTCGTCTTCGTGCAGCCGGACTTTGGAACGGCGATGGTCTACGCGGCTGCGCTGGCGGGCGTGCTCTTCTTGGGGGGTACGCGCTGGGTGCATCTCGCCGCGCTCGGGGTCGGCGCGCTGGTGGCTGCGCTGCTCGTCCTCTGGATCCTGCCCGCCGCGGGCCAACCCGTCCTCAAGTCCTACCAGCAGAAACGCCTCACCAGCTGGACCCACCCGGACAGCGACCCGAAGGCGGCCACCTACAACGTGGCCCAGTCGATCCAGGCGGTCGGGGCGGGCGGCCCCACGGGCCGCGGCGTCAAGGGCGCGACCCAGACGAACCTCGGCTTCCTGCCCGTGCACGCGACCGACTTCGTCTTCGCCTCGATCGCCGAGCAGCGCGGCTTCCTTGGCGTCTCGATCCTGCTCCTGCTTTATCTGCTCGTCGTCTGGAGAGGCCTCAGGGTGATCGCAGGCGCGAGAGACGCGTTCGGCGCGATCGCTGCGGGAGGCATTGTCGTCGCCCTGCTCTTCCAGATCTTCATCAACGTCGGGATGACGATCGGGATCGCGCCGATCACCGGCATCCCACTCCCGCTGATCAGCGTCGGCGGCTCGGCGATGATCGCGAACCTGCTCGCGATCGGGGTGCTCGAGGCGATTTACGTTCGGGGCGCCCGCGGGCGACGGCGCCGATAGCGACGCACAAAGCGGGTTTGGACGGTCGCGGCGGCAAAGCCGCCACGACCTCCAGCGGGCATCGCAAGCGACGCCCGTGTCCGAGGCGCCGCGGGGCGACGGCGCCGATAGCGACGCACAAAGCGGGTTTAGACGGTCGCGGCGGCAAAGCCGCCACGACCTCCAGCGGGCATCGCAAGCGAGGCCCGTGTCCGAGGCGCCGCCGGGAGACGACGCCGATAGCGACGCACAAAGCGGGTTTGGACGGTCGCGGCGGCAAAG
>Ga0209474_10004244_pt1 | contig 12405 bp, 7 predicted proteins | sample GraSoiAngelo_145_FD_185902 | JGI IMG/M metagenome (GOLD analysis project Ga0209474, IMG submission 185902) | Grasslands soil microbial communities from the Angelo Coastal Reserve, California, USA - 14_1009_05_20cm (SPAdes) (version 2) | ecosystem: Environmental > Terrestrial > Soil > Grasslands ...
GTCGCCCTACACGGGGGAGCTCAAAAACCGGCGACCCTGAAAGGGTCGGCCTCCCTGGGAGCTCAGAAACGCGCGTTGATCCATCGCTGCACGTAATCAAAGAAGTTGCGCACGCTGTTCGAGTACTGACCCGGCGTATGCTCGCAGGCCGTGCACGGACGGATGCCGTGCGTGGCGCCCTCGACCACCACGAAGTCCTTGTCGGCGCTGGCGGCGGCGTCGAAGTGAATCTCGTTGTCGCGGATGAAATAGTGCGCGCCCATCGCCGTGACGAGCAGCGGGATCGAGATCGACCGCAGCGCGCACGGCGTCGAGTTGTTGCTCGAGCACCAGTCGATGTCGTCCATCGAATCGCGCGCGCGAATGGCGTTCGCGCTCAGGAACGACCGCGCCGTCAGCAGCCGCGTGCCGCTGGCGAACGACGCGTTCTGCGCCTCCGATCCGCGGCCGATCGGCCGCACGCTTTCGACGACCTCGGTCGCAATAGTGCCGTCGTTCTTCAGCAGCTTCTGCGGCTTGACGGTGCTGTGGTGGACGCTCGGATCGAGCTCCATCAGCCGCGCGCCCTCCCCGCGCGCCACGAGAAACACGTCGTCGTCTTTCGCGGCGAGCGCCGCGCGCGCGAGATCGATGAGCCGGTTCATGCGCGCCGCCTGCGCGCGGAAGTAGCGCTGCTTGAACGCGTCGGAATAGTGCGGCCGCTTCGGGTCGTAGCCGTTGGCCGGGCTGAACGGGTCGAGCGCCGGATCGATCTTGCGCGGATCGCGCTCGTCGACGACGGCGGGATTCAGGCTGCGCAGGCCATTGACCGACACGCCCGGATGCGCATCGACGAGCACGAGCCCGTCGGCGCGCGGAAGCCCGGCGAGCGCGTCGTCGCACTCGACGAGCTTGTTCGGCCCTTTGCAGTAGGCGACGCCCTTTTCCGCGACGGCCTCATAGAAGCTCGTCGCCGGCCCGCCGCCGCTGTGCCCGAGCAGGACGACCTTGGTGATCCCGGGTTGCCGCCGCAGGAAGTCGACGCCCGCCTTGAGGTCGAGCGCGTTCTCCTCGAAGCGCACCGCGGCCTCGTTGTTGTCCGAGCGCGGGTTCATCGCGAGCACGAGGAAGCCCCGGCGCGCGAGCTCCGTCGTCGCGATGTGCGAGAGGAAGTTGCTCGTCCGATGGATCAGCAGAACCGCGACGTGGGGCGCCGGCCCGCGGTCAGGCTTGTAGAGCGCGCCCTTGACGGCCGCGGGCGTGAACTGGATGTACAGCGGCTGGCTCTGTGCGCGCGCCGCGTCGGCGCCCGCCGCGCAGAGAAGCGCCGCGCACGCGAGCGCACGGATCATCGCCGCTCGCGGCGTCATGCGGCGGCGCCCCTTGCGACGAACCGGCCGTCGCGCATGCCGTACACCGTCGGGAAGACTTCGACGGCCTTGGCGTCGTGGCTGACCATGATCACCGTCTTGCCGTACTCGGTGGACAGCGACTTGAGCAGGCCCGCGATCGCCGCGGCGTTGGTCGAGTCGAGATTGCCGGTCGGCTCGTCGGCGAGAATCAGCGCGGGATCGTTGGCGAGCGCGAGCGCCACGGCGACGCGCTGCTGCTCGCCGCCGCTCAGCTGCTCGGGCCGCTTCTCGCCCTTCGCCTCGAGGCCGACCATCGCGAGCAGCGCCCGTGCGCGCGCGCGGCACTCCGCTTCGGCGACGCCCGCCATCACCATCGGCAGCTCGAGGTTCTCGAAGGCCGTGATGCTCGGGATCAGGTTGAAGAACTGGAAGACGAAGCCGACGCGCCGCAGCCGATGCGTCTCGAGCCCGCGCTCATTCATCTGAGTGAGATCCTGGTCGTCGATCAGAATCCTGCCGGTCGTCGGCCGATCGACGCCGCCGAGCAGGTTCAGCAGCGTCGTCTTGCCGCAGCCGCTCGGCCCCATGATCGCGACCGCATCGCCCGTCTTCACGTCCCACGAGCTGTCGCGCAGCGCGTGCACTTCTTCGGCGGCGGTCTTGTACTGTTTGCTCACGCCCGCGATCGCGACCTTCACGCCCCTGTGCTTGAACATGGGTTTCTCGACCAATCCCTACTCACCAATCCGCAATCCGCAATCCGCAATCCGCAATCCGCAATCCGCAATCCGCAATCCGCAATCCGCAATCGCTAGTCCCCAATCCCCGCTTTCGCCGTGTCCCGATAGACCCACCAGCTGAAGCCGGACGCGACGCCGACGAGCACGCACATCATGACGAGCGTCACCCAGGCCGCGAGCGGTTCGACGACGAGGCGCGTGGGGAGCAGCTGCACGACGGTGCGGATCTCGCGCAGCTTCCAGATATAGTTCGCGAGCCCGAAGCCGGCGAGCAGCGCCGACGCCGCGCCGAGCGCGAGCCCGACGAGCGCCGGCGAGAGCAGCATCGCGACGACGAACCGCCACATCGTGCCCGGCGCGGCGCCGCGGATGCGCAGCAGCGCGAGCGTCCGGCGATCCTCCGCGTAGTTGGCCATCGCCACCGCCAGGATCGCGATCAGCGCGAGCAGGAGGCCGCCGACCAGATAGATGCGCATGTTCGCGAGCGCGAGCGAGATGTACATGTCGCTGCCGACTTTGCCGATCTCCTCCGCGAGGCTGTGGATCTCGAGCGGCGGAAACGGCGCCGCCGACGCGAGCGCCTTCGACATCGCGCCGCCGTCCGCCGACGGATCGGTCTCGAGCAGCACGATCACGCGCGACAGCAGGATCTGCAGCGACGCGACTCGAGGGTTGTCGAGTCCCGTCATGAGATACGCGTTGCTGCTGAACAGGTAGTTCAGGTAGTCGACGCGCGCCTGCACGTAGCCCTGCCGATCGCTGACGCTCTTGGGCGGGATGCCGGGCAGAAACGCGAGCACGCCTGCCGTCTTCGACGCGACGGCGCGCCGCTCGGCGTCGAGGCCGAGCAGCACCGGTGTCCCCGTGTCGAGCCGCCAGAAGTCGGCGACCGGCGGCGAGACGGCGATGTCGCCCGCCGCCGCGCGCGCGACGATGAGGTTGAACGCGCCGCTCAGGCCCACGCTCGGCTCCGAGTACACGCGCGCGGTATAGGCGTCGGGGCTGCCGAGCAGGTACAGCGGAACGCCGCGCAATCCGTATCCGGGCAGATAGAACGACGGCAGCACCGCTTCGATCATGAACGTCGCGTCGCGGACGCCGCGCACGCGCGCGAAGGACGCGAGGAGCTTCTCGATCTCCGGCTTCACCGCGGCGAACTGCGCCGACGCCGGACCGTTCAAGCGATTGACGTCCACCAGATCGGGCGCGTTGAACAGCACCTGCCAGTCGGTGCCGAGCTGCACCGCGGCGCCGCGAATCGCCTTGTCCTCAAAGGATCGGCTCGTCACGATCGGGTAGAGGCTCACGCTCGACATCAGCGCGACGATGAGCAGAAATGCCACCGTGCGATGCGGCTTCGCCGACATGTGGCGAAGCGCGAAGGGCCCGAGCACGCCGCCGATCGGCCGGAGCACCGGCGCCATCACGCGCTGGATGCGCGCGCGGTTCGACGCCAGCAGCGTCGCGACGCCGTAGAGGAACAGCGGCAGCCCGAGGAAATCGAGCAGGCGATCGCCCAGCCGGAACCATCCGAATCCAGGCGCCGCGGAAATCGAGAAGTCGAAGATCCAGCCGGAGAGGACGTAGCCCCCGAGGATGAGCGCCACCTGCTGCAGCGGACCGAAGGCGAGCGACGCCTGCACGGCTTCCGATCCCGACACGCGCACCGACGCCTCGAGCGGCGAGATCGTCGTCGCGTACTTCACGAGCCGCCGGCTGACGAGCAGTGCGAGCACGAGCGTGACGACGAGGAAGCTCGCGAACACCGCCGTCTGGCGGCCGTCGAGCAGCACGCCGATCGGAAGACGGCCGCGCTCGTAGACGAGCAGCGGCAGCACCGATCCGGCCGCGAGGCCGAGCGCGCCGCCGCCGACGCCGCCGATCGCGACGCTCACGAGCAGCGCGCGGCCGAGCAGATCGCCGGGGATGCCGCGCAGCCGCATCAGGCCGAGCGTGCGCCGCTCGTTCAGCATCAGCAGCCCGGCAAGATTCGCGGCGAGCACCCACGCCATCCACAAGAGCGGCAGCGCGACGAGGAGCGACACGACGCCGATGAGCCGCGCGATCCCCTGCATGCGCTGCAGCAGCACCTCGGTCGTGCTGTCGACGACGAAGGTCGTCGCGCCGAATTTCGTCTCGTCGTCGCCGATTTCCCCCGGCTCGTGGCTGTGCTCCGGCTGGCCGGTGAAGATCTTCTTCGGCAGCGGCGCGTTGTCGACGGCGCCGCGGTGGAGCCGCGCGGTGAGCGCGCTCACGCGCGCGAGCGACCCGGGAATGTCCCAGCCGGAGACGAGCGACGCGCGATCGATGCGCGCGACGTAGACCATCTCCGGCGCGTACTCCGCCTGCTGGATGTGTCCGGCGTCCTGATCCGAGACGCCGAGCACGTCGTCGGGCACGAAGCCGGTGGCCACCTGGTCGAATTTCGTGAGGATGTCCCACTGATACGGCATCAGCAGGATCGCGCCGATGTAGGGAATGTAGCTGACCGATCCGGTCTGATCCATCAGCCAGCGGTTCAGCTCGTCGCGATCCAGACGGACGACGCTCGCGAGCGGCGTGTTGAACAGGAAGCGCGGCTGATCGCGGACGTGGACCTGCAGCGTGAAATCCTTCGCGCCCTGAAGCGCGAGGAACGCCTTCCCCATCGCGTACTCGGGGCCGACGAGCGCGAGGACGGCGCCTCGCGGCGAGCGCGTGCTTCCTGCGCGAGTCAACGCGAACCCGAGCTGCGGCGGAAGCATCGACGGATCGGAGGCGGCGAGCAGGCACAGCCACGGCGTCGTGAACGGCTTGCGATCGACCTGCGCCTCGACCTCGCCGCCTTCCGGGAACCGTGCGCGGAGAAACGCGAGGCTCTCGACTCTCGTGACGCCCGGCGTCCTGAGCACGTACTGCTGCAGCGTGCGATCGCCGTTCACCGCGCCCTGCTGGTAGACGGCGAGGTCCCAGGGAATGCGCCGCAGCTGATCGTCGACGTAGGTCTTCAGCGCGTAGCGCGACGTGACGTGGACCGTCGCCAGCAGCGCGCCGACGAGAAACGTCACGAGGCCGAAGGCGAGGATCGTCCGCCGACCCAGGATCGCGAGCAGCCGCCGGATCATTGCGGTCCTTTGGCGGCGCGCGCGAACAGCTCCGGCTTGAGGAAGGTGAACAGGCCGTTCCACACGGCGTCCGGTGCGATCACCTCGCCGTCGCGGGCGTTGAACGTCACGCCGGCGGGATGGACGATGCCGGTCGATCGTCCTTTGATCAGCGATCGGGGCGGCGCGTCGCCGTCGTCTTTTTCGTCGTCCCACACGCCGATGAACCCTTCGGTGCCGGTGTTCCACGGCGACGGGAGATCGACGTTCGGATCGAGGCCCCGGCGCGGGTGGTCGATGTCGTACGGCGGCAGGTACTCGTTGTTGATCACGGCCGCGTAGATCTTGCCGGTCTCCGGATCGAGCGCGATCTGCCGCAGACGGGTGATGCCGCTGCGCGGCCCCGCGATCACGCGCCGCGGCGCGACGTCGCCGTCGTCGGTGCGCCCGAAGATCAGGAGGCCGGTCACGCCGCCCGGCAGGCGCGAATAGCTCGACACGACGAGGACGTCGCGATTGGGATCGACGGCAATGCCGACCACCTGCAGCAGCTTCGTCTTCGGCCCCTGAATGGTCCGGAGCGGCTTGGCGTCGCCGTCCGCATCCCGCTTGTAGACGAGCACGCGCCGATCGCCGGGATCGCCGACGAAGAGCTCGTCGTTCTTCTCGTCGACGGCGACCGTCTCGGGCCGAGAGAGGCCGCTGCGCGCGCCCTGAATCGTGCGAATCGGCGCCTCCTCGCCGGACGCGCCGCCGCGGAAGATTACGATGGCCGCCGCGAGCGGGTTCGGCGCGACGATCTCATCGTGCGTCGTGTCGTACGCGATGCCGTGCGTCGTCCGGCTCAGATGCGTCATCTGTCCCTGAATCACTCTCGCGGGCGCCACGTTTCCGTTTGCCAGCCTGGCAAACGCCGCAATGCGCGGCTGGCTGACTCAATTGGGGACGAGCACTTCGCGGCGCTTCGTGTCGTACGCGACCGCGTACGGATTCCCGAAGCCGCTCGTCTCCTTGCCGGCGGGCGCGTTGCGCAGGATGCGGCGCGGCGCGACGTTGCCGCCGGCGAGCCGCGGGAACACCAGCGCCGTGTGATCGCCGAAGTTCGCGACCCAGATTTCGTCCTTCGCGACGGCGACGCCCATCGGCCCCTTGATGCCGGTGAGCGGTCCGCGAATCGCGCGCTTCGGCTGCGCGTCGCCGTTCGCCGTCCGTGAGAAGACCAGGATCGAGTTGTCGCCGTTGTTGGCGACGACGATCTCGTTGTTGACCTCGTCGACCGCGACGCCCATCGGCCAGTCGATGCCGCTCGTCGGCCCCTGAATGGTGCGCAACGGGGCGACGTCGCCTTTCGCGTCGCCGTCGTAGATCGTCAGAGACGAGGGGACGAAGCGGCCGCGCGCCGTCTCGTCGAACGCGTTGCCGGTGCGCTCCTGCCGCGATTCGCGCGCGTCGTACGCGGTGTAGGACGTGATCAGCTCGCCGGGGCGGAAATTTCCGTGGTTGGCGACGACGATCTCGTTGTGCGTTTCGTCGAAGTAGATCCCGTGCGGATCGGCCATCCCGGTCTTCGGCCCGCGCACGGAGCGAACGGGCGCATCGAATTTCTTCGCGTCGCGCCGGAAGACGACGTACATGTTCGGCGTCTGCACCGAGAGCGCCATCACGTCGCGCTTCGGCGCGAACGCGATGCCCCACGACTGGTGCGGGACGTACAGCAGCCGCTTCGGCGTCACGTTGCCGCGCGCGTCGTAGTCGAAGGCGACGAGCCGATCTTCGACGTCGTTGTTCACCGTGAAGAGCTCACGGTGCACCGGATCCATCGCGACGCCGGCGACGAACCCGACGCCGGTGTCGGGCCCCATGATCTGCTGCTTCGCGGCCGCCGCCTGCTTCGACGTGGCGCTGCCGGCGGTGCGGTCGTAGATGAGCAGGCTCTTGCGATTCGTGTCGCTCATCATCACGAGGTCGTTCGTCGCGTCCACCGCGACGCCGTTGAAGCTCGGAAACGGATCGACGACCATGCGCACCGGCGGCAGGTCGCCGCCTTCGGCGTCGCTGCGGGTGGGAATCGCGATCTGCTGGCCGCCCGCGTCCGGGGCGTCGGCGCCGCCCGGCATCGTGCACATCGCGCCTTCGGCGTCTTCCGCCGCTTCCGTGGTCGCGACGAAGACGTCCTCGAGCGACGGCGCACGGCCGGCTGGAAACGTGACGAGGCAGAGGGCCGACAGGGCCGCGACGGTGGTGAGGATCCGACGGCGCACGATCAATGCCCCGTTTGCCGCGCGGCGGCGGCGGCCGCCGGCGGGTAGAAATGTTCGTAGTGGCCGGCGAGGACTTTGTCGATCACGAGTTTCACCGTGCGCCACGGGTTCGGCGCGTAGTCGGCCGCATAGCTGCCCGGCGCGTTGATGCCGGGAATCTCGGGCCGCCAGTCTTCGGCGAGCAGCCGGTCGGGATCGCCGTAGCGCGAGGCGAGCGCCCGCACCTCGGCGTTGTCGAGCGATGTCAGACGCCCGTTGTCGATGAGCGTCACCCAGCGATCCGCGCTCCGCAGGTGCACACGATAGGTCGAGAAGTAGGTGTGCGTGTGGAAGCCGTGATCGCGCGGCAGATTGTACTTCGCCGTGAAATCGAGCAGCTGCTGCGACTGCGTCTGCACACCCGGATCGTGGTGCAGCGTGATCCCGAGGCCCCAGTGAATCACGCCCGACCGCAGGCGCTCGGGTATCGCCGTCCCCTCGTCGAGCCCGGCGAAATTGCGAAACGCTTTCGGGTGCGTCCCGAACGCGACCTCGTACAGGTACCAGTAGCCCTTGTGCGCTTCGCTGTGGAACGGATACGCGAGGTCGTTGATGTGCGGCAGCTGCATGAACTCGCGCAGCGCGTCGCCGACGACGCCGCCGCCTTTCACCTCGCCGACGTAGCCGGTGTCGGTGAAGTGGACCTCCCAGCGCGGGAAGAAGCCGGTGTGGTTGACCGTTCCCGCCAGCGTGCCGTGCATCACCGCGAGCGGCTCGCGCGGCAGCCACTCCTTCTGGAACGCCGGATAGCCGACCACCGAGTAGCCGAACCGTCCAGTCGCCTGATTCGGGAACATATATAGATGTCCGCGCTGGTAGACGCCGCGCGCCCAGTGCGTCGCCTGTTCCTCGTTGATGTCCGCCCAGACGTTGGTGCCTTCCGGATCGGTCACCGTCAGCTTGTCCACGTGGACCAGCGGCTCCATCGTCTGATCCTCGGCGAGCTGCCAGACGTCGCCGGGATAAGTGCCGAGGGCGCTCATCACGTCCCAGCGGTTGTCGACGACGAAGAGGCCGAGGAACCGGTCTTCCATCGGATGGAGATTGCGCCGCAGGAACGTGCCGCCGCCCTTGCCCCAGAAGATGCCGCGCACGTCGGCGTGCTGCTTCAGATACGCCTGGATGCCCTTGCCGAGATTCGGCCAGAGCAGCTTTTCGTGCACCTCGCGCAGCCGCGGCGTCAGCTCGCGCGATTTCGGAAACAGTGTGTCGGCGAGATCGGGACGCCGCTCGCGCAGCCATGCCTTCACCGGCTCCGGCTCCGGAAAATTCGCCTCCACCCACGTCGCTGCTTCCATGTAGCCCTGCTCGGAGGTGTACGAGCGGCGAATGCGGCGGTACTCGAGCGCGTCCTCGCGGCTGATCCCGACCATCTCGTACTCGTGCACGAGATTGACGCGGACGCCGCGCTCCTCCATTGCGGTCTTGACCGCCTGCACGATCAAGTCTTCGGCGTCGGGGCCGAGGACGAACGTCACCGTGTCGCCCGGCTGCGCGACGCCGAGGCCGGCGCCCTGGAATCCAATCTTGTTGCGCACGAGCGGACGCACGTGCGGCAGCACCTCGTCAATCGACGCGGGCGGCTTGAGGTACGACGGATAGCGCGGCTCGGGATACTGGATCGCGGCGCGCGCAGGCTGAGCCGTGTCGCCTCGGCCGCACGCGGCGGCGTACGAAATCGCGACGGCGGCGACGAGCGCGGCGGCCGAGGGTTTGGTCATACCATTCCCGCCGCGGGAGTGTGCGGCGCGACGCAGATCGAAGTCAAGAGGTGACGGCGTTTTCCGCTGCGCGCGGACGCCGCGCGCGGCGCCTTGCCGCGGGGGAACGATGCATCGCAGCGCGTGTCGCCGTCTCGCCGTTCTCGCCGTCGTCCTGCTGAGCGCGTCGGTCGTGCACGCGCAGATCACCGCCGCCACGCTCTCCGGAACCGTCAAGGACGACACCGGCGGCGTGCTGCCCGGGGCCGACATCGTCGCGAAGAACGTCGACACGGGCATCTCGCGATCGATTGTCTCGAACGGCGACGGCGCATTCGCGCTCGCCGGCCTGCCGCCCGGCAAGTACGAGGTCCGCGTCGCCCTGCAGGGCTTCAACACGACCGTGCAGACGGTGGAGCTCGCCGTCGCGCAGCAGGCGGGCCTCGCCGTGACGCTGAAGGTCGGCGCGACGCAGGAAAGCGTGACGGTGACGGCCGGCGCCGTGCTCGTCGACACGCAGTCGTCGGCGCTCTCGGCGCTCGTGCCGGAGAAGACGATCGAGGAGCTGCCGCTGAACGGCCGCAACTACATCAGCCTCGCGACGCTCCAGCCCGGCATCATCAACTTCACGGAGAAATCGGGCACCTCGTCGAGCACGCGCGGCGTGCAGTTGAACATCAACGGCATGGGCGGCCGCTCGAACAGCTTCCTCATCGACGGCGCGAACATGAAGGGCTACGCCGGGATCGCCACCGTCACCGCCGCCGACAGCACGCTCGGCGTCGATACGATCCGCGAGTTCCGCGTGGTCACCAACGCCTTCTCCGCCGACTATGGCCGCGCGATGGGCGGCGTGATCAGCATCGCGACCAAATCGGGCAGCAACAATTACCGCGGATCCGCCTTCGAGTTCTTCCGCGACAGCAAGTTCGATGCGCCGAACTACTTCGACGTCGGCGATGCGCCGCCGTTCACGCGCAACCAGTTCGGCTTCTCGGCCGGCGGCCCGATCCGGCGCAGCCACGTCTTCTTCTTCGGCGGCTACGAGCGGCTGCAGGAAGATCTCGGCATCACGCTCACCACGTCGGTGCCGAGCGCCGCGGTCCGCGCGGGCGCCGTGAGTCCGGCCGTCAGGCCGTATCTCGATCTGTATCCGATCCCGAACGGCCCCGATCTCGGCGGCGGGATCGCGCAGTTCGTCTACGTCTTCAATCGGCCGACGCGCGAGAACTTCGGTCAGGGGCGGGTCGATCTGCAGGCGGGCGAGAAACACGCCGTCTTCGTCCGCGACACGATCGACAAGGCGCGGCAGCTGCTGCCCGCGGGCACCGTCTCGCTGCCGCAGTTCCAGACCGACTCGACCTCCGACAACCAGTTCCTGACCGTCGAGGACAAGTGGGTCGTGTCGGCGGCGCTGCTGAACACGGCGCGCTTCTCGAACAGCATCCTGCGGTTCGAGCAGCTCCCCGCGAACACGCTGCAGAGCGCGCTGCCGTTCTTCTCCGCTGCGCCGTACATGGGCTCGATCTCGGTCGCGGGCCTGACCTCGCTCGGCAACGACAGCACGACGCCGTCGACCAACAACGTCACCTATTGGACCTACTCCGACGATCTCACCTACACGCGCGGCCGGCATCTCGTGAAGTCCGGCGTCCTCGTCGAGCACGCGTTCTCCAGCAAGCAGACGACGACGAACAGCCGCGGCACGTATACGTTCGCGAACCTGACGACGTTCCTCGCCGGGACGGCGCGCCAGTTCCAGGGCGTGCTGCCGGGATCGATCCTCGTCCGCGAGCGGCCGAACACGCTCTTGGGCGCCTACGTGCAGGACGATGTCCGCGTGAACGATCGCGTCACGCTGAACCTCGGCGCGCGGTACGAGACCTATTCGGTGCCGTCGGAGAAGAACGGGCTCGACGCGTATCTTCCGGACCTGGTGACGAGCTCGTCGACCGTCGTCGGCGGGCCGTTCGCGAACCCGTCGCGGCACAACATCGCGCCGCGCGTCGGCTTCGCGTGGGACGTCGGCGGCAACGGCCGCACCGCGATTCGCGGCGGCACCGGCCTCTACTACGACACCGACGGCACGTTCAACAGCTCGTTCGGCATCGCGGCGTTCACGCCGCCGTTCGCGCCGACAGTCAACCTGCAGAATCCGACGTTCCCGACGCCGGTCTTCCCCGCGAGCATCACGACCGCCGGCGCGCTTGCGCTGCGCACGCTCGACTACGACATCAAGCAGCCGCGCGCGTGGACCTACAACCTGAACGTCCAGCGCGAGCTCGGCAACAACATGGTCGCGACCGTGGGCTACGCCGGATCGCACGGCTACAACCTGGTGAGCGCGATCGAAGGCAACCCGGTCGTGCCGACGACGCTCGCCGACGGGACCCTCTTCTTCCCCGCCGGCGCGCCGCGCCGCAATCCCGCGTGGACCTCGATCGATCTGCGGACCTCGAACGGCCGCTCGATCTACGACTCGCTGCAGGCGATGCTGCAGAAGCGCTTCGCGAAGGGCTATCAGCTGCAGTTCTCGTACACGCTCAGCAAGACCATGGACAATACCGTGGCGCAGCTGAACGTCGACTCGGTGAACACGTCCGTGTACGCGCAGAACCCGTACGATCCGAACGCCGACTGGGCGCCGGCGCCCTTCGACATCCGGCACGTCTTCGCCGCGAACGCGACGTGGGAGATTCCGGGGCCGGCAACGAGCGCGATCCTGAGCGGCTGGCAGATCAACTCGATCGTGTCGCTACGCACCGGCCTGCCGTTCTCGCCGTCGATCTCGACGCCGAACTGGTCGCGCGACGGCAACACGTCGGGCGAGGATCGGCCGAACGTCAAGCCGGGCACCGATCCCGCCTCGCTCATCATCGGCGATCCGAATCACTGGTTCGACACCAGCGCGTTCGTCCTGCAGCCGGCCGGACAGCTCGGCACCACGCCGCGCGACTGGCTCCGCGGTCCCGGCTTCGCCGACGTCGATTTGTCGGTCGTGAAGAATCAGCCGCTCGGCGGCGCGGTGAAGCTGCAGCTGCGCGCCGAGATCTTCAACCTCTTCAACCGCGCGAACTTCGGCACACCCACGAGGACGGTGTTCGCCGGCGCGACGGCCGCCGATCCGGTGCTGCCGACGGCGGGCCTCATCACGCGCACGGTGAACTCGTCGCGTCAGCTGCAGTTCAGCGCCAAGGTGACCTTCTAAAGAGGTCAGGCGGGCCGGGCAGGTCAGGCGGGTCGGGCGGGTC
>Ga0209474_10004246_pt1 | contig 12400 bp, 7 predicted proteins | sample GraSoiAngelo_145_FD_185902 | JGI IMG/M metagenome (GOLD analysis project Ga0209474, IMG submission 185902) | Grasslands soil microbial communities from the Angelo Coastal Reserve, California, USA - 14_1009_05_20cm (SPAdes) (version 2) | ecosystem: Environmental > Terrestrial > Soil > Grasslands ...
GTGCGGGCCAAAGACGCGCCGGGAGGCAACTGCAGCACTCCGATCAAGTAGCCGCGATCGACCTGGGGAATGAAGCCGATCGGCGTGTTGCGGAACTCGTTGAGGCCGTAGCCGAGGATCGCAACGTAGAGGACGAGCATGACCGCCACGATCCGCACCGCGCGACTGATCAGCCAGTGATAGCCGCCGGCGAAACGATCGAAACCCCAGTTGAAGGCCCGAAAAAATCCGCGAATCGGCCGCGACCACCACGTCGGCCGGGGCTGCCGCTGCTTCGGTTTGAGCAGAAACGCGCACATCGCCGGCGACAGCGTCAACGATACGATCAGCGAGATGACCGTCGCACTGGCAATCGTGAGCGCGAATTGCCGGTAGAACTGGCCGGAGATGCCGGTGATGAAGACCGATGGCACGAAGACAGCGCACAGCACCAGCGCGATCGCGATCAACGCCTGCCCCACCTCGTCCATGCTCTTGTAGGCTGCGGCACGCGGATCGAGCCCTGCCTCGATGTTGCGCTCGACGTTCTCCACCACGACGATCGCGTCGTCGACCACGATGCCGATCGCGAGCACCAGGCCGAACAAAGAAAGATTGTTGAGCGTGAAGCCGAACATCGACATGAAGAAGAATGTGCCGATCAGCGACACCGGAATGGCAACGATCGGAACGATCGCGGCACGCCACGTCTGCAGGAATAGAATCACGACCAGTACGACGAGAAGCACCGCCTCGAGGATGGTCTCAGTAACCGCGTTGACGGATTGTTGAATGAACTCGGTGGGATTGTAGACGATGGCGTGCTTGATGCCGGGCGGAAAGCTGGCCGACAACTGGTTCATCGTGTCGATGATGTTCCTCGCCGTCGCCAGCGCGTTCGAGCCCGGGCGCTGGAAGATGCCGAGCGCCACTGCGGGGTCGCGGTCGAGATACGAATTGGACGAATAGTCCTGCGCGGCGAGCTCGATCCGTGCCACGTCGCGCAGCCGGACCACCGCGTTGGGGGTCTGTTTGACGATGATATTGTAGAATTCGTCGGCATTGGCGAGGCGCCCGAGCGTCTGCACCGCGATCTGGAACGCGCCCTGCTTCGGCACCGGCGGTTGATCGAGCACGCCGGAGGCGACCTGGACGTTCTGGCCCTGCAGCGCGACGATGACGTCGGTCGCGGTCAGGCCGACCGTCTGCAGGCGGTCGGGATCGACCCAGATGCGCATCGCATAATCGCGACTGCCGAAAACGGTGATCGAGCCGACCCCGTCGATGCGGGTGAGGATGTCGGTGACGGACAGGGTCGCATAGTTGGAAATGAACAGCGTGTCGCGTGATTGGTCGGGCGAATAGATATGCACGACCATCATCAGGTCGGGCGACTTCTTGGTCACCGTCACGCCGATATTGCGCACATCGACCGGCAGCCGCGGCTGCGCGATGGCAACGCGGTTTTGCACCTGTACCTGAGCAATGTCGAGACTGGTGCCCAATTCGAAGCTGACATCGATGGAAAAACGCCCGTCGGCGGTCGAGTTCGAGGACATGTAGATCATGTTCTCGACGCCGTTGATCTGCTGCTCGATCGGCGTGACGACGGTGGCGGCGACAATGTCCGCGTTGGCGCCGGGATATTGGCCGGAGACGTTGATGGTGGGCGGCGCGATCTCGGGGTATTGAGTGACCGGTAAGCGCGAGTACGATACGCCGCCGACGATCAGGAACACGATCGAGACGACCGCGGCGAAAATCGGCCGGTCGATAAAGAAATGCGAAATACGCATAGGACTGACGCCGCCGCTTAATCGGTCTTGTCGGCCGCACCGCGCGCAGGAACGCTCGCTTGCGGGGACGCCGGCTGCTCTTCGGGCGTCACCTTCACGCCTTGCCGCACGCGCATCAAGCCATTGACCACGACGCGGTCGCCGGCCGAAAGCCCTTCCTTGATGACCCGCAGGTCGTCGACCAATTGCCCCAGCGTCACGTAGCGCAGCCGGGCAACATTGTCCTGATCGATCAGGTAGACGAACTTACGCGCCTGCTCGCTGCCGATCGCGGCATCGGGGACCATCAGCGCCTGATACGGGGCGGAGGCCGGCACCTGCACGCGTGCGAACATGCCGGGCGTGAACAGGCTGTCGGGATTGGCCAATTGCGCACGCCCGCGGATCGTGCCGCTGGCGCGGTCGATCGCGTTGTCGACGAAATCCATCCGCGCCGTGTGCGAGAACTCGGTCTCGTCGAGCAGCTTCAGGCGAACCGAGGTGCCGCCGAGGCCGGCTACCTCGTTCCCGCCGGCCGCCAATCGTTGGTAGCGCAGCAGCGACGCCTCGTCGAAGGTGAATTCGAACCGGATCGGATCGATGGAGACGATGGTGGCGAGCATGGTGGTGTTGCCGCCGGCGCCGCCGGTGACCAAGTTGCCCTGGGTCACGCGCCGATCGCCGATGCGGCCGGTGATCGGCGCCTTGAGCTCGGTGTACTCGAGATCAAGCTCCGCTTGGCGCACCATCGCCTCGTTGGCCGCCACCGAGGCCTGGGAATTGCGGAAAGCCTGCATCCGCTGCTCGTAGATCTGCTCGCTGATGGTGCGTTCGCGCACGAGCTGCTGGGCGCGCGTGAGGTCTGACTGGGTGAAAGCGAGGTTCGATTTCGCCGTCTCCAGATTGGCACGCGACTGGTCGACCGTGTTCTGGAACGGCCGCTTGTCGATGGTGAACAGCAGGTCGCCCTGCTTGACGATTTGCCCGTCGATAAAGTGGATCCTGTCGAGGTAGCCCGACACGCGCGCGCGGATCTCGACGACGTCGACCGGGACAAAGCGGCCGACGTATTCGTCTTGATCGACGATGGTGCGCTCAATGGGCTTGGCGACCGTGACCTTGGGAGGCGGGGCCGCGGCTTGCTTTTGCCCCTGCCCGCAGCCCGCCAACACGCAGGCCACGGCCATCGCTACGGCAGCCAGAGCTCGGGCGGATGACGGCATGAGCCTCAAGCTGATCATGAGCAATGCGGCCTATTTGGGGAGGCAGGACGTGGGCGCGCATGCCTCTCGCGCGTTCGTGAACGGCACCGCCGCTCTTCCCCCGCCGGCCCGCGCACCCCATATCCTCCAGCACGCTCCAAGTCCACCAATCAACCTGCGCACGATCCACGGGCCATGCGGTCCGCGGACGGCGCTGCGGCCATACCCATGCTTGACCGACCCACCTCTAATCTCGACCGCCCGCCCGCCGTTCCCCCCGAAGACCAGGCGCTGCTCGACGCCTATTCTCGTGCCGTCATCGACGTCGTCGAGCGCGTCGGCCCGACCGTCGTGCGGCTCGATGTCACGTCCGATCAAGAGCGGCGTCGCGGCGGCACCGGATCGGGCGTCATCGTCGCGCCCGATGGTCTCGTGCTGACCAACAGCCACGTGGTCGGCGGCGCTGCGCGGGTCAGTGCCACGACGGTCGATGGCCGAAGCCTTACCGCGCGCGTCGTCGGCGACGACCCCGATACGGACCTCGCGCTCGTGCGCGTCGACGCCCCGGTGACGCTGCCGGCGGCACCCCTCGGCAATTCCAAGCTGCTCAAGCGCGGCCAGCTCGTGATCGCCATCGGTAATCCGCTCGGATTCGAATCGACGGTCACCACCGGCGTTGTGTCGGCACTCGGTCGCTCGCTGCGGGCGCGCTCGGGTCGCCTGATCGACGACGTGATCCAGACCGACGCCGCGCTCAACCCCGGCAATTCCGGAGGCCCGCTCGTCTCCTCCCACGGCGAGGTCGTCGGCATCAACACTGCGGTGATCATGGGCGCGCAAGGTATCTGCTTTGCCGTCGCCTCCAACACCGCCAGCTTCGTGCTCGGGGAGCTGGTGCGCCACGGCCGGGTGCGGCGCGCCCATATCGGCATCGCGGCCCAGCAATTCGCGCTGTCGCGCCGGCGACGCCATGCGGCAGGCCTGACCCAAGAGAGCGCGGTGATGGTCGCCAGCATCGAGCCGGGCAGTCCGGCCGAACAGGCAGGCCTCAATGCCGGCGACGTCATTCTGGCGCTCGATGGGGTGGCGATTACCGGCGCAGATGACCTCATCCGCGTTCTCGCTGGCGACAAGATCGGCCGCACGGTCGAGCTCGAAGTCCTGCACAACGGCAGCCGGCGCGTGCTCTCGCTGGTGCCGCAGGAGCGCGTGCATCGCCGCTAGTGCCGCCGATTTGAAATTCCTGCACCGTGTGCCGCGAGTCCGCCTCAGGAATTTCAAATCGAAAAGCGGCACTAGAATCATAGAGTTGCCAGTGCCCTTTGGTTTTCGAAGTTCGTGCCCGAGTGTGCCGCGCTGTATCACGAACTTCGAAAACCGGGCACTAGTCAGTCGGGCTGTAGCGGCGGCGCCGCGAGCGGGCGTTTTCGCCTCCGCAGCGCCGCCAACCATCGTTTCCCGAATAGCGCGACTGTCATCGCAGCGTAGACCACGCCGCCGATGACGACGAGCGTTCCCAACGTGCTCTCGTCGCGCCAGGCCGTCCAACCTGCAAACAGCCGGCCGACCGGAGCTTGCAACAACCAAAGCGCCGCCGCGAGCACGAGACCGGCCGCGGCAAGCCGTGCCACCGCGTTCCGCAGGACGGAATCGAATGCGAGGTGGCCTTGGCGCACCGCGAAATAGACAACAAGGGCCAGATTGAGCCAGGCGCCGATCGAGGTCGCGAGCGCGAGGCCGACCTGGGCGAGCGCAGTGAAGTAATAGAGCAGCGCCTTGATGGCCACATTGACGCCAACCGCGGTGAGCGAGGCCTTCATTGGCGTCGCCGTGTCGCCGCGGGCGAGAAACGTCGCGGTGACGCTGCGGATCAGCACGAAGGGCAGCAGCCCGAGCGCATAGGCGGCGAGCGTCTGCCCCGCCGCGGTTGCGTCCGCGGCTGTGAACTTTCCACGCATGAACAGCGCGCGCATAATCAGGTCGGGAACGATGAGAAACGCCACGAGGCAGGGAATCGACAAGAGAAGCGTCAGCTCGATGGCGCGGCTCTGCGCACCGCGCGCGCCCGCCTCGTCGCCTGCCGCTATCCGGCTCGCCATTTCCGGCAAAAGCACGGTTCCGACGGCAATCCCGATAACCCCGATCGGCAGCTGATTGAGCCTATCGGCATAGTAGAGCGCCGAAATCGCGCCGGCGGCGAGAAAACTCGCGATGATGGTGTCGGCGAATAGTGCGATCTGGGTTCCGGCCGAGCCGATGGTGGCGGGGCCGAGCGCGTGGAAGAAGCGTTTGACGTCCTCGTCCCATTTCGGCCAGCGGAACGCGGCCATCACGCCGTTGCGCCACGTATCGCCGCCGACCAGCAGCGCTTCGAGCACGCCGGCGACGAGGACGCCCCAGGCGGCGGCGTGCCCAGGGGTTGGAAAGAAGACCGCCACGGCGAGCGCCGCCATCATCGACACATTGAGCAGGATGGGTGCCGCCGCAGCGGCGGCAAACCGCGCCAGCGCGTTGAGAATGCCGCCGTAAAGCGTCACCAAGGACATGAGCAGAAGGTAGGGAAAGGTGATCCGCGTGAGCTCGGTCGCGAGCGCAAAACGGCCGGGATCTTCGGAAAATCCGGGAGCGAGCAGCGAGATCACCGCCGGCGTGAAGAGCAGCGCCAGGATGACCAGAAAGCCGACGAAGCCGAAGAGGATGGTGAATACGCGATCGGCAAAAAGCCGTGCCGGATCCGCCCCGCCCTGTTGGCGAATGCGCGCATAAGCCGGCACGAAGGCCGCATTGAACGCGCCCTCGGCAAAGATGGCGCGGAAGTGATTGGGCAGCCTCAGGGCGACAAAAAACGCATCCGCAACCGGGCCCGCCCCCAATACGGCCGCCAACATCACGTCACGGAAGAAGCCCGTGGCCCGCGACACCAGCGTCAAGCCGCCGACGGTGAAGATGCGTCCAATCATCGGCGGGGTGTCTGTCCTGCTGTGCGGTCGCGAGAATCGAGCCGATTATAGTCGCGCGGCCACCCAATGGTGGCGCGGACAGTCCGGCAGGGTCGGAAGGCTTAAGCGCCCAGCGCGCGGCGCACTGCCTCGATGATGCGATCCTGGGTCGTTTCATCGAGGTAGGCGTGCATGGGCAAGCTGATCACCTCCTCGGCCAGCCGTTCACTCACCGGCGCGCCGCCGAGAGCAATGGGAAAGTGCTGGTAAGGCTGCTGGCGATGCAGCGGGACCGGGTAATGGACCGCCGTCGGAATGCCTTGGGCCTTGAGCGCCGCCGCAAGCCCCTCGCGCCGGCCGGAGGCAAGGCGGATGGTGTATTGCGCCCATACCGAGGTCGAACCCGACGCGAGCCGCGGAACCATCGCGACATCGGCGAGGCCCGCCGAATAGCGACGCGCGACGCGCTCGCGCGCCAAGATCTCTTCGGGAAAAATCCTCAGTTTCTCCATCAGCACGGCCGCCTGAATCGTATCGAGCCGCCCGTTGAGCCCGATGCGCACGCAATCGTACTTGCCGTGTCCCTCGCCGTGAACGCGCAGGCTGCGGAGCACTTGCGCCAGCTCCTCGTCGTCGGTGAGGACGGCGCCGCCGTCGCCATAACAGCCGAGCGGCTTGGCCGGAAAGAAACTGGTTGCGGTTGCCGGCGCCAGCGCCCCGACCCGGCGGTTCTTATAGGTAGCGCCGAAGGCCTGCGCGGCGTCATCGAGCACGAAAAGGCCTTCCGCCTCCGCGACCGGCATGATGCGGTCGTAGTCGGCCGGCTGTCCGAACAGATCGACGGGTATCACGGCTTTGGGACGAAGCCCGGCCTCGCGCGCCGCGGCGCACGCGAGTTCAAGGCTTGCCGGATCGAGGTTGAAGCTCGCCTCCTCGACGTCCGCGAAGGCCGGCGTGGCTCCAACCAGGGCGACGACTTCGGCGGTCGCGGTGAACGTGAAGCTCGGGCAAATCACGGCGTCGCCGGGGCCAATGCCCTGCGCCATCAGAACGAGAACCAACGCATCGGTTCCGCTGGCGCAGCTCACCACGTGACGCGCGCCGCAGAACTCGGCGAGCTCGACTTCGAGCGCGCGCACCTCGGGCCCGAGGATGAATTGGCAATGTCCGAGCACACGGGCAATCGCCTCGTCGACCGAGCGCCCGAGGCGGCGCCGTTGCGCGGCGACGTCGATGAACGGGATCGGCACGGGATCAAGACGAGGGCGCTGGTTCATCGAAGGGTGCCAGACCGATCGTGTCGGCGAGCAACTACTTCAGCCGGTCAGCCGTCGGGGGCCGGCCCGGCGCCGGCTCACGCTCGGGATGGCGCGCCGCTCGAGGCAGCGGATGGCGATCTCGAGACTTGCTACGCCCTCCTCGCCGGTCACGGCGGGCTCCCTCCCGTCGCGGATCGCAGCGACGAAGGCCTGCAGCTCGGCGCGCAGCGGCTCGGCGTGACCGACCGAGAGGTGGCGCATGGAGTAGCTGCCGTCAGGCTGGAAGCCGAAGCATTCGGTCACCTGCCGCGTCAACAGGTCGCCCATGATGTATTTGTTGCGCGTCGCGATCGTGACGTTGCGCGCCTTGAACGGCGTCAACCAATTGGTGTTGATGTGGGCGAGCACGCCGGAGGTGGTGCGGAACTGCAGCAACGCGATGTCCTCGCGCTCGGCGATTGCGTTGGAGAGCTGCGGCTGTACCTCCGCGATTTCCGAGTCGGTGAACCAACGGATGAGGTCGATGTCGTGCACGGCGAGATCGATGACCACGCCCACATTGGACATGCGCGGCGGGAACGGTCCGACCCGGGTAATGGCGATGGAGAGAATGTCCTCGTCGCAGATCGCGTCCTTGATTGCCTCCACCGTCGGGTTGAACCGCTCGACATGGCCGACCATCAAGGCGACGCCGGCCTGCCGCGCCGCGGCGATGATGGCGCGGCCCTCTTCCACCGAGGGCGCGATCGGCTTCTCGACCAGCACATGCACGCCTTGCTCGATGCAGCAGAACGCCAATTCGCGATGCAGGTGGGTCGGGGCGGCGATGGTGACGGCATCCACTCCTGCCGCCAGCAGCGGCTCAACGCCGCTGAACTCCGGGCAGCTCAGCGCGCGCGAAACGAAATCGCGCTGCTTGCCATCAGGGTCGGCCACGCCGACGAGCGTCACACCCGGCAGATCCGCGAACACGCGGGCATGGTTGCTGCCCATGACGCCGACGCCCACCACCCCTACGCGTAGCGGACGGCCCGCGTCGCGTCTCGCGGCTTGCACCATGTGGACGAGGTCCCCCCTCCCGGCTGGCGTGACGAATCCCTCTAGCACGCCGCAAGGCCGCTGGCGATGCCCCCGTTCGGAGCTGTGGACACGTTTTGAATCAAAGAGTTACATGCCCCAACGGCTGTTTTGGAAAGTTCCAGGACGTCACTTTTGCCGAAACCGCAGCAACCACTCGACGAAGCGACGGACGCCCTCCCCGATCGGCGTGTTAGGCCGGAAGCCGACCGCACGCTCGAGATCGCTGGCGTCCGCGCAGGTCTGCGCGACATCGCCCGGCTGCATCGGCAGCAACTCCCGCAGCGCCGGCTTGCCGATCGCCTCCTCGATCAGCCGCACGACCTCGGTCACCTCGACCGGCTGGCTGTTGCCGACGTTGTAGACCTGCCACGGCGCCAGGCTCGTCGCGGGATCGGGGGCATTCCCCGACCAGGCCGGATTGGGTGCCGGCGGCCGGCCGACGAGCCGCACGACCGCTTCCACCGCGTCGTCGATATAGGTGAAGTCCCGGCGCATGTGGCCGTTGTTGAACAGCTTGATCGGCCGACCCTCCAGGATCGCTTCCGTGAACAGCCACATTGCCATGTCCGGGCGGCCCCACGGCCCGTACACGGTAAAAAACCGCAGGCCCGTGGCCGGGAGCGCGAACAGATGCGCGTAGGCATGGGCCATCAGTTCGTTCGCCTTCTTGGTCGCGCCGTAAAGGCTCAATGGATGATCGACATTGTCAGACGCGCGAAACGGCACCCGGGTGTTGGCGCCATAGACCGAGGACGACGAGGCGTAAACGAGATGCCGGCATCCCGCGTGCCGGCATCCTTCGAGCACGTTGAGAAAGCCCGTGAGATTGGCATCGACATAGGCATGCGGATCGATCAGGGAATGCCGCACGCCGGCTTGGGCAGCGAGGTGCACGACGGCGGGGAAGCGATACGCCGCAAACACCTCCGCCATGGATTGGCGCTCGGCAATGTCCGTCCGGACGAACTTGAAATTTGCGAATGTCTCGAGTTGCGCGATCCTGGCCTGTTTCAAATGCGGATCGTAATAGGCATTGAGGTTGTCGAGGCCGACCACGTCATATCCGTCCGCCAACAAACGTCGTGCGACATGCATGCCGATGAACCCGGCCGCTCCGCTGACGAGAACAGGCTCCTTCAAGTGCGATCCTTTCAGGTAACCGGTGATGTTCCCCGTCCGAGCGAGCTGTCCGCGCCATTTGCGCTCGGCTGAAGGTGTTTCGTGCAGTATAAAACGCAAAATGCCAAGGGCATTCCTGCGAGCAATGATTGCTGTGCATCCGGCAGCGGTGAGTGTAGTCGGTCAGCGACCGAGGCGGCCGACATGAGCGATATCGCGGTCGAGACGGCGGATCAGAGCGATAGCGCAACCGAGGCGGCTGCGCTCACGCGCTGGCTGTTCGACGCGGCGCTCCCGCTTTGGTGGGAGCTAGGCGCGGATCGCGTTCGCGGCGGATTTCACGAGGCAATCAGCCTCGACGGCAAGCCGTTGCGACGGCCGCACCGCGCACGGGTCATCGCTCGCCAGGCGTTCTCCTACTGCGAAGCCGGCCGGCTCGGCTGGCGTGGCCCCTGGCGCGAGGCACAGCGCCATGCGCTTGATTATTTCCGCAACCACTTCGTCAGCGCGGATGCGACGGTCGTGTCGGTCGTCGGTCTCGATGGCGGGGTCAGCGATCCGCGTTTCGATCTATACAACCAAGCCTTCGCCCTCTTCGCCTATGCGAGCGGCCATCGCACGTTCGGGGAAGCCGCCGGCTGGCGGGAACAAGCGATAGCGCTGCGCACGGCGCTCGAGCAATCCTATGCTCACCCGCTCGGCGGCTTTGTCGAGGATCGCGCCGGCAGCCTGCCGCAACGCTCGAACCCGCACATGCATTTGCTAGAAGCCGCGCTTGCCTGGATCGCGGTCGACGACGATCCCGCCTGGCGCGGCATGGCGGATGCGATCGCGACGCTATGCCTCGAGAAACTCACCGATCCCGTGACGGGTGCGCTCGGCGAATTCTTTGCCGCGGACTGGGCGCCGGCGCCGGGAGTGGAGGGACGCATCTGCGAGCCCGGGCACCACTACGAATGGGCATTTCTGCTTCACCGTTGGGCGCAACTCACGGGGCGGAACGCACCGGCGGCAGCGCCCAAGCTGATCGCATTCGCCGACGCTTTTGGGCTCGATGCGCGCCGCGGCGTGGCGGTCAATGCCGTGCTGGCCGACGGCGGCGTCCATGACCCGGTCGCGCGATTGTGGGCGCAGGCGGAACGGATTCGCGCCTATCTCGCGCAGCGCCGCTCCGACGAGGACGTCGCCGCCGCCATCAAAGGCCTGCGGCGTTTTCTCGCCACGCCGACGCAAGGCGTCTGGTTCGATCGATTGGGGGCGGACGACACGTTCATCCCCGAGCCGGCGCGGGCCACCAGTCTCTATCACATCGTCGGCGCAGTGGCGGAGCTCGCGCGCGCGGTTCCCGACGCCCTTGCTGCCGTTTCTCCTGCACGCAATCGACGCGGCGCCGCGCCTCGCGTGATTTATCTCGTGACCGAGGACTGGTACTTCATGTCCCATCGCCTGCCGATGGCGCGCGCGGCGCGCAATGCCGGCTTCGAGGTGCATGTCGCTACCCGCATTGATCGTCATGGCGCCGCGATCAAGGCGGAAGGATTTCACCTGCATCCCATCGCTTGGCGCCGCGGCAGTCTTGATCCGCGCGATCTTGTTCGCACCGTCCGCGAGGTGCGCAAGCTCTACCGTCAGCTCAAGCCCGATCTCGCCCATCACGTCGCGTTGTCGGCGGCCGTCGTCGGCTCACTTGCGGCGATCGGCGTGCCGATCGTGTGCCTCAACGCGATGACCGGCCTTGGAACGATGTTCACCGACGACGCCGCCAAGGTCCGCATAGCGCGCCCAGCGTTGCGAATGGCACTGCGAGCGCTGCTGGACCGGACTCGCGCGGCGGTGCTGGTACAGAACGAGGATGATCGCGCCGTGATCGAGCGGCTCGGCGTCGATCGCGCCCGCATCGCACTCATCCCGGGTTCGGGCGTCGACGTCGAGGCCCTGGCCCCCGCGCCCGAACCGTCGGCTCCCATCACCATGGCCTTTGTCGGCCGCCTGGTGGCTTCGAAGGGGATCCGCACCCTGTTGGCCGCGCACGAGCGCCTCGGCCAGCGCGGCCGCGACATCCGGCTGCTCATCGCCGGATCACCCGATCCCGCCAACCCGACCTCGATCCCGCCGCAGGAGATCGAAGCGTGGACGCGGCGACCCAACGTCAAGCATCTCGGCTTCGTTGCCGATATCGCTGCGCTATGGGCCTGCGCGCATATCGCGGTGCTGCCGTCCCACCGCGAAGGACTGCCTCTGAGCCTGCTCGAGGCTGCCGCCTGTGGCCGCCCGCTGGTCGCGACCGACGTGCCCGGATGCCGCGAGATTGCCCGCCAAGACGTCAACGCGCTGTTGGTCCCGCTCGAGGATGCCGAGGCGCTCGCCGATGCCATCGACCGGCTCGCGCTCGATCCGCAGCTGCGGCTCAAATTCGGCAAGGCCAGCCGCGAACTGGTCGAACGCACGTTTTCGAGTGAGCGTATCGGCCGTGACGTGGTCGCGCTCTATCGGCACTTGCTCGATCAAACCGCTTGATTGCTCCATTGCGAACGCCGCCAAGCGCAGGGTAAGAAAGCGTCGATCTGCAAAGGATGGCATCGAAGCCAAAGTCGTGCCGCACGGTCGCAAGCTTGCCGTCATCGGTCTCGGATATGTCGGGCTGCCGGTCGCCGTGGCGTTCGGCCGCGAAGGCACGCGAGTCATCGGCTTCGATATCGATTCCGCGCGGATTGCCGAACTCAAGGCCGGCCGCGACCGCACCTGCGAGGTCGAGCCGCATGATCTTGCCCGCTCCAATCTCGTCTTGACGTCCGATCCCGGTGAACTCAACAGCGCGGACTTCTTCATCGTCACCGTACCGACCCCCATCGACCAGGCGCGGCGACCGGACCTCACCGCGTTGCTGCGCGCCTCGAGCGCAGTCGGCAAGGCTTTGAAGAAGGGCGACATCGTCGTCTACGAGTCTACCGTCTACCCCGGCGCGACGGAGGAGGACTGCGTGCCGGTCCTCGAGCAGGCCTCGGGTCTCTTGGCTGGACGCGATTTCACCGTGGGCTATTCGCCCG
>Ga0209474_10004247_pt1 | contig 12399 bp, 13 predicted proteins | sample GraSoiAngelo_145_FD_185902 | JGI IMG/M metagenome (GOLD analysis project Ga0209474, IMG submission 185902) | Grasslands soil microbial communities from the Angelo Coastal Reserve, California, USA - 14_1009_05_20cm (SPAdes) (version 2) | ecosystem: Environmental > Terrestrial > Soil > Grasslands...
TCTCGCGCGGGCGGCTGCAAGCGATGCTCGACCGGGAATTCGATCTCGACGTCGAGCGGCTCGGGAAGGAGCGCGGCGACAACACTTCGTTCTTCGCCTTTGCCGATACGGTGGTGGCGCGAAGCTATCGTGGCGGCAACGAAACCCACGGGTGGATGGGAATCAAATTCCAGAGCCGCGTCAACGACCAACCGAGCCAGATCGTGATGCACGTGCAGATGCTCGACGCGGAGGCTTCCCTGCAACAGGAAGCGCTCGGCATCGTGGGTGTTAATCTTTGCTACGGCGCGTTTTTTTTAAGCCACGTCCCGGAGGAGTTAATCGAGTCCCTGCTCGACAAGCTGACCACCGGCCGCGTCGAGATCGACCTGTTCGAACTGAGCGGGATCGAATTTCGCAACGTGGACAATCGCATCATGGCGCTGAAGCTCGTGCAACTGGGTTTAAGCGGCGCGGCCATGTTTGGCGCGAACCGCGAGGTGCTGCAGCCGTCAGACGTACTGCATAACAAAGCGGTCCTGGTCGAACGCGGGAGTTTTCGCCCGCCCACGCACGTCAATCTCGACATGCTGGCGTGCGCACTGGCGAAGTTCAAAGAAGACCCTGCGTGCGCTGACAAACCGATCCTGCCGCTGATGGAACTTACCATGCGCAACCTGCTGGCGGGGGGCACGGAGGTGGACCGCCGCGATTTTCTCGCGCGCGCGGAGCTGCTCGCGGCCTGTGGCATGACCGTGCTCATTTCCGATTACTTCGAATACTACCGGCTCGCCGCCTATCTCGCCTTGCGCACGAAGGAGCGCATCGGCGTGGTCGTGGGGCTTCCGAGCGTTTCCGAGTTATTTGACGAAAAGTATTATGCGCAACTGCCCGGCGGCACCCTGGAGAATTTTGGGCGGCTGTTTAAGAATGACTTAAAAGTCTATGTCTATCCCCTGCAGCGTCATGAAGGGGACGAGTTACAAACTATCCACACGCTCAAGGTGAAACCCGAGTTGCAGCCGCTCTATAATTACCTGGTAGGCCGCGGCAGCTTCGTGCAGCTCGATAATTTCAACCCAAAATATCTGCCGATCTTTTCGCGTGACGTGCTCAAGCGCATCGCCAGCGGCGACCAGAGCTGGGATGAAATGGTGCCCGCGCAAGTGGCGGAGATTATCCGCCAGCGTGGCTTTTTCGGCTATACAAAAAAGGATTAACGCCCGCGAGTGCCCAGGATGAGGACGTTGCAAGGAGCCAAAGATACAGCGACCATTTATCTATTGTGATCTGGTGCCTCCCGGTGCGGCCGATGTTCCTGATGAGGTCGCACTGCATTTCCGAGCCGCACTAAGGAAAAAAGTATGATTATCTCTTTTGGAATGGGCAAGTTAATTGGTTATTGGTCTAGCCAACACTGACCAGCGAGTAACGAAGGCACCAATTCCCGTGCGGAGCATTCAGTAAATGGTGAATCATGAAACTGTTTCTTCTTTCTCTCCTTTTTGCCACCATGTCCGCAATGACTCAGTGTACTGGCGCGAAGAGGGAGATTACAAGCATCTATACGGATTTGTCTGGAAACCAGTGCAAGACAATAAAAGAGGACCCGGAAACTGGAAGTTCCGTCCAAGAATGTCCAGGTATTGGAGGATTACATCTCCTTGTTGCTAATGATGACGCCCGTATGTCTATCAGTGTGGTAAGCCCAGACAACAAAGAACATGCGCTCGATTACTGGAATATCATCACACGCTCTTTTTCAAGTCTAGGTGAAAAAGCTGAGTGGCGTTTGGTAAAACGCAATGGAAAGATCACGCCGATTGCCTTAATTGTGCGGGTCGATTCCTCTGAGCAACAAAATCTCAATTCGCCAAAGAAAACATCCTATTTAGCTGTAGCGAAGATTACTCCTGAAGAAATTTAGGCTGTCCCAGGAGCGCTCGACCGCCACGGTTACGCGACTAGGTTGATCGACCATGCGATGGAACCTCAGCAGCCGCGGCCGCGAGCTTTCCGGTGGCGACGCCACCCTCATTTCCATTCCCAAAAGCGGGCGGACCTGGATTCGCACATTCCTTAACGCCTATTTTTCCTACAAACTGGGCCGGCAATTTTCTCTCGATCTGACCGACCGTGGCGGCGCTGGAGTTCCGCGCATTACTTACTCGCACGATCGTTTCGAGCATCGAACCAAAGGCAATGCCTGGGACCGATTACGCAGGAAATACCTGATTCCGCGCCGCGCCCTCCGCAAAAGGCCGATTGTCCTGCTGGCACGCGATCCGCGGGATGCTTTCGTCTCCTACTTCATCCAACTCACGCGACGCAATCCCGCCACCCCCAACGAGATCAGGGAAATGTCGATAGACACATTTTTGCGCCATCCGCGCTTTGGGATCGCTGTGATGGTGGAAGTAATGAACCGCTGGATCACGGAATTCGGTGACCGATCCGATTTCACAATCGTGCGTTACGAGGATTTACGCGCAGAGCCGGCGCGCCTATTTCACCAATTACTCCGCGCAATTGGCGAGAAGCAGATCGACGAGAATGTCTTCGGTCCGGCGATCGATTTTTCCGATTTTCGGAATATGCAGAAGCTGGAGGCGGCGGGCGGATTCGGATCAAAAATTTTGCAACCGCGCGATCCGGAGGATTCGGAATCGTTTAAGGTCCGGCAGGGCAAGATCGGAGGTTTTCGCCAATATTTATCAGCCGAAAGCCAACGGTATGCCGAAGAAATCTGCGCGGCGCTCGATCCTGTATTTGGATACCCGATCAAACGCATGGTTGAGCACGAAAATCGCATTAATCCTACATCGGTTGAATGAGAGGGATGCGCGTTCCTTTTTGGCAACAGCCTTGCGCGATGAACGTGCCGACCCGATCGCACGAATTGATCATGGTGATGGGCGCGCAACGATCAGGGACGAATGTACTCTTCAGTTCATTGGCAACGGACCGAACGTTGAGCGCGTTCCCAGAGGACATCGACAGCGCGTTTTATTGCAACTTTCTGTTGCGACCGCTGAGCGAGCTTGCCGCTTTGATCGAGCGTGCCCCGGGACGCATTCTACTCAAGCCAATTACCGAAACCGGCAGGCGCAGCCTGGCGGAACTGGCAGAAGAGTATCGCTCGTACCCATTGCGCTTCGTCTGGATTTACCGCGATCCGGTCAATGTTTTCGATTCCATGCGTCGCGAGAGATGGCTCGCCCCTAACGAGATCGATCAACCCGCCCACATTCGTGGCTGGCGCAAACACAATGAATACGCGCTGCAATTCCAACAACAATGCCCTGAGCAGATCGCGATCGTCCGCTATGAAGACTTATGCCTTGACCGCGCGGTCTTCCGGCAGCTCACGCGCTGGCTGGGTTTAGACTGCAACTCGTATTTCCGCAAGGACACTGGCCAGGGCCGCAAGCATGTCGGGGTTGTAGCGCAGCGAAACATTGATGCGCGCACCAGCGATACCTTTGCTGCGCTCGACGCCGCGCGCACATTCAGCCCACGACGAGCTCTTCTGTTGAAACGGCGGATTGTCACGTACTTACGCGAAAGCTTGACGACCCATCCGACGGCTTCGGAGGCCGGTCGCGCTGAAGCTGACGCCCACTCACAGATTCTTAAGGTGGTGGAGCCGGCGCGTCCTCCCTCAGCGGTGCCGGGGCTGCACTTTTGGCTGAATTCCGCCGCCATTTGTCACAGTAATGGTTTGCTGACCACGGACGTGGTCGAGTGCGGGCCTTATCGCATGGTTGCAGCGAGGCCAGACAACGGTCCGTACGGGCTTTTGAGTTTGCTTTACCGAGGCACGCTTTTCTATCCGCATACCAAAACGGAAGAACGACGGCGGGGCGCCAGTGGCACGCTTTGCTTTGGCGCAGGTCACGACTGGAATTTTTTCTTCGACAACAATGGCTTCACCGTATTCGCCCTTTTCCGACCGAATCTTCCTTGTTACCCACCCTACAATCAACGGCATTGTACTTTGTTCCGCGTAGGAGCGCGGAGTATTGCGGCTCCAGCATTCTTCCTGGCATGGGACGGGCTCACGAACAGTTCGAGCGCGCGAGGTGTCTCATCTCCTCAGCAGGGCCCACCGCAAACGAGAGCGATCTCGACACAACCCCAATCACACCGAAGTCAGGAGTGGGCCTTGATCACCGTCCAACGCGCCGAAGGTGCCAACGGCCAATTTTCGATTTCGGCAAACGGTATTCTGGGTGATTCGATTAATTTCGCTGAAGGTTTCTCATCTCACCCGGGTGAGGGATGTGTTCTCGAGCTGGGCGGTTTCACCGCTGAACCCGCGGAGCTTTTCTACGGGAAAGTGGCCGAAATAATCATCTTCAAAGGCACCTTGGGAAGCGACGACAGCTCGGCCATCACGCGCTATCTCACCGAGAAGCATCGGCTTTGAGTGGCTCGGGCTGGCGGGCAAAAGCCAAAAAGCTCGGAGACTCGTGGGCCAAAAAAGTTTAAATTCCTACTTGACGAGTAGACATTAATCCCTACTTTGACAGTATACATTAGAGAAGCAGCTATTCAACCAGGAGGGAAAATGATGAAAACGTTTCTGTTATTGGGAGTGAGCAGCGTGGTTATAGCCGCAGTGCTTCCGAGTCTCCCGGCGAAAATTATCCTTAGCGCCTTTGTCCTACTGGCCGCCCTGACCGAAGCGGCCCGCTGCGCTCGCAAGAAGCGAAAAATAATTTAAAATTCCTACTTGACGGATAGACATTAATTCCTACCATCGCAGTATACATGACAGGAGAATCAATCACGCAATCAGGAGGAAAATGATGAAAACGTTTCTGTTATTGGCCGTGAGCAGTGTAGTTACAGCGGGAGCGCTTCCAAATCTACCGGCGAAGATTATCCTGAGCGCCTTCGTCTTAATGGCCGTCCTGACCCAAGCGGCCCGCCGCGCCCCCGCCGGCTATCAGGATGAGGATGGGTTTCATTTGATTCGGCCACGCCGACCTCTGGCAAGAGGTCGATCACCCTTCAGGCCCCGGGGCGCGAAGAAAAGACTGTTAGGTGGCTGGCTTTTTTCAGATTCCCGCCGGCCGGCGAAGGCCTGAACGCCTTTCTTTATCATGGACGCCGCCGCGCATCATAGTTGCTGTATTGAGCGCGATCGGGATCGCGTGGCATGAAGCTTTCCAAACGTGGCGAATATGCATTGCGCGCCCTCATTGACCTCGGAATCGCGGCCGAGCTGGGACGGCCCATCCTCCAGGTCAGCGAGCTGGCCGCGAAAGAGAAACTTCCAATCAAGTTTCTCGAGCAAATCTTCACCCAATTGAAAGCGAGCGGTTTTGTCGTGAGCAAGCGCGGAAAAGATGGGGGCTACTCTCTGGCCCGCCCAATGAACCGCATCAAGTTCGGTTCCGTCATCAGATTGATTGATGGACCACTCGCTCCGATTCCGTGCGTCAGCCAGACGGCCTACTCGCGTTGTACCTGTCCGGACGAAGACCATTGCGGCCTGCGCATGCTGATGCTCGATGTCCGGACCGCTATCATCAAGATTCTCGACCGCTACACCCTGGCTGACATTGTCGAAATCACGTTGCGCAAAATGCGACGCGACAAGGTATCGCCCCCCTTTATCTCAAGAGCATTCAAGCTCGAATCGGTTCTGACGTCTCTGCCCGCTAGCTCCGCAAATTCTCCGAAGCGTTCAAACGAAAGGCGAGCTCATGCCGCATAATAACACACAGTCATCCGCTGACTGGCTCGAACTGGTCCGCCAGAAAGTGCAATCCCTGCGGTTCGGCGTCGTTCAAATCGTCGTCCACGATTCCAAGGTGACTCAGATTGAACGAACGGAGAAAACGCGGTTGCAAAGCGTAAAGGGCGATCTAGAAAGCTAACAATTTTACCGACCAGACCACTGGAGGATCACACAAAGGGGAATAGCGCCAGCCGGACTTCCGGAGGTTCTTTTCAAGTGAGTAAAATTATCAAGGTAAGGAGAAACAAATGCTTGCGAAAAAATCGTCACTTTTAGTTCGGATCGGGATCAGCCTTCCGTTGTTCCTGCTGGTAATTCAACCGCTGCGGGCCCAAACCTCCGGCGGCAACTCCGAGTCCGAGCGACTGCAGAAGTTGGAGCGGGCAGTTGAGCAATTGCAAAAACGAAACGCCGAGTTGGAACGAGAAGTCAGTAGTTTGAAGAAGCAGGGCACCTCTGCCGTTGAACCTGGGGCGACGGGCAAAAGGAAGACAGTGGTAACTTACGACGGGAAAACGTACGTTGAAAAAAGCGTAGCCGTAGAGGAGAAACCGCCGATTTTTGTCGTTCCGCGCGCATCGGAATTCAAGCTGGTGCTTGGCGGATACATTCAGGTCAACCTTGAAGACGGTGATGTCTCGGCGTTCGAAGGCCGCTTTGGTCAGACCGCGTTGAAAGATCGTTTCCGGCTGCGCCGAGCGCGCATCAATTTAACTGGTGATTTCGCAGAGAACTTCGATTTCAAAGTCGAAGGCGAGTTCGAGAATAGTGATGGCATATCATCGAACCGCACCGATTTTTCGGGAACAGACATTTTCGTCAACTGGCATCAGTTCGCAGAAGCGAACGTCAAGGTCGGCCAATGGAAAGCGCCGTTCGGATTGGAGCAAATTACTCCAGATCCTTCCCTGATCATAATCGAACGCAGTTTGCCTACTGGGGCGATCACGCCGGAGCGGCAGATCGGCGTGCAAGTCTGGGGCAAGCCGTTCACGAACGTTTGGCCCAATGGGAAGGATTTGCTGACGTATTACGCTGGCATCTTCAACGGAAACGGACGCAATGTCAGCGTTAACGACAACAATAATTTCATGTATGTGGGTCGGCTGGAGTTGATGCCGTTCAAAGGCAAAATCTTCGGTCAGGATTCCAGCCTCAAGCTTGCCGGCGATGTGCTCAATAGCCGCGACGACAAGGGCACAAATATCTCGCAATCGTTGAACCTATTGGTGAATTCCGACGGTTCCCTCTCGCCATTTGTCCTGCCGGGCGCCGATGAAAGGACGGCGTGGAGCGTAGACGCCTGGTTCAATCTGGGTCCGTTTGATTTAATCGGTGAATACCTTCAAGAGAAAGTAAGCGGTCGCACCGTGAACGGGGTGCCTCCAGGGTTCGCCGACTTCACCACGAACGGGTTCTATCTAACGGGAGCTTACTACCTGATCCCGAAGAAGCTTCAAGCCGCCGTCCGATGGGAGCAACTAAATCCAGGACAAAAAGGCAACGATGGTATTCACTCTATTACCGGTGGCCTCAACTATTACATCCACGGCGACGACATCAAGCTAATGGCGAATTACATTCACACCTGGTCGGATTTCCGGCAAGCGCATCCGCAGTTCGGCGATGATCAATTCGATGAGGTCATTATGCGTCTACAGCTGATGTTCTAGTATTACCGACTCTTTAATTTGTAAAACGTTTGCTAAGTCGGGACGGCCTGACACCACGCCGCGGCACCGTTTCAACGAACTCATCACAACATTTCGCCGAGTGAAAGAAAAATTGATGAAGACAAAAGTGATTCTCGTTTTAGTCAGCACAATCTTAGCGATGCACCAGGCGTCGGCTGAAGAAAAGATCGTCATCCGTTTTGGTCATTTCCCGAATATCACCCACGCGCAGGGTGTGATCGCGCACGCCCTTTCGCGCAAGGGAAAAGGCTGGTTCGAGGAGCGACTCGGACCAAACGTGGAGATCCAATGGTTCACTTACAACGCCGGACCATCGGCGATGGAAGCGATGTTCGCCGGCTCACTCGATTTGACCTATGTCGGTCAGGGACCGGCGCTCAACGCGCACTTCAAATCCAACGGGGAAGAAGTACGCGTCATTGCCGGAGCGGCTAACGCCGGGGCCGCCTTGGTGGTAAAATCGGATTCGCCGATCAAAACCGCGGCAGATTTTCGCGGGAAAAAAATCGCCACCCCGCAGCTCGGTAACACCCAGGATATTTCCTGCCGCGCCTGGCTGAAGGCGCAGGGGTTCAAAATTACCCAGACCGGCGGCGACGTGATGGTGCTGCCGACTGCGAATCCGGATCAACTTCCCCTGTTTCAGAATGGCGGCGTCGATGCGGTCTGGACAGTTGAGCCGTGGGTAACGCGTTTGGAACGCGATGCGAAGGCGCGGGTCTTTCTCGAAGACAAGGATGTGATCACGACCTGGCTGGTCTCGACCGCCAAGTTTCTTCGCAACCAACGCGATTTGGCGAAGAAAGTGGTGGCTGCGAACGCAGAGTTGACCGACTGGATCCAGAAGAATCCGGATGAGGCTAAAAAGCTGCTAATCGATGAACTGACGTCCGAAACCAGGACGACCTTCGCGCCGGACGCAGTCGCGCAGGCGTGGAAACGAATTAAGTTTACAACCGCGGTGCCGAACGAATTGGTCGCAAAGGCGGTGCAAGATGGAAAAGACGCCGGCTTTCTGAAAGGCAATACCGACACTTCCAAGCTAATCGAGGCTCCGTGAGGTTTGGTCACAAAACCGGTTCGGTCACGGAAGAGCTTGCGCTCGTTTCTCCGAGCAAGCTTGCCATCGACAAAGTGTCGAAAAGTTTTCGTAGCCGTGCCGGAACGGTCCTCGCGCTTGATCGCGTCAGCCTGAATGTCGCAGAGGCGGAGTTCGTCTGCATCGTCGGTGCCAGCGGTTGCGGCAAATCGACCCTCCTTAACATCATTGCCGGGTTGGAGAAACCCGACAGCGGAACGGTCTTGGCTGACGGCAAACCGGTGACTGCTCCGGGACGGGAACGCCTCGTCATGTTTCAGGAACCGGCGCTGTTTCCCTGGCTCGATGTCCTTGGCAATGTGCTTTTCCCACTAAAACTAAAACCAAATCTGACTAAAAAGGATCGCCGTGATGTAGCAAAGTATTACCTCGAACTCGTCGAGCTAACGAGATTTGAACGATCCAACATCCACGAGCTCTCCGGGGGAATGAAACAAAGGGTTGCCCTGGCTCGAGCCCTTGCCCCGAATCCACGCGTCCTCCTGATGGATGAGCCCTTCGCCGCCCTCGATGCCCTCACCCGCGAGCAGCTTTATGGCGACCTCCAGCGGATTTGGAAATCGCGGCGCAAAACCATTGTCTTTGTCACCCATAACGTCCGCGAAGCGGTTTGTCTGGGCGATCGGGTCCTGCTTTTTTCTCCTCATCCGGGACGAGTGCAGGAGGAATTCATAATTGAGCTGCCGCGACCACGTGACCTGAATAGCGTCGAGCTCGCCACCTATGCCAGCCGAATTACCCACGCCCTGAAAAGCGGTGCCCAATCCGAAGCTGCGACAGCGAAATGAAACGATTCCTCCTCGCCGTTCTTTTCTTCGCGGTCTTGATCGCCCTTTGGGAATGGGCTTTTTTCGCAAAAATCTGGTCGCCCGTTTTGTTGCCGGCTCCGCAGCAAGTTGCGGAGTATCTCAAAACAGTGGTCACCGATGGCACTCTTTTCCAGGCTACCGTCATCACCATGCGCCGGCTGCTGATCGGTTATGTCATCGGTCTTATTGGTGGGTTGCCGCTCGGGTTATTAACGGCCCGCTGGAAAGTTTTTCACGATACCATCGGGACGCTCGCCCTCGGATTGCAAACCCTCCCCAGCGTATGCTGGGTGCCTCTCGCGCTTTTGTGGTTCGGGCAAACGGAGGCAGCAATGCTCTTTGTCGTGGTAATGGGAACGCTCTGGTCGGTCGTGATTGCGACCGATACTGGCGTGCGGCACGTTCCACCGATTTACCGGCGAGCGGCGCTGACCATGGGATCAAAGCGTTTGCACATCTGGCTCAAAGTCATCCTGCCGGCAGCTCTCCCATTTATCGTTAGTGGAATGAAACAAGGCTGGGCTTTCGCCTGGCGTTCGCTCATGGCGGCGGAAATTTTCGTCACCATTCTAACGGGATTTGGACTTGGCCAATTGCTGCATTACGGCCGCGAATTGAGTGCGATGGACCAGGTCATTGGCATCATGCTGGTGATTGTTGTCATCGGATTGCTGGCCGACAAAATCTTGTTTTCCCCGGTCGAACGTTTCCTCCACCGCCGCTGGGGAACTAATCCATGATCCTGCGCCGATCTCACCCCAACGATAAATTAATCGTGGTCTCACGCCAGATCACTATTCAAAACGAGCTCGGCCTCCACGCCCGACCGGCCGCAGAGTTCGTCCGCGTCGCGAACGGTTTTCGCGCTGAGATAACCTTGATTAAGGGCGAGCAACGCTTTTCCGCCTCCAGCCTCATCGATGTCCTGCGTGCCAATCTCGATCGAGGTGCCACCGCCATGTTGGAAGCACGCGGAGCCGACGCCCAGGCGGCCATCACCCGCCTGGAAAAATTGCTTATCGAATTTCGCGAGCGGAAAGAGGATTAGGCTTCGCCTTTGCTTTCCAACTCGCGTGTGACGCCGCGCAGTCTAAGGCGTCAATTAACAATGGAGTGTTGCAGGTGCAACACTTGTTTGTGAACTCGATATTTTATTTTATCTCGAGTTAGTGCAACGGTTGTGCTAGCGTCAGGCCGGCTGAGGTCGAACAACTCTCAGGCCGAATGTAACCGTCAGGCCAAGCAGCAGCAGCGTCCAAGCCGAAGACGCGTTGGGCACCGATGCGGAAGCAACGGCGATACCTACTGGTTCGGGCCGACCAGTCCCGTGATCAGAGTAGAGTCAACCGGCGCCCCAAAAGTCGTGTATTCACCAATCGTGCCGCTGTCCAAATTCGTGACAAACAAATTCCCTCCTGACATCGCGAGGCCCCAGGGGTAACGCAGTCCCGTGATCCGGGCGGGGTTAACTGGCACTCCTGAAGTCGTGTATTCGCCAATCGTGCCCGCGTCAGGGTTCGTGACAAAGATCTGCGCACGCGTGGTCCCGAGCATGGCATAGAGCACCGCAAACGCGGCCACGCTAGCAACAATTAATCGTATGTTCATGCGGGTTCCTGGAGATCGAAGGGTAATTTTAGCACGCCTGGAGCTAGTCGCTATATTCTTCGCAAAATCCGGAATGCCACTGTTCAGTTAGGTGACAACTGAGTGCCCCCATCGAACACGCCGATGTTAACACGGTATTTCGGTTGGACGGTTGGACCCTACCGCAACGGCCGCGCTACTAGAATTCCTGTGTCTGTGCTGTAACGATAGAGGTAACTGGACAGCCGTGTGTCGATCACGACTCGGCCGTAATTATGCGGCGCCGACGCATGCATGAAGTGGAGGGTGCCGTCGGCGGCACGTAACGCAAGGCCGACGTGGGACGTCGCACGGAGTGAGCTGTAGCGGCCATCGCGCGAAACAATACCGATAATGTCGCCGCTGCGAAGTTTCGGTTCGATCGCTGCTACACGCTGTTTGGGAATTTCGTAGAGCGGCCGCGAGGAAACCTCGGCTTCCATTTGCGCGAGGGGCCGAAGCAAACGGCGATTGTGCACGAGGTAACGATAATGCCGCCAGCCGCTTGTCATTTCCCGGGCCGAATGCGGCACCCGCACGCCACCAAGCGAGCGGGTCAGATCTTCAACCAAGCCGCGCCGGTCGTTGTCGTAAAGCCAATCTTCAAGATAATGGAGGCGAGAGAGATATTCGCCGGTGCATTCGGCGTGTCGATAACGATCAATCTCGATGTAACGCAGCAGTTGCGCCGGTGTCCAATCGGTTTCGGGCTCATCCAGCATCCGCGCGAAGGCGAGAGCGGTTTCAAAAAAGGTCCAGCAATCGAGCCCCATGAAATTGACCGAGGGCGACTCAACTCGGTTGTCGATTTCGAGCGTAAATGAGCGGTAAGGCGTTCCGACCATGGCCTGACCCACCACCGCAGTCCGTTCCCCGATCGGGAACGCCTTCCAGTTCTCGGCTTTCGCCCGCACAACCAGTTGTTCGAAGCGGTCCTGCGCTTTGAAGACAGTACGCATCGGCAATGTGACTGCGCCGCGCGTGGTTGCGGTCAGGACAACAGCGAAAACTAAAATCAAAATTCGCAAACGCATTTAGAGACTCTTTGGCGGGATTAAATAGAGCGCAAGCCGTGCCAGCAGCGGTCTCCGCCAATCCTTCGCGTCGCCGGGGTCGGCGACCTCGGTAGCGCTCGATGCGTTTCGTAATCCTCTTGCTTAATCGTAATCGGCCCTCTTCTTGTAGCCGGGATCGGCGATCCCGGCAGATCCAAATTTAATGGCGTCTGACACAGACGCCCTACAACCCGACCTAGATGCAGCGCACGCCCGCCAGCATTGGTATCGCTGGTCCCAGCTACAACCTGGGCGGGCAGGATATTTACAGATGCGCCCAGCCGGCCCTCGCCGTACATTTTCACGCAATGCACGATTTGTTCGCCAAAACAGAGGCGGAAAACATGGAGCGGATCAGCGCAGCGGCTCCCCTCGCGGCGCGCATGCG
>Ga0209474_10004248_pt1 | contig 12399 bp, 14 predicted proteins | sample GraSoiAngelo_145_FD_185902 | JGI IMG/M metagenome (GOLD analysis project Ga0209474, IMG submission 185902) | Grasslands soil microbial communities from the Angelo Coastal Reserve, California, USA - 14_1009_05_20cm (SPAdes) (version 2) | ecosystem: Environmental > Terrestrial > Soil > Grasslands...
CCAGCCCTGCGGCTCGCCGCGTGGACAGCCGAGGGCGAGTTGGCCGGGATGGCGGAAGCGGCGCTGAGTGAGGATGGGGCGCCGTTTACCGAGCGTGCCCGGGGGTTCGTCGCGGTGGCGGCGGCGTACCGGCGGCAGGGGTTGGGTAGCCGGCTGGCCGCCGACGTGGACCGTTTCGCAGCGACCGCCGGCGTTCGATGGCTGGAAACCGAAACCCTGGAGCGGGAGCTCGCCGCGTCGTTACCGCTGTTGCGGAAGCGCGGCTTTACGGAGCTGGAACGGTACCAGACCTCGCGCCAGCAGCCCGCCGCGGTGAACCTCAGCACCCTCGACGAGTTGCGGCGCCGGCTCGGTGACGGCGGCATCGAGACGGTCGCGCTGCCGCAGATCGATGGTGAGCGCACCCGTCAGGAGCTATATCGCTGCAACACGGTGATCTGGCGCGACATGCCACACGAGGCGCACGTCGAGTGGCAGGATCCTCCCTTCGAGACGTTCACCCGAAGCATCTACCAGCGCCCGGCCGTCCTGCTCGACAGCTTCTTTGTGGCCCGCGACCGCGAACACATCGTCGGCCTGAGCTACCTGCTGCGGCGCCCGGATGGTGATGCCGAGGTCGGGGATACCGGGGTACTGAGCAGTCATCGACGTCGAGGCATCGCGCGCGTGCTGAAGATGCTGGTGACGCGCTATGCGGCGCAGCAGGGAATCCCGGTCGTGCACACCGATAACCGCGCCGACAACGCCGGCATGCTGGCGCTCAACCGCGAGCTCGGCTTCCAACCGGGCGAGGTGGTCGTCATCATGGAGAAGACGATGGCGTCGCCCGCCGCGATCTGAGATCCGAGGGTCGACCGAAGCGGCAGCGATAATTGGCTGCGGCATGAGTGTCATCACGCGGCCCGGCGATTCGGGCCTCGCTACCCAAACGGATGGCTTTGCGATCGTCGTCGAGGGGCTGCGCAAGCGGTACGGGAGCCTCGTCGCGGTCGACGGCATCTCCTTTCGTGTCAAGGAGCGTGAGATCTTCGGATTGCTGGGTCCCAACGGGGCCGGCAAGACGACGACGGTCGAGATCCTCGAGGGCCTGCGCAGCGCCGACGACGGCCGGGCCCGGGTGGGTGGGATCGACGTTCGCCGGGATCCCCAGAAGGTCAAGAACGTCATCGGCGTGCAGCTGCAATCGTCCGCCTTCTTCGACGGTCTGAACCTGCTGGAGCTCCTCGATTTGTTCGCGGCCCTCTACAAGCGGACGGTCGACGCGATGGCGATCCTCAAGAAGGTGGACCTGTCCGAAAAGGCTCGCGCGAAAGTGAGCACACTGTCTGGCGGTCAGAAGCAGCGCTTCAGCATCGCCACGGCGCTCGTCAACGAGCCGCAGATCCTCTTCCTCGACGAGCCGACGACCGGGCTCGATCCGCAGGCACGTCGCAACCTCTGGGAGCTGGCGCAATCCATCCGTGCCGAAGGGCGGACGATCGTCCTCACCACCCACTACATGGACGAGGCTCAGACCCTCTGCGACCGGGTCGCGATCATGGACCACGGCAAGATCCTGGCGATGGAGCCGCCCGACGCTCTCATCCAGAGGCTGCTCGACAAAGGATTCAAGGGTGAGCGGGTCGAGCGATCGGCCAACCTTGAGGATGTCTTCCTGGACATGACCGGGCACGGACTCCGCGAGAGTTAGCGTGAAACGCAGCCCGTTCGTAATGCTGACCTGGTCGTCGCTGAAGGCCTACTTCCGCAACCGCGGGGCAATCTTCTTCAGCCTCTTGGTGCCGCTCTTGATCATGGGCATCTTCGGCCTGATCAATTTTGGGAACAACACCCCCTCCGTGAACATCGGGCTCGTCGACCAGGCCCACAACCAGGTCAGCAACACGATCATCAGCAATCTTCAGGGCATCAAGGCGGTGAAGCTGCACCTGGGTAGCCTCGATGCCGAAAAGCGCGAGCTCACACAGGGAAACCGCGACCTGGTCGCCATCCTTCCGGCCTCCATCGGGCAGGGCTCGACCGCGATCACCGGCTACTACAACCAGGGCAATCCCCAGAATTCGCAGGTCGCGATTGCGATCATGAATCAGTTCATGGACCGCGCCTCATTCGCCCAGGCGGGCATCGCGCCGGCCTTTACCCTGCAGGCCAAGCCGGTCCAGAGCCGCAACCTGACCTACGTCGATTTCCTGGTGCCGGGCATGATCGCCCTGTCGATCATGCAGACCGGGCTGTTCGGCGTCGTCTTCACCTTCGTCCAGTGGAAGCAGCGCGGGATCCTTCGTCGGCTGATGGCCACCCCGATGCGGGTTCGCGATTTCTTCTTCTCCCAGCTGGTCACGCGGATGACGACGGTGGCGCTGCAGATCGTCGTCCTGCTGGCGGTCGGCTTCTTTGTCTTTCATTTCCATTTCGCGGGCAACCTGCTCTACCTGCTGATCGTTGGGATCATCGGCGGCGGCATCTTCCTGGCGATGGGTCTCGCCATCTCTGGGGCCTCCAAGAGTGAGGAGACGGCCGCGCCGATCGCCAACCTCGTGTCCCTGCCGTTGATGTTCCTCTCCGGCATCTTCTTCTCCCGTTCCAACATGCCGGAATGGCTGCAGACGATCACCCAATACTCACCGCTGACCTACGTCTCTGACGCCCTGCGGAGCATCAGCGTCGACGGCGCCTCGCTTTGGGCGGTGCGAACCGATCTACTCGGTATCTTCATCTGGCTCGGGATCACGGTCGTGCTTGCTACCCGTCTATTCAAGTGGGAGGTCGTGTAATGGCAGTGGAGCTCAGCCCCAAGATGCAGGCTTTCACCCAGGAGGTCTTTCCGGCGCTCATCGGGACCACCCGCAAAGACGGTTCGGTGGAGATGGTCCCCGTCTGGTTCGAGCAACAGGATGGCTCCTTCTGGATCAATGGTGGGACCAACCGCGGTTGGTTCAAACATCTGCAGCGCGACCCACGGATCACCCTGTTGCTCATCGATCCCAAGAACATGTGGCGCTGGGCGCAAGTCGAGGGTCGCATGGTTAACTGGGCGGAGGATCCCGGCGGCGAGCACATCAACCACCTCTCGCACCGCTACATGGGGCGCGACTATCAAAACCCGCGGACGGGCCGCATCAAGGTCCAGATCGAGCCGCTGCGCGTGACCGGCGCGATCGATGGCTGGCGCTAAGAAGGCGTCGGCGCTGAGCCCCGCGGTCCGGAAGCTCGCGGCCCTGCCAATCCTGGTCGTCCTCGGGACCAAGCGGGACGATGGCTCGGTCCAGCTGAACCCCGTCTGGTTCGAGCTCAAAGACGGTTTCTTCTGGCTCAACAGCAACACTGGCCGTCTCTGGCCCAAGAATCTACAGCGCGACCGAGAGTTGACGATGCTGCTGGTCGATCCGAAAACCCCGGACCGCTACGCGCAGATCAAGGGCCGCCTGGTGAGCCTGATTCCCGACCCGACGGCCGAGTTCATCGGCCGGCTGGCCCATCGCTACACCGGCAAGCCCTTCCGCGAGCTGGAACCCGGCGAGCACCGCGTCACCTTCAAAATCCAGCCGGTCACCGTGACGGGCCAGATGATCTAGTTGACAGGGGAGCTACTTCCGCAGAACACCTGGCGTGCCGATACGACGCTCCGCTCGCTGCTCGGAGCATGGTTGTCGCCGCAGACGATGGCCGTGGCGGAACCAGCCTTGGCCGACATGGGGCAGGCCGCTGCCGGCGACCTGCAGGTGTGGGGCGATGCCTGCGAGCGGCAGCCCGCGGTGTTGCGGCAATTCGACGGCTGGGGCAATCGCGTCGACGAGGTCGTCTACCCGGATGCTTGGCGCCGGCTCGCCGCCGTCGCGGCGCGGAGCGGGCTGGTCGGACTGCCCTACGAAACTGATACGGCCGGCCGCACCCGCGATGACGCCCGCCTGGTGCAGGCCGCCCTCTGCTACCTGTTTGCGCCCTCGACCGCAACCTATTTATGTCCGGTCGCGATGACCGATGGCGCTGCCCGCCTGCTGAGCGATGCCGGCGGCGTCGGCCAGGCGCGTGAGGTGCTCGAGCACTTGATCAGCCGAAATCCCGGCGAAGCGTGGACGTCGGGTCAGTGGATGACCGAACGACAGGGCGGCTCCGACGTGGGGCAAAACGCCGTCGTCGCCAAACGTGATGGCGATCGCTGGCGCCTCTTCGGGCAGAAGTTCTTCTGCTCCAACATTGGGTGCGAGGTCGCGCTGGCCCTGGCTCGACCGGAAGGCGCGGCGCCTGGGACGCGCGGGCTGGCGCTCTTCCTGGTCCGCCATGAGGGTCCGGATGGTAGCCGCAATCGCTATCGCATCGATCGCCTGAAGGACAAACTTGGCACTCGCGCGATGGCAACCGGTGAGGTCACTCTGGAGGGGGCGCACGCTGAGCTGGTCGGCGCGGCGGAGCGAGGCTTCGCGCAGATGACGGCCATGCTCAACATCACCCGGCTGCACAATGCCATCACCGCCGCTGGGATCATGCGCCGGGCGGTCATGCTGGCGAGCGCGTACGCCGGCCAACGGGAGGCCTTCGGCCGAAAACTCGAGGCGCACCCGCTGCATCGTGAGGTGCTGGCCCAGATGGCCGCCGAGGCGGATGGCGCTCTCTATCTCACGATGCGAATGGCCCAGCTGCTCGGCCGGATCGAGGCCTCCTCGGCCGACGCCACCGAGTTGGCCCTGTTCCGAGTCGGCATTGCCCTGGCCAAGCTGTACACGGCCAAGCAAGCCGTGGCGGTCGCGTCAGAGGCGATCGAGTGCTTCGGCGGTCAGGGCTACATGGAGGACACGGGACTGCCGCGCCTGCTTCGCGATGCCCAGGTGCTACCGATCTGGGAAGGGACGACGAACGTGCTGGCGCTGGATGTGTTGCGCGTGCTGGGTAAAGGTGACGCGCTCGACGCCCTGGGCGCGGAACTCGAGCGGCTGCAGGCGCCCGAGCGCGACGAGGCGATCGACCTGGCGCGCAAGGCCCGCCTCGAAAGAGGAGATACCGGGGAGTCGATGGCGCGACGCCTCGCGTTTTCGCTGGCGCGGTCCTGGATGGGCGGCCTTTTGGGTGCGGCCGGGGCCGAGGTCAGGCCGCGAGATATCGGGCTGCCGCTGCGGTAACGACGCGGGCCGCCTGCACGATTTCGTCCACGGCGATCCATTCATCGGTCGCGTGCGCCTGGCGGATGTCACCGGGACCATAGAGGATGGCGGGCGTCTCGGCTTCGTGCACCAGCAGCCGCATGTCGGACCCATAAGGGGCGCCCACGAGCTCGGGCGGGACGTCGAACTCCTGCGCGTGCGCCGCGCGAAGCGCCGCGAACGCCGGAAGATCAGCATCAACCTCGACCGCATCGAACTGTCCGCCGTACCACTCCAGCTGCGGCGGATGCTCGGTCAGCCAACCATCGCGCTGCGCGGCATCGGCGAGGGCCGCCGCGAACTGACGGCGCACCTCCGCGGAGGCCATGCCGACCGGAACGCCCACGCGACCCTCGCACTCCAGCTCGTCGGGAACGGTCGACGACCATGAACCCGACCGAAGCCGGCCAACGTTGAGGGCATAGGCAATCGGGTAGTCCTGGAAGAGGGCATGGGGTTTTTGATTCAATTCGCGCTCCAGCTGCCGGAGCCGCGCCTCGACGAGCTCGAACTTCTCGATGGCGCTCACGCCCTCGTAGCGAACCGACGCATGCGCCGAGCGCCCACTGATCCGCAGCCGGAACGACAGGGCCCCCGCCTGAGCGGGGATCAGCCGTAGCCGGGTGGGTTCCAGCACATACGCCGCATCCGCTCGGTAGCCGCGGTCCGCCATGGCAAAGGTGCCGATGCCGCCGTCCTCCTCGCCCACGACGCTTTGCACGATGAGACGACCGCGTAGGGGCAACCCGCTCTTCTTGAGGGCCGCGGCGGCGCTGATGCCGACCGCGAGTCCCGACTTCATGTCGCACGCGCCGCGGCCGTACAGCCGCCCGGCCTGAATGTGGGCAGACCAGGGGGAGGCATGCCAGGCCTGGCGGTCGCCGACAGGGACGACATCGACATGACCGTTGAGGATCAGCGAACGCTCGCCCGTCTGACCGAGCAGGCCGGCCACCAGCACGGCCTCGGTGCGCTCCACCTCCATTCCCGGAAAGCGCGGATGGGCCTTGAGCCGGCTCACGTCGGCCTCGAACCGGTCGACCCCGAGGCCGGCCTCCTCGAGCGTCAGCGCGACGAGGTCCTGCACGGCGCGCTCGTTGCCCGTCACCGATGGGACGCGGACGAGATCCTGGGCCAGCTTGATGCAGGCGTCGGTGTCCAGGGCCTGCAGCGCCCTGGTCTCCGCTCGCTCTCCGATCACGGGAGGAACTGGTGCTGGCCGAGATAGACGAGGTATTCCGGCACGTTGACCAGGTTGGTCAGGCTGTAGACAGCGTTCCAGAAGACGGCGCTTATCGGTCCGCCCTGCCACAGCAGGAAGAAGAGAAGCAGCATGGGCAGCATCCCGAGCCGGCTGGCGAGGATGCGCAGTTCGATCGAGAGCCAGGGCGCGATGATTCCGAAACCGTCAAACGGCGGAATCGGAATCAGGTTCAGCACCACCGCGGTGACCTGCAGGAAGACGAGGAAGGCAAGCGCCGCCCAGAAGTGGAAGTCGCCGAAGGGCGGCGCGCCGCGGAACACCAGGAATGGCCATCCGATCAGCACCGCAAACAGAAGGTTGCCGAGTGGACCGGCAGCGGAGGCGAAACTGCGCCAGCGATCGTTGCGGATGGCACGCTCATTGAGATAGACGGCGCCGCCCGGCAGCCCGATGCCGCCGATGAGCAGGAACACGATCGGCAGCGCGATGCTGAGCACCGGATGCGTGTACTTAAGGGGGTTCAATGAGAGGTAGCCGGCCGATGCGACCGATCGGTCGCCACCCAGGTAGGCGATGAAGGCGTGGCCGAACTCGTGAATGCAGAGCGAGGTGACCCAGCCACCGACCACGAGCAGGATGCTGAGCGGGAGCGTCAGGCCCGGGGCGGCCCCGGACCAGAGTCCCGCGCCTCCAATGATCATCGCGCCGGCCGGGATGGCGAAGGCCGGGCTCACGCGCGCCGCGCCATCCAGCGCGGGGAGTGGGCGGTTGCGCAGACTCTTGCTCACCGAGCCGGGCGTCGTCAGATACTGGCGCAGCGCGTAGAAGGTCACGCCGGCCTTCTCCAGGATCTCGGCCGTGGGGGTCGAGTCCTTGTAAAGCAGGGCGAGCAGCATGTGAAGCGGATCGACCCGGTAGTGGCCCAGCTGCTCGGCTTCGCGGTGAGCGTGGTTGAGCATGTAGCGGGTGGTGGTCCCGATCGGCATCGCCTTCCAGGACGACGGCGCGGCGCCGCTGCCCGCGGCGCGAAGCGACTCGAGCTGCGCCATGTCCGCACCCATCGCTTCGAGTGCCCGCCGCGCGCTATTCCGGGGTTGGAAGACGATGCCGCAGAGCACATGCACCGGCTCGACGGTGGTGGCCCCGACTTGCACCGCGAATCGCTGCGCCATCTCGAGGACGTCCCGGGCGGAGTCGGTGAGGGGGATCTCCTTGCCGATCTGCTTCAGCGTCCACCCTTCGGTTAGGCCTCCGCCCATCGGCTGCGGCGTGGTCGCCATGTTCAGGGCGTCTTGACGGTGCCGATGCGCATCCGAAGCCGCCCTTCGATCTGTCCCAGCAGCCAGGCGGCGAATTGCTCGTGGGCGGGGTGTTGTTCTTTGACCACTTCCAGCATCTCGTCGTGGATGTGGGTCAAGAGCTTCAGGAACTCGCTGTCGTCCATTCCCCACCTCCTCGGCCTCGGCGTGGTGCCCGCGGGGCCGGCTGGGCAAATTGTAGACGGCTCCGACCAACAAAAAAAGCGGCCCGGGGGCCGCTCATCCCGCCGCGCCGCCGTCAGACGTCCGTGTGCTCGACCTCGGTCACCTCGGTGGTGTGGTGGTGGTGCCGGGTGCCGCCGTACATGCCGCCCGCCAGCAAGTTGTAGACCACGCCGATGATCGCCAACACGAGCAACAGGAAGATGAGAGTGCCGCCGATGTGAAAGCCGATACCGAGCAGCCAGAGGATCACGAGAACCGCGACGATCGTCCAGATCAAACTCGCCAAGAGTGCACCTCCGTTAGATGGCCCCATCGCATTTGGCCCAGACTTGATATTAACGATATCATCTATCATGGGTCAGCAATGACAAAGAGTCAAGGGTCGAATGGCGCTCGCCGTTTCTGAGCCCTGGCAGGGGAGCCCCTCGGCCGATGCGGCGGAGCTGGTCGACCCGATGGCATCGGCCCGGGCCGCGGGGCTGCGCTACGTGCCCGACCAATCTCCGGGAATCCGGCGGAAGCGGGTGGGGAAGGGGTTCACCTATCTGGATACGGACGGCCGCACCGTCCGAGACCCGGAGACGATCCACCGGATCAAGCGGCTCGCCATCCCGCCCGCCTGGACCGATGTCTGGATCTGTCCCGACCCCCGTGGCCACCTCCAGGCGACCGGGCGCGATGCGCGCGGGCGCAAGCAATATCGCTACCACCCCCGCTGGCGCGAGGTCCGCGACGCCGTCAAGTACGACCGCATGCTCGCCTTCGCCGAGTCGCTGCCGAAAATCCGCGAACACACCGACCGTGACCTCGAACGACCCGGCATGCCAAGGGAGAAAGTGCTGGCGACCATCGTTCGCCTGCTCGAAGACACCCGAATCCGCGTCGGGAATGACGAGTATCGAAAAGAGAATGGCTCGTATGGATTGACAACGCTGCGCAACCGGCACGTCAACGTCATCGGCGCCGAGGTCCGATTCACCTTCCGGGGCAAGAGTGGCAAGCAGCACACGATCGAGCTCCACGACCGCAGGATGGCGCGAATCATCAAGCGCTTCCTCGAGATCCCCGGACAGGAGCTCTTCCAATACGTCGATGGCGACGGCGAAGTAAAGGCCATCGACTCGGCAGACGTCAACGAGTACCTGCACCAGATCACCGGCGAGGATTTCACGGCCAAGGATTTCCGCACCTGGGCCGGCACCATCCTCGCCGCGCGATTTCTGCGTGAGACGGCCGGCGCGACGAATTCGCGTGCGGCCAAGAAGCAGTTGGTCCGTGCCATCGCCAGGGTTGCCGACGAGCTCGGCAACACGGCCGCGGTGGCGAAGCAAGGCTACATCCATCCCGCGGTCATCGCCGCCTACCTCTCGGGTGGACTCAAGCCCATCCGCGAGAAAGATGATCCCGATCCCTACAGGTTGTCCGCCGAAGAGCGGAGCTTGCTGGCGCTGCTGGGGAAGGCGGCCTGAGCGTTACCGCGCGCTCAGGATGAGGTAACCGGAGATCGAGAGCAGCACGAAGATGGCTAGAATGCCCACCGCCGCGAAGGCGGGAAGGGCGGTGTGCTCGCCGTCCGGCGTTTCCATCACTATCATTTTGCACGCTGAAGTTGAAGCCCGGATGAGGGTGCGATATGAGTTCCCTAAGTCAGTACCAGTAGTTGGAGCCTTCGGCTGAGCCTGAGCCGGTGGGCGCCGGCGCGTCGCGTAGCAACCCCTTCGGTCCCGCCAGCGTACGGACGGCTTGCTCGGTTCGCGCAATGAAGCTGTCGTAATCGTCGCCCGGTTGCGGGAAGAGCGGATCGCCGAAGGTGATGCTGGCCGGATGTCGCCGTGGGATGCGGCGGAACCGGGGGAAGACCTCGTAGAGGCCGTCGATGTAAGCGGGGACGATCGGCACCCCGGCGTCGATCGCCAGGATGGCAGCGCCTTTCTTGAAGGTTCCGATGTTGCCGGTCCGGGACAGCGTCCCCTCGGGAAAGATGACGACCGACCAGCGATGGGCAAGATGGTCTTTCAGCCGGTCCAGCGCCGGTCGGGCGCCCCCGGCGCGCGGAATCGGAAAGGTGTTGATCAGCAGCTGCGTCAGCACCGCCTCCCATTTGCGCTTGAAGATCGAGTCGGCGGCGGCCACCACGAACGCGCGGAAGCGGAAGCGGTTGGGGAGCGCCTGCAGCATGACGACGGCATCGAGCGCGCTGCTGTGATTGGAGACGAAGACGGCTCCGCCTTTGAGGGGCTTGACCCGGTAGCGGTCGATGACCGTGAGCGGCGAGAAGGCCCCCATCAGGGGAAAGATCAGGAAGGTCTGCAGCACGGCGCGGGCGCCGCGGGTCGATCCTCGCTGGGTCCAGGAGGGAACCGTCACGGGCGGCGGGCTGGTGGTTCCCAAAATTCTCACCCTCCGGTGGGCCGCCCAGCTAAAGTAGGTGCGCGGACGCCATGCCGGAACATCGCAAGCGTAGCAAGCAGGGGTCGGTTGGGGAAGGTCCATTGAGGACCTTGGCGATGCGCTGATGGCACGGCCGCTGCGGGCGACCGAAAGCGTGTCAGCCGAGATCAGCCGAAACCTCGCGCTCGAGCTGGTTCGGGTCACCGAGGCGGGGGCCCTGGCCAGCGCGCGCTGGATGGGCCGGGGGGATAAGAACACGGCCGATGGCGCCGCGGTGGATGCCATGCGACGAGCTCTCGGCATGATCCCGATGGACGGCGTGGTCGTCATCGGCGAGGGCGAGAAGGACGAAGCGCCGATGCTCTACATCGGCGAGCAGATCGGCACCGGTGAACCGCCGCAGGTCGATGTGGCGGTCGACCCCATCGACGGCACCACGCTGCTCTCGAAGGGACTGCCGAACGCGATCTCCGTGGTGGCGATGGCCGCCGGACGCGGATCGCTCTACGACGCCAAACACGTCCACTACATGCACAAGATCGCAACCGGCGCCGATGCCGCCGGCTCGTTGAACATCGATGATCCGGTCGCGGTCAATCTGCAGCGGGTCGCTCGAGCGAAACGCATGCGCGTCAGCAATCTCACGGTCGTCATTCTCGACCGGCCCCGTCACGAAGCGCTGATCAAGGAAGTCCGCGACACGGGCGCCCGCATCAAGCTGATCAGCGACGGCGACGTGGCGGGCGCCGTGATGACCGCGATCGATGGCACCGGTCTCGACCTCTTGATGGGGATCGGCGGCTCGCCGGAAGCGGTGCTGGCCGCCGCGGCGCTGAAATGCCTGGGCGGGGAGATCCAGTGCAAGCTCTACGCTCGCAATCCCGAAGAAAAAGAGAAAGCGGAAGCGGCCGGCGCCACCTTCGACCGCGTGCTCGGCATCGACGATCTCGTCCGCAGCGACGACGTCTTCTTCGCCGCGACCGGGGTGACCGATGGCGAGGTGCTCCAGGGCGTCAAGTACCACACGAACTGGGCCGAGACGGAATCGCTGGTCACGCGCAGCCGCTCCGGCACGCTTCGCCGCATCTACGCGCGCCACCATTGGGGCTACAAACAGCGCGAGTGGTTGGGCCAGCCCGAAGAAGGCTAGCCCGAGGCTCTCAACCTCCAGACGACGTAGGGGCCGAGGCTGAGAAACCCACAGGTGATCGCCGCGTGCACGAGCACCGGGGCGAGTAACGATGGCGGCGACGGCTGCCAGAGGTAAATCAGGCCCAGCGCCAGCCCAGCCGCGGTCGCTCCGGCCACCGGGCGCCAACCCCAGCGGTCGAGGAAGTGGTAGGCGCCGAAGATCGCGGTGGCCACCAGCAGCGCGAGCAAAGGCACGTTCCACCAGCGAGCCAGGCTGCCCTGCAGGAATCCGCGGAAGAACCACTCTTCGATCGGGGCGTTGAGCACCAGGTAATAGCCGCTTTGCACGAGCAGGTCAGGCTTGGTCGGAACAAACCAGCGGCCGCTGCGGCGCGAGAGGTAGACGTGGAACCCGGCGGCGATCGCGAAGCCGGCCACCCCCGCGGGGATCGCGATGAGAAGGTCGCGCAGGGGATGCGTGATCACCAGGCCGAGGCTGCGCAGGGATGTCCCTGACAGCCAGCTGAAGACGAGCGGCACTAGCGTAAGCGGGACCAGTCGAAGCAGCAGGTCGAGCCGCATCCACGACCAGCTGCTCGCGACCGTCGTCCTCAGGACGCCGGGGGGATTAGTCCGAGTGATCGATGACGTATTTGATCGCTTCGCGTTGGGCGACTTGGCGCAGCACTGGCGGTTTCGAGCTTACCCGATCGCCTGCGGCTCGACGGCCCGCGAGGACCGATCGGCCGAGGCCGTGGAACCACGCACCATCGAGGTCATCGCAGCGAGCAGCGCAACGGCGCTGGCCACCAGGAAACCGTCCTGGTACGACGCTAGCGTCGCCACCGTTGCTCCGACGTGGTTGGCGAGGTGGGCCGGCATCCGCAGGGCGATGACGGCGGCGGCGGTTGCGGTGCCAAGGGCCATGCCGAGGCTGCGGCTGGTGGCAAGCAGCCCGGCGGCGGTCCCCATGCGCGCCCGCGAGGCGGCGCCCATGACGGCGCCGTTGTTGGGGGAGGTGAAGAGACCCGTGCCGATCCCGTTGAGCAGC
>Ga0209474_10004249_pt1 | contig 12397 bp, 13 predicted proteins | sample GraSoiAngelo_145_FD_185902 | JGI IMG/M metagenome (GOLD analysis project Ga0209474, IMG submission 185902) | Grasslands soil microbial communities from the Angelo Coastal Reserve, California, USA - 14_1009_05_20cm (SPAdes) (version 2) | ecosystem: Environmental > Terrestrial > Soil > Grasslands...
ATCGCGTCCGTCCCCGCCGCGAGGTACAAAGCTGGAGCCCATCGGACCAGTTCGGCCGACCATAATTGAATCCGGGAGAGAGCAAACCAGCTCTACTCCGTTGCCAAAATGGCAACGTGGTGGCGAGCAAACGCCCGCGCCGTAGTTGGCGAACTCTTGCTGCGCAAGCGTATGTATTTAGCACTGAAAGTGCTGATTCAATTTAAGCCTGGGGCATCGCCCCACGGAAATTGTGATTGAAATTACGGGTCAGCGCTGAAGGCGCAACGCATGGCGTTAATGACACGCGCTTTCAACGCTGAGGTTTTTTGGTCCATAATTCCTGGGGCGTTGCCCCAGGCTGACCTGGGCGGAGCCGTTAGCGCTAAACACGTAGGCGCAAGCAAATCAAATGTGCGACGCCGCTCTGCGTCCGGTCCGGGCAGCACAGCACACTAGCTGCGCAAAATCCCTTGCGCGGCGACTTCGCCAACCTATTATTTGCAGGCAAGCCCAGCACCTTGCTGCAAAGTGCTGGGAAATTTTTTGCCCATTTCTGATTTCAATGGCGAACACAATTTTAATCGGGATGCAGTGGGGCGACGAGGGCAAGGGCAAGATCATCGACGTGCTTACTGCCCGGGCTGATCTCGTTGTCCGGAGCCAGGGCGGCAACAATGCCGGGCACACCGTCATCCATCGCGGGGTCAAGTATATTCTCCACTTGATTCCGTCTGGAATCTTGCGGCGCGGCAAAGTTTGCGTGATTGGGAATGGCGTTGTCGTCGATCCGCTGGCGCTGGTCGCAGAGATTGAAAGTCTGCGCAAATTAGGAATCAAAGTAGATAAGAACCTGCTCATCAGCGATTGCGCTCACCTTGTCCTGCCATATCACCGGATACTCGACGAGCAACGCGAGCTGCGTCGAGGCCGCATTGGGACGACCAAGCGCGGGATCGGCCCGGCTTATGGCGATAAAGCAGGACGCACGGGCCTGCGCATGTCCGACTTGATACAACCGATTGTGTTCTCGAAAAAATTGCAAGCAAAGGTGATTGAGAACAACAGAATCCTTCAGGCACTCGGCGCCAAGCCGATCAGTTTTCGGGAGGTCAACGAAACTTACCTGGCCGCTGCCAAAAAACTACGCCCTTTCGTAGCAAACACGGTTGTGTATCTCCATCGCGCGATGGAGCGCGGCAAACAAATCCTGTTCGAAGGCGCACAGGGAACATTCCTCGATATCGACCACGGCACATATCCATATGTGACCTCCTCCAACACAACGGCGGGCGGCGCATGCACAGGCACGGGTGTTCCTCCCCATCGGATGGATCGCGTGGTAGGCGTGATGAAGGCGTACTCCACGCGCGTGGGCGAGGGAGCGTTGCCCACCGAAGACGACCAATTGGCGCAAAGGCTTCATAACCTCGGACGCGAATTCGGCGCGACAACGGGACGCAAGCGGCGCTGCGGCTGGTTTGATGCCGTAGCTACTCGTTATTCAAGGATGATCAACGGAATCGACGAGATCGCCATTACCAATCTGGACGGACTCGATCGCGTCGATCCGATTCGAGTTTGTGTTGCGTATCGGCTAAACGAGAAACGCCTGGATGTTCCGCCATGCGACGCGAGCCAACTGGCTAATTGCGAGCCAGTCTATGAAGAAGTGCGCGGCTGGAATGCATCCACTCACGCATCGCGAAAATTTTTGCAGCTTCCTTCGGCAGCGAGGAAATACCTCAGATACATCTCCGAACTGACCGGAGCAAAATTGTCGATGGTCAGTGTGGGTCCCGCGCGCGGTGAGACGATTACGTTGTAGGCTGGCGTTCACGCGCCGACGAAATTGGGACTCTCTATCTCGAGACAACCTTTAGACACCGGAGAAAATGACGAATGACCAATGACGAATGACGAATCAATGACGAAGCCCGAATGACAAGCCTACAGCCAGTCGAGCGTCATCTGCATTCGTCATTTGATCATTCCTTCGTCATTAGACATTCGTCATTTACCAGCGTTTGCCTCTCGGCAATAAATTCCTGAAGATAGGGCTACAACGATGTCCGTGAGCATTAAAACGGTTCCCCGTCACATCGCAATCATCATGGATGGCAATGGCCGGTGGGCGAAGGGGCGCGGACTGCCGCGCATCAAGGGTCACGAGGCCGGCGCGCAGGCCGTTCGCGAGTGCGTGGAAGGCTGTGGCGAATTAAAGGTGGAATACCTTACTCTTTACGCGTTCTCGGCTGAAAACTGGCAGCGCCCGAAAACCGAAGTCCTCGCACTCATGCGTTTGCTTGAAAAATTTTTGAAAGAGAAAACTCCGGAATTGATTGAGAAAAATGTGCGTCTTCAGGCGATCGGCCGGCTAACTGATCTGCCCGAAAGCTCGCAGGAACAACTCCATAAAACGATCGAGCAAACTGCCGGGAACAGTGGTCTCACACTTATCTTTGCGTTGAGCTATGGCGGCCGGCTGGAAATCATCGACGGAATTAAAAGTTTGCTCCGCGCGATTGAGCTGGGTCACATCGACAAGGCAATGATCGATGTCGAGATGTTCAGCAAACATCTTTACACGCGCTATTATCCCGATCCAGACCTCCTGATCCGCACGTCCGGCGAAATGCGCCTATCGAACTTCCTGCTTTGGCAAACGTCCTACACCGAATTGTACATCACTCCAAAGCTGTGGCCCGACTTCACAAAGAAAGATCTCTTTGCTGCCGTGGAAGAATTTGGCCGCCGCCAGCGCCGCTACGGAGTGGTGCAGTAGTCCGGATACGTTTTTGATCAGATGGAAAACGATATGAGATTTGAAGGTCAAGTGGCGATTGTCACAGGAGCGGGACGGGGGATCGGGCGCGCTATTGCATTACAGTTCGCCAAGGAAGGCGCGCGGGTGGCTTGCGTGAGCCGAACGGAGCAAAACGCGAAGAAGGTCGCGGATGAAATCAACGCCATGCGCGCCGATGCGGCGAAAGCTTACGCGGTCGATGTCGCGGACCATGCTGCCGTCCAAAAAATCGGTGGCAAGATTCTCGAAGACTTTGGCAGGGCCGACATCCTGGTGAACAACGCTGGAGTAAGGCGCGACGCACTCGTCATGCGGATGTCCGTGGAAGATTGGGACGCCGTTATCGGCACAAACCTGCGCGGCGCGTTTAGTTTTACCCAGGCGATTGTTCGCGCCATGACGAAACAACGCAGCGGCCGCGTTATCAACATCAGCTCGGTAATTGGTCTGATGGGTAACGCCGGGCAGACAAATTACGCCGCGAGCAAAGCAGGCTTGATCGGGTTCACAAAGTCGCTCGCGCGCGAGCTGGCGAGCCGCAACATTACTGTCAATGCAGTGGCGCCAGGATTTGTCACCACGGACATGACCGCCGGACTTTCCGAGGATATCAAGAAAACGATTCATGCTAAAATTCCGCTCGGAAGGACCGCAACGTCCGAAGAAATTGCCAACGCGGTGACATTCCTTGCATCGGCGGAAGCAGCCTACATCACAGGCCAGGTGCTCTGCGTCGATGGCGGAATCGTGATGTGATGTGCGTCTCGCGTGTTGGTTTCGGCGTCGCGCCGAAACAGGCTTTCCCTGTACATTGCTGCCGCGGTGATATCGAAGTCCAAAGAAAGTTCCGCGATCGCGAGGACGCGTTCGCCAGCCCACGGGACGCGTGCGCTACCCAGAGCTTGGCAGATCGCGCTGCATGATTGTAATTCGTCCCTCCCCGATGACAATATCGCCGGCCGAGACACGGCATTCATAAACCGTATTAGCGCTGTCGCCGAACAAGCGGCTCGCGAAAATCTCAAGCGGCCCGTCGATATCATCCAGGCGGGTCGCATGCAAACGCGCATTTCGCAGCGCAGCCAGGTAGCCGGGTGGCGCGGTCGCGCCTGCTGAGCGCGCTCGCAATCCGCCGTGCACTGCCGCCGCTTGTGCGCCGTATTCGAAGGCATGCAAGGCTGATAACCGCCCGGCGCGACGCAACGGGTTAGCTGGATCACGGTGCGTATTAGTCACGCACACAATCGATCGATCATCCCATTGAGTGACGCTGTCCAAGAGGCACATCGAACCAGAGTGCGGGATGAGCGTCCGGATCTCCGCGTTGTGGATCGGCAGACTATCAGCCATGACGCAGCACTAACCTGGCAAAGCCTGGTCCCAAAACGGATAGAAGTTAAACCAGTTGTAAGGCGCAAGGCGCGCGTAATGCTCCAGGCGCTCGGCGTAGCGCTGCATCCAAAGCTGAATGTCTTTGGTGCGATGATCGCGATCCAGAGTGATCTCATCGGCAAAATGTTCGAAGTAAATTTCGTAGCTGTTTCCGCCGCGGTACAGACCAAAAAACAAAATCACAGGGCAACGCATTGTCGCGGCCAGCAGCACCGGGCCGGCTGGGAACGTAGCCGGCGCGTTCAGAAACTGACATTGCGTTGTCTTGTCGCCGCCCGAGACGCGGTCGCCTAACATCCCGATGAAAGAGCCGGCATCCAGACTCTCCTTGACCCTTATCAATGTATCCGGTCGATCGGGTGCAATTACGGTTCCCGCAACCATGGGATTTAGCGCGTCAAAAAAACGCGTGATATTTTGGTTGTGCAACGGGTCCATCAGTACTTTGAGCGGAAAGTTCCGCTGCATTACTCCCAAGGCGCGCAGCATCTCGAAGCTGCCCAGATGCGAGCCTAAGAGGATGCTGCCTCTGCTGCTTTCGATTCGGCGATGCAAAATTTCCTTCCCATGAACCGTTACATGAAAGCGCTCGAATTCACCGCGCAGCAGATAAACGCGATCCAGAATGGTCGCGGCGAAACAATGAAAATGGCGGAAGGCATGCCACCAGTGAGCTGGCTCGCCGCGCAAACGTTTCAAGTATTCGTAAGATGTCCGACGTGCAGAATGTGCAGCGATCACAAAATAAAGTGTGATCGGATGCAGCAGCAGCCTTGCACCCCAACGTCCTATATGTATCGCAATCGAGGCAAGTATTCTCAGTGAAAGGGGCGTGCCGCGTTCCGGCAAGCTCGTCCAGCGATCTGCCTCCGAAGCTTTGCGAGCCGTGTAGAAAACGCTGTAGCCGCGCCCCTGTGGGACGCTTGTAGGCTCGTATTTATCCATCTTTCGAAGCGATGCCTTATGAACGGCGCACAGCGCCGTGGCTACACCGGTGCTGATTTACAAAATAGTAACCAAGCGGTGTCATTCGGCCTAGGCGCTATTCTGTCCACAAATGGCGCCAGTGAAAAAATGTGGGTAGATCTCGCGAATGCGATCGATATCCGGCGCCACTCTGGCGTGCTTGAAACCTGCGCGCGAAAAAGCACGCCGCCACTGTTCTGCAGTCAAAAAGCCCGGATTCGGGCGAACTTCCGGATCTGTCTGGACGTTTGTAAAACTATCCAGAATTTGAAACATCAACTCAGGATAGATTGGTTGATTATCGTAAGGTCGCACGCATTCGCCGATCACCAGCCAGCCATCGTCGGCCAGAGCGGAGCGGGCCTCGTTCAAGCTAAACAAAAGATTCTTGGAGATGTGCATCACGTTGACGGCATATACGAGATCGAACTCTCCCGCGGTGATTCCTTGAGTGTTCCATGGCAGGTCGAGGTTTAGCGGGGCCCATTCGAGCGCCAGATTTGGATATTGACCGGCCAGTTTACGTTGACTGCAGCGTCGGAAGTACGCATTCGGTTCTGTAATAAGGTAGCGCTCTATTCGTGGCAAAAGACGGCGCTCGGCAAGCAACTGAAGTAAAATTTCGCTGGCGCTGCCGGTGCCGGCGCCAACTTCCAAAATCCGAAGCCCGTGCCCGGTGGAAAGATGATCGACGGCTGATACTGCGCCCACCCAATTATTCACCGCGTAGGTCGAATTATCGTTATGAAAATAATTCAGCCACAGCGGGACCCCCTGTGGTCCGAGCAGATTGTGATCGCCACTTTGCTGGCCACTTGCAACAGCCAGGTAAAGACTCGCCGCGTGATCCAACAAGTCGAGCGTCGCTGCATTGGCGGGGTCAATACTCAGACCCACGGCATGGAACCGCTTGAGATCCGCTTCCCACGGCGAGTACCGAAGTCGATAAAACCGGATGTTCCTGTTGGTCTGCGCCTCGGCGCACCCGCTTTCCACCAGACGTTCCAGGATCCAGCGTAGGGCGAACTTGAAACGCGGCTGAAACGAAAGCAGCCGACAAAGTTCATCGGTCGATCGCCACTTGCGGAGTCGTTCTACGAGATTCAGTTGGCGCGATAAATCAATAGCCAGCTCGATGCTGTAACGCTCCATCAGTTCGATGCTTTGATACGCGCGTTCGCTGAACACCTCAGGCGGGAATTGCTGGAGCCACTGCGCCAGGCGGGGATTGCTCCGCTGGGCTTCAAACTGAGGCGCAGCCGATGATAGCGCGTTCACGACCTCACTTTGTCTCCGAACAAACTTCAAGTCGACCTTCAACTATTATGCGACCTTCGACGCGGCAGGAAAAGTTCACTTCGCTCCGGCCATCATCGCTCGCGGAAAAACAGATCGTGAATGTCTGCTCAGGCTTAAGTGGCACAAGAAACTTAACCGTTCGTATGCCGGCAAGCTGACAATCCTTGCGCCATTCAGCCAATGCCCCGAGCACTTCGTCGAGGATAACTACCCCGGGTACGAGAGGCATGTCGGGAAAATGTCCAGGTAAGCTTGGATGATCAGCGCTAATCATCCGGCGAACTTCAAAGGTCATTCGCGAAATTTCCGTTACCCATCAGATTGTTCTTTCCGGTAAACGAGACGAAGCGAGAACGCTTTTGTGCTTCTCGAAACGAGGGTCTCGACCCGATGACCAGAGGTTCTCACCATCCGGCGAGGATAAGCCAAAGCGCTGACAATACGGCGCGAACGCGCTGAGGACTTCCTCCGCGGAAGAACCAAATTGCGATAGATGATATCGATGGTTCCCTGGTTGCCTCTGGGCGTGCCTTGTAACCAGGACACGCATTCGCTGCTCTGCATCTCTCGACAACGACCAGCCAAAATGGTCGTAGATTCGTCCGACTGCCGCGATGGGGTCGCGCGAAATTTCGTCATATTCTACGTCACAGATGCGGTTGTCGGCGAGTCGATCGCGTTCCTGCAAAAATTTGTCCACGGTTTCGGACCAGTAATTGATTGCCTCCCGGCAGGCCGTGAACGGATCGACAGCATCGCTAAAAGCGCTGCGAAGGATCGTTACGAGACTTGATACCGAAGCCATCGCATCGACCGGTGTCCGATGGGTCTGCACGAACAGCGCATCCGGATAGACGGAAAGCAATGCGGGCATGGCGGACATGTGAGTCGGCGCTTTCAATATCCAACGGCGGGCAGCACGCCGAAACTGCAGATGCTGAACAAACCGGCGATGATACTCGTATGCCGGTCGTAAATCCTGTTGAAAAAACCAGGCGCGATATGATGGCACGTAATACATTGCATCGAACTGATCACTCATAAAGGTGGGAGCCATAAGGCCGATGCACTCCTGCGGAAGTTCTGCCCCCACCGCATGCACATAGCGGAAAGTGGGTGCCAGCCAATTAAAGAAGTTACAACTCTGGGTCGCGCGCTGGATACGGCGTTTCTCACCGGCGTGAGTAGGTGGAGAGGGCGACATCACTTCCCACATGAGAGGCGAGCGATGCCAGGGGTCGGCAGCGAGCAGATTATGCAGCAGGGTAGTACCGCTGCGAGGCAACCCTACGATAAAGAGCGGCGAGCGGATTTCCTGGCGTGCGATGTTGGGATAGAGCTGCCGGTCCCGCTGCATCAGCAAACGCGAGCACAACGTCTGCAAAATATTCGTTCTAAGGGCGATCTTTCCGACAAGATTAAGCCGTGCCTCGCTCTGACAGGACTCGAGCAAGCGCGAGAGCGCTTCAAAAAAGTCGCCCTCGCCGAAATCATCAAGACCGCAGCGTCGCTTGGCAGTCTCGATCAAGTCAGCCGCAAGCGCTCGGGTAAATGGAATTCGTGTTTTTTCCAGCAGTGCGCCGAATCCATTGAAGAGCCGAACAGGCAGGAACGGACGGACCTGTTGGAGAGTAGTAGCGGGGCTGTTCATTCGATTAAGCATCCAATAGTGCCAGCGGTCGCATTCGATTCGCTATAAGACTTAAGGGCTATGGAAATGACCGAGCGCGGCAAGTCAAGCAGCGAATGCGCGAAACGACGAACGCTAAGGCGGTTTCATAAATGTCGTAGCCACCGGCCTGTTGCCGGTCCGCCTCGGTGCTGCTTTTTACGACAGGGAGACGGCCCGCAGGGCCGTGGCTACAGCGGATACACTTTTATTTTAATCCAGTCTAGTCCGTGGTTGCGCGGCCCACGCAATGGTTTCATCATCTTGATATGCAAACGGAGAAAGCCACATTCGGCGCAGGCTGTTTCTGGGGAGTGGAAGAAACCTTCCGCAATTCGGAGGGCGTTTTGTCCACAGCGGTCGGGTATGCAGGCGGCACAAAAGACAATCCCACGTATGAAGATGTTTGTACCGATAAAACCGGACACGCCGAGGTGGTGGAAGTGGAGTTCGATCCATCGCAGACCAGTTACGATCAACTTCTCGATATTTTCTGGTCGAACCATAACCCGACTACCCTGAACCGGCAGGGACCGGATGTGGGAATGCAATATCGCTCGGTGATTTTTTATCATTCGCCCGACCAAGAGGCGGCGGCCAAAGCTTCTAAAACCAAAGTCGAAAAGAGTGGCCGTTTCAATCGGCCGGTCGTAACGCAAATTGAACCCGCACCGAAATTCTGGCGCGCGGAAGAATATCATCAGCGTTATTTGCAGAAGCGCGGCCAGTCACATTGCGCGATCTGAACGCTGGTCATTTGTCGCGGCGTGCGTCACTCCACCTCTCCCCTTTTAGTATGCACGTAGCGCCAAAGGTGTCGCATTCACTTCTAGCCTGGGGCAACGCCCCAGGATGCATCTTAAAAAGCACAGCGCTGAAAGCGCGATTCACTTTCTCTGGGATTGGGAACACGCGCTGGACTGACTCGCGCTTTCAGCGCTTGGTTCACTGGGCAATCGGATACCTGGGGCGATGCCCCAGGCTAAAATGACAGAGCGCCTGTGGCGCTAAAAGCAAACACCTTCGAAAAGGGAGAGGCGATTGAGTTCGCTCGTGATATTAGTTGTAGGTGATTTAAGAAACGTGGTTCACCCGTGAAACCCCAGGTAATTCGCACCAAAAACTTCACTGCCGACGCTGCTGACTTCATTCTTGAACAAGCGCACAAAGCTATTGGCGAACGCAATGAATTCCGGATTGCGCTCTCGGGCGGGAACACGCCACGGCCAGTTTACGCGCGGCTTGCCGCGGTTGCGCATGATTTGCCGTGGGAATTGATTCACATCACGTTCGGCGACGAGCGCTGCGTGCCACCGGATGATAAAGACAGCAACTTCAGGATGGCGCGTGAAACTTTGCTTGCGCCAGCCGCGGTTCCTGGAAAATCTGTTTTGCGCATGCGCGGCGAAATTGATCCTCAAATCGCAGCGCAGGAATATCATGACCATCTCGATCTCATGGCCACCCAGCGCCGTGAACCGATTTATCGACACGACCTGATTTTGCTCGGGCTCGGGGACGATGGACACACTGCTTCGTTGTTTCCCGAAACAGCAGCGCTGAACGAACAAATCCGGCGCGTCGTCGCGAACTTTGTCCCGAAACTCAACGCCTGGCGGCTGACGTTTACTTTTCCGCTCATCAATCACGCGCGGCACATATTGTTCCTGGTGGCCGCATCGAAAAATCCCGCGCTGATCGAGCGCGTGTGCGAAGGCGACCGGCAATTCCCCGCCGCGCGAGTCGATCCTTCGGCAGGAGACGTGACATGGATGATTGCGGAGTAAGCGATCGAAACGTTCAATCGACTTGTAATTCTCTTCGCGCTGTCATCCCGAATCCCGCAGCGCGGGATTAGGGATCTCGCATATACGCGAGCGGCGCTGGCGTGAAATGAGGCGGTGCGAACTTCGATCGTGAGATCCATCGCGCCGCTCGCGATCACAGATTGCGTATATGCGTCGTCTGTGAGATTTCTGCAGACGCAATGAGCACGCCACGCACGATCATCGTTACAGGCTCGGCCGGATTAATCGGCTCGGAAACGGTCAGGCGTTTCGCCGGCGACGGCGCTCGCGTGATCGGGATCGATAACGATATGCGGGCAGAATTTTTCGGCGTCGAAGCTTCCACTAAAAAAACGCGCGACGATTTGATCGCGAATGTTCGCGGTTACGAACATCACGATTTGGACATTCGCGACGCTGCCGCGGTGATGGCGCTCTTCAAACAGCGTCGGGGCTCCATCGAAGCTATTGTGCATACTGCGTCGCAACCGTCACACGACTGGGCAGCGCGCGATCCGCAGACCGATTTTACTGTCAACGCGAACGGCACACTGAATTTGCTGGAGGCCGCAAGAAATTTTTCTCCGGAGGCGCCGTTGATCTTTACATCCACGAACAAAGTCTATGGCGACACGCCGAATCGCCTTCCGCTGCGCGAGTTGGAGAAACGCTGGGAAATCGAGCCGGGCCACGAATATGAGCCCGGCATTTCGGAGACCATGAGCATCGATTACACGAAGCATTCTCTCTTTGGCGCGTCGAAGGTCGCCGCGGACATTCTCGTCCAGGAATACGGCCGCTATTTCGGAATGCCGACCGTCTCTTTCCGTGGCGGTTGTCTTACGGGACCTGCGCATGCTGGGACTGAGCTGCACGGTTTTCTTTCGTATCTGATGATCTGCACCGTGAGCGGCAGGCCTTACCGTGTTTTTGGGTACAAAGGCAAACAGGTGCGCGACAACATCCACAGCTTCGATCTCGTCGAAGCATTTGTGGAATTCGTTCGCGCGCCGCGCTCCGGAGAAGTCTATAACATCGGCGGGAGCCGGCACAGCAACTGTTCCATGGTCGAGGCCATCGAGATGTGCGAACAAATCAGCGGCAAAAAGCTAACCTGGACCTATGAGGAAACGAGCCGCATTGGCGATCACATCTGGTGGATTAGCGACGTGCGAAAGTTTCAGTCGCATTACCCAACATGGAAATTTCGCTACGGCATGCGCGAAATTCTCGAGGAGATTCACGCCGCTGTGGCGCAATGATCTGGGTTGCGCACGCGTCCCGCGTGCTGGTGATCGCGTCTCGCGATCACGAACTTTTCATCTAGTCCGGCCGCGCTGTATGATAGGTAGCGTTGGAAAAAACTATTTCGGCGCGATGCCGAAACCAGCACGCGAGACGCGTGCGCTACCCTTCAACTTCCCAGCGTTTTAACGATCTCAATACTCTTCGCCTTCGTCTTCTTTTGGTGGCGCGACGCGATCATCTACGGCGTAGGCATGCAACATCACCGCGCCGAGATAAAAGAAAAAAAGACCAAGACCCCAACCCGCAGACGCGAATGCAGCCAGCAACACGAAGATCCCCACCGGGATCGCGCCAGCCATCCAGAGAAAGCCCGCCATGATATGTCCCTTGTAAATATGTCCCAAGCCCGGGATGATACTGAACAGAACCGCCACTGCGTCGCTCGCTTTGCCTTCGGCGGTTTGAGTCGTCGCCGTCCGCGTCCAATCGCACCGGTCACACTTTTCCGCGTCCTTTGGCAGGAGATGTCCGCAGTATGGACAAGCCATTTTATCTCCCACGCTCGGTTCGGGCCGAGTAGGCGGTGCGTCCGTGTACTCCACGCTCATGTCAAATATTGTAGGGCGTCTGTATCAGACGCTAACTGTTGAAGGTTCACAAGGCGCGCCGAATTCGTCAAGCAAAACGAAGACAACCACGGATTACGCGGATGAAATTGTAGGGCAAGCGCTCTGCTTGCCAGATCACAACCCATCGAGGTTAGAGCGGGAAAATCGACCGCACGATCTCCAGTGAGATCGTGCTGTCTTCAAACTATCCGTGTAATCCGTGGATTACTGATTGTTCGTCACCACTCGCGGAGCCGGTCTGCTCGTCTCAAGCTGCGCGCTCACCTTTTGGATTTTGCGCAGCCTGTTCTTTGAGCTGCGTACTGAGAATCTCAATTTGTTTCTCCTGCTGCGCGATCCTTGTTTGCAACTTCTCTACTTTGCGATCGAACATGGCTTGGCGCTGGGCACCTCGGCGAACAGGAGCAGTGCTCTTGTTCCCATTGGCACCGACGAGCGCTGTCCCCAACTGGCCAGTGGTCGTATCGATGTACACAGTGGCGGCGTTGGCGGTGGAAATTTCTGCCCCGGCAATGCCGCCGATGTAGCAGGCTTCGTAAGGAGTTCCGCTGGCAGCAAACCCGCCGATGGCAATCACATTCTCATCGGCGGCATCACCGGCATCGCTGATATAAATATTATT
>Ga0209474_10004250_pt1 | contig 12393 bp, 12 predicted proteins | sample GraSoiAngelo_145_FD_185902 | JGI IMG/M metagenome (GOLD analysis project Ga0209474, IMG submission 185902) | Grasslands soil microbial communities from the Angelo Coastal Reserve, California, USA - 14_1009_05_20cm (SPAdes) (version 2) | ecosystem: Environmental > Terrestrial > Soil > Grasslands...
ATCTTTTCTGTCTGGCATTCAGCTCAACGTGGCGCACTCCGAGCATCTCATCGCCGCCCTGCGCGGTCGCCTGAAGCAGGTGCGAGAGGAAACCGGGTCGCGGGTCAGCTTTGTCGGCCACAGCCGAGGCGGAGTGCTTTCGAAGGTGCTCTCGTCCCGCGTGCCCGATTCGGTCGAGCAGGTGATCGGGCTCGGCGCACCTTTCGCGGACCAGTTCGACGTCGCGGCTCTGACGAACGTGGCGGTGGGCGTCGTGAAGACGGCCAACCAGCTGCGTTTCGGCCGCCGGTTTCATTCCGAGGGCAGATTTGCCCACGACCTGCGCCAGCCGCCGGCGGTGCCGACTACCTCTATCTACACGCGTTCAGACGACGTCGTGAACTTTCGCAGCTGCCTCCGTCCCGACATCCCCGCGATGTCCGTTTGGGGCAGCCACAACGGAATGATCGTCAACCCCGAGGTCTACCGCCTGCTCGGACGCCTGCTGGCGAGGCCGCGTCGCTCGCCTTGAGCGCCGCCGGACAGTGGGTTTCGCCACGGCAGCGCCGCGAAACTCGATGACCGATTGCTCGAGGTGGCGGGCGAAGTCAGCCAGGTCGGGGACCAGGTCCCGATCTGCAAGCAGGCCGAAGAAGACGCTTCCGTTGTAGGAGACGATCGCGATGTTCAGCCCGAGCGAGTGATAGATCGAGACGAACGGCCAGACCTCGATGAGCTCGGCGCCGCCCGTATAGAACGGGAACTGCGGTCCGGGGATGTTCGTGGCCACGATGTTCACGATCGATTGCGGCGACCACTGCAGCTGCGATGTCATGGCGCGGCCGGCCAGCCCTTGCAGGGTGGCGGGCGCCCAGTTGGCAATGTGCGTGAGCGTGCGTGCGGCGACCGCTGCGCGCGAACGCTTCAGGTCGCCGGTGTTGGTGGTGACGAGATTCATTCGGTCCTTGGGCAGCATGGGCGCCAGCGGTACGTCCACCACCATCGCGCTGACGAGGTTGCCGAGCTGGTAACGCTGGCTGTCGTCCCGCACGCTTACGGGCGCGAAGACGCGCAGCGTTTCGGGCACTGCCTCGCCACGCTCGTACAGCCAGCGCGAGATCGCCTCACCAATAACCGCGAGCACCGCATCGTTCACCGTTCCGCCGAATGAGTTCTTGATGTCCTTCAGCGACTGCAGCGGGACCTTGACTGAGTGCACGCGGCGGTGAGGACCGATCGGCCGGTTGAAAAACATCGGCTCGCCTGGACGCAGCCAGGAGAGAGCAAGTTGTACGCCGCCGGCCCAGGGTGATTGCATCACCGCTGCGACGAGCTGCTGGGGCCGCAACCTTATGACGCTCTTCACCCACTCGGCGGGCGAAAGCCGGTCGACGGTTTGCCGCAAGAGCTCGCCTCGGCTTGGTGCAGGCCGCGGCTTCCAGCGCTTGGGCCGTCCGTACTTCGCCGGATCAGGCCCGGGGTCGAGCAGCAGTGTGGCGATGTCCAGCGTCGAGATCCCGTCGACCATGGCGTGATGCACCTTGCTGACAACGGCGACTCTGCCCTCGGTCAGCCCCTCGATGATCGTCATCTCCCACAGGGGCTTGTTGAGGTCGAGCGGACGCGCAAAAACGCGAGCGACGTACTCGCGCAGCCTGTCGTCGTCGCCGGGACTTGCGAGAGCCGCTCTCCTGACGTGAAAAGACAGATCGAAGTCGGGATCGTCAACCCACACCGGTTGCCCGAGATTGACGGGAGCCCAAAGCAGCTTCTGTCGATAGCGGGGAACGAGGTGAAGCCGTTCCTCGATGGTGCGCGCGAGTCCTAGCGCGCCTCGACCTCCCTTGGTCTGCGTTCGGCCCTCGAAGATGTAGGCGGCTCCGATGTGCAGCGGGGCCTCATGCCTTTCGCCGTAGAGGAACCACGTGTCGAACCCGGAGAGCGGCTCGTAATGAGCTTTCGGCATGCCCCGACCCGAGTCGATTGTCGCACTAAAGTTCGGGCGTGATCCTCGTCGCCATCGCGCTCGCGCTGGTCGCGGCGGCGATGCACGGAACGTGGAACGTGCTGGTCAAAACCAGCGCCGACCCGCTGATCGCGTTCTATCGCTCGACCTTGGCGGCCGCCGCGATCATGACGGTGCCCGCGATCATCGCCTACGTCGCGTTTCGGCCGGCTTTCAGCCTCGCGACTCTGGGTTTCGTGTCAGCGTCGGCCGTGCTCGAGGTCGCCTACATGTGGCTGCTTTCGTCGGCCTATGCGCGCGGCGAGCTGTCGGTCGTGTACCCGATCGCTCGGGGCTCGGCACCACTGCTGGCTGTCGGCATAGGGCTCGGTGTGCTTGGCGAACGCCTCTCCAGCGCCCAGCTCATTGGAGTCGGTTTGCTGCTGGCTGGCATCCTGGCGGTGACGCTTCCGCAAACCAGCGCCAAGGCCACGCTTCCGGCGCTGCTCACCGGCGTTGCGATCGCGAGCTACACGGCAGTGGACAGGGTGGGGGTCAGGCTTACGGCGCCGTGGTTTTACGGGTGGGTCTTGATCGTGCTCATGGCGACCGGCATGGCCATCTCGATTCGGTTCGGGGCGCGATTTCGGACGCGCCCGCAAGACGCCGGGGCGATCTCGTGGCGCCAGGGCGCGCTTATCGGTGTGATCTCGTGGGGCGCCTATCTGCTCGTGCTGGCGGCTCTTTACCTGGCTCCGCTCGCGGTGGTCGCTCCGGTGCGAGAGACGGCGATCGTGGCCGTCGCGATCTGGGGGATCTGGCGCCTGGGGGAACGCAAGGCGGCGGGGCTCAAGCTCGCCGGCGCGGCCTCGACGCTGCTCGGCGTGCTGCTCCTGGCCGCTTGAGCTGGCACCCTCGGGAGGCCGTGGTACTGTAGGAGCGTCGCCCGAAGCGGGCGATCGTCCGCCGCGGTCGTCGATCTTCTCGAAAGGGCCGTGCGTTCGTGGATTGCTTTCGAGAAGAGGAGTTTCAGATGCCGACAGGCACCATCAAGAAGCTGGTATCGGACCGCGGTTTCGGCTTCATCGCAGCCGAGGACGGTCGGGAGTACTTCTTCCACCGAACCGGCCTCGACTCGAGCGTGAACTTCGACTCCCTCGCCGGCGGCGAGCGGGTCAGCTTCGAGATCGAGCCGAGCCAGAAAGGCCCTCGCGCGAACCGAATCAAGCTCGCGTAGCCAGAGCTCTTGAGCGGCCGGTCGCTGTGGCGGCCGGCCTTTTTTGTAATCGCAAACGTCCCGGTTCCGCCCGTTTGGTGCCTACCGTGCTTTACCGAGGCCCTGATTCCGCTTGTTTGGTGCCAACCGTGCGACTCAGTGAGCGGCGCCGCTCATCAGCGTGCGGAAAGGACGAGGTTCCTTCCGACCGTCTTGATCGCGCCCGGGTGTTGCCTGCGCACGACCTCGGTGGCCTCATCCATGAAGGCTTGACGGGAACGCGCGTCAAGACCCTCGATTCGGTATGCGAAGTCCCACCAGCCCATGAACATCGAGACCAGCTGCTCGGCCGACTCCCACACGACCGCTTCTTCGATTGCCTCGACACTCACCTCACCGAATCCGGCCCCTGCGGCAGCGGACTCGAGCGCACCGGCATCCCGGACGGTGGCCCTCGTCTCGCGCGCATCGGCGATCTCCGGCGGCGGCGGCAAATGGCGATCGACCACCGAGTCGATGAGCTCCCACACCGACTCCTTGAGTCCTGATAACGGCACGCTGGCGGCAAACGTGCCGCCCTGCCGCAGCACCCGCCGCGTCTCGCGCAGAGCCTGGTCCAGGTCGGGCACGAACTGGAGGCCGTGACCGCAGACCGCTGCGTCGAAGACCCCATCGGCAAAGGCGAGGTGTTCGATGTCCATCACCTCGAAAGAGGCGTTGGGCGGGGACGATCTCCTGGCCAGCTCAACCATTCCCGGCGCCAGATCGACGCCCACCACCTCGCCACCCGGCGTGACGTCGGCGGCGAGGACTCGCGTCAGCGTCCCGGGACCGCAAGCCAGATCGATGATCCGCATCCCGGGCTGCGCGCCGACCAGCTCGATCAGGCGCAGACGGCTTCTCGACTCTCGGCGCGACATGATGCTCTCCAGCCGCTTCTGATACACCTCGGCGTACCGGCTGAAGACAGCCGGGTAGAGGTCCTTGGACTTCAAGCCGTCAGCCCTCGCCATTCGGCTTCGAGCCATGCCGCCGCCGCAAGGGCGCCCTCATTCGTGCGCCCGACGACCTGCATCCCCACCGGCAGCCCGGCTGTCGGAGCCGGGATGGCCACCACTGGCTGGCCGGTGGTGTTGAAGGGCCGCGTGAACCGAGCGAGCGGCTCGCGCGCCTCGTTGCCCGCGGCCACCGGCGGCGCCACGATCGCGGTCGCCGGCAGCAGGAGGGCGTCGATATCCTCCATCGACCGCTGTGCTGCCGCTCGCAGCTCGCTCAGGCTCGAGATCGCGCGTTCGTACTCGGCAGCCGGAACTTCCATGCCTCGGCGGATGTGCGCCAGCACGTCGGGGCCGTAGCTCTCCGGATGCTCAGCGGCCCACCGGCCGTGAACAGCAGCCGCCTCGACGAGGAGGATCGTGAGGCCGGTGGTGAACAGCACCGAGTGCTCAACGAAATCGACCTCGGGCAATCCCGCCGACACACGACGCCAGGCCCACTCCGTGGTCTCATCCAGGTCCCGAACCCAGCCCTTCGGCACCGCCAGCCGCGGACGCGGCGTCTCCAGAGCCTGATCGCTGCCTGCGCTCATCTGGCCGAACGCACGCGCGACCGACGCCACGTCGCTCGCCATCGGTCCCACCGTATCGAGCGACTTGCTCAGCGGGAAGACGCCCTCGGTCGTAATCGTGCCGAGCTTCGGCTTGAAACCGACGACGCCACACAACGAGGCTGGGATCCGGATCGATCCTCCGGTGTCGGTGCCGATCGCCCAGTCGCACATCCCGGCCGCGACGGCCACCGCCGAACCTCCGGAAGAGCCGCCGGCGACGCGGGTCGGGTCGTGAGGGTTCAGCACCGCTCCGTAGTGAGGGTTGACGCTGGTGACCCCGTAAGCAAACTCGTGCAGGTTCGTCTTCCCGACCATCACGCAGCCCTGCCGGCGGAGGGTCGCGATCATCGGGGCGTCCGAGGCGGCCGGATCTGGCGGGAGAATGACGCCTCCGGCGGTGGTCGCCATGCCTTTCACGTCGATCAGGTCCTTCACCGCCACCACCGTCCCCTCGCCCTCTTCGGTGGAGATCGATATGAACGCGTGCAGGTCCGAGCGCTCTCGAATCTGCCTCCTGGCTTCTTCGAGCCTCATCAACGTGAATTCTCGCAGTCGGTTCGATACCATCCAGCCGACATGCAAAGCTCTGGCACTCTGGGAGTCCCCTCACCCTGGACCAAAGTCGACGTGCTCACGGCGTATGAGCGCCTGACCGCCGAGATACAGGTTCGTGGCCGTCTGCGCGAGACCATGATCGACCCCGAGCCCCTGTTCCATCTTCACAACATCTCTGCTGAGCCGCTGCTGCCGGGCGCGGTCCCGCTCAACGGCGTGCCCGAAGGACTGTTCAACAAGGCCCTGATCGGCGGCATCCGCACCATCGAGCCGGAGCCGCCACCGCCGGACCAGGTGATGGAGATGATCCGCCGCTACGCGATGTTCCAGGCCTCAAGCTTCCTGGTCAGCGGGTTCGTTGAGTTTCCGAAGGCGGCAGCGCCGGAGATGCACTCGGAACTCCTGCTCAAGGCCAGGTTCTTCCAGATCGTCGAGGCCACCGTCACCATCGTCAACGTCGCCGGCAAGGCGTGGACCCAGCCCAACATCTGGGTCAACCGCGAGCACATGCTCGCCCTATTCCTGGGGTAAGGGCTAGGTCGGCCTTCCTCCCAAGGCGCGGCGGATCCCAGTCCACAGGACCTGGAAGAAAAGGGAAACCGCGTTGATGGGCGGCGCGGTCACCTGCTGAGGCGGCTCTTCCTGCCGGCCAGCTGATCCGGCCGCAGGCGTGGCAGGACGGTTCGCGCCCTCGACGTTGGCTTTGATGCAGCTCGCCATCTCGTTGACGATGCGCCGCGACACGTCCTCCATCACTCCGCGGCCGAACTGGGCCACCCGGCCGGCGACTGTGTAGTCGGTGGTGATCCGAACGATCGAGCCGTCCCCATCCGCGGTCACCGCCATCAGGGCCTTCGCCCGGGCAGAGCCCTGGCCCGTGGTCTCCCTACCCTCGGCTTCGAGGGTGGCCGAGTGCCCGGAGTCATCCCTGCCGGTGATGCGAGCTGTTCCGCTGTACGCGACGGTGATCGGGCCCACCTTGATCTTGACCTTGCCCTTGAAGGTCGTGTCGTCGATGACCTCCGTCAGCTCGGCCCCGGGAACGCAGCCGACGACCTTGTTCACGTCCAGCAGGTACGCGAACACCCGCTCCGGCGGCGCGGTGACCGTGAATGAATTTTCCAGTTGCATTTCAACTGTAAAAGTAGCCGAATAGTAGAGTTCGTTACGGTTCGGTTTTGCGAGGCAAAGGCGCTCGATGGCGCCGTCCCGCGCTCTGACGGAGCAACCCGCTAGCTAGGGAGGAGCCGATGAAGCACAAGGTCGCAGTCACCATCAATGGGCGGAAGCACGAGCATGAGGTCGAGGCGCGCCTGCTGCTCGTGCACTACTTACGGGACGTAGTGGGCCTGACCGGCACGCACATCGGCTGCGATACGAGCCAGTGCGGCGCCTGCACGATCCACGTCGACGGCAAGGCGATCAAGAGCTGCACGATGTTTGCCGTCCAGGCGGACGGCCGCAACCTGACCACTATCGAGGGCCTGGCCAAGGAAGGCAAGCTGCATCCCATCCAGCAGGCTTTCTGGGACGAGCACGGGCTGCAGTGCGGCTACTGCACGCCCGGTTTCATCATGGCGGCGGCCTACCTGCTCGAGCAGAACCCGAACCCGACCGAGGACGAGATCCGGCGTGGGCTCGAGGGGAACCTCTGCCGCTGCACCGGCTATGTGAACATCGTCAAGTCGGTCCAGTCGGCCGCCAAGGTCATGGGCGGCGCGTCTACGACCGCCGGCCGGTCCGCAGTCACCGCGGGAGGTGAGTGATGGCGGTCTCCCAGCTCGTCGGAGCCAAGATCCATCGCCGCGAGGATCCGCGACTCATCACCGGACACGGGCGCTACACGGATGACCTGACGAGGACCGGCCTGGTCCATCTGGCGGTGGTCAGGAGCCCGCATGCGCACGCGAGGATCAAGAGCATCGGAGTCGAGGCGGCCAAGAAGTCGCCCGGCGTCCTGGGGGTCTTCACGGCCCAGGACTTCAAGGACATCATCGCCGGCCCGGCCACCCACCCGGTGGCTCCTGTTTTCGCTCCTGACAAGAAGGTGAACCCACCGCGCTATCCGATCGCGCGCGAGGAGGTCTGCTACCAGGGCGAGCCGGTCGCGGTGGTCGTGGCCGAGCAGCGCTACCAGGCTGCGGACGCAGCCCAGCTTGTCGACGTCGAGTACGACCCGCTGCCCGCGGTGATGGAGATCGAGGAAGCGATGAAGCCGGGCAGCCCCAAGGCTCACACCGACCAGCCCGACAACATCGCCTGGGACGCGACCTACGTTCCGTGGGAAGCGACCGAGGAAGCTTTCAAGACCGCAGACGTCGTGGTCAAGCAGCGCATCCTCCAGCGGCGTCTATCGCCGAACGCGATCGAGAGCCGAGTCGTCATGGCGGAGTACGACCCGTTCGACAAGCGCCTGACCATGTGGATGTCCACGCAGAACCCGCACTGGATCCGGCTGTTCGTGTCTGGCGCGCTGGGGATGGGCGAGCACTCGGTGCGCGTCGTCTCCCATGACGTCGGCGGCGGTTTCGGTTCCAAGATCAGCCCCTACCCCGAGGACTACCTCGTGCCGGCGGTGTCCAAGCTGGTCGAGCGACCTGTCAAATGGACCGAGACCCGCACCGAGGCGGTGCAGAACGCCTACGCCGGCCGCGGACAGATATATGACGTAGAAGCCTCGGCCAAGAAGGACGGCACGCTCCTCGGCATGCGCGTCACCCAGCTGCTTGACTGCGGCGCCTACATCGGAACCTTCGGAGCCTTCCAGACATGCGCCTGCCTGCTCGCGGGCGGCGCCTATAAGTGGAAGGCCATCTCATCGCGCTCGATCGGCGTGCTCACCAACAAGATCACGACCGACCCTTACCGCGGGGCAGGACGACCCGAGGCCACCCACGTCGCGGAGCGGATGATCGATCTGCTCGCGGTCGAGCTGAAGATGGACCCCGTCGAGCTGCGCCGAAAGAACTTTCCCGCCAAGGAGGAGTTCCCGTTCACGCAGAACTTCGGGCTGGTCATGGACTCCGGCGATTACAACGCCAGCCTCGACAAGGCGCTGAAGCTGTTCGGCTACGACCAGATGCGGCGCGAGCAGGCGGAAGCCCGCAAGCAGGGCAAGCTCGTCGGCATCGGTCTTTCGACCTGGATCGAGATCTGCGGCCTGGGGCCCGGCGCGGTCACCGGACCGGCGACCGGCGGCGTGGTGCTGTCCGAGTCGGCCCAGGTCAAGGTCCACCCGGCCGGCGGGGTAAGCATCTATGTCGGCACTCACAACCACGGCCAGGGCAACGACACGACTCACGCTCAGATCGCCGCCGACGCGCTTGGCGTCCCGATCGAACAGATCGACATCCGCCACGGCGACACCAACGAGGGGCCGGGCTTCGGCTACGGCACCTATGGTTCCCGCACGCTGGCGGTGGGCGGAGTCGCGATCAATCGCGCCTGCGCCAAGGTGGTCGAGAAGGGCAAGAAAGTCGCGGCCCACATCCTCGAGGCGGCTGAGGAGGACATAGTCTTCGACCAGGGCAAGTTCCACGTCAAGGGCGCGCCCGACAAGTCGAAGGCGTTTGGAGAGGTTGCCTTCGCGGCGTACGGCCAGCTACCTGCCGGGCTCGAGCAGGGGTTGGAGGCGGTGGCTTATTTCGAGCCGCCCAACTTCGTGTGGCCGTTCGGCGCCCACATCTGCGCCGTCGAGGTGGACGCCGAGACCGGTAACGCGCAGATCACCAAGTACGTCGCGGTCGACGACTGCGGAAACATCATCAACCCGATGATCGTGGACGGCCAGCTGCATGGCGGCATCGCCCAGAGCATTGGGCAGGCACTGTACGAGGAGATGGTCTACGACCAGGATGGCCAGCTGCGCTCTGCGACGTTCCTCGATTACACGATCCCATCCATGAATGAGATCCCGAACATCCAGCTCGACCGGACCATCACGCCCAGCCCGACCAACGAGCTCGGAGTCAAGGGAATCGGGGAGGCTGGGACCATCGCCGCCACCGCCGCGATCATCAATGCGATCTGCGACGCGGTCTCGCCGCTCGGCATCAAGCATGTGGACATGCCGGCGACGCCCGACAGACTCTGGAATCAGATCAAGGAGGCGCGCAAGTGATCCCCGCCGCATTCGAATACGCGAAGGCCTCCTCCGTCGACGAGGCGGTCAAGCTGCTGGACAGGCTTGGCGAGGACGCCAAGGTGCTGGCCGGCGGCCACAGCCTCATCCCGCTCATGCGCCTGCGTCTGGCGCAGCCGAAGGCGCTGGTCGACATCAACGGCATCAAGGGTCTCGATCACATCGAGGTCAAGGGCTCCAAGCTGCATGTCGGAGCGCTCGCCCGGCACGTCCAGATTCATAGCTCGCAGACGGTCAAGGAATCGCTTCCGATCCTCGCGGAGGTCGCAGCCGAGGTGGGTGACAACCAGGTCCGCAACATGGGCACGATGGGCGGGGTGATCGCGCACGGCGATGCGGCGGGGGACTACCCCACGCTCGCGCTGATGCTCGACGCCGACATCGTGACCAACAAGCGCACCATCCCGGCCCGCGATTTCTTCAAGGACATCTTCACCACGGCTCTCGCCGCCAACGAGATAGTCACCGAGGTCGTGTTCCCGGTGGCCAACGGGCCGCACAAGTACATCAAGTTCCGGCGTCGCCTGTTCGACTGGGCCATCGTCGGAGCCGCAGCCCAGAAGGTGGACGGTCACTGGCGGGTCGGCCTGACCAATGTCGGCCCGACGCCGGTGCGCGCCAAGGCGGTGGAGGACGCGCTCGCGAAGGGCGCCAAGCCCGAGGAGGCGGCGCAGCACGCATCCGACGGCCTCAACCCGGCCGGCGACCTGCGCGCCAGCCCGGAATACAAGAAGCACCTCGCCAGGGTGTTGACGAAAAGAGCTATCGAGCAGGCGCAATAGCCTGTAGGATGGCCCGGCATCTCGCCGGGCCATTCTTTTTTTCAGAGGGGATTTTCGATGCGCAATTTTCTAGTCGCCGCGGTGGCGGGATTGATGGCGACCGCTTGTGGTCTTCCTTTCGGTATCGGTCAGGCCTCGACCTCGCAGCTCATCAACGGCGCCGCTGACAACCTGGCGAGCGCATCCGGTTTCGAGGTCAAGGGCAAATTCACAACTGGCGGACACAACTACACGTTCGACCTCGAGTACCAGAAGCCGGATGCCGCGGACATGGTGGTCGACCAGGACGCGGTCCATCTCGAGCTGCTCCAGGTGGGGGGCAAGGCGTACTACAAGAGCAAGGACATCCTGACGAGCACCGTGGGCACAGATCCGTTCGGCCAATCGGTGGCGCGCGCCGTCGGCGACAAGTGGTTCACGAGCCAGGATGCGACGCCGATCGACACTACGCAGTTCACCGACTCACAAAAGGTGAAGGCGAACTTTCTGAACACCCTGGGCGTCAGCCGGAAAGACAACGTGAGCGTCAACGGCACCGACACCGCAGAGCTCTCCACGTCCGACACGATCGTGAACATCACCGAGGCATCGCCCTATCACCTCGTTCGGGTGGAGACCAAGCCTGGCAAGACAGTGTCCGACGTGAGCAACGGCGACTTTGAGTTCATCAACTACGGCAAGAGCTTTGGACTCACGGCGCCGACCGACGTCTGGCAGATCGACGAGCCATCCACGTGGCCCGCGTACTACTCGGTCAACTCCATCAGCGTGTCCCGCTGCGACGACCCATGCGTGATCTCGGCGGTGATCGCCAACAAGGGCGGCACCAAGACCGGGTCCACGCCGTCGGTCCTGACCTTCACCCTCACGAGCAAGGCTGACCAGAGCTCGCTTGGCACATGCAAGGTGACCATCTCGCCGGACATCTCGCACGGCACCACGACGACCAAGAGCTGCAGCATCTCCACCCCGCAGTGGACGGCCTTCAGCGGCACCTACCTCTACGACGCGACGGTCGACAACCCCGCATACGACTAGACGCTAGGGTCGCAAGCAGGCCGGATTCATTCCGGCCGTCCGCCGGCGTGCACTTTCCAAGCGCCACCCAGTCGTGGCGAGGAGGGTGGGGGTCCCACGGGGGAGGCCTGCCTCCCCCGTGCTAAGTCCCGGCGGTACCCTTTCCTGCGTGGGTACCGCCAGGCCGACGAGCATCAACGAGATCGGTGATGTCGAAGCCAGGCTGCTTGAGCGTCACTACATCGGCGATCGCGCACTCGCAACCGCGATCTTTCTGGCCCTCAAGCTCGACAAGCCGTTGTTCATCGAGGGCGAGGCCGGGGTAGGCAAGACCGAGGCCGCCAAGGTGATGGCGGAGGTCCTGGACGCGAGGTTGATCCGCCTCCAGTGCTACGAGGGCATCGACCTCGCGCACGCCGTCTACGAGTGGAACTACCCCCGGCAGCTGCTGCACATCAGGCTGCTGGACGAAACGCAGGACCGGCGCGCGGCTGAGCGCGAGATCTTCAGCCCCGAGTTCCTGCTCCGGCGTCCACTCCTGGATGCCATCGACAACGACGACGCGGTCCCACCGGTGCTCCTGATCGATGAGATCGACCGTTCAGACGAGGAGTTCGAGGCTTTTCTTCTCGAGCTGCTGTCGGATTTCCAGGTGTCGATCCCAGAGCTGGGGACCATCAAGGCCAAGCGGCCGCCGTTTGTGGTCATCACCTCCAACCGCACCCGTGAGGTGCACGACGCGTTGAAACGACGCTGCCTCTACCACTGGATCGACTACCCCAACCTCGAGAAAGAGGTGGAGATCGTGCGGGCGCGGGCGCCGGAGGCGGCAGACGGGCTGGCCCGCGAGGTGGCGGCGCTGGTGCAGGGCCTGAGAGGGATGGACCTCTACAAGGTGCCGGGCGTGGCCGAGACGCTCGACTGGGCCCGCTCTCTGGCGGCCTTGGGCGCGACCCGCATCGACAGCTCCCTCGTCGACGCCACTCTCGGTGCGGCCCTGAAGTACCAGGAAGACCTGGAGCGCGTGCGGGAAAAGGTGCCGGCGATGGTCGAGAAAGCTCGGGGTGCCTGACTCCGACCTTCTCCCTCGCCTCGGCGCGTTCGCGCGGCTGCTTCACGATTCGGGGATCGAAGCCGGCCCCCGCCGTC
>Ga0209474_10004255_pt1 | contig 12391 bp, 10 predicted proteins | sample GraSoiAngelo_145_FD_185902 | JGI IMG/M metagenome (GOLD analysis project Ga0209474, IMG submission 185902) | Grasslands soil microbial communities from the Angelo Coastal Reserve, California, USA - 14_1009_05_20cm (SPAdes) (version 2) | ecosystem: Environmental > Terrestrial > Soil > Grasslands...
CGACCATGCGGCGCACCGCCTCGTGGAACAAGAGCTCGATCACCCGCTGCAAGAGGCGAGACTTGAATTCGAAATCGACAAAGAAGTCGATGCGGCAGCCGCCCGGCACCTTCTCGAATACCCAGTGGTTGTTCAGGTAACGGAACGGCCCCTCGGCATAGGCCACATCGATGCGCCGCGGCGGGTCGAGCGCGACACGCGACGTGAAGCGCTCGCGGAACATCCGAAAGCCGATGATCAGATCCGCGACGATCAGATCGGGGCGCCGTTCGCGAATGCGCGCGCCGACGCACCACGGCAGGAATTCGGGATAGCGCTCGACATCGGCGACGAGGGCGAACAACTGCTCTGGCGTGTAGGGCAGGACCCGTTGCTCGGCATGGGTCGGCATTGCGACTAGGCGCGGGCGGCGAGCGCGGCGGCCCGGGCGGCCTTGAGCTCCGCAAAATCTTCGCCCGCATGATACGACGAGCGGGTCAGCGGCGAGGCCGAGACCATCAGGAACCCCTTGCCGAGCGCCTGACGACGATAGCCCTCGAATTCCTGTGGTGTGACGAACCCGGCGATCGGGTGATGTTTCAGCGTCGGCTGTAGGTATTGGCCGATCGTCAGGAAATCGACCTGAGCCTCGCGCAGATCATCCATGACCTGCAAGACCTCGGCGCGGGCTTCGCCGAGCCCGACCATCAGTCCCGATTTCGTGAAGATCGTCGCATCGAGCCGCTTCGCCTGATCAAGCAGTCGCAGCGAGTGGAAATAACGCGCACCGGGCCGCACCTCGCCATAGAGCCGCGGCACGGTTTCCAGATTGTGGTTGAGGACGTCCGGCTTGGCCGCGACGACCATCTCGATCGCGCCGTCCTTGCGCAGGAAATCCGGTACCAGTACTTCGATCGTCGTGGCTGGAGCAGCAGCACGGATCGCCGCAATGGTTCGGGCGAAATGGCCGGCGCCGCCATCGTCGAGATCGTCGCGGTCGACTGAGGTCACGACGATATGGTTCAGGCCGAGCGCCGCGACCGCCTCGCCGACGCGCGCTGGCTCGTGCGGGTCGAGCTGGTCGGGCCGGCCGGTCGCGACATTGCAGAAGGTGCAGGCGCGAGTGCAGACGGCGCCCAAGATCATCACCGTCGCGTGCTTGTCCTTCCAGCACTCGCCGATATTCGGGCAGGCCGCCTCTTCGCAGACTGTGTTGAGCTTGAGATCGCGCATCAGCCGGCGCGTCGCCTGGTATTCCGGCGAGGTCGGCGCCTTGACCCGGATCCAGGGCGGCTTCCGCGGGCTCGGCTGGTCCGGCCGCGCCGCCTTTTCCGGATGCCGCAACGGCTCCGGCGCGGGCTGCCGCGCCTCAAGGTCCGGTAAGCTCATCGGTCAGAAGTGGAGGGCGCGGCCATAGGCGTCAAGCACGCTCTCGTGCATCGTCTCCGAGATCGTCGGGTGCGGGAAGATCGTGCGCATCAGCTCGCTCTCGGTGGTCTCCAAGGTCTTAGCGATCGTGTAGCCCTGGATCAGCTCCGTGACTTCGGCGCCGATCATATGTGCGCCCAGTAATTCGCCGGTCTTGCCGTCGAACACGGTCTTGACCATCCCCTCGGGTTCGCCGAGTGCGATCGCCTTGCCGTTGCCGATGAACGGGAAATGCCCGATCTTCACCTCGTAGCCGGCATCGCGCGCCGCCTTCTCGGTCAATCCGACGCTGGCGATTTGGGGCCGGCAATAGGTGCAGCCCGGGATATTGCGGCTGTCGAGCGGATGCACGTCATTGACCCCGGCGATGTGCTCGACGCAGATCACGCCCTCATGCATCGCCTTGTGCGCCAGCCAGGGCGGGCCCACGAGGTCGCCGATCGCGTAAAGACCGGGTTCGCCGGTGCGCAGCCATTCGTCGACGACGACATGCGTACGATCCACTTTGGCCTTGGTGCCTTCAAGGCCGATATCCTCGACATTGCCGACGATACCAACCGCGAGGATCACGCGCTCGACGGTGATGTCGGAGGTTTTGCCGCCCGCCTCGATCTGCGCCGCGACATTGTCCCTGCCGCGCTTCAGGCCCTTCACGGTCGCGCCGGTATGGATCTTGATGCCCTGCTTCTCGAAGGCCTTGCGGGCGAAGGCCGAGATTTCCTCGTCCTCGACGGGCAATACGCGGTCCAGCACCTCGACGACGGTCACCTCCGCGCCCATGTCGCGATAGAAGCTGGCGAATTCCATGCCGATCGCGCCCGAGCCAATGACCAAGAGCGATTTCGGAATAGGCTCCGGCACCATCGCTTCCTTGTAGGTCCACACCAGTGTGCCGTCGGGTTCGAGCCCGGGCAGCGACCGCGCTCTCGCCCCGGTCGCCAACACGATATGCGGCGCGCCGAGGTCGGCGACCCCCTTGCCGTCCTTCGCGACCGCGATCTTACCCTTACCGGCGAGCTTGGCCTGCCCATCGAATACGGTGATCTTGTTCTTGCGCATCAGATGCGCGACGCCGTTGGACAGCTGTTTGGCGACCGCGCGTGAGCGGGCGATGACCTTCTTCGGGTCGTAAGTGATGTCCTTCGCCGAAAACCCGAATTGATCGAGATGACGCAGCAGGTGGTGGATCTCGGAGGCGCGCAGCAACGCCTTGGTCGGGATGCAGCCCCAATTGAGGCAGATGCCGCCGAGCTGATCGCGTTCGACGAGCGCCGTCTTCATGCCGAGCTGCGCCGCCCGGATCGCCGCGACATAGCCGCCCGGCCCGCCGCCGACAACAATCAGGTCGAAGGAACTGTCTGCCACTTCGAAGACCCCTTGCCCGGGCTTGTCCCGGGTATCCACGTCTTATGCGAGCCGGGAGCAATCTAAAGACGTGGGTGGCCGGAACAAGTCCGGCCACGGGGTATTTGCGGTTTCAAAAGGCCGAAAGCAATGTCGCGCCGAGCAAAAGCCTGCTCTGCCTAGCCTACAGCAGCATCGTCAGCGGCTCTTCAACGAGCTTCTTGAAGGCGGCGAGGAATTGCGCGCCGACCGCGCCGTCGACGACGCGGTGATCGCCGGACAGGGTGCAGGTCATCACCGTCGCGACCGCGAGCTGGCCGTCGCGCACGATTGGCCGTTGCTCGCCCAGGCCGACCGCCAGGATGCCGCCCTGCGGCGGGTTGATCACCGCGGCAAATTCCCGGATGCCGTACATGCCGAGATTGGAGATAGAGAAGGTGCCGCCCTGAAATTCCTCAAGCTTCAATTTGCCGGCCCGGGTGCGTTCGGCGAGATCCTTGCTCTCCTGCGCGATCTGCGCGAGCCCCTTCTGATCGGCGCCCTTGATGATCGGCGTGATCAGCCCGTCATCGAGCGCGACAGCGACGGCGATATCGACCCGGTCCCAGAGAAGGATCGCCTCATCGCTCCACGAGGCGTTGGCCGCCGGCACCTGACGCAGCGCCAGCGCCGCGGCGCGGATCACGAAATCATTGACCGAGATGCGATAGCCGCCTTGGTCTTTGGGGGCCTTATCATTCAGCGTTTTGCGAATCTTCAGCAGCTCGTCGATCGTGCAGTCTACCGACAGGTAGAAATGCGGGACGGTCTGCTTCGACTCGCTGAGCCGGCGGGCGATGACCCGGCGCATCGCGCTGTGCGGCTTTTCGCTGTACGGAGGATTGCCGGCCAATGCCAGCACCTGGGCCTTCGCGAAAACCGGCATCGACGGCGTTGTCGGGGCGAGTCCGGGAGCGACAGCCGGCGCGCGGGACGGGGGCGCGCCGAGCGCCTTGTCGATATCCGCTTTTATGATGCGGCCTTGCGGCCCCGAGCCGCGGATCGCGGTCAGATCGAGGCCGGCCTGCTGCGCCATGCGGCGGGCCAGCGGGCTGGCTAAAACTCGGCCGCCATTGACCTGATCAGGAGCGGATCGCTCGGCGGGCGCCGCGGGCGGGCGCGCCGGCGGCGCGGCGGCTGGTTCGGTTTTCGGGCTGACACCGCTCGGCGGCGCGGCTGGCGCCTCGGCGTGCTGTCCATTGCCGGAGGGCGCCTTGGCGGTGAATTTTTCGAGCGCCGCCGGATCCTCGCCCTCCTCGAGCAACAGGGCGATCGGTTCGTGCACCTTGATGCCTTGCGCGCCCTCCGGAACGATGATCTTGCCGATGCGGCCCTCATCGGCCGCCTCGTACTCCATCGTCGCCTTGTCGGTTTCGATCTCGGCGATGACGTCGCCGGCATGCACCTCGTCGCCTTCTTTCTTCAGCCAGCGGGCGAGATTGCCTTCGGTCATCGTCGGCGACAGGGCCGGCATCCGGATTTCGATCGGCATGTGCTGTCCCTTTGGCGCCCGCGTCGGCCGAGCCGGCTAGCGGTACGCCACCTCGCGCGCCGCAGCGACGATGTCCTCGACCTGTGGTACCGCGAGGCGTTCGAGATTGGCGGCATAAGGCAATGGCACGTCCTTGCCGGCGACCCGCTTCAGCGGCGCGTCGAGCCAGTCGAAGCATTCTTCCATGACGATCGCCGCGATCTCGGAACCGATGCCGGCGAAGGGCCAACCCTCCTCGACCGAGACGATGCGGTTGGTCTTTTTGACCGAATCGGCGACTGCCGCGACATCGAACGGCCGCAGCGAACGCAGATCGATCACCTCGGCGGAAATCCCGGCCTTCTCCAGCTCCTCGGCGGCCTGCAGGGCCAGCTTCACCGTGCGCGAGAAGGCGGTGATCGTGACGTGCTCGCCGGCGCGGGCGATCCGCGCCTTGCCGATCGGCACGAGGAATTCCGGGTCGTCCGGCACCGCGAAGCTCTCGCCGTAGACCAGCTCGTGCTCGAGGAAGATCACCGGGTTCGGATCGCGGATCGCTGATTTCAGCAGCCCCTTGTGGTCGGCGCCGGTATAGGGCGCCACAACCTTGAGCCCCGGCACATGGGCGTACCAGCTGGCATAGCATTGCGAATGCTGCGCCGCGACGCGCGAGGCGATGCCGTTGGGCCCGCGGAAGACGATCGGCGCCGACATCTGTCCGCCTGACATGTAACGGGTCTTGGCGGCCGAGTTGATCAGCTGGTCCATCGCCTGCATGGCGAAGTTGAAGGTCATGAACTCGACGATCGGGCGCAGCCCGGCGAACGCGGCGCCGATGCCGAGCCCCGCGAAGCCCTGCTCGGTGATCGGCGTATCGATGACCCGACGCGGCCCGAACTCCTGCAGTAAACCCTGGCTGATCTTGTAGGCGCCCTGATACTCGGCGACCTCCTCGCCCATCAGGAAAACGGTCTCGTCGCGCCGCATCTCCTCGGCCATCGCGTCGCGCAAGGCTTCCCGGACAGTCTGGGTCACCGTCTTGCCGGTGTACTCCGCGGGTTCTGCGAGCGCCGGACGCGCCGGCGCGGCGGCGCCATCGCGCGTCGCGGGCCGCGGTGAGGTCGGTTCCTCCTTTTGCTCAGGCGGTTCTTGCGGTGCCTTGGCCTGCGGCGCCGGCCGCGGCTTCGCTTCGACCTCGCCGACGTCTTCGCCGTTCTCGGCAATCACCGCGATCGGCGTATTGACCGCCACGTGATCGGTGCCCTCAGGAATAACGATCTTCGCCAGCACGCCCTCATCCACCGCTTCGACTTCCATCGTTGCCTTGTCGGTCTCGATCTCCGCGAGCACGTCGCCCGCCCGCACCGGCTCGCCGACGCTTTTGACCCAGCGGGCGATCTTGCCCTCGGTCATCGTCGGCGAGAGCGCCGGCATCAGCACTTCGCTAGCCATTCCGTCCTCGGCATCCCTCGCGGATATCGTCCGCCCTACTCCGCCCGATCTGGATCAGGCCTCGGCCAGCACATCCGTCCACAGCTCGCTCGGGTCGGGCTCCGGGCAGTCCTGCGCGAACTGCGCCGCTTCCGCAACGATGTCGCGGGCGCGTTTTTCGATCTGCTTGAGGTCGTCTTCCCCGGCCCCATGCTCTTCGAGTAGCCGCTGGCGCAAATGATCGATCGGGTCGTGCTCGGTGCGCATGCGGTTAACTTCGTCCTTGGTGCGGTACTTCGCCGGGTCCGACATCGAATGGCCGCGATACCGGTAAGTCAACATTTCCAGAATGATCGGCCCCTGACCGGCGCGGGCATGCTCAACGGCTTCGACAGCGGCTTCGTACGCCGCGACGACATCCATCCCATCGACCTGCTCGCCCTGAATGCCGTAGGCGATGCCGCGGTGGTAGAGGTCGGTGCGGGCCGAAGCGCGGCTGACCGAAGTGCCCATGCCATAACGGTTGTTTTCGACGACGTAGACGACCGGCAGCTTCCACAGCGACGCCATGTTGAAGCTCTCGTAGACCTGGCCCTGGTTGATCGCGCCGTCGCCCAGATAGGTCACCGAGATCCGCCCGTCGTCGCGGTAGCGATGAGCAAAGCCGAGACCGGTACCGATCGGTACCTGAGCCCCGACGATGCCGTGTCCGCCGAAGAAATTCTTCTCGCGGCTGAACATGTGCATCGAGCCGCCCTTGCCGTGCGAATAGCCGCAGCGCCGGCCGGTCAGCTCGGACATCACACCCTTCGGGTCCATGCCGCAGGCCAGCATATGGCCGTGATCGCGGTAGGAGGTGACGATCGTGTCGCCCTCCTGCAACGCGGCCTGCATGCCGACGACCACCGCTTCCTGTCCGATATAGAGATGACAAAACCCGCCAATCAGCCCCATGCCGTACATCTGTCCCGCCCGTTCCTCGAAACGGCGGATCAGCAGCATATCGGTGTACCAGCGCTTCAGCGTCTCCGCCGAGACGTCAGGCTCGGCGGGCTTGACCCTGTTGGTCTTGCGCGTGGCGGCCATTCTGGCTTTCCTCCGGGTTGCCCCGAAGCATGGTGTCAAATCCCGCGGTTTGCAACCTCAGGAGCATCATTCGCTGGGCTGCAAGCGGACTGTCCGGCGCGCTTCCAGGGCCACGGAGGAGCCGGCATCGGCTCTTGGCCTAAAACCTCGCCCGCGCGGGATCAGCGCGGTTTTGCCGGCTGTATGATTACGATTTCGTCGGGCGCCGCGAAATCGAGCGTCCGGCGCACTTGCGAGTCGAGCAGATCGGGGTCGAGATGGCCGGAGCGCATATTGGCGGCCCGGCGCTCGAGCTTGGCGCGCTCGGCCGCGACATCGGCGAGCGCCGTCTTCGCGGTCCGTAATTCCAGTGTCAGCCGCGTCCACGCCCGCAGGCCGCGATCGCCCTCGACGAGGTGGTAGGCGAAATAGCCGGTCAGCGCCAAGCCCAACACGGGGGCGACGAGCACCTTGGCGCGGCGGCGCATTTCGCGAAATACGATCACCGGCCAAGAGAATCACTTGCAGCCGTCTGCGTCAATACCAGCAGAACGTCTTGAACACTGAATAGAGTCAGAAACTGGCTAATAACTCAGCGGCAAATTCGCATTTTCAGCAGGTAGATTACGCGAATCGGCGTTCGATCGCTTCACGACGCCGTCTATACAGTTGATATCGTTAGAGAACTTGTCTGAGGTTGAGTCTTGGTAAAACGCGCAGCGGATGGAAGCAGCACATTCATTCAGCGCGGTTAAGCGGCTGCAATCTAACGCCGGATTACCGATCTGCCGGGATAGATCGCGGAAGCGCCGAGCTGTTCTTCGATCCGAATCAGCTGGTTATATTTGGCGAGCCTGTCGGAGCGCGACAGGGAGCCGGTCTTGATCTGACCGCAATTGGTGGCGACCGCGAGGTCGGCGATGGTCGCATCTTCGGTCTCGCCCGAGCGATGCGAGAACACCGCGCCGTAGCCGGCGCGCAACGCGATCTCGACCGCCTCCAATGTCTCCGACAGCGTGCCGATCTGGTTGACCTTGACCAGCAGCGCATTGGCTATGCCGCGCTCGATGCCGCTCTTGAACCGTACCGGGTTGGTCACGAAGACATCGTCGCCGACCAGCTGGATGCGATCGCCGAGGACCTGCGTCAACAATGACCAGCCGTCCCAATCGTCCTCGGACATGCCGTCCTCGATCGATACGATCGGATAGCGACCGACGAGATCGGCGTAATAGGCCACGAGGCCCGCCCCATCGAGCACCTTGCCCTCGCCGTCGAGGCGGTACTTGCCATCGCGGTAGAACTCGCTGGCCGCCGGATCGAGCGCCAGCACGACATCCTCACCCGGCTTGTACCCGGCCGCCTCGATAGCCTGCATCACAAAGCCGAGCGCCGCGTCGGCCGAGGGCAGGTTCGGCGCGAAGCCACCCTCATCGCCGACATTGGTGTTGTGGCCGGAATCGTGGAGCTTGTTGCGCAGCGCGTGAAACACCTCGGAGCCGATGCGGATCGCCTCCGTCACGCTGGGGGCGCCGACCGGCATGATCATGAATTCCTGGATGTCGATCGGGTTGTCGGCGTGCACCCCGCCATTGACGATGTTCATCATCGGTACCGGCAGCGTGCGCGCGAACACGCCACCGACATAGCGGTAGAGCGGCTGGTCGAGCTCAGCGGCCGAGGCCTTGGCGCAGGCCAGGCTGACACCGAGCACGGCATTGGCGCCGAGCCGACCCTTGTTCGCCGTGCCGTCGAGGTCGACCAGGGTGCGGTCAATTGCCAGCTGATCGGCGGCGTCGAAGCCCGACAGCGCATCGAAGATCTCGCCATTGACCGCGCCGACCGCCTCGCGCACGCCGCGGCCGCCATAGCGCTGGCCGCCATCTCGCTTCTCGACCGCCTCATGCGCTCCGGTCGAGGCGCCCGACGGGACCGCCGCTCGTCCCGTCGCGCCGCTGTCGAGCGTGACCTCGACCTCGACGGTCGGGTTGCCGCGGCTGTCGAGGATCTCGCGGGCGTGAATGTCGGCGATAGCGGTCATCGGAGCCTCTGGGCAGTGCAAAGCAGCGAGCGAGATTGCTTCGTCGCTGCGCTCCTCGCAATGACAGGCTTAGATTGTCGTCGCGCGCGAAGCGACGCAGTTTCGGCCAAGAGGGGGTCGGAAACGCCGACGGTCCCTTAAGAGCCAACTGGTTGCGGCCGGGATTTGGCAAGGCGGTCGAAGGCGATCAGCGTTTCGAGGAGGTCCGGCAGGGCGCGGAGCGGCACCATATTCGGGCCGTCGGAGGGGGCCCGGTCGGGATCTTCATGCGTCTCCATGAATACCGCCGCGACGCTGACCGCGACCGCCGCTCTCGCAAGCGTCTCGACAAAGCGGCGCTCACCGCCGCTCCGGCCCCCATGCCCGCCCGGCTGCTGCACCGAATGGGTGGCGTCGAACACGACCGGATAGCCGGTCTCCGCGAGGATCGGCAGGGAACGCATGTCGGAAACAAGCGTGTTGTAGCCGAAGCTGGCGCCGCGCTCGCACAGGAGCACCCGCTCGTTGCCGCTCTGCGTGACCTTGGCGGCGACGTGCTGCATGTCCCAGGGCGCCAGGAACTGGCCCTTCTTGATGTTGATTGCAGCCCCCGTTTTGGCGGCGGCAATGAGCAGGTCTGTTTGCCGGCACAGATAGGCCGGGATCTGCAAGACATCGATCGCTTCGGCGGTCGGCCCGCATTGCTCGGGCAGATGCACGTCAGTCAATACCGGGATGCCACGCGCCTCACGTATCTCGGCGAGGATCGGCAGCCCGCTTTCGAAGCCGATGCCGCGCGCGCCGGACAGCGAGGTGCGGTTCGCCTTGTCGAACGAGGTCTTGTAAATGAGCGGAATGCCCAGCTTCCGGGTGATCTCGACCAACGCGGCGCTGATCTCGAGCGCATGCGCCCGGCTCTCCAACGCGCAGGGGCCGGCGATCAGCACGAACGGCAGATCGTTGGCTAGTGTGATGTCGCCGATCGAAACATGGCGCGGCTGCATGTCCCCGCTCCCCCTGAAACCGGATTCCCGGCGAAAACCGGGATCCACTTATCGCGCTTCTCGATTGCTGAAAAGTGGGTCCCGGCCTTCGCCGGGGCTGCGGATGATGTTTACACCAGCCGCGACTGGTCGACCGCGGCTTTGACGAAGGACGTGAACAGCGGGTGTGGCTCGAACGGTTTCGATTTCAGCTCGGGATGGAACTGGACGCCAATAAACCAGGGGTGGTCCGGGATCTCGACGATCTCCGGCAACAGCCCGTCGGGCGACATGCCGGAGAACCGCAAGCCCGCCTCTTCGAGGCTGTCGCGATAGGCGATGTTGACCTCATAGCGATGGCGGTGCCGTTCACTAATATTTGAGGCGCCGTAGATTTCAGCGACGCGGCTTTCCGGATCGAGCACCGCCTCATAGGCGCCGAGCCGCATCGTGCCGCCGAGGTCACCGTTTGCCTCCCGCTGCTCCAGCATGTTGCCGCGCATCCATTCGGTCATCAGCCCGATCACCGGATACTCGCATTGGCCGAACTCGGTCGAGCCGGCGCCAGGCAGCCGCGCCAGATGCCGGGCCGCCTCGATCACCGCCATCTGCATACCGAAGCAGATACCGAAATACGGCACCTTGCGCTCGCGGGCGAACCGCGCTGCCTCGATCTTGCCCTCCGAGCCGCGCTCGCCGAACCCCCCGGGGACCAGGATCGCGTGCACCCCTTCCAATTTCTCCAGCGCCTCACTCTCGGTCTCGAACACCTCGGAATCGATCCAGTCGAGCTTGACCCGGACATTGATGGCGATGCCGCCATGGGTCATCGCCTCGGCCAGTGATTTGTAGCTATCCGGCAGATACGTGTATTTGCCGACAATCGCGATATTGACCTCGCCTTCGGGCCGCCGGATGCGATCGACGATCGAATTCCAGCCGGAAAGATCGGGTTCGCGCGTGGTGAGCCCGAAATGGGCGCAGACCTCGCGGTCGAACCCTTCGGCGTGATAGGAGCCGGGCACGGCATAGATCGTATCGACATCGATCGCCGGGATGACTCTGGATTCGCGCAGGTTGCAGAACAGCGCAATCTTTTTGCGGGCGCCGTCCGGGATCGGCCGCTCGCAGCGGCATAACAGGATATCGGGCTGAATGCCGAGCCCAAGCAATTCCTTCGCCGAATGCTGGGTCGGCTTGGTCTTCAATTCGCCGGCCGAGGCGATCCACGGCACCAATGTCAGGTGCACGAAGCACACGCGTTCGCGGCCGAGCTCGTTGCCGAGCTGTCGGATCGCTTCGAGGAACGGCAGGCTCTCGATATCACCCACCGTGCCGCCGATCTCGCACAGCACAAAATCCTCGTCCGACAGATCGGCGGTAATGAATTCCTTGATGGCGTCGGTGACGTGCGGGATCACCTGCACCGTCGCGCCAAGATATTCGCCACGCCGCTCGCGGCCGATCACGGTCGAATAGATGCGCCCGGTCGTCACGCTGTCGCTCTTGCGGGCGGCGACCCCGACGTAGCGCTCGTAATGGCCGAGATCGAGGTCGGTCTCCGCGCCGTCATCGGTCACGAAGACTTCCCCGTGCTGATAGGGGCTCATCGTGCCGGGATCGACATTAAGGTAGGGATCGAGCTTGCGAAGGCGCACCTTGAAGGCGCGCGCCTGCAGCAGCGCGCCCAGCGCTGCCGAGCACAAACCCTTACCAAGAGAGGAGACCACGCCGCCGGTGATAAAGATGAACCGCGTCATGGACCTTTACAGTACAGCAAGCGGCATAGGCATCCCATGGTAAAACGGCGATCGCGGATCACCGGTCGCAGACTCTTTGTAAATCAATGACATACGAGTCAGGGCCGACAACCGGCCATCGGCCCTTTACCGGCGCTGAACGATTACCGACAGGCCCAAACTTTCGATCGGCCAGCCATTTTCCTCGCCTAAAAAGCGATTCGGCCTCGCTGCTGCTCGATCACCTCGCGAGCGGCGGGCTCGGTTGCGCCGGCAACGTGGGCGTCGTCGGAACGACTGGTACCTGCGGCGCCGCCGGTGACGGGGCGAGCGGCATGATCGGTCCCGGCGGCGCCTCGTCGACAATCGAGCGCGGCGCGCGTCCGGCATTGCTGAACACCACGAGAAAGATGCTGGTCAGGAAGAACAGCGCGGCCAGTATCGCCGTCGTGCGGGTCAACAGATTGGCGGTCGAGCGGCCTGTCATAAAGCCGGACATGCCGCCGCCGCCCATGCCGAGGGCGCCGCCTTCGCTCTTCTGCAACAGCACCACCCCGACCAGCGTCAACGCGATCAGGACGTGAACGACGAACAGCAAGACGATCATGGGCGCCGCGGCGATGTCAGGGTTACGTCTTATGTAGGCTCTTCGCCACCCGATCGCTACCGCCGAAAAGCTACCCGCGACATCTCACCCGCATGCTTGGGCAATGGCCCAGAAATCTTCGGCTTTGAGGCTGGCGCCGCCGACGAGCGCGCCATCGACGTCGTCGAGCGCCAGGATCTCGCCAGCGTTCTTCGGATTGACCGAGCCGCCGTAGAGGATCCGCGTGCCTGCAGGAATGCGGGAACGGATCGCGGCGTGCATTTCGCCGATGTCGGCCATTGTGGG
>Ga0209474_10004257_pt1 | contig 12389 bp, 12 predicted proteins | sample GraSoiAngelo_145_FD_185902 | JGI IMG/M metagenome (GOLD analysis project Ga0209474, IMG submission 185902) | Grasslands soil microbial communities from the Angelo Coastal Reserve, California, USA - 14_1009_05_20cm (SPAdes) (version 2) | ecosystem: Environmental > Terrestrial > Soil > Grasslands...
AAAAATGACTTCGATGCGGTCATTGTCGCCGGCGATATCGGCAACGAAAGCGCCGCCGAGTTCTTCAGGATACTCGAGACCTTCGAATGTCCCGTGATGTATGTTTATGGCAACTGGGACAACAAGCTGGACTATGAATCTTGCTTCGGTCCCCGCTGCCAATTGATTCATTCGAATGTGATAACGGTCGGTGAGCTCAGTTTCACAGGTTTCAGCGGTTGTCCAACGGACTGGGGCAAGAATCCACTCGCTCGCGGCTTATACCGCCGGATCGAGTCGCAACATCAACGCGTGCTTGACGCTCTCAAGGATGGATCCAAGGCAGCGCAAAACATCCAGCGCACCAAGGCGTATCAAAACTATGTGTCGCGACTTCAAGAGGCGAGAGATGAAATACTAAAGCGCAACACGGAAAGCATAGCCCACGCGGTCAAAGCGGCGGGGGTCGATACCCGGCGCTGCGTCGTCGTCGCCCATCAGCGTGTCCCCCGGCTGAATGACGAACTTCCGCAAGCGCTTCTGCATGTGTTCGGGCACCTGCACACCTTCTCCGATCGCACTTACAAGATGACCAGATATGTCGATGTGGCGGCGCTGGACCGTCCGGTATCTGCGCGTCCGCGCGGCAAACGAAAATGGAACCAGGAGGACTGCCGGAATTTCAACGCGGGAAACTACGTTACGATCGAGATCAATTCGTCTTGCGCCATGAAAGTATCTTGCGTGGATCTCCCGCACGATTATCCGCATTGGATCGCCCTGGAGGATCGCAGGTACAATGGAATCGCGTGGATTCCGGAAGAAATCGAATGGACGAATGCTTCGGACTGGCCGATACCGTTGCGAACCACAAGGATAGCCAAACCAAATGCTCCCGCGTGAATCTCGCTAATGCCGTTCCTAACGATCGCCTTTCCGGTTTTCGACCCGATTGCGATTGCGATCGGCCCGATCGCGATCCGCTGGTACGCGCTCGCCTATATCGGCGGCATCGTGCTGGGTTGGATCTACGCGCGCGCGCTGATCACGAATGAGAGGCTATGGGGCGGACCAGCGCCGATCACGCTGCCGCAAATCGACGATTTTATCCTCTGGGTCACACTGGGCATCATCCTCGGAGGCCGCACCGGTTACGTGCTGTTCTACAATCTGGCTTTCTTCATTGAGCATCCGGCCGAGATCTTTGAACTGTGGAAGGGGGGAATGTCGTTCCACGGCGGTTTTCTGGGCTGCGTCGCGGCGGTCATATTGTTCTGCCGCAAGCATCACATCCCGATCCTCTCGCTCGGCGACATCAGCACCGCGGTCGGACCGATCGGGCTGTTTCTCGGCCGGCTGGCCAATTTCATCAACAGCGAGCTTTGGGGCCGGCCTGCAGATCCCAGCTTGCCGTGGGCCATCGTATTTCCCAATGGGGGGCCGCTGCCGCGCCATCCCAGCCAGCTTTACGAGGCCGGACTGGAGGGAATAGTGCTGTTTACGATCCTGGCCGCGATGATTCGCTTCGGTGCCTTGAAGCGGCCCGGGCTGATCCTCGGCAGCTTTATCGGGTTTTATGGCTTGGCTCGTGTAACGGGCGAATTCTTCCGCGAGCCCGACCCGCAGCTCGGATTTTTGTTGGGCGACCTGACCATGGGTATGCTGCTGTCGATACCGATGATCATTGCAGGAGCCATTCTTGTTGTGGTGGCATGGCGCCGCGAGAACCCGAAGCGCCCGTCGCACCCCGCCGAAAGCAGGCCGTGACCGAATACTCGCCGCTGCAATTCGAGATCAAGAATCTGATCAAGTCGTCAGGGCCGATGCCGGTCTGGCGCTACATGGGACTGTGTCTGACGCATCCGAAATTCGGCTATTATCTTTCGCGCGATCCGTTGGGGCGCGAGGGCGACTTCACCACCGCTCCCGAAGTGACCCAGATGTTTGGTGAGTTGCTCGGGCTGTGGGCCGCCTCGGTGTGGAAGGCGATCGGTTCGCCGCCGTTGCTTCGGCTGATCGAACTAGGACCAGGCCGCGGCACCTTGATGGCGGACGCACTGCGCGCGATGCGAGTGCTGCCGCCGCTGTATCAGTCGGTGAGCGTGCATCTGGTCGAAATCAATCCGGTGCTGCGCGACAAGCAAGCCTCCGCCCTTTCGGGCGCGCGCAGCGTCGCCTGGCACGACAGCATCGACGATGTCCCCGATGGTCCCTCGATCATTTTTGCGAATGAGTATTTCGACGTGCTGCCGATCCACCAGATGGTGAAGTGCGACACCGGGTGGCACGAACGTACGGTCGAGATCGACGCCACTGGCCAGCTGGTGTTCGGCACAGCAAGCGAACCGACCCCTCGTTTCGAGGTGCTGCTGCCGCCGCGAGTGCGCGCCGCCCCGGTTGGCGCGGTGTTCGAGTGGCGGCCGGATGGCGAGATCATGAAGATCGCCAGTCGCGTCCGCGATCAGGACGGTGCCGCGTTGATCGTCGACTATGGCCACATCCGCAGCGACGCAGGTGATACCTTTCAGGCGATCGCCCGTCACAGCTTCGCCGATCCTCTGCAGAGCGCCGGACTTTCCGACGTCACCGCCCATGTCGATTTTGAAGCGCTGGCGCGCGCCGCCGAAAGTTTAGGCGCGCGCGTCCACGGCCCAGTGCCGCAGGGCGAGTTCCTGAAACGGCTCGGTATCGAGACCCGCGCCGTCACGCTGATGGCAAAAGCCAGCCACGAGGTTTCGGAGGATATTTCGAGCGCGCTGAAACGGCTGGTCGGCGGCGGCCGCGGCGGCATGGGTTCGATGTTCAAGGTGCTGGCCGTGTCCGAACCCCGACTCACTTCGCTGGCCGGCTTTCAGGAAGACAAACAGGACCACAAGGCCGAGCCTTCATGATGCTCGCTTCACCGCTCCTCTCCTCCATTCCAGGCCTGCGCCACGCCTTCTTTACCCGCCACGGCGGCGTTTCGGGCGGCGTCTACGAGAGCCTAAATGGCGGCGTTGGCTCGGACGACGATCCGGCCAATGTCGCGGAAAACCGCCGGCGCATGGCGGAGCAGATGGGCGTGACGCCCTCGCATTTTCTCAGTGTATGGCAAATCCATTCACCCGATGCTGTGGCCGCATCGGGACCATGGGAGAACGCCGCGCGGCCGCACGGCGACGCCCTGGTCACCCGGACCGAAGGGCTCGCGATCGGCGTCACCGCCGCCGACTGCGGCCCGATCCTGTTTGTCGATCCGAACGCTCGAGTGGTCGGCGCGGCCCATGCGGGCTGGAAAGGCGCGTTGAGCGGCATTTTGGAATCCACCGTCGAGGCGATGGAGAAACTCGGGGCCGAACGAAGCGGCATCGTCGCGGCGATCGGGCCGCTGATCCGCCAGCACTCTTATGAAGTGGGCGGGGAATTCATCGAGCGGTTCGTCGAAGCCGATGCCGAGAACGCATTGTTTTTCCTACCCTCGGCGCGCGAGGGCCATGCAATGTTCGATCTCGCCGGCTTCATTCGGATGCGACTCGAAAACACCGGCGTTCTGATGATCGACGATATCGGGATCGACACCTATTCCGACGATCGCTTCTACAGCTATCGTCGTTCGGTACACCGCAAAGAGCCGGACTACGGCAGGCATGTTCACGCCATCGCGCTGGAGTAGACAATTGAACCGCGTCCAAGCCTCATCCCGCCCTAGACCTTAACGCATTTTAACGATATCGCTTCGGGCCGGATGAGAAACCGTCGAACTACCCTGTTGCGCGCCGTGCGCGTCAGCCCGAGCGCACCGCGCGCGGCCACGGCGGCGCTTCTGCTGGTGATCGCCTGCGGACTAGGCGCATGCGCCAGCGGCGGAGCCGGCAGTGGCTCTTTGGCCATGGCGAGCGCCGGAGCAGGTCCTACGGTCGCATTCGAATCGATCGACGGGCCGCCGCCGCAAGTGTTCGACCGCATGGTCAGCGTGCTCGACAGCGAATCCAAGCTTCGCAGCCTCTCCATCGTATCGCGCGAAGGCGCGGCAACTTACCGGGTGCGAAGCTATCTCTCGGCCCAGGTCAATCGGGGCCGCACCGTGATCGCGTGGGTGTGGGACGTCTATGACCGCGACCAGCAGCGCGCGCTTCGCCTCACCGGCGAGGAGCCCGGAGGCAAGCTTGCACGCGACCCTTGGGCCGCGGCGGACGACCTCCTGCTTCGAAAAATCGCCCAGGCCGGCTTGAGCGGCCTCAACACGATGGTCAACGGAAGCGGACCTTCAGATGCGCCACCGCCCACTGCGCCGGGCAAGCGCGGCCCGGCGGTGGCGAGCACAGATCAGCGCTCGCCCGCATCGGGCGAATTCGGTGTCAGCGCGCTCGGCTACACCCGGGATTAGCCAAAACACCCGACGAAAGGCCATTTTTGCCCGAAAAAGCGAGGCAATGGGTTGCCAGCCAAGCTATGTCCTTGATATCACCTCGCCGTCTATTGGTGGTCTCGTGGGTGTCCCGATATGCTGAACATTGTCTCCAGCAAGGCCCGGGGGGAAGCATCGATGTCGGCCAAGAACGGCTCGATCAAGCTGGTAGCCGGCAATTCCAATCCCGCTTTGGCCAAGGCCATCGCCGGCGAGCTGGAGCTGCCGCTCACCAAGGCCGTGGTCCGGCGTTTCGCAGACATGGAGATTTTCGTCGAAATCCAGGAGAACGTCCGCGGCTCGGACGTATTCATCCTGCAGTCGACGTCATATCCAGCCAACGATCATCTGATGGAATTGCTGATCATCACCGATGCGCTGCGCCGGGCCTCGGCGCGCCGCATCACCGCCGTCGTTCCCTATTTTGGCTATGCCCGGCAAGATCGAAAATCCGGATCCCGCACCCCGATTTCAGCCAAGCTGGTGGCCAACCTGATCACCCATGCTGGCGCCCATCGCGTCATGACAGTGGATCTGCATGCCTTGCAAATCCAGGGCTTCTTCGACATTCCGACCGACAATCTTTTTGCGTCGCCGGTGATGGTGCGCGACATCCGCGAGCGCTTCGACCTCAGCAACGTCATGGTGGTATCGCCTGACGTCGGCGGCGTGGTGCGCGCGCGCGGGCTGGCCAAGCGCATCAACACTCCTCTCGCCATCATCGACAAGCGTCGCGAACGCGCCGGCGAATCCGAAGTCATGAACGTGATCGGCGATGTCGCCGGATATACCTGCATCCTGGTCGACGACATCGTGGATTCCGGCGGCACGCTGGTCAATGCCGCCGATGCGCTGCTCGCCAACGGCGCCAAGGAAGTCTACGCCTATATTAGCCATGGCGTGCTTTCCGGCGGCGCCGCCGCACGCATCACCACCTCCAGGCTCAAGGAGCTTGTGATCACCGACTCGATCCTGCCGACCGAAGCGGTTCGCAACGCCAAGAACATCCGCACGCTCTCGATCGCCACGTTGATTGCGGAAGCGATCGGCCGCACCGCATCCGAAGAGTCGGTGTCGAGTTTGTTCGATTAGCGCATCTCGTGTCCCGGACGCGGTGCAGCGCTGCTTATGCGCTGCGCAGCGTCCGGGGCACGCGAGCCGTCACATTACACAATCCCCGCGGCGACCTGGCCGCGCAGCCGCTCGAGGCTGAGCAAGGTGTTGGCGCACGCCTCCGCGACCTCGACGCCCTTGATCGCAAAATGCTTACGGAAGAATTCGAAATGTGTCGCGCTCTCGTGGAACTGCTGTGGCGTCAGCACGGCAGAGAAAACCGGCACCTCGGTGCGCAACTGCACATCCATCAGCGCCTTGATCACGGTGTCGGCGACAAATTCATGGCGATAGATGCCGCCATCCACCACGAGCCCGGCGGCGACAATCGCGGTGTAGCGCCGCGTCTTCGCCAGCAGTTGCGCATGCAGCGGGATCTCGAACGAGCCCGGCACCTCGAAGAAATCGATTTGCGCGCGTGCAATGTTGCGCGCCTCGATCTCCTCGAGGAACGCTATGCGGCATTGCTCCACGACGGCGCGATGCCAGGAGGACTGCACGAACGCGATCCGCTGCGGTTTTGAAAATCGCGGATGCGCTGGAACAGGTGGACGATCGATGATTTCGGAAGAGTCGTTTGCTTCGGGAGCATCTTGCAACATCTGATTCATGGCTTTCCTCTTTCAGGACCAGAATCAGGGCATACGGAACGACGCGCCGCGCGGAATGCGGCTGTCGCGACCGTTCTCTTTCATCCGGACTTTAACCGTCGGCTTCGGAATTGCACCGAATCTGCTGACCCTTCGTCTTAGGGAACGAAGGCGCTCGCGGGCTTGGGCTTATCCACCCTCACCGCCGGTGGGGACTTTCACCCCGCCCTGAGAACATCGGCCGCCCGGTATGAGCGGCCTGAGCGAACTATGCCCAAGCCTCGCGGCTTCAGCAAGCCGGTTCGCCATGGGCAAACCGCATGTCCCCCATGACATCGACGTATTCCCCAGGTGATCCCGGCTCCGAACATCGACGATTGCGCGAGCCGATCCGCCGCGCCGGAGGTGGCTTCAGCGCTCCTGCTCGCAAGGCGCGAATCCGATTCCGTTTTGTTCTCGCCCAAATCGTTAACGCGGTGTGAGAGCTGTGGACGAGCAGCGCTTTGCCTGTGGATGGACTCGCCGTGCCGTTGCGCGGATTCCGCAAATCACATCACCTCATCTCTGCGGGACGTGGGCAACCCATCCTGGATTGCAATTGGCAGCGATGCGTGATGCCAGCGCATGCGTAACAACCATCGTATCTGAAACGTGCAAAAGGCAAGGTCGAGACGGAATGTCCCTCCTCGAAGGCACCATCGATTCCCGAAACAATCCACTCGCGGTTGTCGAGGACATCGCCGCGGATCACAATTGGCCATTCGAAAGGTCCGGCGAAGACGAAGTGACGATCGTCTCGAAGGGAAACTGGACCGACTATCAATTGTCCTTTACCTGGATGAACGAAATCGAGGCACTGCATCTGGCGTGTGCTTTCGACATGAAAATTCCTGGCCCTCGCCGCCCGGAGGTGCAGCGGCTGATCGCCTCCATCAACGAACAATTGTGGGTCGGCCATTTCGACATATGGAACCACACCGGGATGATCATGTACCGGCAGGCGCTGGTGCTGCCCGGCGGCCTCACCGCCTCGACCGCACAATGCGAGAGCATGGTGCTCGGCGCCATCCACGCCTGCGAACGCTATTATCCGGCCCTCCAGTTCGTGGTCTGGGCCGGCAAGAGCGCGCCGGAGGCGATGAGCGCGGCGATGTTCGACACCGAGGGCGAAGCGTAGGAGTTCAGCCGCGACGCTTCACACGTTTGGCTTCGAGCCTGCAAAGCTAGCCAACCCATACTCGGCGATGCCGTTCAGGTAAAATGCTTGTAGCGCGCCCTTCGCGTCATTAGAACCGGCTGTGGTTATGGGTCCCCGCTTTCGCGGGGACGACGGTGGATAGTGACGTCGCCGAGCATGAGCAACACTCTGGAAAATATCACAGGCACCATCGTTCTCGCTGGCGCGGGAAAAATGGGCGGCGCCATGCTGACCGGGTGGCTCGCGCGAGGACTCGATCCGAAAAACATCGCGGTGATCGAGCCGTCTCCCTCGAAGGACATCAGCGCGCTGGCGACAAAAGGCGTCCGTCTCAATCCATCCGCGAGCGATCTCGGCACCGCCGCGACACTCGTCGTCGCGCTGAAGCCGCAGATGTTTCGGGACGCCGGCGCGATGCTGAAATCCTTTACGGGATTATCGACGCTGGTCGTCTCGATCATGGCGGGCACCACGATTGCGTCGATCTCCGAGTTTTGCGGCAGCACTGTAGTGCGCGCCATGCCCAACACGCCGGCCGCCATCGGCCGCGGCATCACCGTTGCGGTCGCGGCGACAAATGTCAGCGCCGCGCAGCGCGCGGTGGCCGATGCGCTGCTGCGCGCCACCGGTTCGGTAGAGTGGATCAGCGATGAGAGTTTGATGGATGCCGTGACCGCCGTCTCCGGTTCCGGACCGGCCTATGTGTTCCTGCTTGCGGAGCAGCTGGCGCGCGCTGGCGTCGAGGCCGGTCTGCCGGGCGAGCTCGCCACCAAACTCGCGCGCGAAACCGTGGCCGGCTCCGGCGAGTTGTTGCATCGCTCGGAACTTGACTCGGCCACGCTGCGCCAGAACGTCACGTCGCCCGGCGGCACGACGGCTGCGGCGCTGGAAGTGCTAATGGCAGGCGATGGCATGCAGTCGCTGCTGACGCGCGCGGTTCTCGCCGCAACCCGGCGCTCGAAAGAGCTGGCGAAGTAATTAGCCCGCAATCCGGGTGATTACCTTGCGCGCAGATAACTCGGCCGACAATTGTGATTGCGGTTGCTACTTCTTCGCCGCTGCGCGCTCGACGAAAGTCTTGCCGCCCTTCATCTTGTGCGACAATGGCGCTTCGTTGATCTGGATGACGACTGCGTCCGCATCGACGCCGAGGTTCTTCACCAGCGCCTGGGTGATGTCGCGCATCATGCCGGCCTTCTGCTCGTCGGTGCGGCCGGCGGCCATGCTCACGGTAATTTCAGGCATTTTCTCTTGCTCCCTTTGCTCTGTTTTTTCCGTCATGGCCGGGCTTGTCCGGGACAAGCGCGGCCATGACGCCTGAATCAATAGCTACCCCATTTCACTTCATGGCGCGTCAGCACTTCGCGCACCTTCGTGACAAGCTCATCTTCGCGGCACGAAAACTGCGCGGGGCGGCTCTCGCGCCATTCCTGATTGGAGGCGATCGCGGCCGCGGCCTTGGCGCCCTCGATCAGATCCTTGATCTGCACCTCGCCGCGCGCCTTCTCGTCAGATCCCTGAATGATCACGCAGGGCGAATTGCGCCGGTCGGCGTATTTGAGCTGGTTGCCCATGTTCTTGGGCTTACCGAGATACAACTCGGCGCGAATGTTCGCATTGCGCAGCGCCGCAACCATGTTCTGGTAATCGGCGATGCGCTCGCGATCGAACACGGTGACCACCACCGGCCCGAACTCGGGTTTGGCATCGAGCTTGCCCAGCAAAGTAAGCGCGGCCTGCAGCCGCGACACCCCGATCGAAAAACCTGTCGCCGGCACCGGCTCCCCGCGAAACCGCGACACCAGACCGTCGTAACGCCCGCCGCCACCCACCGAGCCGAACCGCACCGGACGTCCCTTTTCGTCCTTGGTCTCGAGCAGAAGCTCGACTTCGTAGACCGGGCCCGTGTAGTACTCGAGACCGCGCACGACGGAAGGATCGATTACAATGCGATCCGGGCCATAACCAGACCCCGCAACCAGCCTGCCTATTTCTTTCAGCTCTTCCCGCCCCAGCTGTCCAATCTCGCTTTCACGAAGTCGCACATCGATCTCAGACTTGTTGCCACTTTCGATGGCGCTGCTCACCAGCGCAATGTCGGCCGCTTTCAATCCAGCGCCTTTTGTAAAGTCACCGGACTCATCTTTGCGGCCGTCTCCAAGCAATTGCTGAACTCCGGAAATGCCAAGTCGATCCAGTTTATCGATAGCGCGCATAATCGTCAGCCATTGCGCGTCGTCGGTAATACCGAGCGCCTCGCGAACCCCGTCGAGCACCTTGCGGTTGTTCACCTTCACCACATAGCTGCCGCGGGGAATGCCGAGCGCTTCCATGGTGTCGGCGGCCATCATGCACATCTCGGCGTCCGCGGCGGGAGAAGCTGAACCCACCGTATCGGCGTCGAACTGCATGAACTGACGGAATCGCCCCGGCCCCGGCTTTTCGTTGCGATAGACGTAGCCTTCGCGGTAGCTGCGATAGGGCTTCGGCAATGAATCGAAATTCTCGGCCACGTAACGCGCCAGCGGCGCGGTCAGGTCATAGCGCAAACTGATCCACTGCTCGTCATCGTCCTGGAACGAGAACACGCCCTCGTTCGGCCGGTCCTGGTCAGGCAGGAATTTTCCCAGCGCGTCGGTATATTCCATCGCCGGGGTTTCCACCGGCTCGAAGCCATAGCGCTCAAACACTTCGCGGATTTTCTCGACCATCGCACGGGTCGCGGCGATCTCGGCGGGACCGCGATCGGCAAGCCCGCGCGGCAGCCGCGCTCGCAATTTCTGCGGTTTTCTGGGTTTTTCGGCCATGTCTTCCGATGTATCTCGTTGCAACGCGCCATTTGATACACGGCATACGTCGGGGTTATCAGCGCATGCAGAAGCCGGCAAGCGCGAGGTTCTTTTGTCGACCTCAGAATTCGTCATGGCCGGGCTTGACCCGGCCATCCACGTCTTTCTTCTTCCGCCGCTACAAAGACGTGGATGCCCGGGACAAGCCCGGGCATGACGAAGAATTGTGGCCGGTCACAAGACCTTTCTGATCCAGTTGTGCGGGTCGGCCGCGCGATCGTACTGGATGTCGACCAGTTTCTTGCGCAGCCCCATCGCGACCGGGCCGGCGGCGCCGCCGCTGATGAGAAAATCGCCGCTCGCCGAACACACCTTGCCAATGGGGGAGATCACAGCCGCCGTGCCGCAGGCAAAAGCCTCCTTCAGCTTTCCACTGCCGGCGTCGGCGCGCCACTGGTCGATCGTGTAAACCTCCTCGCGGACGCGCGTGCCGGAATCCTTTGCGAGCGCGATGATCGAATCGCGGGTGATGCCCGGCAGGATAGTGCCAAGCGGCGGTGTCAGCAGCGAATTGTCATCGAACACGAAAAAGACGTTCATGCCGCCGAGTTCCTCGATGTAACGGCGCTCGACCGCATCGAGGAAAACCACCTGATCGCAGCCGTGCTCGATGGCCTCGGCCTGCGCGCGCAGGCTCGCGGCGTAGTTGCCGCCGCATTTTACCGCGCCGGTGCCGCCGATTGCGGCACGCGTGTAGTTCTCCGACACCCAGATCGACACCGGCGCAGGTCCGCCCTTGAAATAGGAGCCGACCGGCGAGGCGATGACGGCAAAGATGTATTCCGCGGAAGGCTTCACCCCGAGAAAGACCTCACTCGCGATCATGAAGGGCCGCAGATAGAGACTGCCCTCGCCGCCTGGTATCCAGGCGCGGTCGATGCGCACGAGCTGCTCGACCGCTTCGATGAACACAGGCTCGGGCAGCGGCGCCATGGCCATGCGCTCAGCGGAATTCCAGAAGCGCCGGGCGTTGGCGTCGGGGCGGAACAGGTTCACGCCGCCGTCGTCGCGCTTGTAGGCCTTCAGTCCTTCGAAAATCTCCTGCGCGTAGTGCAGTACGGCTGTGGCCGGATCGAGTGGAAAATTCGCGCGGGATTCGACGCGCGCGTCATGCCAGCCGTTTGACTGATTGTAGCGGACGATAGCCATGTGATCGGTGAAAATCCGGCCGAAGCCCGGGTCCACGAGCCTTGCAACGCGCTCCTTCTCGGAGGTCGGATTCGTCGCAGGCTGAATTTCGAATTTCAAACTCATTCCCTTGCTTCCCGCGGGCGGAACCGGCGCGACTTCTGACGCCGGCCTGTCTCTCGGGACCTGCTGGCCCGATTTCGCGGAGACCTTGTCGAACGAAACTCCCATGGACTCTCTCCGGGTCGAAGCCTTTGTTGCGCCTGCGCCGCGGCGCGTTGTTACGTCTGGCCCTCAACCTGTTGCCGGCCTCGCGGCCGGCCTCCATCCCAGCACAGTCCTCAGGACATGCTTTTGCGGAAGGCGGAAGTCCAGTATGTTTGCCGAAATGCCGCTCGACAATCGCACGGTGGACAAATTCGCGGCCTAGTCGGGCACTTCCGGCTCTCTAAGGCCCTTTTAAGCGCCACCTTGATCGAGACGACCTAATGTTTCGTCGCGGTGGATTCTTTTGTAACATTGAACCCAAGATACGTCAATATGGCTGACATAAATTATTCGAATAACCCTCCCTCCGATGCAATGAAGTCTGAGGGGCGGTCCCTTGGCCCACGTGCTGGCGATGTCAGGTGGGATATTATCGAGCTGTTATTTTTCGCCTACCGGGATTTCGTCGGCGACGCCGATCATGAACTGGAGGCGTTCGGGTTCGGACGGGCGCATCACCGGGTGCTGCATTTCGTGCACCGCTATCCGGGTCTGAAGGTGGCCGATCTCCTGGATGTGCTTCGCATCACCAAGCAATCGCTGGGGCGGGTTCTCAAGCAACTGCTCGATGAAGGCTACATCGTGCAGAAGACCGGCAATAACGACCGCCGGCAACGGCTTCTGTTTGCCAGCACCAAGGGCGAGGCGCTGGTGGCGAAACTCGCGGGGCTACAGACCGATCGCATCAACCGGGCACTGCGAGATATCAGGCCTGAAAGCGTCGATACGGTCCGCCAATTTCTGCGCGCGATGATCGACCACGACGACCCCGACAAGGTACTGTTGACTATTCTCGGAAGCGGCAAGGCAGGCTCAAAGGAACACGCGTGATCGAGGCCGCAACAATCACGCGAACCCCGCGCAAACCGGCGGACGAC
>Ga0209474_10004261_pt1 | contig 12384 bp, 11 predicted proteins | sample GraSoiAngelo_145_FD_185902 | JGI IMG/M metagenome (GOLD analysis project Ga0209474, IMG submission 185902) | Grasslands soil microbial communities from the Angelo Coastal Reserve, California, USA - 14_1009_05_20cm (SPAdes) (version 2) | ecosystem: Environmental > Terrestrial > Soil > Grasslands...
TAGAGCTTCTTCCCGGCCTCGAGGCCCTGGCGCGCCTTCTCGGGGTCGAGGATGGTGTGGGCGCGGATCTTGAGCGCGCCCTCGAGCTCCTCACGCTTCACCTTCTTGTTGCCCTCGATCTTGACCGCGCGCACGAGGGGACGCTCCTTCACCCGGAAGACGACCTCGACCCGGTTCTCGGGGAGGCGCGTCACGTCCGCGTCCACCTGGTCGAAGAAGCCCATCGCGTAGACGGCGCGGATGTCCCGGTCGATGGTGTCCTGGTCGAAGGGCTGGCCCGGCTGCGAGCGCAGGTGGACCCGGATGGCGTCCTCCTCGACGCGCAGGTTGCCGGCGATGCCGACGCGCGCGATCGAGGGCTCGCCCTGCGCGCCGAGCGGCACCTCCCCGGCGACGAACGCTACGGCCGCCAGCAGGGCGACCCACCGCCTCCGTGCGTGCCTCGCCATGATCGGCCTCCTCACGACGTCATGCCGTGGGCGCGTCCCCGCGACCCCGAGCCCAACTCGTGGAGAGCGCCGCCCGCCAGGCGGAGCGTCCGCCCCATCGCCGCCGCCAGGCGGTCGTTGTGGGTCGCGACCACGAGCGCCGCGCCGTGCTCCTGGTTGAGCTCGAGCATGAGCTGCTGGACGTCCTCGCCGGTGGCCGGGTCGAGGTTGCCGGTCGGCTCGTCGGCGAGCAGGAGCCGGGGGCGCTGGGCGAGGGCGCGCACCACTGCCACGCGCTGCTGCTCGCCCCCGGAGAGCTGCCCCGGCCGGTGCGCGAGCCGCTCCCGGAGCCCCACCCGCTCGAGCAGCTCGGTCGCGCGCGCCCGGGTGGCCGCGAACGGCTGGCGGGCGATCAGGCTCGGCAGCATGACGTTCTCGAGCGCGGTGAAGTCGCCGAGCAGGTGGTGGAACTGGAAGACGAAGCCGATTTCGCGGTTGCGGAAGACGGCCAGCTCGCCCTCCGAGCGCGCGAACACGTCCACGCCGTCGAAGAGGACCCGGCCCCCGGTCGGCTGGTCGAGCGCCCCCAGGAGGTGGAGGAGCGTCGACTTGCCGACCCCGGACTCGCCGACGATGGCGATCCGCTCGCCCGCCTCGACCTCGAGATCGAGCCCGGCGAGCACCTGCACGACGGCCGGGCCGTCCACGTAGCGCTTCCCGAGCTGGACCGCTTGCACGAGCGGGGGACGCGGGCCGGGCATCGGGCGCTACTCATAGCGGATCACTTCGACCGGGACCAGGCTCGCCGCCCGCCGGGCCGGGGAGAGCGCGGCGAGGACGCAGATCGCGATCGAAACCGTCGCCACGACCGCGAAGTTGACCGGGTCGAACCGCACCGGCAGCGTGGTCACCAGGAAGACGTCCTTCGGCAGCTCGATGAACTGGTAGCGCGCGAGGAGCCAGCAGCCGGCCAGGCCGAGCAGGTTGCCGAGCACGGTGCCGGCGACCCCGATGACCGCCCCGTTCAGGATGAAGATGCGGCCGATCGACGCGCTCGAGCCGCCCATCGACTTGAGCACGGCGATGTCGCGCCGCTTCTCCTTCACCACCATGGTGAGCGTCGCCAGGATGTTGAAGGCCGCGACCACCACGATCAGGCAGAGGACGATTCCGTAGACGACCTTCTCGAGCTTGAGCGCGGAGAAGAGGTTGCGGTTCACCTCCATCCAGTCGCGCGCGCGGTACGGGAAGCCGCCGAGCGCCGCCTCGATCGCGCGCGCGACGGCGCGCGCGTCATAGACCGACCGCACCCGCACCTCGATGCCCGTGACCGCGCCCTTCAAGTCGAAGAAGCGCTGCGCGTCGGGGAGCGCCATGTAGGCGAGCGTGGTGTCGTAGTCGAACATGCCGGAGTCGAAGAGGCCGGCCACCACGAAGCGCTTCATGCGCGGCACCACGCCGGCCGGCCCCGGCGTGCCGAGGGGCGAGATCAGGTTGACGACGTCGCCCGTGCCGACGCCGAGCTGGCGGGCGAGCTCCGCCCCGATGAGCAACCCCGGCAGCTCGACTTTCGTCCCTCCCTCCTCCGGCGGCAGCGTGATGGGGTACGGGTGCGCGAGCGCGGCGAGCGTCCCGCTCTCGAGATGCCGCTCCAGGTCCACTACCGCCCCCGCCATCTGCGGGTCGATGCCGCGCACCACCACTCCCGCCGCGCTCCGCCCGACCGCGAGCATCGCCTGCCCGTAGACGAAGGGCTCGGCCGCGACCACCCCCGCGACCGCGCGCGTGCGCTCGACCAGCGACGGGTCACCCGCCAGCGGGCCGCCGTAGCTCACCACCACGATGTGCGGGTTCATGCCGAGGATCTTGTCGCGCAGGTCCTGCTCGAACCCGGTCATCACCGCGAGCACGATGTCGAGCGTGGCGACGCCGATGGTGACGCCGAGGAGCGAGATGAGCGAAATGAGGGAGAGGAAGGTGCGCCGGCGGGCGCGGAGGTAGCGGAGCCCGACGAACAGCTCCCAGCTCACGTCGCGCTCTCCGGCCGGAGATGCGGGAAGAGGATCACCTCGCGGATCGAGGTTGCACCGGTGAGCAGCATGACCAGGCGGTCGATGCCGACGCCCTCCCCGGCCGTGGGCGGCAGCCCGTGCTCGAGCGCGCGCAGGTAGTCCGCGTCCATGGCGTGCGCCTCGGCGTCGCCCGCCGCGCGGGCGCGGAGCTGCTCCTCGAAGCGCCCGCGCTGATCCTCGGGGTCGTTCAGCTCGGAGAAGGCGTTGGCGATCTCGTGACGCGCCACGAAGAGCTCGAAGCGGTCGACGAAGCGCGGGTCGCGGTCGTTGCGGCGCGCGAGCGGCGAGAGCTCGAGCGGGAACTGGGTGACGAAGATCGGCTGGACGAGGAGCGGCTCCACGACCGTTTCGAAGACCGCCGCGAGGAGATGGCCGGCGGACGCGTCCGGGTGCGTCGTGATCCCGCGGCTCGCCGCCAGACGCCTCAGGAGCTCGCGATCGAGCACGCGCTCCGCCAGCACCGAGGTGTGCTCGCTCACCAGCTCCGCCATGGTCCGGCGCGGCCACGGGCGCGCGAGGTCGATCGTCTCGCCGCCGTACGCGAGCGTCGTCCCGCCCGCCACCTCGTGGGCGAGCCCCACCAGCATCTCCTCGGTGAGCGCCATCAGGTCCTCGTAGGTGGCGTGCGCCTGATAGAACTCGAGCATGGTGAACTCGGGGTTGTGGCGCGTGGACACCCCCTCGTTGCGAAAGACGCGCGAGAGCTCGAAGACGCGCTCGTAGCCGCCCACCACCAGGCGCTTCAAGTACAGCTCCGGGGCGATGCGGAGGTAGAGGTCCACGTCGAGCGCGTTGTGGTGGGTGACGAAGGGGCGCGCGGCGGCGCCGCCGGCGATCGGCTGCATCATCGGCGTCTCGACCTCGAGGTAGCCGCGCGCGACGAGGAAGTCGCGCAGGTAGCGGACCGCGCGCGCGCGCACCTCGAAGATGCGCCGCGCCTCCGGGTTGACGATGAGGTCGAGGTAGCGCTGGCGGTAGCGCGTCTCCACGTCCTGGAGGCCGTGCCACTTCTCGGGCAGCGGGCGGAGCGCCTTGGCGAGCAGGCGGAGCGCCGTCGCCTCGAGCGTGAGCTCGCCGGTGCGGGTGCGGAACGGGCGCCCGGCCACGCCGATCACGTCGCCCAGGTCGAGCAGGCGGTAGACTTGGAAGCCCTCGTCGCCCAGGCGGTCGCGGCGCGCGTGGACCTGGAGCCGCCCCGCCCGGTCCTGCACCTGCAGGAAGCCCGCCTTGCCGAAGTCGCGCACCGCCATCACGCGTCCCGCGATCGACAGCGTCCCCGCTCGGGCCAGCTCGGCCTCGCCCAGGGCGGAGAGACGCGCATGCACCTCGGCCGTCGTATGGTCAGGACGGAAGTCATTCGGGTACGGGTCGATCCCCCGCTCCCGAAGCGCCTGGAGCTTTTTCCGCCTGACCACGATCTGCTCGTGGTCTTCGGGCATGCTGCGGAAGTCTCGGAACCCGAGTGTGTTTACTGGCTTCCCGGCGGGGGGTCAAACAATATGATCTGGGGGCCCCTCCGGTGCTCGGGCGCTGCGCGCGCTCCGGTCAAACGCCCGCGCGGCTCCGCCGCGCGCGGCTCGAGCGCTCTCGCGCTCGGGCTCCGTCACGGTGACGGTGGCGAAGTTCCTGCGCGGGAAAGCGGCACTTCGGCTCGCGTAGCGGGTGTAGCCGCCGCGGTCCTATGGGCAGGCAGACGAGCACACCCCGATACCCTCGAGCTCGCAGCTGCTGGGATCCCCCGCGACTCCAGCGCAGACCGGCGTCGATCCCGAGCAGTTGGCATCGCTGGTGCAGGCGTTGGTGGTGGAGCCGGCGACGATGCAGACGAGCGGAACGCCTGGTGTACAGTGCTCGACGCAAATGCCCGTAGCGCACGACCCGCAGCTCGCTCCGAGGGAGCCGCACGAGGGGAGCGTCGTGCTCGTGGTCGCGGTCGCGGTCGTGGTCGAACTGGTGGTAGCGGTCGTGCTGGTCGTGGTCTCACAATCGACGTCGCTCTGACAGTTGCCGCACGCCGTGCAGCAACGCTGGTAGGGGCTGCGGGGGCGGTCCCGCTTCGTGGTGCAAGCGTCCATGAGTGGGACGCAGGCTGCGTCCCGGCATCCGCGACGGCAGATCGCGAGCGCCAGCCTGTCGCCCTCGCAGCGGTCCTCGCAGTCCGAGAAGCACTCACCGACGATCCCGACGATGCAGCGCGGCTCACACGCACACCGATCGACCGCGGCGCGTGACGCACTCGCGGCCGTGCGGCGCGGACACTCCCGAATACACTGGCGGCGCGCCCGGCGGGCGGTGACGAGGCAAAGCCGTCCGCCCGCACAGCGCCGCCGAAGGTGAGACCGGAAGGTGCCCTCGCAGACCGCCCGGGCTCTGGTGATGCCGTCCCGACAACGGTTCACGCAGTCGTGGGTGATGGCGCAGAACCCGGCGAAGGCGGGGCAGGCGGCGACACAGGACGCGAACGCATTCCGGGCGGCCTCCAGGCAGGCCTCTCGGTCACCGATCAGGCCCGTCGCGCAACCGTCGCACCCCTGCACGAGCGCCGCGTTCCCCGTCGCGGTGCACGCCTTCCTGCAACCATCTGCGGCGGCGCTCGCGTCCGATGCGGGCGCGGCCAGTGTGAGCGCCAGCGCGATCGCTCCCACGACCGTGCGCACGCGGCCCACGCATAGACCCGGGTCGGAGACGGGTCAACTGCCTGATGACCGATCTGCCTGACCGATCGATCCTGACTGGTACCGGCGGCGAAGGATGCCTCCCACCGGAACAGCGACTCATGCGTCGAGCAGGCAACCAGGTCGGACGTTGCGCAACGAAATTCGTTGCGCTATGCTCGTTGCATGCCGGTCGCAACGGCCGCCAAGATCTCGGCCCTCAGGCGTGATTTCAAGACGGGCGCGGCGCTCGCCGACCTCCTCGGGGTCAACCGCTCGCAGGTGACGCGCTGGTTGCGCGGCGCCGGCATCGATCCGCTGAACGCCGAGAAGATCGACCTGCTCGAGCTGGTGTGGTCGAGCGCGCGTCGCCTCTATGCGCCGGAAGCCGCGCGCGCATGGCTCTTCGGGCTCAATCCGCATCTCGGCGACCGTCGCCCCATCGACCTCGTGCGAGCAGGGCGGGCCGAGGAGCTGCTGCGGGCGATCCGTGCCGAGCGCGCGGAATCGTTCGCGTGATCTTCCATCGCTGCTTCGCCTGGGACCGGAACACCAGCACCGCCGCCGAGGGAGGCGCGCTCTGGTTCGCGCGCGCATATCAGGGCGACGGCCGCCACGACAACCCGGACGCCTACGGCTGCCTGTATCTGGCCGAGCAGGCCGTGTCGGCCGTCGTCGAGCAGCTGGCGCGTTTCCGAGGCAGCGTGCTGGTACCGCAGGTGCTCGTGCGACGCGGGTTACCGCTCGCGCTCGCCACGATCGAGCTCGCGGGTCGCCCCCGGATCGTCGACCTCGACGAGCCGGCTGTCCTCGCAGCCCACGCGCTGCGGCCCTCGCGCGTGGCCACCCGACGGCGCGACCTGACGCAGCCCCAGGCCCTGGGCCTCTACCGGCGAGGCGCCGCCGGCATCCGGTGGTGGTCGACGTTCGAATCGTTGTGGACCAACGTCACCGTGTTCGACCGCGGGGTAGACCGCCTGCGCGTGGGCGAGGTACGCCGCCTCCGCATCGACGATCCAACCGTTCGCGAGGCGGCCGACCTGCTCGGGATCGCGCCCGCGTAGGTGAGCTGCGTCCCGCATTCTCGGTTGCGGACGCGACGGGCGCCTGCCTCGCGCGCCCAGCCGCCGCGGCGCCTACGGGTCCCACACCACGGCGTCGGTGGGGCCGCCGTTGGTCGGGTCGGCGGTGAAGGCGACGGCGCCGTGGCGGTTGCCGCTCGGCACGCCGAAGCCGAGGAACGTGCTCCCGGGCCCGGCCGGCCTCGGGACGGCGACGATCGTGGCGAGCGGCGGTCGCGCCTGCGTGCTACGTCCCGAAGTGCCGGATCAGGTCCGGGAGGCGGTCGAACGCCGGCCCGCGATCGACCCAGCGCTCGCGGCCGCCCCGGCCGCGGCCGACGATGGCCACATGACCCAGCTCGGCCAGCCGCGAGAGCGCGTTCCCGAAGGTGATCATGGAGTTGCCCTCGGGCTTGTGCACCTCGCCGAGGAGGAGGCTGGTCTGGAACTGGCGCCGCATGCGCTGCGCGAGCGCGCTCTGCGCGATCGGCCACTCCTCCTGCGCGGCCAGGGCGCGCGCCGCGACCAGGTAGGCCTCGCGGAAGTTCTCGAGGATGCCGGCGGTGGCGTGGATGACGGGGTGGTCGAGCGCGGCCCCGTCCCCCACCAGCGCGCCCACCTCGCGGTAGTACGCGAGCCAGCGCCCGATCTCGGCCGCCAGCGCGTCGCGCTCCGGGAGCGGGAATTCCCAGCGGTAGAGATCGAGCCACCAGCCGATGTGCGCGCGCAGCGCGCTGAACGGCACCTCGGCGATGAGCGCGCGCGTGAGCAGCGAGGGAACGAGGAAGAAGTGGATCGTGTTGTTCTTGTAGAAGTCGAGGTTGAGCCGCTTGGAGACCGGCACGTGCAGGACGACGCCGCCCGAGTCCACGAACCGCTCGACCAACCCGCCCCCCTCGAGCCAGCGGAGGCTCTCGCGGAAGTCCGACCGATCGTTGCGCTCGAGCGAGGCCGTGATCCGCGCCCCCTGGGCGTGCAGCAGCCCGGAGAGCGCGCGCGTCGCAGCGAGGAACTCGCTCATGCGGCAGGCGGCGCGCGGCGCGCCGAGGAGCGCCGTGGCGCTGACCGCCGTGGCGCCCGCCACCGCGGCGTCGTTCACGGCGCGCAGCAGGCGGAAGCCCAAGCGCTGGATGAAGCGGCGCTTCTCCTCCTCCACCTCCTGGTCGCCGAGCCCGGCCGCGAAGCGCTCGCGGGCGGGGCCGAGGAGGGCGTTCAGGGAGATCGGGTCAGCATAGCTCACGTAGACCGTCCCGTAGCGGCGCTTGAGCACGCTGCGCGCGCGGAGAAGCGCGCCGAGCGACTCGCGCTCCTTCTCCTCGCCGGCGACCTCGCGCTTGTAGGCCTCCTCCTCCGGAATGCGCCCGTAGTGGATGGAGATGGGCACGAAGTAGAGGTCCCGCCGCACGCCCTGCACGAAGGCGTTCACGATCGCCGAGAGCATGCCGAGCCGCGGGGTGAGGATCTTCCCCGTCCGCGTCCGCCCGCCCTCGATGAAGAACTCCTGGGTGTAACCCTCGCGGATCAGGAAGGTGAGGTACTTCCGGAAGACCATCTTGTAGAGCTCGTCGTCCTCGAAGCTGCGGCGGATGAAGAAGGCGCCGGCGCCGCGGAAGAGCGAGCCCATGGGCCAGAAGCTCAGGTTGTTGCCGGCCGCGATGTGGGGCGGCGAGAGGTAGTTCAGGTGGAAGATGTAGGAGAGGATCAGGTAGTCGAAGTGGCTGCGGTGGCAGGGGACGAGCACCACCGGATGCTCCTTCACGCACTCGATGACGTTCTCGAGGCCGACGATCTCGAGCGCGGTGAACACGCGCGGCCAGATGCGGTTGAAGATGGCTTCGAGGAGGCCGAAGTAGAGGCCGTTGAAGTTGGCGGCCATCTCGTCGAAGTCGCCGCGCGCCTCCTTCCACACGCGCCGGCGCGGCACACCGCGCTCGGCCGCGATGCGGCGCACCAGCCGGGCCAGCTCGGGGTCGCGCAGCACCTGCCGGCGCACCACCCGCCGCGGCAGGAGCGGCGGCCCCCACACCAGGCGCTCCTCGCGGTAGAGGAAGATCTGCAACGCGCGCGCCAGCCGCCGCACGATCCGCTCGTCGCCCTCGCCCCGGTAGTCCTGCACGAAGCGGTCGAGGACGATCTCGCGCCCGAGCGTGAGCTGGGTTTCTTCGGCGTTCCAGAGGTAGTTGAAGAAGCGCTTCGCCTCGCCCGGGGCCTCCTGCACGCTGTAGAGGAGGGTCGCCAGGCGCGACTCCTTCCGCCGGAAGCCCTTGCCGCGGAAGATCGCGACCGGGACCAGGAACACCGGGCGACCCGCCGCCGGCGCGACGCGCACCACGTCGCGCAGGTACTGCGGGCCCAGGCGGGCGGCGGCGAGCGCGCGCCGGCGCCGCCCGGCCACCGCCTGGCTGCGCATGAAGAGCAGCACGCTCTCCCCGCGCGCCACCAGCGCGGAGCACGCGGCATGGCCGCCGCGCGTCCGGCGCCGGCGGCGGAGGAGCCAACCGAGCAGCTCGCCGAGCGGCCGGAAGACGACCGTGGACACGCCGGGCGCGAAGCGCGCGAGCGGCAGTCCCTCGCGCAGCAGGACGGCGTTCACCAGGAGATAGTCGAGCGCCGAGCGGTAGCGCATCACGTAGATGAGCGTTCCCTGCTGGGCGAGCTGGCGGAGGTGCTCCACGGCCTCGGCCCGCACGCGCACGTGGCGGAAGAGGAGGTGGACGAGGAGCCGGGCGAGCGGGCCGAAGCGCTCGAGCATGGTCGAGCGCTGCGCGGTGGGCCGCTCGGGCACCGGCGGGGGGAGCGGCGCCAGGCGCGCCGATCCGACCGTCTCCGCCATCAGAGGTAGCGCCTCAAGCCGCGGCGACGGAGCTCGTCCACCACCAAGCGCACGTCCTGGGCGCGATCCTTGTGGCAGACGAGGATCGCGTCGGGGGTATCGACCACGACCAGGTCCTCCACCCCGAGCACGGCGACCAGCCGCTCGGAGCTGTCGACCAGGCAGCCGCGGCTGTCGATGGAGACGGCGCGCCCGCGGAGCGCGTTGCGCCCGTTCCCTCCCGACCAGAGCGCCGCCACCGCTGCCCAGCTCCCCACATCGCTCCAGCGAAAGCGGGCGCGCACGACCGCCACCCGCTCGGCGCGCTCGAGGACGCCGTAGTCGATCGAGACCGCGGGCAGGCGGCGGTAAGCCGCGGCGAGCGCGCGGGCGCCCGTCCCCGCCCGCTCGAGGGGTCCGATCACCTCGGTGAGGTGCACGCGCAGCGCAGCCAGGATGGCGCTCGCCCGCCACGCGAAGATGCCCGAGTTCCAGAGCACGTCGCCGCCCGTGACGAGCGCTTCCGCGCGCGCGCGCTCCGGCTTCTCGATGAACTCGGCGGCCCAGGCACCCTGCCCGTGCGAGGCGGGCAGCGCTCGGCCCAGGCGAATGTAGCCGTAGCCCGTCTCGGCGTGCGTCGGCGGGACACCGATGGTGACCAGCGCCCCGCTCTGCTCCGCGACCTCGAGCGCCAGCCGGAGATCGCGGCGAAACGCGGGCAGATCGTCGATCACGTGGTCGGCCGGAAGCACCGCGAGCACCGCCTCGGGCGCGCGCCGCGCAACGTGGAGGGCAGCCAGGGCGATCGCCGCCGCGGTGTTGCGCCCCTCGGGCTCGACCAGCAGGGCGCCCCGCCCGCGGCGCGCCAGCTGGCGCGCCACCGCGCGCGCCTGGGCGCGCGCGGTCACCACGAGGACGTGATCGCGCCGGACGGGCGGCGAGACGCGCGCGACCGTCTCCTGCAGCAGGCTCCGCCCCCCGCGCAGCGCGAGCAGCTGCTTCGGGGTGTGCACGCGGCTGCGGGGCCAGAAGCGGGTCCCGGCGCCGCCCGCCATGATGATCGCGTAGCGTGGAGCGTGTGGCACGACAGTGCGCGCGGGCCGTCGCCCGCCCGCTATGTTAGGCGCCGCCTCGCGAAAAGCAAGGTTCGGCCCTTGACACGCCGCGCGATAGCGGCTGTCCTCGCGGCGTGGCGGCGCTCGCGCGCATCGGCATGCTGCTCGTGCTCGGCATCGCCGCGGCGAGCGCGCTCTTCAACCTGTGCGCTTACGCGGGGGCGGCACGCCATCGCCGGCGCCATCCGCCCGCGTGCGCGGCGGACGAGGAGCGCGCGCCCTGGCCGGCGCGCGCCTGGCTGTTCGCCGTGGAGTGCGCGGCGACCGCGCTCCTGGGTCTGGCGACGCCGCTCGCGCTCCGCCGCCGGCGCGTGCGGCCGCTCTAGCCGGGCGATCCGCACCCTCCGGTCGTCCTGCTGCACGGCTACGCGCAGCACCCCGCCAACTTCCTCTGGCTCGCGCGCCGGCTCGAGCGCGACGGGTGGCGCCACCTCTACGCCGTCGCCCACACCCCCGTGGGCGGCGACATCGAGCGGAGCGCGCGCCGGCTCGGCGAGACGCTCGATCGCGTCCGGCGTACGGCGGGTGCCTCCCGGGTCGACATCGTCGCGCACAGCATGGGCGGGCTGGTCGCGCGCGCGTACATCCGGGCGCGCGGGCAGGCGAGCGGCGTCGGCCGGCTCATCACGCTCGGCACGCCGCATCAGGGCACCGAGATCTTCCCGCGCTTCCGGTTGGACCCCATGGTCGGCCAGATGCGCCCCGGCTCACCGCTCCTCGCCCGCCTCGCCGCCGACGACCCCGTACCGCGGCTCGCCGACTGTATCTCGATCTACTCGGCCGACGACGCGGTCGTGGTCCCGGCGAGCCGCGGGTACTACCCGGGCGCGTTCAACGTCGAGGTGCGCGGGCTCGGCCACCTCTCGCTGCTCTTCTCGCGCCGCGTCTACGCGCTGGTGCGCGAGAACCTCGCCGCCGAGCGCGCACCCGCGCCTGCCACCGCCGCGGGCGGCGCACCGTGGCCGCGCTGACGCTCACCGTCGGAGCGGACGCCGTCCGCCTCGACACCTTCCTCCGCGGGGCGCTCCCGGCCATGTCGCGGCGCCTCGTCCGCCGGCTGATCGCCGAGGGCGCGGTTTGCGTGAACGGGCGGCCGGCCGCCAAGGGCGTCCGGGTCGCGCCCGGCGACCGGGTCACCCTGCCCGACCTGCCCGCGACCATCACGCCCGAGCCGGGGCTCGCGCTCGCCGTTCTCCACGAGGACGACGCTCTGGTCGCGCTCGACAAGCCGGGCGGCATGCCCGGCCACGCGCTCGACCCACGCCAGCGCGGCACGGCGGCCGCCTTCCTCCTCGCGCGTTATCCGGAGATGGCGGACGTCGGTGATCCGCTCGCGCCGGGCCTCGTGCACCGCCTCGACAGCGGCACCTCGGGGCTGCTGGTCGCCGCGCGCACGCGCGCCGCGCACTGCGCGCTGCGCGCCGCGCTCCGTGCCCGCGCGGTCGAGAAGCGCTATCTCGCCTGGGTCGCCGGCGACGCGAGCGCCCTCGACGGCGCGCGCGTCGCGCTCCCGCTCGCGCACGACCCGCGCGACCGCCGGCGCATGCTGCCCGCCACGGCCCGCGTGCGTGCGTGGCCCGCGGAGACGCGCCTCGCCATCGTCGCGGCGGGCCGCGAGCGGAGCCTCGTTGAGGCGACGATACTGACCGGCGTGACGCATCAGGTGCGCGTGCACCTGGCCGCGCGCGGCCACCCGGTGCTGGGCGACGTCCTCTATGGAGGGGCACCGGCGGGCCTCCCGCGCGGCCGCCACGCGCTCCACGCCGCGGGCCTGACGCTCCCGCACCCCACCGACGGCCGCCCGCTCAGCCTGAGCGCACTCCTGCCGGCGGATCTGGCGGCGCTCGGCGGCTAGGAGCCTACCGCGAGACGGCGAGTGCGCGCTACGCGGCGGCCTTGCCGCCGCCCTTGCCGCCGCGCGGCTCCTTCGCGCTGGAGCACGCGCTGCACAGGTTGTTCAGGTTGTTCGGGTCCTCCACCAGCCCGTCGTCCACGTTGTGGCACACCTTCTTGCACGACGCGCAGATGAAATAGATGCCCTCGATCGTCTTGTTGATGCGCTCGCGGTTCAGGATGCGGCCGCGCAGCTTCTCGATGCGGATGCCGAGCAGCTCCTCGTACTGACGCTTGATCTTGCGGCGCCCGGCCTCGTCCTTGGGGAGATCCTCCTGCCCGTCCTCGGCGTGGTTCTCGTCGCCGTCGAAGATGGAGAACGCCTTGGACTTGCCGCTACCGCTCTTGT
>Ga0209474_10004263_pt1 | contig 12380 bp, 9 predicted proteins | sample GraSoiAngelo_145_FD_185902 | JGI IMG/M metagenome (GOLD analysis project Ga0209474, IMG submission 185902) | Grasslands soil microbial communities from the Angelo Coastal Reserve, California, USA - 14_1009_05_20cm (SPAdes) (version 2) | ecosystem: Environmental > Terrestrial > Soil > Grasslands ...
GGCCGCCCATCGCTCGGCGCGCTCGAGCAGCGCGCGAGCCACGCCGGCCCGGCGCGCGCTCGGATCGACGAAAAGATCGTTCAGGATCCAGAGCCGCTGCATCGAGACGGACGAGAACGAGGGATACAGCTGGGTGAAACCGGCGGCCGCGCCGTCGACGATGGCGAGGAAGATCACCGACTCGCCGCGCGTGAGCCGATCGGTGAGGAACGCGCGGGCTCCGTCCGGATCGGATCGCTCTCGATAGAAGCGACGGTAGGCGTCGAACAGCGGGACGAGCCGCTCGATATCGCCGAGCTCCGCGCGGACGGTGCGGACGTCAGCCATTCATGAATTCGGCGAGCAAACGGTGGAAGTGGTGGACTCCGGCCTCCCGGTCAGGGGAGTAGCGGCCGCGGTCGTACAGCCGGGACCGCAGGCCCCGCTGCACGGCTTCGACGATCGCCTCGTCCTCGCGCTCGACGCGATCGAGACCCGAGCCCGCACCTTCGCCGCGCGCGCTCTCGTCCCAGACGAACGGCAGGAACGACACGCGCGTCCGATCCACGGCGAGCGGCGTGACCACGTTGACCGACACGCCCCACGGGTAAACGTTGAACATCGTCGTCGGGAAGAGCCAAAAGTAGTAGGCGGCGATCGATCGGCCGGCGTCGCGATGGTCCTTCGGGAGCGCGAACGCGCGCTCGCCCGGCCTCGCGACGCCGAGCTGGAGCACGGTGTACCGCTCGAGCTCGACGGCGTACGCGCCGTAGTCGAGCGTCGCAGCGAGGCTCGAGTGGACGTACGGGATGTGGAAGCCCTCCAGATAGTTGTCGACGTAGAGCGCCCAGTTCGCCTCGACCAGGTAGTCGCGCGCGGCGGCCGGGTCGAAGGTCAGGTCCGCGAACGGCAGGCCCGCCACGCGCGAGCGCAGCGGCGTCGCGACGTCATCGAACGCCATCGCCGGCGCGAGCGCCACCATCAGGAATCGCTCGAGCCGCTCGAGCGGGACGGCGGGAAGGTCGTCGGCCTTCGACGGGAAGTTCGCCGTCCGCTCGAACTCGGGCATCGAATGGAAGCGCCCGTCGAGGCCGAACCGGCGCCCGTGATACCGGCAGCGCAGCTGCTGCAGGTGACCGGCGCCATCGACCACGAGCGTCCCGCGATGAGTGCAGACGTTGGAGACGCAGTGGAGGCGATCATCGCCGTCTCGCGTGAGCAGGAGCGGCTCCTCCAGCGTGCCGGGGAGCAGGGTGAACGGGAACACCTGGCCGGCGACGTTGACCAGCTCGTCGTGCCCGGCGTACTGCCACGTCCGGGCGAAGACCCGCTCCCGCTGCAGCGCGAAGGCCGCGGGATCGGAGTAGACGCGCGCCGGCAATGTCTGCGCGACGCGGATATCCGGATCGATGTCGAACCGGCCGACGCTCACCGGCGGATGGTATGGGCGGGCCATGGCGCCGTTCGCCGTCGGCCGACGTTCGCCCGACGCCCTACGCTCGGGCGTATGCCTGATGCCTACGCGCTCGTGCTCCACTCGCACCTGCCCTACGTGCGGGGCGCCGGCCGCTGGCCGCATGGCGAGGAATGGGTGCACGAGGCGATCCTCGGGACCTACCTCCCGCTGCTCGTGCTGCTCCACGACCTGCGCGCCGAGGGCGTGCCGTACCGCATCACGATCGGGCTCACGCCGACCCTCATCGAGCAGCTCGCCGACCCGGACATCCGCACGCGGTTCCTCGCCTACGCCGACGATCAGATCCGCCGGGCCGAGCTCGACGCGTGGGACTTCGGGATGGCCGGCGCCTCGGCGCGCCAGGCGGTCGCGGAGTCCTACCGCGGCTCGTACCAGCGCCTGAAGCAGGCGTTCGTCGAGCGGTTCGGGCGCGACCTCGTCGGCGCGTTCGCGGACCTCGCGCGCACGGGCGAGATCGAGATCCTCACGTCCGCCGCTACGCATGGGTACCTCCCGCTCCTCGACGCGCGCTCGGTCGAAGCGCAGCTCCGGGTGGGCCTCGCCTCGACCCGCCGCCTGACCGGGCTCGAGCCGACCGGCATCTGGCTTCCCGAATGCGCATACAAGCCCGGCCTCGAGCGCGCGCTCGAGCGTCACGGCTTCACCCATTTCTTCACCGACTCCGCGCTCATGCGGGGCCGTGAAGTGGGGCGGGCCGCGAAGCCGTTCCGTTCGAAACGCGCCGAGCGCTGGTCCGGCGCCGGAGCGGCCGTGGCCGTCGTCGACGACACCGAGCCGCTCATCGACCCGACCGTCGATCTCTTCCGTCCGTACCTCGTCGCCGACTCCGCCGTCGCGGCAGTGTCACGGCATCCGGAGATCTCAGGTCAGGTGTGGTCCGCTGCGCAGGGCTATCCGGGTGATCCGTTCTATCGCGAGTTCCATCGGAAGGACGACCGTTCCGGCCTTCGCTACTGGCGCGTGACCGACACCACCGTTGACCTCGGGAACAAGGCCGAGTACCTCATCCCCGCCGCCGCCGCGCGTGTGCGCGAGCATGCGCGGCACTTCTGCGCGTCGGTCCGCGAGGAGCTCGCCACACATCGCGAGACGACCGGACGCGACGGGATGCTCGTCACGACCTTCGACAGCGAGCTGTTCGGCCACTGGTGGTTCGAGGGCATCGACTGGCTCGGCCTCGTGCTGCGTGAGCTCGGCGACATCGCCTCGACCGTGGCCGAGCGCCTTGAGGCGCAGCCGCCACGGGAGCGGGTCGCCCTCGCGGAGGGCTCGTGGGGCAAGAACAACGACCACACCACCTGGCTGGCGCCGCAGACGCAGTGGATGTGGGACGGGATCCGCAGCGCCGCCTCGCGGATCCGAGCGGTCGCCGACGATCCGCCGAGCGACGCCTTCCGCAAACGGGCCGCGGATCAGGCCCTGCGCGAGCTCCTGCTGCTGGAGTCGAGCGACTGGCCGTTCCTCGTCACCACTGGGCAGGCCGGCGACTACGCCACCGAGCGATTCCGCTCGCACGCCCAGCGCCTCGAGCGCTCGCTCGGGCTCGCCGCACGCGGCACCGGTGCGGACCAGGTCGAGCTGCGGAGCCTCGAACGCGCGGACAACACGTTTCCCGACGCCCGGATCGAGGATTTCGCCGAAGCGGGCTAGGCCTTTTTGCCCTTCGGGGCTTCGGGCGCGGGCGCTTTCGGAGCGGGAGCGGCACCCTTCGTCGCGGGGGCGCCGGCGGCCGGCGCGGCACCAGCGGCCGGCGCGGCACCTTCCTCGGCGGCCTCGGCCTCGGGGACCTCGCCTTCCGGAGCCGCGGCTGCGGGCTTGACCTCTTCCTCGGCGCGCGGCGCGACGGCCTTGGCCACGACCTGGTCGCCATCGTTGAGGATCTCGATCTTCGAGGCGTCGATCACGAGGTCGCGCACGTAGAGGGTGTCCTCGATCTGCTCGATGCGCGACAGGTCGACCTCGATCTGGTGCGGGATGTCCTGCGGGAACGCCTCGATCCGGACCTCGCTCAGGGCATGGACCATGACCCCACCGTGGGTCCGCACGGCCGGCGACTCGCCGGTGAAGTGCAGCGGGACCTCGGCGTGGGTCTTCTCGGTGAGCGAGACGCGCGCGAAGTCGACGTGCAGCAGCGACCCGGTGCGCGGCTCGCGCGAGACGTCGTGCACGAGCACCGGAACGTCGCCGCCATCCAGACCGGTGAGGGAGAGGAGCGTCGTCTGACCCCACCGGCGATAGCCCTTCTGGAAGGTCGTCGTGTCGGTCTCGACCGCCGTGGACTCGGCGTGCCCGCCGAAGATGACGCCGGGCAAGCGGCCGTCGCGGCGCAGCGCGCGGACCTTCTTGCCGAGCACGGTGCGCGGCCGGACGTCGAGCTTGGGTGACTCAGCCACGAGCGATCGCTCCCCCTGAACGCGAATGTGAAGGACCGATTATCTCAGGGCGGGGTCGGCAGGTCCACCACGAGGCGCACCGGGCCGGTCAGGTTGCTCACCTTCGGACATGACAAGCGCTCGAGACCGAGGCCCCAGGTCATCACCCGTTCGAAGTCGTCGATGAGCTTCACTTCGCGGACGAGCGGCAGCCCGGGCCGGATATCGGTCTGCGTGAAGGTCGGCGTGCCGGTGTTCGGGTCGACCGTCGAGGCGTTCTGCAGCCGTACCTGCAGGAATGCATTGCCGTCGACGGGCACCTGCCGGCCGCTCGTTCCGACGAACGCATTCGTGACCGCGATCGTCCACGGCGGGAGGCCGTACGTCCCGACGCCGATCGGCGCGGGGCCGAACTCGAAGACCACACGGTCGAAGCCGGGATTGTGGGCCGCGCGGATCGCCGTCACCTGGGCCTGCGCGGCGTCGCTCCCGCCGTTTTGCGCGGGGCAGGTGAGCGCCACCGTCGCGCTCGACGCCACGGTCGGGCTGGGACTCGCCGACGGCGTGGCCGTGGCCGTTGGCGAGGGGCGCGCGATCGTGGGGCTCGCCGACGGCGTGGCCGGTGCCGTCGATGCCGGCGGGAGGGCCTGCGGTGCGCAGCCCGACGCCACGACGAGGGCGATCAGGAGCGCGAACGCTGGAATGCGCCGAATGGACATGGCCAAGGCCCGCAGTCTGACCGAAACCGCGCAGTGTGTCGAGATTCCATACAAGAAAGGCCGCTCTGTACGCAGAGCGTACGGCGAACCGAAATTTGGTAGAATGCACTTCAAGTGGCCGATCGGCTGCGTTTGGCGCTGGTCTTCCACCAGCACCAGCCAGCGGGGAACTTCCCCCATGTATTCGCTGACGTGGCCGAGCGCGCGTACGCGCCGCTCGTCGCCGCGCTCTATCGGCATCCCGAAGTCAAGGCGACCCTCCACTTCTCGGGCCCGCTCCTCGATTGGCTCGAGGGCAACCGGCCGGACGTCATCGGCGATCTCGCCGACCTCGTGAAGCGCGGGCAGATCGAGCTCCTCTCGGGCGGCTACTACGAGCCCATCCTGGTGGGAGTGCCCCGGCGCGATGCCGTCGGCCAGATCCGCGCGCTCACCGATCGGGTCGCCGCGATCTTCGGCCGGCGTCCGCTGGGCGCGTGGCTCACCGAGCGCGTCTGGGAGCCACATCTTCCGTCGGTGCTCGCCGAGGCGGGCGTCGCGTACACCGTCCTCGACGAGGATCACTTCCTTCAGGGCGGGCTGCGCCGCGACGAGCTCGGCGAGTCGTTCATCACCGAGGACCAGGGCTTCCCGCTCGTCCTCTATCCGGCGAGCACCCGCCTGCGCTACCTCATCCCGTTCCGTGACGTCGGTCAGACGATGAAGGAGCTCCGCGAGCGGCAGGCCGCCGGCGCGAAGCTCATCGTGTACGCGGACGACGGCGAGAAGTTCGGCGCGTGGCCGGGCACGTACCAGCGCGTCCACAAGGACGGCTGGCTCGAGGATTTCTTCACTCAGATCGCGCAGGCCGACTTCCTCGAGACCACCACGCTCGAGGACGCCTGGATCTTCCAGAAGCCGTCGCGCCGGGTCTACCTGCCCGGCGGGACGTACCACGAGATGGGCGAGTGGTCGCTCGAGCCCGCGGCGGCGCGCCGATTCACCCAGGCACGCAACGCGTTGAAGGACGATCTCGCGTCGCTCGTCGCGCTCCCGCCGTGGCGGAACTTCCTCGCCAAGTACCCCGAGGCGAACGCGCTGCACAAGCGGATGCTCATCGTGTCCGAAGAGCTCGCGCGGCGCAGCATCCTCGACGCGTCGCCGGAGGTCCGTCAGGCGCAGCAGAACCTCTGGCGGGCGCAGACGAACGACGTGTACTGGCACGGCGTCTTCGGCGGGCTCTACCTCCCGCACCTGCGCGCCGACGCGTACGGCTCCCTCCTCCGCGCCGAACGGCTCCTCGCCGAGCGGCGTGTCGCATCGGGCGAGCAGCGTGACTACGACGTCGACGGGCAGGACGAGTACCTCTTCCGCGGGAACGCCGGCGCGGTCTTCGTCCACATCGAGGGCGGGGCCGTCACGGAGTGGGACATCTACGCCTCGGCGACGAACCTGATCGACACGCTGGCCCGGCGGCCGGAGAACGAGCACGAGCAGCTCCGGCGTGCGGACAAGGCCGGTAAGGTCAAGATCGGGAAGGCCGCCGAGAAGGAGACCAAGTCCATCCACGAGGTCGTGCGCGCGAAGGAGCGTGGCCTCGTGAAGCTGCTGGAGTACGACGACGCACGCCGGGCATTCTTCCAGGACAGCTTCAAGGTCGGCCGCAACGACGCGGTGAGCCTGCGCGCGTTGCCGTACCAGCTCACCCCGCAGCGCGAGGCGCGCACCGTGAGCCTGATCCTCGAGCCACCGGCCCGCGCCCTCGCGAGCGTGCCGGGCCTCGGCCTGCGGAAGGACATCCGGATCGCCGACGAGGGCCTCGCCGCGGGGGTTCGGTACCGGCTGCGGAATGACGGCGAGAGCACGATCGAGCTGACGTTCACGAGCTCCTCGAACGTCGCGTTCGTGGGCGAGACGAACGCGGGCGACCTCGTCACCGTCGGGACACGGAAGACGGCACCCGCGAAGCCGCTGGACGGCGTGCGGAACGTCGCCGAGATCGCCGTGCACTCCGAGGCCCGCCACTTCGACATCACCTTCGCGATCGACCCGCCGGCCGATGCGTCGGTGCGGCCGATCTACGCGATCGCGAACTCGGAGGAGGGCTTCGAGCGCCTCTACGAGCAGACCGAGATCGCCTGCTCGTGGAACGTGACGATCGAGCCCGACTCGCACGTCGACCTCGAGATCCGGGCTACCGCGGTCGGTCAGCTCGTCGAGCCCGAGCTCGTGAAGCCGGCGGCGCGCCGCAAGCGCTCCACCGCGGCGCCGGCCGGCGCCGAAGCCGCGGGGCGCGCCAGGCGGTAGGTCCGGGCATGGACTACCCGCCCACCTCCCCAGCGGCGCGACGCTCGGGTCCTGCCGGAGCGGCCCTCCTGGTCCTCGGGATCGTCGTCGGCGCCGCGGGCGCCACGGCCGGTGGCTACCTCGCCACCTCACGCGTGATCCCGACCACCGAGTCCCCGACGAGCAGCGGCACGCTCCCGACGGCCCGGCCGGTGAGCGTCATCCCCGCACCGGGGAGCGACGTCGTCGTCGACGTCGTGAACGAGCTCCTCCCGACGGTCGTCACCGTGGTGAACCGGCTCCCGAACGGCACCGCGCAGTCCAGCGGCTCGGGCTTCGTCATCGACGCCGCGCGGGGGTACCTCGTCACGAACAATCACGTGATCGAGAACGTCCGCGACACCGATCCGGGCGCGTCGTTCGACGTGATCTTCAGCGACAACCGCGTCGTCAAGGGCGCGAAGCTCATCGGCCGCGACGACAAGACCGATGTCGCGGTCCTCCAGGTGCCGGCCGAGAGCCTGAAGGCCGCCGCGCTCGCGAACAGCGACGACGTGCCGGTCGGATCGACGGTCGTCGCCATCGGCAGCGCCCTCGGCGAGCTCCAGAACACCGTCACGACGGGGGTCGTGTCGGCGAAAGGCCGGCGGGTCCCTGAGACCGACACGGTCGTGCTCGAGGACCTGATCCAGACCGACGCGGCGATCAACGAGGGGAACTCCGGCGGGCCGCTCATCTGGGCGGCCACGAAACAGGTCATCGGCATGAACACGCTCGTGAACCGCGAGGCCGGCTCGGAAGGGCTCGGCTTCAGCATCGCGAGCAACACGGTCCGGGCCATCGCGGACGAGCTCATCAAGAACGGGAAGATCGAACGGGGCGCGATCGGGATCGCCTACAACCTCCTCACCCCGCGCGCCGCGGCGGCGCTCGCGCTGCCGGCGCAAACGCAGGGGATCATCATCAGCCAGATCGTCTCGGGATCTCCCGCCGCGCAGGCGGGCCTCAAGGTGAACGACGTGATCACGAAGGTCAACGATCAGCAGATCGACGGCACGCACCCGATCAGCTCGGTCCTGCTGCACACCCGGCCGGGCGATAAGGTGAAGCTCACGATCATCCGGGATGGCAAACAGCAGACCGTCGACCTCACCCTCGGCCGGCAGAGCTGACGCGGGGCCGGCCCTCCGCCGGCACGACGCGTCGCTCTACATCGTCGCGAGCGGACTCGGAGGGCTCGGCCTCGGGATCGCGCTCTTCTATCTGAACTTCCTCTACCGGGCCCTCGGGTTCGACGCGCGAGCCATCGGGGTGCTCGGCGGCGCGCAGGCCCTTGGGGCGCTCGCCGGTGCGCTTCCCGCGGCGGTCCTGCCGGGCCGGATGCCGCGACGCAACGCCATCTTCATCGGAGGCTTCGTCACCGCGCTCGGAGTGATCGGGATCCTGACCCAGAGCAGCCTGGCTTCGCTGTTCGTGGCCGCCGCCCTCACCGGCTGCGGCGGGATCATCGTGGCCTCGTCGGGCAGCGCCCTCGTGGCCGATGCGACGACGGGTCTCGACCGCCCGCGGATGTTCGGTCAGCAGGTCGCGCTGGGTGCCCTCGCGAGCTTCGCCGCGATCACCATCGCCGGTGCACTGGCGGCACCGGTCGGCTCGGCGCTCGGTCGCGCCGAGACCGACGAGCTCACGATCCGAACGGTCATCGGCATCGGCGGCGTCCTCGCGATCGCCTCGGCGATCCCGATCGTCTTCGTCCGCCCCGCAACGATCGCAATCGGCGCGCTCGACGCGCCACACCGGCGCAGCCTGCTGTTGCGATTCGTCGCGATCGAGGTCGCGTTCGGTTTCGGCGCGGGGAGCTTCCTCCCGTTCGCGAACCTCTTCTTCGCCGACCGGTTCGGTCTGCCGATCGCCGGCGTCGGTCTCGCCATCGGCGCGCTCTCCGTCGCGGGAAGCGTCGGCGCGATCCTCAGCGGCCGGCTCATCGTGCCGCGGCTGCCGCCGCTGGCGGCCACCGTGCTGCCCGTGTTCGCGTCGCTCCCCTTCGCGCTCCTGGCCGCCGTCGCGGGTCAGCCGCTGCTCGCGTGGGGCGCGCTCGCCCTCCGCGGTGCGCTCATGTATGGATCCACGCCGAACTTCACCGCGCTCGAGCTGTCGTCGTTCGCCCCCATCGAGCGCGCGGGCGCGGTCGCGATCTTCGCGATCAGCTGGAACGGCGCCTCCGCCGCGGGCGCCGCGCTCTCGGGGGTCGTCCGGGCGGAGCTTGGCGCTGGCGGCTACACCGCGAACCTCGCCACGCTCGTGGTCGCGTATCTCATCGCGGCGGCACTCCTGGTCACGTTCTTCCGCGCGCACGAGCCGCGCGGCGACGCGGCGGCAGTGCTTCCGGCAGACTCGGCCCGATGACCGAGACCGGCCGTGACCTCGTCCGTGACGCCGTGGCCGCGGGGGTCCTGGCGGCAGGCGACACCAGCGGATGGGGCGATCCCGCGCGTGCGGTCGCCGTCGAGATCGAGCGTCCCGCGGAGAAAGCCCGCGGCGAGTACGCGGCGAACATCGCGATGCGTCTCGCCAAGCCGCTCCGGCGGCCGCCGCTCGAGATCGCGAAGGCGATCGCCGAGCGCATCCCGCCGCGCGACGCGATCGCCGCCGTGGAGGTCGCGCCACCCGGCTTCATCAACATCCGTCTCGCGCCGGCGTGGCTGGCGAGGCAGGTGGACGTCGTCGTGGGCGAGGGCGAGCGCTTCGGCCGTACCGAGACGCTGAAGGGACAGCGCATCCAAGTCGAGTTCGTGTCCGCGAACCCGACCGGGCCGATGACGATCGCGAACGCACGCGGCGGCCCGATCGGGGACGTCCTCGCGAGCGTGCTCGCGTTCCACGGCGCGACCGTGACGCGGGAGTATTACGTGAACGACCGGGGCGGGCGCGTCGAGGTGCTCGGCGAGAGCGTGGCCGTCCGCTACCGCGAGCTCGCAGGCGACACGAGCGTGCCCTTTCCCGAGGACGGCTATCCGGCCGAGTACATCACCGAGGTCGCGAAGCGGATCCGCGCGGAGGAAGGCGGCGCATACGAGGCCCTCCCCTTCGACGAGCAAGCGCGGGTCTTCACGACGAAGGCCCAGCGGTGGTTCGTCGACGGATTCAAGGTCACGACGGAGCGCCTCGGCATCCGGTTCGACAGCTGGTTCTTCGAGAGCGAGCTCACGGACTCCGGCTACTTCCAGGAGACGCTCGCGGCGCTCCGGGAGACCGGGCACCTCGAGGACCGGGCTGGCGCGGTCTGGCTGAAGTCGAAGGACCTGGGCGAGGACATCGAGAGCGTGGTCGTGCGCAGCAACGGAGTGCCGACCTATCTCGGGATCGACATCGCCTACCACCGGCACTCGCTGGTCGAGCGGACCTTCGACCGCAAGATCGACATTTGGGGGGCGAACACGCACGGCCACCTGCGCCGCATGAAGACCGCGCTCGGCGCGCTCGGCCTGGCCGACCGCTGGGACGTGGTGCTCTACCAGTTCGTCCGGTTCCTCCACGAGGGCGTGCTCCTCAAGATGGGCAAGCGCCTCGCGCAGTTCCTCCTGCTCGACGACGTGATCGACGCGGTGGGCAAGGACGTGGCGCGGTGGTTCTTCCTCCAGGTGAGCGCGGATCGGGCGATGGACTTCGACTTCGAGCTCGCGGTCCAGCAGTCGAACGAGAATCCGGCCTACTACGTCCAGTACGCGCACGCGCGCATCGCGAGCATCTTCCGCACGGCCGCCCAGCGTGGCCTGCGATCCGAGGGCGCCGATGTCGCGCTGCTCACCGATGACGCCGAGCTCGACCTCGTGCGGCTCGTCCTCCGCTTCCCCGAGCTGGTCGAAGAGGTCCGCGACAAGCACAACGTGCACCTGCTCACCGGGTACGGGCTCGAGCTCGCCGGGGCGTTCCACGCCTTCTACAAGGGCAACCGTGTCGTCGGCGAGGACGAGGCGAAGTCCAAGGCCCGGCTCCGGCTCGTCGAGGCCGTCGCGATCACCCTTCGCCAGACGCTCGGCCTGCTGGGAGTCAGCGCGCCCGAGGCGATGTGATCGACCGCGCTCCTACCGCGTCGGCGTCGGCCGCGGGCTCCCGCTCGCGCCGGCCCCACGACCACCCGGGAACTGCGTGCCGCCCAGGATGTCCCCGAGGAGCCCGGCGCCGCCCACGAGGATCGTCTGGGCCGAAACCGTCCCGCTCGTCGCGTCCGGCGTGCCGGCGACGGTCACCGTGTCGCCGACCTTCAGGTCGGTGAGCTTGACGTCCGTCTCGACGGTCTTCACGACGCGGGTTCCGCTGCCGACGAGCACGAGCTCCGTCGACGTCGTCGCGCTGGCGCCGTTCGCGCCGGCGGTGCGGACCGAGATCGTGATCGAGTCCGAGTTGACCGCGAGGATCTGGCCGTTGCTGATGCCGCGCTGGGCGGCGCCACCGTTCGCGCCGGATCCGCCGGCGCCTCCGCGGAAGAGCGCCGTGCCGGTCGAGCCGGTCGCGCCCGCGGCGGGCGTGGCGGGCGCACGGGACGAGCCGAACGCGAAGCCACCTCCGAAGAGCGCGAGGGCCACGACGACCCCGACGACGATCTGGACCGGACGACGCGCAAGAACGTTCATCGCTGTTCTCCCTTACTCGTAGCGCAGTGCTTGGATCGGATGCAGGCGCGCCGCCCGCATCGCCGGATAGAGGCCGAAGACCACCCCGATCGCGACGGAGACGCCGACGGCGATCGCGACCGTGCCCGCTGTGATGAGGATCGGGATCTGCGCCGCGGCTGGGATCTGATGGACCACCACGGTGATGCCCCAGCCGAGCAGGATCCCGAGGACGCCGCCGATGCCGGTGAGGCCGATCGCCTCGATGAGGAACTGGGTGAGGATGTCCCGCCGGCGCGCGCCGACGGCCTTGCGGATGCCGATCTCGCGCGTCCGCTCGTTCACCGACACGAGCATGATGTTCATGATCCCGATGCCGCCGACGAGCAGCGAGATGCCGCCGATCGCGGCGAGCAGGATCGTGAATGTCCCGGTGACCTGGTTGAGCGCGGCGAGGGTGTCGTTCTGGTTCGTGACCGTGAAGTCCGCGCTCGCGGCGTCGCTGATCTTGTGTCGCTGGAGCAGCACGTCGGTCACGTCGGCGGTCGTGTTCGCCATCTGCTCGCTGCTCGCGGCCTTCACGATGATCGCGGTGACCACGTTCGTTCGCCCGGTCAGGATCCGCTGGGCGGTCGTCGTCGGCACGAGGATCTGGTCGTCGCGCGAGAAGCCGAACGTGGTCCCCTTCGTCTCCAGCAGGCCCACGACCTTGAAGCTAACGATGCGCGCGCGCTGGGCGCCGCCGACGCCGCCACCGCCGCCGAAGACCTGGCGGAGCTGGATCGTCTGGCCGACCGGGTCGACGCCCTCGCCGAACAGGTTCGTCGCCGTGGTCGAGCCGATGACGGCGACCTGGGCGTAGACCCGTAGATCCTCGTCGCTGAAGAAGGTACCGCTCGCGAGGCCCCAGTCGCGCACCTCGGGATAGCCGGTCGCCACCCCGACGACGTTCGAG
>Ga0209474_10004264_pt1 | contig 12380 bp, 9 predicted proteins | sample GraSoiAngelo_145_FD_185902 | JGI IMG/M metagenome (GOLD analysis project Ga0209474, IMG submission 185902) | Grasslands soil microbial communities from the Angelo Coastal Reserve, California, USA - 14_1009_05_20cm (SPAdes) (version 2) | ecosystem: Environmental > Terrestrial > Soil > Grasslands ...
GAATGTCGGAGTAATCGACAAGGCCGGGCACAGCCGCGAGCAGCGCTGTGATGATTCCCAGGAGCATCGCGTAAAAGGAAGTGCGCAGCAGATTTGGCGTATCTGGACGGGCGAGACTCGCCAGATCGACGAGAAAGCTCAGGAGGAAGAGCCCGATCGGAAAATGAACCAGCATGGGATGGATCGGGTGCCGCAGCGGTTTGCCTTCGAGGAGATCTTTCAACATGGTTCTCCTATTCCGGTGGAAGATTGGCGCCGCCGACTGCAGCGAGCTTCCGCCATTTCTTTTTCGACATTCGCGCGACGCTAATGCCGTATTCGTAAACCATTCGTCCGCCCAAGTAAGCCGAGCCAATGAGGATGAGCGTGCCGACGGCTGAAAGTAAAAAGGGTATTCGATCAACTTTCGAAGCCTCGCGAAATGTTTGCCAGCGCAAGGCAAGGCTCACCGCAAACAGCAACGTGGCGATGAGATTGAGCGACATGTGATACAGGCCGATTTTCCAGGCCGGCTTTTCTCTTTTGATTCCACTCCAATCAACAAGGCCAGTCGGCGCCGCCAGAAGCGCGGCGGCCAGGCCAAAAATGATTGCGTAAAACGATAATCGGACCATGGCGTTGCCACCGATCTGCCGTTGCGAAAGCAAATCGAAGATGAGCACGCCAGGCCACATCGCCATTGGCACATGGGCAAGGATTGGGTGCAACGGATGCCCGAGCCATTTTCCCTTCAGAAGGTCGAGCAGCCATTTCATAGGAACAGATGCGTGCGTACAATATTCGTCGCGACCTGACTTCCAGGATGTTAGATAGCGGTAGAGAAAATTGCAGGCAAGCTGCCGCGACAGCCTGCCCTACAATCTAGCCGCAAAGAATAGCGACTTCGGAAAAGCCAGCGCGCTGATGTTCGTTCTCGAAATTCATGTTGTAGGGCAACCGTTTCCGGTTGCCGATTCAAAGAATGCGGCAGGGGGAACCCCTGCTCTACAATTCTCGTGTAGCAGAAATCCGATTTGAAATCCAAAGGGCAGTCAGTCCGGCGAAAATCGCGAGGTCGAGCAGAAGATGCCCGGTAAAACTCCAATTCTTGCTGGCGTGACCGAAGCAGCCGCACGTGATGTCGAGGCCACGGGCTCTTGAGATAACGCTCGCAGCGATGAAGACGAAGGTGAGCCCGCTCAAAATCAACAATCCTCCGCGATAGAAGAAGTGCAAAATGAGAGCAAGGCCACAGAGCATTTCCAGCCACGGCAAGTAGAAGGCTAGTCGAACTGCTAACGACCAGGGTAGAATCTTGTAGTTATCGATGTCGCTAGCGAAGCCAACCGGATCCATGGCTTTGATGGCGCCGGCATAAATGAAAATGCCGCCGATGATAAGAGCGACAATGCGCCAAAGGATATTGCGCGAGGGCAAGTCCATTTCTTACAACAGAAGCAAACGCGCAACGTCCAACGTCCAACACCCAACGCTCAATCGTAGAATCAGATTCCCGCATTGGACGTTGGGCGTTGAGCGTTGCGCGTTGGGCGTTTTCTTCATCTCTTGTTCTTGAGCCATTCTTCCCAACCGCCATCCAGAACGAAAACGTTTTTCAACTGCGCTTCCTCCCGCAGCCGTTTCGCCACTTCGCGGCTGGCGTTGCAACTCTGCGCACTGCAGTAAACGACAACCTGCTTCTCGGGCGACCACTGCCCTAGAAATTGCGGCAGCAATTCGTTCCAACGATCTTCGTTCAACAATATTGCGCCCGGGATGTGATCGCGTTCGAATTCGTTGTCCGGGCGGGCATCCACCCAGATCACACTATCACCCCAGCTTCGCGCTTGATCGACCGTCACCAATTCCGATGCAGGAATGGGCGACTGCCACGGAACTTTATTGCGAAAATAAATTGCCTCGCCAATCGCCGGCATAAAGGCGAGCGCAATGAGCAATAGCGCTTGTCGGACCGCGCTCACCAGTTATTGACTGGGTGATGCTACCGTAGGCGCTGGTGTGGCCAGGTCGTGTCGGATAGTGGAAAGCGTAGACTTGATCGCCGGCGTACTCGCCGGCGCTGCTGTTGGCGCAGGAGGCAGCACCCGCGCCGCCACCGCGAAAATGTTTGCCGCATTGGCCGGAGAATCAGGTTTGATGCTCAACGTTGCGTACACAGCCTTAGTGGTATCGCGAGGTCGGACACTGATCTTGAATTCATTCGGAGCGGAGCCAGCATCGACTTTGGCAGTGAAATCGGGACTAGACGACGCGACATCCAGTTTCCTGATGGCGGCGTCTTTATTTGCTTTTGCGGTGATGATCTTCGGCTTGGGCTCCTCACCGTTCTGCCAATAAACAAGTGCCGGCTGCAGCTCGAGTAACGGCGTGATGACCGCCTTCAGCGTAAGCACAGTAGTGGCGAGCGCTGTGTCGGGATCGTCGGTCTGGACCGTAACGGTCTTGACTTGCGTGCCGGTGCGGCCACCGATGTTAAAGGTCGCTATAATCTCGCCTTTTTCGCCGGGAGCAACCTGCTCGTTTTGCGTCTGTGCCGTGGTGCAACCGCAGGAGGCATGGACGGATTTAAAATGGACTGGCGTCTTGCCGACATTTTCATACTTGAAATGCGCAACGGCTTGCTTGTCGCCGAGCGCCGGCTTCAAGTCGACCGAGGTCTGCTCCCATTTCAGCTCCGAGCGCGCACCCTGGGCCAACGCAGTTAGGGCGACAATTCCAATCAATTTCAAGAAATTCTTATTCATTTTTTAGAAACGTGGGCGCTAATATATTCAGCAACCGCTTCGCGCCAATGGCGTGGTTTTACCCCGGTGAGAGCGGTAAATTTCGCGGTCGATAAGATTGTATAGACCGGACGTCGCGCCACGAAATTTTTCATTTGTGCCAGCGACACGGCTCCGACTCGTTCGGCCTTCAGCGGAATTCCGAGCTCACGGCAAACGTCGACCGCATATTGGGCCCATTCCTGCCAGCTGCATGTGCCATTGTTGGCCAGATGCAAAATGCCATTCGCGTTTTTGTCGATGGCCAGACGCAACCAATTCGCCACATCGATGGTGTAGGTAGGCGCAGAAAATTTATCGGCCACGGCTGTGACCACATCGTTCTCGCGTGCACGCTGAATGATTTGATCGATAAAGCTCGGCTTATCGGGGCCGAACACCCAGGAAAGCCGGACCACGAGATTGTTTTGCGAAACCCTCAGCACCTCTTCTTCGCCTGCAAGTTTCGATTCGGCATAGACGCTCAAGGGAGCTGGTGGATCCTCCTCTATATAAGAAGTATTTTGTTTACCGTCGAAAACGTAGTCCGTGCTGATGTCAATCATCCTCGCCGATTTCGCGGAGCAGATTTCCGCAAGTAATCGGGCTGCTTGCGCATTGATAAGGAAAGCCTCGTCCCGGTGCGACTCGCAGTAATCGACATTCGTTAGCGCAGCGCAATTAACGAGGAGATCAAATTCTGTTTCTGAAAGAGTGGAACGGATCTGATCGAGTTTGCCAAGGTCGAGTTGACTGCGTGCAAACGCCTTCACCGAAAAAGCGCGTTGGTATTGGCGCGTGAGAGCTGCACCGAGGCGCCCGTTCGCGCCGATAATAATAATACTTCGCACGTTCTTCATGCGTTTGCACTTTTATGTCATACCGGGTGAATCCGCCAGTCGTCGGCGATTCGCCGTCGAGAGCTTGGAACGAAGTGACGATCGAGGTTGATTGCCCCGAGATGAACGCACCTCAACGACCGGACCAAGAATCAGGGCGCTACCGGCTCGGTTTTAGGGCCGCTTCGCAGTCCGCAAGTTTACGACGGGTGTTGTCGACTTCGGGTATCTCGTCCGCATCTAAAATCCCGCTTTTTTGGAGCTCTTGCAAAACATTAAGGCTGCGCTGGTACATGTCGCGGGCGGCGCGCCACTCTTGCTTCGCTGAATCACGAGAACCATTGTTCGTGGCAAGTGTGGCATAGGCTTCACCCAGATCGCCAAACGCGATCGCCCGCACACGACGCGCCATCGCATTCGCCGGATCGTTTGCTGCACTGAGAAGCAGCTTCGCTGCCTTATCACATTGCTCTTGCGCCGCGCTGCCATCGCCCAGCTTCGCCTGCGCTAATCCGAGACGGGCGTAAGCGCCCGCTGCTCTCACCGGAATGCCCTCATCTTGCTGGTCGATCGCCGCACTCTTTTCGTAGGCATCGGCTGCGTGCATGAGAAAACCAATCGCTTGCGTGTAATCATTAGAACTGACGAGCAGTTCGCCAAGCCGCAGATTGGAGTAGGCGAGGTCACCGACAGCTTGCGCATTAGCCGGATCAGCCGCGACGGATTGTTCATCAAGCTGGAGCTTCTTGCGAAAACTCTCGAGCGCGCCGGAAGTATCTTTCATCCACGCGCGATAATCGCCGTTGTTCTGATAACTGATAGCGACGATGCGGCGGTAATCTGTGTTCGTCGGATCTTCGGCCAGCAAAGATTCTCGCAAGGCGAGTGCCTTTGCGTTGTTTTCAAGGGCGCCTTCGGTGTCACTACGGAGAAACAAGGCATTCCCCATCTTCTCGTATACCACGGAAAGGCTGCGACGAAGTACGCGCTCTTTCGGATTACCCTGGAGTAGTTCCTGATAAATCGGCAGGGCTTTACCATACTCTTTCAGTACCGCAGACTCATCGCCGTTCGCTTCCAGCCCATTGCCAAGCGCGGTGTATGCTTCTGCGAGATCCTGTTGCAGGTCGGCTCTCATCGGCTGTTCTGTCGCCAGTTCAGAATAAAGCGAGAGCGACTTGCGCAGATACTCAAGCCCGCGAGCGGGGTCGGCTGTATCCAGGAATTGGTTGCCGATCTTCCTGCTAATGATCGCCAGATCGCGCCGGTTCTGCACGTCACGGGGCGCAGCGGCGACCAGGGTCTCACGAATCGTTAGTGCTTTGCGATAGCTATCAGTTGCCCCCGCCCTATCACCCAGGCTGGCACCGAATGCCTCCCCGCGCACATCGCCCACCCGTTCGTAAGCTGCGGCTAGTTCGCGTTGTAGAGCCGGATCGCCGGTGGCTTCGCCCGCCAGACTGTCAAGGTAATTCAAAGCATCTTTAACCAATCGCTCACGTACCCGGGTCGCTCCAGGCAAGTTTTTGATTGCGTCGTGATAGTCGAACAAAACCGAGTGCGCCAGTTGTCGCACATCATTGAAGCGACGTTCCGCCAGTGCTTTCTGCACCGTCGCTCGATGTGCCTGCCATGCCGTAGCGATCAACCCGCCAATCAAGCTAACGAGAATTAGCAACGCACCGGCGACCGCTACTCTGTTGCGCCGCACAAATTTCCGCGCGCGATATCCGATTGTATCCTTTCGCGCCAGCACCGGTCGTGACTCGAGGTGGCGCCGGATATCGTCGGCGAACTGGTCAACAGTTTGATAACGTCGCGCCGGCTCCTTCCGCAGCGCCATCAGCAGAATGTTGTCGAGATCGCCTCGAAGGAATTTCTGATTGGTGATTTCTGATTGCTGATTGTTGTTGGAAACAACAGTGCTCGGCCACGGCGGTTCGGTGTTGGTGATCTCCCGCACAACATCGGAGGGCGAACGGCTGGTAAAGTGATAGGGCAATCGACCGGTAAGTAACTCATATAAGACGACGCCTAGTGAATAGACATCACTCGCGGTTGTGACCGGTTCACCGCGGACCTGCTCCGGACTGGCATACTCCGGCGTCATCGGGCGCACGCCGGTCATCGTCATCAAGGCTTCCGACTCAATGCCCGGCTGCAAAATTTTTGCGATACCAAAATCGAGCAGCTTCGGCGTGCCTTCGCTCGTCACGAGAATGTTCGACATTTTTATGTCGCGATGAATGACGGTGTGACGATGAGCATAACTGACTGCCGCGCATGCTTCGCGGAACAACTTTAGTCTTTCGACCAGGGAAATCTTGTGAGCTGCACAATACTCGTTAATTGGGAGACCTTCGACGTACTCCATGACGAAGTAGGGCAGTCCGTCTTTGGTCGTACCGCCATCGAACAGTCGCGCGATGTTAGGATGATCAAAGCCGGCCAGAATTTGCCGTTCGTTGCGGAAATGACGCAGCACCGAGTCGGTGTCCATCCCGCGCTTGATTAACTTGATCGCAACCCGCTTCTCGTACTGCTGGTCTGCGCGTTCGGCCACATACACCGCGCCCATCCCACCGCGACCGATTTCGCGAAGCACGCGGTATGGCCCGATTAATTCCCCAACCGCTGCGGCTGCGCCAGTTGCCTCACCTTCCTCGTCGGATAAGAACAGGCTGCGCTTATCAATAAAAGTCCCGGCCCGTGCGTGTGATTGGAGCAGCGACTCCACTTCACGTCGCAACTCTTCATCGCCATTGCATCGTTTTTCGAGAAACTTCCCTCGCTCAGTTTCAGGCAATTCGAGCGATTGCTCGAATAATGCTTCTATCTGTTTCCAACGCTCGGAAATCATAACTCACTCAGCGTCTGCCGTATCACCGTCGCGTTGTCTTTTCAGCCAAAACCGCGTCGCATTTGTCGAGTCCGCGACGCGCCTCCTGTAGTTTCGTGCTAAGTTCGACAGTGAGGCTCCCCCGCTTCTGCATGTCTTGCCAGATATCGAGACTGCGTCGATACAGGTCGCGCGCGGCGCGCCAATATTCGTGTTGTTGGGTCGCGGTTAGTTCTTTTGCGGCCGCAAGCGCAGCCTGTGCAGCCCCGACATGTAGGTACGCTTGCCCACGCAGCCCACTATAAAGATTGTTCGCCTGATCTTCAGGGAGTTCCTTCAATACCTTTAGCACCGTGGCGCAACCCCCGAGCGCTTGCTCTCGGTCAGCTAACCATGCCTCCAGCTTTGCGGCAGTGGCCCCGACAACGGCGGTCCGATATCGCGCATGTACATCCTGCGGAGAATCAGCGGACAGTTTCTGGTAGAGCTCGAGCGCCTTGCGTTCGTAAAAGAGCGCCTCCGCATAATCGCCTTTGACTTCCAGCAGTTCGCCAATTCTCGCGCATGAAAAACCAATATCGCCATGTGCCTGAGCATCTACCGGGTCAGCAGTGAGGGATTGCTCGTCGAGTTGCAGTTTTTTGCGAAAACTGTCCAACGCGCCGGCGGTATCGCCGGTCAGTGCGCGACAGTCACCGTCCGTTTGATAGCTTATGGCGAGCCGGCGCCGGTCTCTGGAGCTGGTCGGATTCTCGGCGAGTAATGCGGCGGACAACTGCATCGCAATTCCGTTCGCCTCGAGTGCCGCATTGATGTCTCCGCGGAGGAGCAGCGCCTGACCGATGTCCCAGTAAGTGATAGCGAGGTGGCGCCGGTGCAGTTCATTTTGGGGATCTCTCGCGAGCAAATCTTTACGGATGCGCAGCGCCTCATTGTGATTTTCCAGCGCACCCGCGGGATCGCCCCAGCCTAACAGCGCCACCCCGAGCTCATTGTGAGCGCGTGCAAGCCAATCAATGATTTCCGGACTGGCGGCGTGTTCACTTGCTAATTGACGATACAGCGCGCATGCCTTGCGCAGGTAATCCAGCCCACGTGATGCGTTGGCGGTGTCTTGGAGCTGCGAACCGATCTTGGTATAGCTTTCTGCCAAGTCGCGGTGATTATTTACGTCGCGCGGATCGGCTGCGACCAATGCTTCGCGAATTCGGAGTGCCTTTTGGTAGCTGTCGAGCGCGCCCGCCATATCGCCGAGACTCGCGCTGTAAATCTCGCCACGCACGTCACCCACGCGCTCATAAGCCGCGGCTAACTCTCGTTGGAGGGCATGATCACCGCTTGCTTCACTAGTGAGACGGTCGAGGTAAGTGAGCGCATCCTTAACTAATCGTTCGCGAACTGCGGTTGCGCCGGGCAAGCCTTTGATAGCGTCATGGTAGTCGAACAAAACCGAATGGGCGAGTTGCCGCACGTCATTGAATCGCCGCTCGGCGCGCGCTTTCTGAACAGTTGCGCGGTGCGCCTGCCAGGCTGTAGCAATTAGCCCCGCCACCAAGCTAACGAGAATTATACAGGCCGCGGCAGTAGTCACGCGGTTGCGTTGGACGAATTTTCTCCCCCGATAAGTAAGTGTATCTCGACGCGCTAATACCGGCCGTGAGTCGAGGTGGCGGCGAATATCATCGGCAAAGTTTTCGACTAATTGGTAGCGCCGCGCGGGCTCCTTGCGCAAAGCCATCAGCAGGATGTTATCGAGATCACCCTTGAGCGATTTGCGATTTGCGAAAGCCAGTCCGGCTCGGACCGATTTGCGATTGTCGTCGGCTGGTACCGTGCTCGGCTTGGCCGGAGCTTGTTCGCTAATTGCGCGCTCAATCTCGCGAGGCCCGTGTGTGGTTAGCCGATACGGAGAGGTTCCGGTGAGCAGTTCATAAAGCACGACACCAAGCGAATAAACGTCATTGGCGGTAGTTACCGATTCACCGCGCACCTGCTCCGGACTGGCGTACTCAGGCGTCATCGGGCGTATTCCCGTCGCCGTGACGAAACCTTCCGCGCCATCACCGCTTTGCAGGATTTTGGCAATCCCGAAATCAAGCAGCTTGGGCACGCCATCGCTTGTCACCAGAACGTTGGAGGGTTTGATGTCGCGATGGATGACGGTGTGCCGGTGGGCGTAGCTGACGGCAGCGCAAACTTGCAGGAAAAGTTTCAGCCGTTCATTGATGGAAAGGCGCTCTTCGTCGCAGTATCGATCGATCGCAATACCTTCGACGTATTCCATTACGAAATACGGCAATCCATCTTGTTAGGATGATCGAAACTGGCCAGGATCTGTCGTTCGTTGCGGAAATGGCGCAACACCGAATCGGTGTCCATGCCGCGCTTGATTAGCTTGATCGCAACCTGCTTCTCGTACTGCTGGTCTGCACGTTCGGCGAGATAGACTGTGCCCATTCCGCCCCGGCCGATTTCGCGAGTGATCCGATAAGGGCCTATTAACTGACCGGGTGGAACGATGCCATCGTCATCGTTCAGATCTACCTCGGAAATGAAAAGACTGCGGTCGTCGATAAACCCGCCGGCAGACGCATGAGATTCGAGTAGCGACTCGACTTCACGGCGCAGTTCCTCGTCGCCGGTGCAACTCTTTTGCACAAACGCAGCACGCTCGTTCGCCTCAAGTTCGAGCGCCTGCTCGAATATTGCCTCAATCTGCTTCCAACGCTCGGGCGTCACAAATTCAGGCGGCGCGGAGTTCTCGATGCAGCCATGCCTTTGCCGTTTGCCACTGTCGATCGATCGTCCGCGGCGACACGCCCATGACTTCGGCGGTTTCTCCCACCGAAAGGCCGCTGAAGAAACGCAGCTCGACCATTCGGCTTTTTTCCGGATCGATCGCTTCCAGTCGGGTCAGCGCCTCATCTACTGCCAGCAGGTTTAGATCTCGTTGCGGTGCTGGCGCCACTCCCTCCTCCAGCGTGATGCAGGTCTCGCCACCGCCGCGCTTGGCCGCGCGTCGCGTCCTGGCATGGCTAACGAGAATGCGGCGCATCATCTGCGCGGCGACTCCGCAAAATTGGGCCCGATTCTGCCATTTCATTTCGTGTTGATTAAGAAGTCGAAGGTAAACTTCATTAACCAGCGCAGTTGGTTGAAGCGTATGTCCGGCGCGTTCACGGCCGAAGGCGCGCACCGCCTGCCGATGAAGCTCATCGTAAACTAGGGGCAGCAAACGCTCGAGCGCCGCGGCATCTCCTTCCCTGCAAACGGCCAGCCACTGCGTAATGTCACTCTTGGAAGGCACCGCTTCGCCAGCTGTACTCGATTCCGGAGAATTCAACTCGTCGCGGCTTTGTTCCATTAAGGCAATCTCCTGAGGGGAACAATCATTACACACCGCCCGCGGAAAAAGGACAAAAAAATTGGCGCGATTTGGCGTCGGTCTGCGCGTTAGCAGGTGAAAGGCAATCTTTATGAAAAGATTAACAACCACCCTCCTCCCGGTGTCCATGCTGGCGCTGCTCGTCGCGCTTGCGCCCGCCGCGTGCGCCGCGTTCGGCGTCAGTTTCAGCACTGCGGTCGATACCTCAACCACAATCCTCGGCGGCACGGGCACCTTCACCGATTTCCCTACTGCGCCGGCAATCAATTACGGGAACGTCGCGTTCATGGGGCTAGGCTCGGGCGGACAGATAGGCTTGTATCTGAAATTATCGATCCCGGGCGATCCGTACAAGGTGATGGCCGACCTGAACACCGCGATCCCGGGTGGTACTGGCAACTTCACCGACTTCGCTCTGACTGATCTTAGCCTTAGCGATACCAGCCTCACTTTTATCGACAGCGGCTCCGGCGGCCAGCTCGGTGTTTACGTTGCCAACCCTTCCGATCCATATCGGGTTGTAGCAAACCTGAGCACTCTCATTCCTAACGGCAGTGGCTACTTTACGAACTTCAATCCGGGCGATCCCTACCGGCACGCCGCTCCGGTCATTGACGGGAGTAACGTCGCGTTCCTCGGCTACGGCGATTCGGGTCAAGTTGGCGTGTATGCTCAATACAGCAATGCACTCAGCGTGGTGGCCGACCTGAACACAGCCATTCCGGGCGGCACCGGGAACTTCACGAATTTCGTCCCGCCGAATCCAATCGTCCCGCCCAACCCGATCATCAGCGGCGACGTCGTCGCGTTCCTCGGCTTCGGTGACGGCGGACAACAGGGCATCTATCGGTTTCAACCGGGCGACCCATATATGCCGCTCACAGCTTTGGCTGACACGCACACCCTCATTCCCGCGAGCACCGAGAGCGGTTCCACCTTTGACTTCTTTCAATCGGTCACAATGGAAGACGCAAACGTCGCCTTTGTCGGCGGCACGCCGGACGTATTTGCCGATGGCGTGTTCATCCCGGGGCAGCTCGGCGTTTACAAAGATATTGGGAGCGGTTGGCAACGCGTGGCCGATCGCAACACGTCGATCCCGGGCCGGAACGCGCTATTTAGCTTTTTCGGCGAAGTCGCAATCGATCCCGGTTATGCCGTGTTTGAAGGTTTCGGTCCGAACGGCGCGCATGGTCTCTACACCGATTTCGCCGGCGGGCTGCACAAGATCGTGGAAGCAGGCGACGCCATCGGCGGCAAAACGCTGACCGATTTCTACTGGAGCCAGTTCGGCTTCAGCGCCGGCGCGAGCGCACAAGTAGTCTTCGCGGCTGATTACAGCGACGGCTCGAAAGGCATCAGCGTCGCGACGCTCACCAATGGCCCTTGCCCGCACAGCCAGGGTTACTGGAAGAACAATCCGCGGCTATGGCCGGTGAGCTCGCTTACCCTCGGAAGTCAGACCTACTCGAAAACCGAGCTACTCAATCTCCTTAAGAATTCCACGACCAGCGACGCCAGCGTGATCCTGGCCCGGCAATTGATCGCGGCGAAGCTCAACATAGCCAACCGTTCAGACGGCACGCCAGTCAGCAGCACGATCACTGATGCTGACTCGTTACTGAGTCAGTTCGCCGGCAAGCTGCCTTACAAAGTAAAGACTGCCTCAAGCATCGGCAAAGCGATGGTGAAGGACGCCACCATCCTGAACAACTACAATAACGGCGTGCTGAGTCAGTTCTGCGGTCAGTAAGTACGGCTCTAGCGTGCGCTGTCTCCAGTGCACAAACGTGAAGCCGCACCCTCGCGTACCCAGAATCCGCTGGGACAGCGGACGCTACAACACGCCGCGCGAAAAAACTTGGCGTGATTTGTCCGCGATCTGCGCGTTAACGGCTGAAGCCATATTTTATGAAAACAAAGCTCAGATTCCCTGGCTGGTTATTGCCTGTAGTGCCGCTTTTGCTGGTGTTTACGGTTCGCGTCCAAGCGGCAAATCAAATCGTTAGTAATCTGGGTGACACCGGCCTTGCTTCTCAGCTACGTCAGAAGATCAACGCCTGCCAGAGCGGAGCCAGTCCGGGCGGCACAATTACTTTCAGCGTCGCCGGCACAGTCACACTCGATTCAGCGAAAGGACCTCTGCCCACAATTGTAAACAACGTTGTCATCGATGCTGGCAGCAAGGTGCAGATCAGCGGTAACAACGCGATACACATCTTCAACGTAACTACCGGCGCAACGCTCACTCTCAAGAATGTCACCATCAGCCATGCCAATTCACAGAATGGCGATGGCGGTGCCGTAGCAAGCACCGGCACGGTGAACGCGGAGAACACCAAGTTCCTGTATAATCAGACCTCAGCTAGCTGGAGCGGCAGTGCAATTCTTTGTTGGGGTCCGCTCACGATCACCAACTCCGAGTTCGCCTTCAACACCGGCGGCGGTGGCGCGGTCAAGCCACGGTCATCAGGCGCAATTACAACAATCACCGGAAGCAATTTTCACGATAATCAATCAAACGACACCTCCGGTGGCGGTTACGGCGGCGCCAT
>Ga0209474_10004265_pt1 | contig 12377 bp, 14 predicted proteins | sample GraSoiAngelo_145_FD_185902 | JGI IMG/M metagenome (GOLD analysis project Ga0209474, IMG submission 185902) | Grasslands soil microbial communities from the Angelo Coastal Reserve, California, USA - 14_1009_05_20cm (SPAdes) (version 2) | ecosystem: Environmental > Terrestrial > Soil > Grasslands...
ATTGGCTGCATCGTCTTCTCCCCGCTGGCGCAGGGGCTGCTGACCGACCGGTACCTGAAGGGCGTTCCGGCGGACTCGCGGGCGAGCCAGGCCGGGTCGTTCTCAAAAGACATGCTGACCGACGAGACGCTAGGGAAGGTGAGGGCGCTGAACCAGCTGGCCCAGCGGCGCGGCCAGACGCTGGCCCAGATGGCCCTCGCCTGGACGCTGCGGGACCCACGCGTCACCTCCGCACTGGTCGGCGCCAGCAGTGTGGCCCAGCTCGAACAGAATATCGCCGCTCTCGACAAGCTCGCCTTCGCACCCGAGGAGCTGAGCGAGATCGACCGCTACGCGACCGACAGCGGGATCAACCTCTGGGCCGAGTCCAGCCGGAACTGACCCAGCACGTATTTTCGCCACGGTCCGTCGACCGTTTTTTGGCGCCGTTTTTTGCGTTGACGGCCGCGAAGCACTGTGCTATTTGAGCATTGAAGGGCGCAAGCAAAGGCATACCGTGATCACGTCACGTGGCGCCAAAGCCGACCCGACTGGCGGACGCGTCCGACCTGCCGATGACTGTCCATGGCCGAGGCCCTTCCCGGACGGCTTCAATGCCTGCCCGGCCTACCTCCAGCAGCGCTTCATCCCGGTGGACATCCACGACCAGCCCCTGACCCCGGTGTGCACGTGCCGGCACCTGATCAGCCGGCGGCTACCGGATCGGACGGGCGGCTGGTATGCGGCCTGCCAGATCGGTGACGCCGCCGCGCGGCAGCAGTGGGTGGTGGCCGGCGACGGCGACGCCCATCGAGTGTTGGGGGCATTGCGGGCCCGGATGGATGCCATCAACCGTCCATTCGTCGAGCGGATCTGGGCTGCCAAGGCGCTTCAGCGGGACGACGAACTCGGCGCAGCGGTGGCGGAATTCGTCTCGGAATGCGCGACGTTCCTGACGCTGCACCGGCAGGAATTCGAGCAAGCTCAATTGCGACCGGACGCGATCCTGCTCATCATCCGGCGCACGGTCGAGGACTTTGTGCGCAAGGACGGCCGGGAAGCGAGCTGGGATGTCCCGGAATCGATCCTGAGCGAGCTCCCGGAACGCGATCGGCTCTTCTTCAGACTGCAGACTTCGAGCTAATCGCCAGCTCGGCCACCGAGGCGACCAGGTCGGCGTTTCCCGCAGCGCGCGAGTTGTCTCGCAGCGTCAACGTATCCTCGAGACCAATCCGGACGTCGTAGCCACGCGCCAGCGCATCGCGGAGGATGGGCCACGCGCAGGTGCCCAGACCGTGTTGTAGGCGTGGCAAGTGGACCCCGCCGGCATCGAGGATGCGGATGATCGCGGCGGCAGTCTTGACGGGATCGTCAGGTCCGCCGGGCTCGATCTCGATCAGTACCCTCAGGCACCGATCCCTCAGCGGGCTCGCGACAAAGATGCGGGCGTCTGCGATCGAGGATAGCCCAGCTTCGACGGCGATCCCTTGGTGCAGCAGCAGGTCACCAAGCTCCTCGGTACCGGGCTCGGCGAAGTTCACAGAGCAGAAGTCGGGGAGGACGGTCCAGCTCTCGATCAGCGCCTGGCGCCGGGCGCTGTTCCCGACGATCCACAATCCGGTCGTCAACCCGATCGGCAATCCCGGGCACTGATCCCGAATCGCTTCGATCGCTGCGGCGCAGGCGTCCGGCTCGAGCGTCTCGCGGCCGCCCATGCCGCGCGGGTGGATGTGGACCGCTGCGGCGCCGGCCTGCCGGCATTCATACGCATCATTGGCCAGCGCATTGGGCGACAGCGGTAAGGCCTCGTGCTCATCGGGACGGCGGCTGCCGTTCAAGCAAGCCTTGATCAGCACCCCCGCAGTTTAATCTCACGTTTGCGCCGTGAAAACCGCCGAACGCCGTCAGCTGACGCCCGACCTGGTTGCCCGTTTCCCGCGTCCGGGTATGGCGATCCCGGGCAAGCTCCACTACTCGCCCGATGCGACATTCGTCAGCTACCTGTTCAGCGAGCGGGGCGACCTCGTTCGCGACCTGTGGCGACTCGATCTCGCAACCGGTACGAAGGCGCAGTGGCTCTCGCCTCCGGGCGAGGCGGTCACGGAGGAGAACATTTCTCGAGACGAAGCGCTTCGCCGCGAGCGATTACGCCTCCGCGAGACCGGCATCACTGACTACATCTGGGCGGAGAAGGCGAACGTGATGCTGCTGCCGCTGCGCGGTGAGCTCTACCGCTGGGCGGAAGGGAATATGACGCACACGGCAGGCGGCGGTGTCATCGATCCGAAGGTGACCCCGGATGGCAAGCGGGTGTTCTTCGTTCGGGACGCCGACGTGTGGGCGATCGATGATGCAGGCGAGCGCCGGCTGACCTCACATCCTCCGAATGCCACCAACGGGCTCGCGGAGTTCGTCGCGCAGGAAGAGCTCGATCGCCTCAGCGGCTACTGGCCGTCGCGGTCGGGCGACAGGGTCGCATTCGAGCAGGTCGACGAGTCGAACATCCCGATCTACCCGATCGTGCACCAGGCGAAGGCCACGGTTGAGGTCGAGGAGCACCGCTATCCCTTCACCGGCGCCGACAATGCGAGGGTCAAGCTCGGGCTCGTCCATGCGACGGACGGCGCGGTCGAGTGGCTGGACCTTCCCGCCGAGGAAGGCTACATCGCCCGGGTAGACTGGCATCCGGACGGCCGGCTGCTGGTGCAGTGGCTGGCGCGGAACTGGCAGCGGCTCGAGTTGCTCGCCTACGACCCGAACGGCGTGGTCTCCACCCTGCTGGTCGAGGAGGTGAAGCCCTGGGTCAATCTTCACTACGACCTGCGAGTCGTGGACGCCACCGGCGAGTTCATCTGGTCGTCGGAACGCAGCGGATTCCGACACCTATATCTATATGCGCCGGATGGACGGCTCATCCGGCAGCTCTCCCACGGCGACTGGCCCGCCGAAGCCACGGTGGCGCTCGACGCCAAGCGACGCCAGCTCTACTTCGTCGGCTGGCGGGACACGCCGCTCGAACGACACCTGTTCCGCGTGGCATTGGACGGCGGCGAACCGGAGCGGCTGACGCAGGAGGCCGGCATCCACGGTGTCGAGATCGCGCCCGATTTCTCCAGCTTCATCGACGTCTGGGATAACCGCGAACATCCGCCCAGCGTTTCCGTTCGCAGCACCGACGGCGAACTCCGGCACGTGATCCATGCCGCGAGTCCGATCGATCTCGATCTTCGGCCGCCGGAACTCCATCGATTTCGGACGGGCGACGGCGTCGAGCTCCACGCAGCGATCTACCGGCCACCGACTCCCGGCGACGCGCCGGTGATCGTGTCGGTCTATGGTGGCCCGGGACCGCAGATGGTCAACAACAGCTGGGCGCAGACGGTCGACCTGCGCGCGCAGATGCTGGCCGAACACGGCTTTGTGGTTCTCAAGGTCGACAACCGGGGCTCTGCGCGTCGCGGCTTGAGCTTTGAGGGGTCGCTCCATCGCCGCCTGGGCGAGATTGAGGTCCGCGACCAGGTCGAAGGGGTGCGCTGGCTCGGCACGCAGGGTTTTGCGGATATCTCGCGCGTTGGCATCTACGGATGGAGCTATGGCGGGTACATGACCCTGATGGCGCTGCTGACGCAGCCGGACGTGTTCAAGGCTGGCGTCGCCGGGGCGCCCGTAACGTTCTGGGAAGGCTACGACACGGCGTATACGGAGAAGTACCTCGGTACACCGCAGGACAATGCCGATGGATACCGGCGCAGCTCAACGCTGACGCATGTCGATCAGTTGCGGGGCAAGCTGTTGCTGGTCCACGGCATGATCGATGAGAACGTGCACTTCCGGCACACAGCCCGCGTCATGCAGGCGTTGATCGATGCCGCGAAGCCGTTCGAAACGCTGCTCTATCCGAACGAGCGGCACATGCCACGCTCCGAGCGCGACCGTGCGGACATGGAGCGGCGCCTGCTCGAGTTCTTCCAGCGCAACCTTTAGTGAGTGATGAGGATCAGGGCGCTGGTCTTCGACTTCGACGGCCTGCTCGTCGATACCGAGGGTCCGATTTTCGCGGCATGGCAGCGCATCTATCGAGAGCGGGGGCAGGAGCTACCGCGCGAGCGATGGCTGACGATCATCGGAACGGCGTCCGGGCCGTTCGATCCGTTGCTGGACCTCGGGCAGCGGACCGGCCAGCAGCTCGACCGCGAGGAGCTCGATGACCTGGAGCGTCTGTACTACAAAGAGGCCACGTCGATGCAACAGCTGCTCCCGGGCGTCGAGAAGTACCTGGCCGATGCGCGGCGGCTCGGTCTGAAGATGGCGATCGCGTCGAGCTCCGGTTCGACCTGGGTGATGGAGCATCTCGAGCGTTTCGGCATCCATGAGCACTTTGATGCCATCGTGAGCCGTGAGGACGTGACCAGGACCAAGCCCGATCCGGAGCTGTACCGCATGGCGCTTCAGCGTCTTTCGGTATCGCCGCGCGAGACCATTGCGTTCGAGGACTCGACCTATGGGATCCGGGCGGCGAAGGCCGCGGAGCTCTTCTGCGTCGCCGTGCCCAATCCACTGACAGCCGACCTCGACCTGAGCGAAGCCGACCTCCGGCTGCCGTCACTCGAGGCGGCCTCACTCAGCGAGCTGATCGGCCGCATTGAGAGCGTGAGGGCGCAGTGAAGCGCTGGACCAATCTCGCCCTCTTCGTTCTGCTGGGCCTGGCCTTCGTGACGGGCTGGCTCGCTTTCTTCTCAACCACGGCATCGCGGGGATCGCTGATCGTGCATGCTGCGAGCGGCTACGCCATCATCGCCCTGACGCCCTGGAAGAGCGTCATCGCGTCACGGGCCATCCAGCGTCGGCGGCCCGGCTGGTGGGCATCACTGCTCCTCACCATCCTGGTCCTTGTGTCGGTGTTGTCCGGCATCCTGCACTCGACTGGGTTGTTGATCTCGGCGGGAGCCATCACGGCGATGGAAGTTCATGTTGGCGCAGCGCTGGTCGCTGTTCCCTTCGCGATCTGGCACATCATCGCGCGCCGAATCCCGATGCGGGCCGTCGATCTGTCGCGGCGAAGCGTGCTGCGCGCCGGCGCGCTGGTGGCCGGAGCCGGGCTGACCTACGCGGCCGGCGAAGCCACGGTCCGCGTGTTCCGTCTCTCGGGATCGGAACGCCGCTTCACCGGTTCGTACGAATTCGGCTCGCTCGAGCCGGCCCAGCTTCCTGCCACGCAGTGGATGTTCGATGCGGTGCCGCAGATCGATCCCAGGACCTGGCGGCTGGCTGTTCACACGGGAACCGTGACGCGCCAGTGGACCTATGAGGAACTGCTGGCGTTCGACGATCGCGTACGGGCCACGCTCGACTGCACCGGAGGCTTCTTTTCGACGCAGGATTGGTCGGGCGTGTGGCTGAGCCGGCTGATCGCGGACGAGACCGCGGCCGCCAGTCTGCACATCAGATCGGCCACCGGCTACGATCGCCGGTTCGCGATCGCCAATGCGGGCCGGCTGTTGTTAGCCACTCGGCTTGGCGGCATGGCGCTCGATGCCGGCCACGGTTTTCCCGTGCGCCTGGTGGCGCCGGATCGGCGAGGGTACTGGTGGGTCAAGTGGGTGACAGAGATCCGGATCGATGAGTTGCCCGCCTGGTGGCAGTTCCCATTCCCGGTGCAGTAGCCCTCACCCCAACCCTCCCGCGCGGGTGGGGAGGGAAAGACCTGGACCCTCAAGGCGTGGCCCCGTATTCGAAAAGATGGAGTGTCGGCCGAGGCTCGAACGCAAGTAAAGTTACCGACCAGTGGCGACGAGTTCGTCGGCTTCATCTTGGGCGATGACCGCGTCGATCACCGCGTACTCAGCCGAGTCGATGGCATACGTGGCCCATGCGACCATATCGGTCGCGTACTCCTCCGCGTCATCGGCGTTGCGCTTGGCTCGGTCCAGCTTCCGCTCGGCCCGTTGCTGGTCCATCTTCGTTCGCAGCTCTGCACGCCGCTGCTCGAACCGCGCTGTCGTGTCCGCCCACCAGGAGCGAGCGTCCGCCTGGGCCTTCCCTGCCGAGGACTGGATGTTCTGCGCTTCCGTCTTCACCTTTGATTGCAGCTTCTCACGCTGCTCCTCAAGCTTGGTGCGGTCCTTTGCCCGCGTGGTAGCAGCGGCGTCCTCTAGCTGCTTTGTCCGGTTCGCGAGATCGGTTAACTGATCAGACAGGGCCATGGTTACCTCCAATCGTGATTTGCGCGACCCCACCTCCCTTGACTCATTAAGCTAGCGCTGGCTAGCCGGGTTGCACCAGTGCCAAACTGCCCTGAACTGCAGGTCTATCGACCCATCAGTTCGAGATGATCACGAGCGACGTCCCTTACGTTGCGACCCCCTCGAGCGCGTGCCTCTTCACCACGTCGACCCCACGAACAAGCAGCCAAACGGCCGCTATCGGCACAGCAAGTACCTGGGCCACGAGAAAAGAGAGGCATCGGCCGGAGCCGAGAGCCACAGGAGGCTGGCAATCACGAGTCCCGGATCAGCGAGAACCCAAAGTGCTCCCACGACTCGCGGGAGATATCCCGATCGAAACGTCGAGTACCCCAGGATGCTCGAAGCGATGCCATAGAACACATTGAAGAAGTTGCCGGCAGCGCTATCGATGTTGAACGAAAGCAGCGCGAGCGAGTGGCGTTGGTAAGCCGCCAATGCCTTCAAGTACCCCGCCCCTCCCAGGATGAGGGAGGGCGCGAAGTAGAAAAGCTCCGCTAACGCGACGGTGGCGGTAGCCCCACAAGCAGGGCATGGGCAATTACGGCTGGTGCGTCGGAAGTAAGTCCCACTGATCCTTGATGGTACTTTTGGTGGTACGGGCTGTTGGCGCAGGCACTCGGATTCGAACCGGCGACCCGCTGTTTACAAATCAGACGGCAATTGAATTCGGCTAGCAATTTCGGCTTTCCATATATTCGTAACGCGTCCATTGAGTGCTATTAAGTCCATTGGGTTGGCTACAGAATTGGCTACAGTAAATCGAGCCCGAAGTCGGCGCGCCCAGCCGACTTTCGTGGCCTTTCTCGGCGAGATTTCTGCCATCGTCTTGATCAGGTCACCCCTGCCGGCCACGTTCCATCAAAAAAATGCTGCATTGCAGTAAAAGAGGATGAAGAGTCTCGCCCACGGAAATGGCCGGAAAGCTCTGGCGTTCGCCGGGGGCTGCCGGGCTATTGGCGGACGTCTAGCGCAGTCGCAAGATCTTCGGCTCCCAGGCCAGGCGCAAACGTCGCAGCTCCGGCTACGGAGACCAACACGAACCCGCAACCTTCCTGCTTGAGAGGAGCGGAGTGGTTCGCTGAACCGTTCGGGGCGGTCACTTTCCGTGAACTCAAACACGATCAAGAATTCTTCTTGACTCCCATCGCAGGAAGGAGTACAAGGCAGTAGTAGCCGTCGCGGCCGTATCTCACTAGGGGGGTTCCCACGTGTCGTGGGTGATGCATGCCATTTTTTGCTTGGCAAGCAAGACATCAAGCAACAAGTTACCTCAACAGCGCTTGCTGAGGTTGATGTCGCCGGACGGTCGGCGCAGGAGTAGAAATGGAGATCGAGAAACGACTGATCCGAACTCCGACAGACCGCCTTTCGGCGTTGGTTCTAGCCCTTGGGCTGGCGCTCCTTGCCAGCGTTGGCAACGTGATTTTTTCAACGCGTGCATATGCAAGTAGCACGACGGGCCCCTGCCTGAACATGTATGCCAGTACCTACAATCGATACTCTGTCGCGGAGACGACTTGCTATCAGAGCCGAGCAGGTTCCATCGTCGTTCACCCTTTAGCCGATTCAAATTGGACATGGGACACCAACCCAAACAACCTCGACCACGTGAATATGACACTTTGGATTCGAGGAAGTATCTACGATTGTTCCCCATATCTCCAAGGCGCATGTGTCTACCAGTGGATTGAAGTGGGCTACTGGGGCGGCGCAATGCGAACGCCGAACCAAGGCTATGCCCCACAGAATGTGTCGTGTTGGTATGAGTCTGACCTGAATTTCTGGGGACTCTGGGCGCACTGCGGCGTAAACATTGGGAAGCCGTATAACACCACAAACCGCCTACACATCGAATACGACGGCGCTGATAGCAGCGATCACTGGAAAGCCTGGGTCGACAACACGATGATCCAGCGGTCTACCGGGCAGGGTGGAGTTGCAGACGGCGTCATGGCCGGCGTCGAGGAAGAATATCACGGGTTTCCAAATTCGTATTCGCCCAACTACACTCCCACGGTTCAGTTCAGCCAAGCCCAGCGTGAGGATGCTGCCGACTGGACAGGCCCGGGTGGTTACGTATATCTCCAAAACTGGAATGATTGCTCGGACACCTATGTTGACACCGCGGCACCATATCGCGAAGGTATGACTTCCGGAACCTTTGCAACCAACTTCAACGCCAAGATCTATGGTCCGAGCATGCCCGCACCGAACCCTTGGCCTCACGATGGTCATCCACCCTCAGGCCCCCCATGCTATTACACGGCATGGCAATAGGGGCCCCGGCCAGAATCCCGGCGTTTGGAGGTGAAATATGAACGCTCTCATAAGCAAAGCGATTGCTGCAACTGGAGCCCTGATCGCTCTGGCGATCATGGGCGTGGTGATGATCGCCATGAGTCAGCGCCAAATTGTCGCGTCTGCAAATCCCATCACAACCTATTCTGCGAGCGGCGGCTCAAAGTGTCAGCCTCAGGCTGACCTACGTGCTCTTAAGGCAAAACATTTCAAGGCCGGCGGAACGCTCGATTTGGCGGACGCGAAGGTCAAGCGCTGGTTTCGCACAACCGACTCGCGGAACTTTAGCGTGGAGGTGTCCGTCGCCGATCTTGAGACTACATATGTCTCAGCAGGCCGCCAATTTGCGAGTGCAGAACAGACCCGCCGCGTAATCTTGATCGTGTCCCACGGGAATTTCGACGCGGGCCGTGACGGCGTAATGGGCCAGGGGATGATCGGCGGTCAAGGTTCGGCGACTTCGCTTTCAATGCAGTCCGACTTGGACGTGCTCATGATCGATGCTCGAACCGGTGAATTTTTTGCCGAGGCTCTGATGTTTCCCAATTGCCATCGCGACTAGAGGTAGTCGTTAGGCTGCAGCACGGCCTGGGTGGTGGCGGATCTGCCACCACCCAGGCCGCTACATTCTCCTGTCGCTGGGCCAGTCGACTAGAAAGGCTTCGGAGACGGTCTGCTCCGACTGCGCCGCCTGCAGGGCAGCCCATTCATGTCCTGGTGCGATAGGAATGGAAAACCACCAGCGCCCCGACTGATCTTGGCCCCCTCGTCTGAGATAAGCGTTAGGACCGGCGATGCGCTCGGCAACAGCCAAGGGATCGGCTCCCGGCCGCAGGATGATCACGACTGCCTGCTTTGCCCCTTCCGGAGGAGAAGGGTTACGCCAAAAGGCGGCGGTACCAGTTGTAACCCAACTGAACCCGCTAGCGATGGACACGAAAATGCCGAGGAGACATATGGCCAACAGAAGCAACTTGAGTCCGTGCCGTTTTGACAAACTCGGTCTCACCCCTGCTCCTAAGAGGGAATCTCGAGCCTCTTACCAAGAAAGCTTGAGGACCAGACCAGAACAACTTGTGCGTTAGGAGGACCAAATGCTTGAAAACAGAGGTCCTTCGGACCAACGGCGTCGCCTGGAAGGATCTCCACAGGTAGAGATGTGCCGGTCGCAACATTGACAGGCTGCCACATCTCGCACCCACTCACGGGCGCGAAAGCAAGACCGTGTTCCTTTCCGGACGCGTCCCTCAACAAGAAATCAGATTGGTTAACGATCCTGGCCTTGCTCGACATATTTCTTAGAGTTACTTTCATCGTTATGTAGTGGTCTCCGGCGTCGGGTTTTAAGTAAACTCCTCCAGCCACATTTCGATCTATTGACGTGACGGTCAACTTAAAATCTGCGGTAGCCAAGCATGGCGCCGGTTGGCAGAGGGAGTCAGTGTGAGACGAATCGGAATCTGAGACCGAGTGCGGGGCGCCGCAAGCCCCCAGTAGCAGGCTAGTCGCCGCGAACAAGGCAGCCAAGCGGGTGCTCGCCGTCATATTGATAGAACGGTGCCGCGCCCCGAAACTGGCTTGGCCAATTTGATGCAAGGAGACAGCATCAATGTAACGATTCATTGCTCGCCGTGTTGACTCGTGTTGATGGTGTAAGTCCTCCGCCCTCGATCCGCGCCGGCAGCCCGAGCGGGTGCCTGGCGGTGGTTCTGATTCTGGGTTTATCGCCAGTCCGGGCGGCGGCGGTGCCGGCCAGCTTGGGCATGTCGGGGTAACAACAGATGACGCGGTTCATGATGACGATGTCTGCGGTCGGCACCTCACCCGTCGCCTCAGCAAAGTCCATAACCCTGCGCTCAACGCGATCCTCAAGCCGCGCCTCGCGCAGCAGGCCCTGGGCAGCCTCCTCATAGGTAGGGGTCAACTCGATGTTCACCGCACGGGTGATCCCGCCCTGAGAAGTTCGATCTGGATGGCGCCAATGCCGCCCCCCACTTCGAGGAGCGTCCGGCCCATGATGCCCTGCTGCTTCAAAAGCTCGACGATGCGCCGCGAGGTTCGATCGAGGCCGCGACGGCGATAGCGCTGGGCCTCAGCCTGTGCTCTCTTCTCGCTGAAGATCGACTGGTAGCCCTTCGGTGAACAGCAGTCGCTCATGCCCGGATTATCGGTCCGCGAGCCCCAAGGGCGATTGGCCCGCGCTCGGTCGGTTCCCGTACGCCCAGGGCATGGGCAAAAGCTGCCCTCCGATCCCGAACCGTGCTTGACAGCTCGGCCTGCCGCATTTAGTATTCAAGTAATCGATTAAGGACTTGAGAAGCACGTAGGTGGCTGTCTGGCCGAGGAGTTGAACATGCCGCAACCAAGCGAGGGCTCGCGCGAACGCGACAGTCGAAGAGCCAAGACCGCCCTCTTTGACGAGTTCGCTCGCCTCGCGCAAGCCTTGGCGAACGGCCGGCGGCTCGAGATCGTCGACGTCCTTGCCAATGGCGAGCGCACCGTGGAGCGGCTGGCGGCTGAGACTGGCCTTTCCGTCGCAAATGCCAGTCAGCACTTGCAGGTTCTGCGTGAGGTCGGCCTTGTCCGCCGGCGGCGCGACGGAACTCGAATCTACTACGAGCTCCGGGATGCGGAGGTGTTCGATATGTGGCGCAACCTGCGGAACGTGGCTGCTCAGCACCGCGCGGAGATCAGCCAGCTGGCCGACGCATATCTCGGCGCCCGCGACAGCCTGGAGCCGGTCACGCGAGCGGAGCTACTCCGGCGGTTGAAGCGGGGAGAAGACGTCGTCGTCCTCGATGTCCGACCTACGGAAGAGTTCGCCGCCGGTCATCTGCCGCCCGCAATCTCGATCCCCCTTGCTGAACTCCGCCGACGGCTACGCGAACTGCCCCGCGACAAAGAAGTCGTGGCCTATTGCCGCGGCCCCTACTGCGCGTTCGCCCACAAGGCCGTTCGCATTCTCCAACAGGCCGGGTTTCGTGCCCGACGGCTCGAAGACGGATTGCCGGAGTGGAAGGCCGCAGGCCTTCCGGTGATCGCCATGGCGGAAAGGAGGTCTTGAGATGGCAACCACCCTGACGCGTAAAAAAATCGACGTCCAATCGATGGATCCGTACTCGTTTATGGCGGTGCTTGGAAAGCGCGTAATCCATCCAGGAGGCCGTCGCTCGACCGAGGAACTCTTCGACCTTGCCCAGTTGCAGGTTGGGCAGAAGGCACTCGATGTCGGCTGCGGCGTCGGGACCACCGCGATTCAGATGGCGCGCCGGTTCGGAGCCGCCGTCACCGCGATCGACATCTCGCCGATCATGCTCGAGCGAGCCCGGCGCAATGTCAAGCGGGTTGGCCTCGGGCGGGAGATCGAAGTCGAGCAAGGCGACATCCTCGCACTGCGATTCGGGGACAGCAGCTTCGACCGGGTGATCGCCGAGGCGGTGACGATGTTCGTCGACCGCCAGCGCGCCGCAAAGGAATTGGTCCGGGTCTGCCGGCCGGGCGGGATGGTGCTGGCCACCGAGTTCTTCTGGCGCCAGCCGCCCACCGAAGAAGCACGTGAAATCTTCCTCGGGCAGGTGTGTCCGGGCATGCAGCTCGACAAGCTCGACGGCTGGGTACGCATGTATAAGGATGCAGGCCTTTCGGCCATCGAGGTCCGATCCGGGCCCTTCGAGATGATGACGCCTCGCGGTTTCATTCAGGACGAGGGTTTCATCAATGCCTTCGCCTGCATGTTTCGCGGTTTGTCGCACGTCGCCTACCTACGCAAGATGGCCTGGCTGATGCCGCGCATCGGCAGGGCAGTCCCGTACCTCGGCTATATCCTGGTCGGAGGCCTCAAGCCGGCAACCTCGT